>Ga0181597_10001764_pt1 | contig 23966 bp, 28 predicted proteins | sample 041ome_5_FD_148647 | JGI IMG/M metagenome (GOLD analysis project Ga0181597, IMG submission 148647) | Coastal salt marsh microbial communities from the Groves Creek Marsh, Skidaway Island, Georgia - 041403US metaG (spades assembly) | ecosystem: Environmental > Aquatic > Marine > Intertidal zone...
AAAAGACTCGGTGAGGCAACTGCTTTAAAGCTTCACTCATTAGGAATGGATATAATAGTGCATTATAATAGCTCTGAGAGTGAAGCAAAAAATTTAGTTGCACATATGAATGATATTAGAGATAACTCTGCAATCTCATTGAAGCTAAACTTAAGAGAATTTTCAAGTTACGATAAAGAATTCTCAAATTTAGACAGTAAATGGTCTGATATAGATGTTCTTATAAATAACGCTTCTACTTTTTATCCAACAGACATCAATAGCTCGTCAACCGAAGATTGGGATGATTTGCATGATGTTAATTTGAAAGCTCCTTTTTTTATTTCCAAACATTTTTACAAACCATTAAAGAATAATAAAGGATGCATAATAAATATCATAGATATTCATGCAGACAGGCCATTAGATGAATTTCCAATTTATTCTGCAGCAAAGGCAGGCTTAAAAATGTTAACTAAATCTTTGGCTTTAGAGTTTGGACCAGAAGTCCGAGTTAATGGAGTATCGCCGGGTTCTATTATTTGGCCAGAGATACAAGAATATGAGAGAGAACATCAAGTAATTATAGAAAGCACTATATTAAAAAGGCAAGGAGATAGATCAGATATAGCTAAAACATGTGCATTTTTAATTAATGATGCTGATTACATAACTGGTCAAATAATTAATGTAGATGGCGGAAGAAGTTTAAATAGGTAGCTATTTACTTCTTGTGATCGTTATTCCAACATCTTCTGAATCTCTAATTGCACCCGGTTTACTTATTGATAATGTTATATATTCGACGTCAAATTCTTCCAAAATCATTTGCGCTATATTTTCTATCATTGTTTCAATTAATTCGTGAGTATTATTTTTAACATATTCTTTCACTCTATTTGAGATAGTTTTGTAGTCAAGAGAATGTGAAACATCGTCAGTTTTAGCGGCTTTTGATATGTCAAAACCAGCTTCAAGATTTATATTGATTATTTGATCAATCTGCTTTTCCCAGTCAAATAACCCTATTCTGGTTTTTAATCTAAGATTTTTTAAGAATATTTTATCCATATATGTCTAATTATAGTGTATTATTCATAATAATGTTGTGTAGATGGCCAATATTTGCTATCTTTTTTCTTTTTTAGAATTAGTGAGATTATTATGTCAAGAATATGCGAAGTAACTGGTAAAAAACCTATGGCTGGGAACAATGTTTCTCACGCAAAAAATAGGACAAGAAGACGTTTTTTGCCCAACCTTCAAATTCATAGATTTTGGTTAGAAGCCCAAAAAAGATGGATATCATTAAGAGTTTCAAGAAAGGGTTTAAGAATAATAGAAAAAAAAGGAATTGAAACAGTTCTTAAGGAGATTAAGAAAATATGAGAGAAAAAATTAAATTAGTGTCTTCTGCAAAAACTGGACATTACTACACTACAACTAAAAACAAAAAAATAACTCCAGATAAAATTGAGATCAAAAAATTTGACCCTGTAGTCAGAAAACATGTTTTATATAAAGAAGCTAAAATAAAATAGTTATCTTATTCAGGCGCTGGGCAAAAACATTGACCTTTTGAATTCCACGCGCATCTCCCACTTTCGCCAGTACTACTCTTCCACATTGCGCAACCAACACCTGTTGCTCTTGGCCCTAAAGGATCAGCTACTTTTACGGCGATCTTATCTTTTATATTTACAGTAACATATTCAAATTGTGATTCATTTTCATTTGTAATAACTGTCTCAACTTCTTCATCTTTGTCAAATGCCCAGTCATAAACGTCACCGACGGTAGAACATCCTGATAACGTAAGAAAAATAACAGCACAAAATATATATTTAATATGCATAATAGACTCCTATATTAATTTGTTTCATTAATCTTTTTTTCCATTATATCTGTATTTAATTTATAATGAAAAATAAATTTAATATATTCAAAATATAATTAAGCTTGAATCTAAATATTCTTTAAATTATAGAAAGAGATGATTTGTGTCAATTAACGTTTTTTTGTCAGAAAAATTACCGGAAAATAAAGATAAAATCATATCTACATTATCTTTTTATAAAAATATTCATTGTTTAAATAATGTTTTATCTATAGGAACCCCAATACTAAATAATAAAAGTCTCTATGAAATATGGGAGGTAAAAGATTGCGTAGAACATAAAAATATAAACGGTATAAATATATCAATTAGCAAGAATTATATCTTTGGTTATACGATTATTGAAAACATCGAATCATACGATAAGTTGAAGTCAAGAATTAGTAGTGAATACTTCAATATTTTTAATTTAGTAAATCAGCATAAAATGAAGATAGTTAAAATTTGGCATTATTTGCCACAATTATTAAAAAAATATTCAAATCAAAAGACAAATTACTCTGTTTTATGTGAAGCAAGAGAAAACGTCTATAAATCTTATTATAAAGATTTCAATTACCCAGCAGCAACTGTTATTGGTATCGAAGAAGATAAAGTCTTAATTTATTTTTTAGCTTCGGCATGTAAGAGTTATGACGCAATTGAGAACAAAAGACAAATAAGTTCATATAATTACCCGCAAACTATTTTTTCTGAAAAGCCAATGTTTTCTAGAGCTGTAAAATTTACACCGTCAGATTTATCTGAGCAAAAAATCGTAATCTCCGGCACTGCAAGTATTAAAGGGTATAAATCAATGCATGAATTAGAAGTAATTGATCAGTTAAATGAATCTATAAAAAATTATAAAACATTTATTAACACAGAAAATAATTCTTCAAATATTTCAAGAGTGTATTTATCAAAATCTCAAGTAAATAAGATTATAGAAATCAAAGAGTTATTAAATAAAAAATTTCTCAGTAAAAAATATATCATACTAGAAGGAGACATATGCAGAAAAGAACTTTTAGTTGAAATTGAGGGAATTTCAAATGTCTAATAAAAAATATATACTAAAAACTGATATCGCTACTTTTGAAATCAAAACAGAACCATTGGGCTTGTGGGACCTTTGGATAAACTCTATGCCAACATTAACATTCGCTTCTCCGGAAGATGCTGCTAATGCTGTTATTGAAAAAAAAACTGGTTATTCAGTTTGGGATAATCAAGAAAAGACAATTGGAAATAATTTTACCTTAGATAATTGGCAACAAATACAAGAAGACTAAACATTTTCCATAGACGAATTATATTTCCCTGAGGCTGCCAAAGCATTCATTTGAGCTCTTTTAATAATAATTTTTTGCGCTTCAAAGTTATTTTGATTATTTCCATTCCATTTTCTCATGGCTTCAAGTTGAAGAGCTCTTCCGTATGAAAACGTAAGTTTCCAGGGATTATTATTTATTTTATTGATATTACTTAGATTATTAGAGGCATCTTCATCCGACTGACCCCCTGATAGAAATGCAATTCCCGGAACCTCTTTTGGAACATTATTTGCTAAGCACTTAACAGTTAGCTCAGCTATTTCTTCTGAACTAGCTTTTTTATCAGAAACAGAGCCTGGCGTGATCATATTTGGTTTTAATATTATTCCTGAAAAGTTAACATCTAGTTTATCTAAACTTTCAAATAAAATAGATTGCGTCTTATTGGTAACTTCAAAGCATTGATTTATATCATGTGATCCATCCATTAAGACTTCTGGTTCTACTATTGGCACAATATTCGCTTCTTGGCATATGCTAGCATACCTTGCTAAGGCATGAGAATTAGCAATCATGCAAGCGTTAGTAGGTATTTTATCACCAATAGTTATTACAGCCCTCCATTTTGCGAACTTAGCACCTAGTGAACTGTACTCTTCCATTCTCTTTGGAAGATTATCAAGACCCTCTGTTATTTTTTCATCAGGGTGACAAGAGAACTCTTTGGCTCCAGTATCTACTTTAATACCCGGGATAATACCAATTTTATCTAAATACTCTGGAAAAGGTATTGATTGCGAAGTTTTTTGCCTAATGGTTTCATCGAATAAAATTGCTCCTGAAATATAATCTGATAACGATTCTGCGGAAACAAGCATATCTCTATATGATCTTCTATTTTCTTCAGTAGAATCAATATTTAGAGCATCAAATCTCTTCTTACATGTTCCATGACTTTCATCCATAGCAAGGATCCCTTTTGAATCTGCTACCATTTTAACTGCAATTTTATTTAATAAATTTTTATCCATAAAATGTTTTATCCTAATTTAGTTATCGACTAAATGACCAACTTTCACAACTTTCATTGCATTTGTCCCACCACTTAAACCAGCCAAATCACCTTTGGTTATTATTACCAAATCATCTTTTTTTGCAATACCTAGTTTTGATAAAACATCAACCACATCTTTATTTACAGTAGCATGAGTTGTATCTGTTGTTTGAATTCTTGCAGGGTAGACACCTCTATATAGATTTACTTTTCTTAAAGTGCCTGTGTGTGTAGTCAAAGCAAATATAGGCACTCTGTGGTTAATTCTCGACATCCATAATGCTGTGGAACCAGATTCAGTTAACGCTGCAATAGCTACAGCATTTAAATTATCAGCAGTTAGCATACACGCCATGGCAATTCCTCTGTCAACTTTGATGCAATCAACAGAATAATCTGAATCAATTACTGAGACAGGACTTTGTCCTTCAGAGCCCTCACATATTCTACTCATAGCTTCAACTGCTTCTACAGGATGATCTCCCATAGCAGTTTCGCTTGATAACATAACTGCATCTGTTCCGTCTATGACCGCATTTGCAACATCAAATACTTCAGCTCTTGTGGGCATAGAATTTGTAATCATAGATTCCATCATTTGCGTTGCAGTAATAACTACCTTATCTTTTTTTCTAGCTTTTTTAATAAGATTTTTTTGAACTGCTGGAAGTTGTGCATCTCCAATCTCTACACCAAGATCACCCCTAGCAATCATTATCGCATCAGAAACATCTATGATTTCATCTATATTTTCTAAAGCTTCAGCTCTTTCGATTTTTGCTATTATTCCACCTTGATTTCCTGCTTTATTAAGTAACTTTTTCGCTAAATCTATATCTTTTGCCTCTCTTGCAAAAGATACTGCAAGATAATCAACACCAATTTCAGCAGCCGTTTTTATATCATCTAAATCTTTATTGCTTATAGCGGAAGCAGATAAGCCACCACCTTTTTTATTTAAACCTTTAGAATCATATAAAAGGCCACCATGCATAACTTTTGTTATTATTTTACTTCCAGATATTTTTTCTACTTTTAATTCTATTCTCCCATCGTCTAATAACAAAATATCATTAGTTTTAAGTTGTTTATAAAGATTTTCATAGGTTGTACCCACAATTTCATGTGTGCCTTGGTCAAATGGATGTTTATCATCAATAGTAAATTTGTACCCATCTATTAATTCAATTTTTGAGTTTATAAATTTTGTGATTCTTATTTTTGGTCCTTGCAGATCACCAATAATACCGACATGATAATTCTTTTCTTCAGCAACTTTTCTAACTAATTTTGCTCTTTCTATGTGAGAATTCTTGTCTCCATGAGAAAAATTAAGTCTTACAACATCTACTCCAGCATCTATCAAACCCTCAATAGCTTCTTTTGAAGATGTAGATGGCCCAAGAGTAGCAACAATCTTAGTTTGTCTATAAATATTGTCATTAATAGCTGTCATATTTTCTTAATAATTTCTATTCCTGGTAATTTTTTTCCTTCGAGGAATTCTAAAAAGGCGCCTCCCCCAGTAGAAACATAGTCTAATTCATTAATATTAGTGAATTTCTCAATGGCTGATATTGTATCCCCACCACCAGCTATTGTTAAAGCTTTTGTTTTAGCTATTGACTTAGCAATTATTTTTGTTCCATTCTCAAATAAAGTATTTTCAAAAACTCCAACTGGACCATTCCATAATATTGTACCAGCTTCTGCAATTAATTTTTCATATATTCTTGTTGTTTTTATACCAATATCTTTAATTACATCTTCTTTCAGAATATCAGAGACATCTTTGTTCAAAACAGACTTACCGTTTTCAGAAATCACATCTTTTGGAAGAGAAATATATACATTATTTTCTCGTGCTAACTCAGATATTTTTAAAGCGTCTGTTTTCATATTTTCTTCAGCTAAAGATTTTCCAATAGGTAAGCCGGAGCTAAGTAAAAATGTATTTGCTATCCCTCCCCCTGGAATTATTGTATCTACTTTTTTAATAAGTTCTTCTAATATATTTAATTTTGTAGATACTTTTGATCCTCCAATAATTGCAAGTATAGGTTTTTTTGGATCTTCAAAGAATTTTTCTATATTTTTTATTTCTTTGATCAAAAGTAATCCACCGCAACATATTGGAACATGTTTTGAAACAGTATATGTTGAAGCATGTTTCCTATGCGAGGCTCCAAAAGCATCCATTACAAATACATCACAATTTTTTATCATTTTTTTTGCAAGACCTTCATCTCCAGACTTCTCTCCCACAAGGAATCTTGTATTTTCATGCAAAGTAAGATCATTTTTATATTCTGGTGATTTTATATTTAATGGTTGGTCTTCAAAAAATACTTCTTTATTTAGAATTTCTGATAATCTTTCTGCAACTAATTTTAAACTGTATTTGGAGTCAAATTTGCCTTCGGTTGGCCTTCCTAAATGTGAAATAATTGAAATTTTAGCTCCTTTAGATAAAGCATAACTAATTGTAGGAACTGCCGCTTTAATTCGAGCATCATTAGTTATTTTATTATTTTTAATTGGAACATTGAGGTCCTCGCGAATCAATATATTTTTATTATTTATATCTATGTTGACTAGTTCGTTATATTTCTGCATTACTTTGCATTCATCAAGGCCAAGGTTACATCAAGCATTCTATTTGAAAAACCCCATTCATTGTCATACCAAACATAAACCTTTAAAAGTTTTTCACTCATAACTTTCGTGAGATTTGAATCATATATAGAAGAGGAAGGATTATGATTAAAATCAGTAGATACTAAAGGTATTCTATTATATTCAATTATATCTTTCATTTCATTTTTTGAAGAGTTCAACAATATTTCATTAACTTCTTCTATTGATGTGCTTTTTTTTGTTCTAACCACAAGATCAACAACTGAAACATTTACTGTTGGAATTCTAACAGCAAGTCCATCAAGCTTGCCTTGTAATTCAGGTATAACAAGCCCAACATTTTTTGCTGCTCCTGTTTTTGTAGGGATCATAGACATTGTTGCCGCCCTTGCTCTTCTTATGTCTTTGTGGTTTGCATCAGTAAGCCTTTGATCATTTGTAAAAGAATGAATAGTAGTTATTAATCCGTGCTCAATACCAATGTTGTCATTCAAGACTTTTATAACTGGAGCAATGCAATTTGTTGTGCAAGATGCATTTGAAATTATAGTGTGATTTTTAGATAAAATATTTTCGTTAACACCAAATACTATTGTTGCGTCAACATTTTTCCCAGGCGCAGATATTATTACTTTTTTTGCACCATTTTTTAAATGAATTTCTGTTTGCTCTTTTGAATTAAACTTTCCAGTACATTCGTAAACGACATCAACATCGTATTTCGACCAATCAATTCTACTTGGATCTCTTTCTGACGTAATATGAATTTTGTCATTTCCCACATACATAAAGTTTTCATCAGCCTTTACTTCTTTATTAAATTTTCCATGCGCTGAATCATACATTGTTAAATGTGCACTTACTGAGTTGTCACCCACATCATTAATAGCAACAATCTTTAATTCATTATGATCATTTGACTCATACAGTGCTCTAAGAATATTTCTTCCAATTCTTCCGTATCCATTTATTCCAATATTAATTGTCATTTCATATGTCCTATATTTATTTTTGCTTAACCATTATTTCAGCATGTTCTATGATATTTTGTGATGTAAAACCAAAATATTTTAATAGCTCTCCGCCAGGTGCAGATTCGCCAAAAGTATTTATTCCAATTGCCTTCCCATTTATGCCCAAATATTTATACCAGTAAGAAGTTGATCCTGCTTCTATTGAAATTCTTTTTTCTATTGTGGATGGAAGTATTTCTTCCTTATAATCATTGCTCTGTTTATCAAAAATTTCTGTTGATAGCATAGATATAACCCTTGTGCCAATTCCTTTTTTTTCTAATTCATTTGCTGCTTCGATTGTTATGCCTACTTCGCTACCCGTGGCAATAAGAATTATATCTATTTTTTCTGAGTCTTTAAGTATATAAGCGCCTTTATTAATTAATGCAATTTGTTCTGCATTTCTTTTTTGAAAATCACAGTTTTGTCTTGATAATATTAAGCAGGTTGGCCCAGAATTATTTTCTACAGCATATTTCCAAGCAAAAGCTGTTTCCAAAGTGTCACATGGTCGTATAACTGTATTATTTGGAATGTCTCTTAGACTATTTGTTTGTTCTATTGCTTGGTGAGTCGGACCATCTTCTCCTAGACCAATAGAGTCGTGAGTGAAAATAAAAATATTTTTTAGTTTCATTATTGCACTCATTCGTATGGCGTTTTTTGAATAATCACAAAAAGTTAAGAAAGTTCCTCCGTATGGGATAAATCCTCCGTACGAACTCAAACCATTCATTATTGCTGACATTCCAAACTCTCTCACTCCATAGTTAATATAATTGCCACTGGTATTTTCTTTTATTTCTTTTGATCCAGACCATAATGTTAAATTTGATGCTGCAAGATCTGCTGAACCACCTATCATTTCAGGCAATATCTTTGCATAGGCTTCTATACAATTTTGCGACGCTTTTCTTGTTGCAATAACTTCTTCTTTTTCATTACATAATTTCAAATATGCTTGAGATTTTTCCAGCCAGTCCTTAGGCAAATCTGTAGCAATTCTTCTTTGAAGCTCATTGGCTTCTTGGGGAAACTTATTTTTGTAATTATCAAATTCTGCGTTCCACGTATTTTCAAGATCTTGACCTTTTTCTGTATAATCCCAGGCATCATAAATATCTTTTGGCACTTCAAAAGCTCCAAAATCCCAACCAATATTTTTTTTTGTTAAGTCTGTTTCTTCACTGCCTAAAGGTGATCCATGTGAACTTTCTTTTCCTTCTTTATTTGGAGAACCAAAGCCAATTTTTGTTTTACAACAAATTAGAGTTGGCTTGTTTTTGGACTCTAACGCATTATCAATAGCTTTTTTCAGGTCATGGGGGGAGTGACCGTCAACATCTCTTAGTACATTCCAATTATAAGATTCAAATCTTTTCACTGTGTCATCGGTAAACCACCCACCCACTTTTCCATCAATTGAAATGCCATTATCATCATAAAAAACCACTAATTTATTGAGGCTTAAAGTGCCAGCTAGCGAACAAACTTCATGTGAAATTCCTTCCATTAAGCAACCATCTCCTGTGAAAACATATGTATAATGATCGATTATCTTCGAACTATCTTTATTAAATTGAGATGCCAGTGTTTTCTCAGCAATTGCCATACCTACTGCATTTGCAAGACCTTGCCCCAATGGCCCAGTTGTAGTTTCAACGCCGTCAGTTAAATGTGACTCAGGATGACCGGGTGTCTTTGAGTGTAGCTGCCTAAAATTTTTAATTTCCTCTAGGCTTAAATCATAGCCTGTTAAATGCAATAGGCTGTATAGCAACATTGAGCCATGACCATTTGAGAGAACAAATCTATCACGATTGATCCAGTTTGGGTTTTTTGGATTATGTTTAAAATAATCATTCCATAAAACCTGAGCTATATCCGACATCCCAAGTGGCATACCAGGATGACCAGATTTTGCTTTATCAATAGCATCAATAGACAAAGCTCTTATAGCATTTGCCATGTTTTTTCTATTATTATTTATTGTTTTTGCCAATCTTTGTTTCTTCGTTATTTAAAAGGTTCTTTATATTAGTTTTGTGCTTATATATTACTATAATTGATAAAACTAAATATACAGAAGTTATCACTATGCTTTCATAACCAAACCATGTGTAAATAGGTAAAAAAGTAAATGAGACTATAGCAGATAAAGCCGAGTACCTAAATAGAAATGCTGTTATTAACCATGTAAATAAACAAATAAATCCTAAAACAATGTCAAAGCCTAATATTACTCCCAAGGCTGTAGCCACTCCTTTACCCCCTTTAAAATTGTAAAATACTGGGAATATATGGCCAATTACAGCAATTATGCCTATAATTTGAATATAAAGTATGTTTTCTAGAGTGTAATAAGCTAATAAAGTTGGAAAAAGACCTTTTAAAATATCGATTATTAATATAGATGCAGCTAATATTTTATTTCCTGTTCTTAATATATTTGTTGCACCAGGGTTTTTTGACCCATAACTTCTTGGGTCTTGCATCTTAAAAATCCTAGAAAATATTATAGAGCTATTTATAGATCCAACTGTATAGCTGAAAATTGCCAAGAGAGTAAAAGAAATGAAAATATTATCCAATTTGTCCTCAAAAATTTATAATGTTTTTTAGATTAGTATGATTGATTATAAAGATAAAATTAAAGAAAAATATAAAAAAATATTATTCATACATGGTTGGGGTTTTAACCATAAAATATGGGAAAAATTTGCAAAATCATATATGCCTATTGAAAATTGTTTTTTTTTAAATTTTTATGATTATTTTGAAATCTCTGGTGGTGATATACAAAAGTCAGCTGTTAAAGTATTAAATGATTACAATAATATCGATTTAATAATCTCATGGTCTTTGGGTTGTCATTTAGCAAAAGAAATTGAAATTTTAGATAAAAAAAATTCTATTAAAAAAGTTTATGTATCTTATTCGCCAAAATTTATGAAGACCAAAGTTTGGAAATATGGTTTCGAAAAAAGTACAATTCAAGAGCTAAAAAGTAATTTAGAAAAAAATTTTTCAAGAACTTTAAAGAATTTTTATTTATTTATATTGGGAGATTTTAAAAGTAAAGCGGAAATGTATAAAGAAATTATCTTACATTTAAATTCTATGAGTGAAGTTGAAATAAAAAAATTATCCATAGCACTGGATATTTTAGAAAAATCAGAATATATAAATTATGAAAAGGGCAAAGATAAAGATATTGAAAATTTATATATTTACGGTGATAGAGATATTATTACTCCTCCTAATATAAAATCTTTTCTTAGGATCTCGGAGCCATTATCTAGAGTGAAAATTTTAAGTAACTCATCGCATATACCTTTTGTAACCAATCCAGAAGATTTTTATAAGGTTCTAAAAAGTTACATATGAAAAAAATAAATAAGCATATTTCAGAAAAGTATATTAACTCTGCAATTGTGCAGAAAGAAATTATTGATAGATTAATTGAGAGACTATCCTTTATAAATTTCATTCCACGAAGAGTTATTGATTTAGGTTCCGGAGTTGGATTAAGTACAAAAAGTCTATTAGAAATTTATCCTAATGCAGAATTCATTATGATTGATCATTCTTCAGAATCATTGAGTGATAGTATTCTTGATAATAAAAATTTATCTTCTGTTTGTGCAAATTTTAAAAATATACCTTTCGAAAATAGTTCTTTTGATTTTGTATTTTCCTCATCAGCTTTACACTGGGAACTAGATATACAATCATCTTTTAAGGAAATATATAGAGTATTAAAACCTGGCGGGTTATTTTTATTTTCAACTTACGGACCAGATACTTTAATAGAGCTAAGATCTGCATGGGCACAAATAGATAGCCAAAAACATGTGAATGATTTTTACGATATGCATGATATTGGAGATTTAATGCAAAGTTTAAGTTTTATGGATTCTGTTTTGGATACAGAAAAAATTATTATTCAGTATGAAAATGTGATTCAATTGCAAAAAGATTTAAAAAATATTGGCTCAAAAGTCTTCCATGAAAATACAAGCAAAGTTCCCTTATTAGGCAATCAAAGAATGAAAGCAATGTACCAGGAATATGAAAAATTTAGGACAAAATTAGGCTATTTGCCAGCAACTTACGAGGTAATTTACGGCTCAGCCTGGAAAAAAATGGACAATATTTTAGAGTACAGTAAATAAGTAGATAAATTGCGTTTTTTTTTGTTTTGTACACTATATTATTAAAGCCTAATTTAGTATACTGACGCCATTAAATAATAGATATGTTGTATTATGATTCAGTATATAGAAGGGGATTTTAAAGAATTTATTATAAGGCCAAATAACTCATTATCATGGAGAGGCAATAAGATATTCTTTTTCATACTTTTTTCTATTTCTTTCATAATAGCCATTTCATTTGCAATGGTTGGCATGTGGATGATAATTCCATTTGCAGGACTTGAGATGCTTCTGTTAGGTTCAGCACTTACATACTGTTATATAAAAAATTCTCAATGTGAAATTGTAAAAATTGATGATAATAAGGTTTCAGTTTCTTTGATTAAAATGAGAACAAAGAAAGTGTTTGACTGTAATAAATATTGGGCAAAATTTATATTAGATAAGCCTATAAAAAATGGTTATCCGCATAAGTTGTTACTTAGATCTGCGGGTAGAGAGATGGAAATTGGTGCATTATTAACTGATGAAGAAAGAATAAAATTAGCCAAAATGCTAAAGAATAATGTGTGGTAATAATATACAAGGAGCAAGTATTAAGATGTTTTTAATTAAAAATTTGATTTCGCTTATAACTTTACTTTTTTCCTACAATGTAGCAAACGCTGGCTGGTTAGATCTCAACATGCCTGAAGGTGTTACTGATTTAAGCCAAGAAGTTTTTGGATTACATATGCTAATTTTGTGGATATGCGTTGTAATTGGCGTAATAGTATTTGGCGCGATGTTTTGGTCGATTTTAATGCACAGAAAATCAAAAGGTGTTAAGCCAGCAACTTTTCATGAGAGTACAAAGCTTGAATTTTTGTGGACAATCGTACCTTTTGTAATTTTGATCGGTATGGCAGTTCCTGCAACAAAAACACTAATAAAAATGTACGATCACAGTGATTCTGAAATACATATAAAAATAACTGGGTATCAATGGTTGTGGGAGTATGAGTATCTAAATACAGATGTATCATTTTACAGTAAGTTATCTACTCCATATAATGAGATTTACAATAAAGAGACAAAAAATGTTAATTACCTTCAAGAGGTAGATAAGCAACTTGTTTTGCCGATTAATAAAAAAATTAGATTTCTACTAACTTCAAATGATGTATTACATGCGTGGTGGGTTCCTGATCTTGCATTAAAAAAAGATGCTATACCTGGCTTTATTAACGAAATGTCTGTAGTAATTAATGAGCCAGGAATTTATAGAGGTAGATGCGCTGAATTATGCGGGAGGCATCACGGTTTTATGCCAATCGTTATAAAGGCTGTAGAAGAGAAAGAATATGAAGAATGGTTAGCCAATGCCAATAAAGCAAAAACTGCTGACGTTGCCAAAATCAATAAATAAGGGAGAAGTATTATGAGTTCGGTTGTAAAAGATGCACATCACGATGAACATCCATCAGGAATTATGAGATGGATAACTACAACTAACCACAAAGATATAGGAACTCTATATCTATGGTTTGCAATGATTATGTTTTTTATCGGTGGGCTAATGGCTTTAGTTATCAGATCTGAACTTTTCCAGCCAGGCTTGCAGTTCGTTGACCCTCAATTTTTTAATTCTATGACTACAATGCATGCTCTAGTCATGATATTCGGAGTCGTAATGCCAGCTTTTACAGGTTTGGCAAATTGGATGATTCCTATAATGATTGGTGGTCCGGATATGGCTTTACCAAGAATGAATAATTGGAGTTTTTGGATTATGCCTTTTGCATTTTCAATGCTTTTATCTACTTTATGGATGGATGGTGGCGCACCAGCAGGCGGTTGGACATTGTACCCACCTTTAAGTCTTCAAACAGGTGATGCGTTTCCATTTTTGATATTTGCTATACATTTTATGGGACTATCCTCAATCATGGGGGCAATTAATATTGTAGCAACTATTTTAAATATGAGAGCTCCTGGAATGACATTAATGAAAATGCCACTATTTGTTTGGACTTGGTTAATTACTGCATTCTTATTGATTGCTGTTATGCCAGTTCTAGCTGGCGGTGTAACTATGTTACTAACAGATAAGTTTTTTGGCACTAGTTTTTTTAATGCGGCAGGTGGTGGCGATCCAGTAATGTTCCAGCATATTTTTTGGTTTTTCGGTCATCCAGAAGTATATATTCTTATATTACCTTCTTTTGGAGTTGTTTCAGCGATAATTCCAACATTTGCTCGTAAACCATTATTTGGTTACAGCTCTATGGTTTATGCAACAGCTTCAATCGCGTTTTTATCATTTATAGTTTGGGCCCACCATATGTTTACAGTTGGTATGCCTTTAGCTGGAGAAGTCTTCTTTATGTTTGCGACAATGTTGATTGCTGTTCCCACAGGCGTAAAGGTATTTAATTGGGTCACCACAATGTGGAAAGGAGCAATGACGTTTGAAACTCCAATGCTCTTTGCTATAGGTTTTATAGTAATGTTCACAATTGGTGGTTTTTCAGGGTTGATGCTTGCAATTACACCAGCAGATTTTCAGTACCATGACACTTATTTTGTAGTTGCTCATTTCCATTATGTTCTAGTGCCTGGATCTATATTTGCAATAATGGCGGCATGTTATTTTTGGCTTCCAAAATGGACAGGCAATATGTATCCAGAGACACTTGGTAAAATACATTTTTGGCTTTCAACATTCTTTGTGAATTTGACATTCTTCCCAATGCATTTTGTAGGCTTAGCTGGTATGCCAAGAAGAATACCAGACTACTCTTTACAATTTGCAGATTATAATATGATTGCAAGTATAGGTGCTTTTGGTTTTGGATTTGCACAGCTAATTTTCTTATACATTATAATTAAAACTATAAAAGGTGGTAGTAAAGCAACAGATCAAGTATGGGAAGGTGCTGAAGGGTTAGAGTGGACATTATCGTCTCCTCCTCCATATCATTCTTTTAACACACCACCTGTTATTAAATAGCAATTGAATTAGTCAGGAGATATTTTTGGAGATTAAACAAAAGGTTAAAGTTACAACAATCACACTTATTGTAATTGCACTTATAATTTATGTTGGCTTTTACTTTATAATGTCTAGTAGGTAATTTGATATGAATGAAAAAAAATTGAATATAAAAACAGCTAAAAAACTTATTTTTATTTGTTTTTCAATGTTTTTATTTTCATTTGCTTTAATTCCTTTATATAACGTTATATGTGACGTTACCGGACTTAATGGAAATACATCAAATTTAAAAGAAAAAGTTGAGTCATATTCTGAAAGTGTGAGTGCCGAAAAACTAAATATTCAATTTATTGCCCATCAATCAAATGATAACAAGCTAACATTTAAGCCTTCAGAATTCGAAATGACAATTTCGCCAGGGAAAGTTTATAGTACTATGTATATCGCAACAAATAAAACAAACTCAGAAATTGTTGGGCAAGCAATTCCTAGTGTGTCTCCAAATGAGGCATCAAGATATTTAAAAAAGATAGAGTGTTTTTGTTTTGAGCAGCAAACCTTTAAACCCGGAGAAGTTGTAAAACTACCTTTATATTTTGCAATAGATGAGAAATTACCAAGTAGAATAAAAACAGTTACGTTGTCGTATTCATTTTTTGAATCTTTAAACGTTTCTAAAAAAAAATAATTTAAAAAATAGGGAGATGTGATGTCTGAATCAGGAAGTTATTATGTTCCGCACGGCAGTAAGTGGCCAATCATAGCAACTATTGGTGTGTGTACAGCAATGGTAGGTGGATCGTCATTATTAAATGGCAATGATATTGGCAAATATATATTGGCTATTGGTTTAGCTTTAGTAGTTTATATGATGGTTGGCTGGTTTAGTACTGTAATAAATGAAAGTGAACAAGGGATGTACGACGACCAGGTTGATACATCATTTCGTATGGGAATGATCTGGTTTATTTTTTCAGAAGTTATGTTTTTCGCAGCATTTTTCGGGGCATTATTCTATGTTAGGACATATTCACTACCTTGGTTAGGTGGTGAGGGTAGTGGGCTTGTAACAAACACCTTCTTATGGCCTGAATACGAAAATGTATGGCCCTCTACTGCAAATGGTCCAGCTGAGATAGGTGGGGCTTTTAAAACTATGGGAGCTTGGGGATTGCCAGCAATAAATACAGCCATACTACTGACTAGTGGGGTAACATTGACATGGGCGCATCATGCGTTAAAAGAAATGAAAAGAAAACAATTAATTATTGGATTAGCATTAACAGTAGCATTAGGTGCTATATTTATGTACTTTCAGGCTCTAGAATATGGGCATGCATTTAATGATTTAAATTTAAATATGGGCAGTGGAATATATGGTTCTACATTCTTTATGTTGACCGGATTTCATGGTTTTCATGTAACAATTGGAACAATTATGTTACTGGTTATTCTTGGCAGATCAATATATGGTCATTTTAACCCAAAAAATCATTTTGCCTTTGAAGCAGTTGCATGGTACTGGCATTTTGTTGATGTTGTATGGTTAGGATTATTTATATTTGTATACTGGGTATAACTATTTTCCAATACCATGTGGTTGAATATAGCCATTCATATACATAAAAATGAGTATGATAAATAAAAGTATTGATAATCCTATTCTAACTTTAAGTGCGTTGACCACTCTTTTTTTATTACCTTTGTCTTTTACTAAAAAAAATAATGAACTAAATAAACTTATTATTATTAGCACAAACAAAAATAAAAATATTGTTTTAAACATAATTAATTTTTTTATTTATGAAACTTAAACTACTTTCTAGCATTATTTTTGTTTTGTGTATATCCTTATTTTTATCTTTAGGATTTTGGCAATTAGATAGAGCAGAAGAAAAGGATAGAATAGTCAATCTTTATTCGGAAAGACAATCACTTGATTCAGAAAAATTAGATAGCTTTTTGAATATTGACATTACTAGTACATATTATAAAAAATATAAATTAACTGGTAGCTATATTAATAAAACTTTTTTAATAGATAATAAAATAAAAAATAAAAAGCCTGGTTTTAATGTAATTAGTCTTTTTAGTCTTTATCCAACCAATGAAATTATAGCTGTTGATAGAGGATGGATTGAGATGAAAGGTAGCAGGAAAAATATACATAAAAATTTTGAATTTCTTAATAATCAAAATATTGATAAAAATGTACAAGAAATTAACGGGTATATTTACCCTAGAGAGAAGAGTTATACTATTGGTGAAATTTCAACAGATGAAAATTGGCCAAGGTTGATTCAGGCATTAAATTTTGAAGAAATTATGGAGACAATTGATGAAAAAAATTTTCTAGTTTCAGGAGTTGTGTTTCGTTTGGGGCCAGACAATAGATTTGGTTTTGATAGAAGTTGGGAAATTATATCAATGTCCAGTAGTAAGCATTTAGCTTATGCGTTTCAATGGTTTGCTATGGCAATAGCATTAATAATCTTGACATTAATATTTTTTAAGAGAAAAAAAGATGAGCAAAAAAATTGAATATTTTTCTTTGATAAAAACTAGATTATACCTCTTGCTAATAATCTTATCATTTGCAGGACCATTAATGCTTGCAACATTTATGTATAAGTATAGTGATTTCATTCCTGTTGCAGAACCAAAATCAAATGGAAATTTAATAAACCCAGTAATTACTCTTTCAAAAAAAGATGATTTTGATAATATTCTGAAGGATAAAAAATGGACTTTTATGTATGTCTATGAAAATGAAACCTGTGATCTATTGTGTGAAGCTACATTATATATGATGCAACAAGTTAGGGAGTCTGTTGGCAGAGAAAGGTCTAGGATTAAAAATATACTCGTAGCTAATAACAATTTTGAAAATAGTGATAATCAAAAAATTATAAAAAAATATAATAAGATTAAATTATTAAAAGTGCTAAATCGTGATTTCTTTAAAAAATTAGAAAAAAATCATTTATATATTATTGATCCATTGGGCAATATTTTCATATATTACGATAAAGATTTTAGTGCTAAAGGATTAAAAAAAGATATAAAAAAAATACTTAGGATTTCAAGAATTGGTTAAAATATGATTAAGAAAATTAATTACTATTTGCTATTTGTTATAACAGTAACTTTCACAGTTATAACTCTAGGTGCATATGTAAGGCTTTCCCACGCAGGGTTAGGCTGTCCAGATTGGCCAGGTTGTTATGGTATTTTACTCGGAGTTCCAGATAATACAGCTGAAATATTGAGCGCAGAAAATGATTTCAAAGGTTGGAGTGTAGATATAGGTAAAGCTTGGAAGGAAATGATACATAGGTATATCGCAGGTGCTTTAGGTATTTTTATATTTATTATTACTCTTTTATTTTATAAAGTTAATACAAACAAACTTTTTAAACTTTCATTAGTAATATCTATATTAGTAATCATGCAGGCTGCTTTAGGAGCATTTACTGTAACACTAAAATTGCAACCATTAATTGTTATGATGCACCTTGTTGGAGGATTATCGATCATATCTTTATTATGGTTATTATTTTTAAGGTATAATAAATATAATTATTTTAACGAAAATGAAATATTTACAAATATATCTCGAAAAAAAATTAATTTGTTATCATTTTTCGGATATTCGACACTAGTAGCTTTAATAATTCAGGTTATGCTTGGTGGTTGGACGAGTACAAACTACGCTGCATTGGCATGTGCAGACTTTCCACGTTGTAATAATTCATGGTGGCCACATATGGACTTCTACAATGCATTTATTGTGGAGCTTGCTACAGATTTAAATTATGAATTTGGAAGGCTAGATAGCCCTGCAAGAGTTGCTATTCATTTTACTCATCGTGCTTGGGCAATAATTGTTGCTGCAATGGTTATATACTTTTCATTTATATCTTTTAGAACAATTAAAATTACATATCAAAAAATATTATCTTTTTTATTAATATTTTTCTTATTTCTTCAGATTTTATTAGGAATTTTAAATGTTAAGTTGGGTTTACCGATATATATAGCAGTAGCACATAATGGTAATGCAGTATTATTATTAATGTGTTTGATAACGCAATTGTATTTGATTAAATCTATAAAAAATAACTTATAGGTTCTTCTATGTTTAATTATAAAACCTATAAAGCTTATTTAGATTCCTCGAAACCAAAAGTTGTATTGTTAATGATTTTTACATCTTTTATCGGGATGCTCCTAGCTGACCCATTAAGACTAAATTTTGAAATACTAATATTAGGTAACTTGGGAATTGCTTTAATGTCTTTGTCAGCAGGGTCAATAAATCAATTATTAGATCAAAAAATTGATAGCTTGATGCAAAGAACAAAAAGAAGACCATTAGTCACAGGAGTTTTGTCAACAAAGAATGTTGTTACATATTCTTTCTTAATGGCAAGTACTGGTTTTTTTATTTTATATTATTATATAAATACTCTAACAGCTTGGCTAACATTTGGTTCTTTAATTGGATATGCATTTATATATACACTCTATTTAAAAAGAAGTACTCCACAAAATATAGTTATAGGTGGAGCAGCTGGAGCTACACCACCATTATTAGGGTGGACTGCTATGACTGGCCAAATAGATCTAATAGCCATAATACTATTTTTAATAATATTTACATGGACTCCACCACACTTTTGGGCACTTGCTCTTTATAGAAAAGAAGAATATTTTGCAGCTAAAATACCAATGTTACCAGTTACCCATGGAGAGCAGTATACAAGGGTTCATATCACGCTATATACTTTAATGCTTACAATCGTGAGTTTTTTACCATTTATTATTAATTTCTCTAGCTACTTTTACCTTGCTGGAGCACTGATTTTGAATTTAATATTCATCTTTTATGTTTTAAAGATGCAGATTTCAAAAAATAATTTTTTAGCCAATAAAATATTTAATTATTCAATTATATATTTATCAGCTCTTTTTGGTTTTTTAATATCTGACAGATATTTAGTTTTGATTATGGATATTAAAAACTTTTTTTAAGCTTTAATATAGATTCATTTTCAATTTGCCTTACTCTTTCTCTAGAAATTCCATATTTAAGTGAAAGATCTTCCAATGTTAATTTATTTTGTGATAACCATCTACTTTGAATTATATCTTTACTTCTTTCGTCAAGATTATTAACGACTTCATAAAGCTTACTTGAAAGTAAATTTTTTTCATTGTTTTCTAAAATTTCATCGGGTTGAGGCTCATTACTTTTCAAGTATAGAGTTGGAGAGAAATTATCCTCATCCTTATCTTCAATTGCTAAATCAGAATTGTACATTCGTTTTTCCATTTCAATTACGTCCTGAGTATCCACACCAAGATCTTTAGCGATCAAAGTTGCTTCCTCAGAGTTTAAATTAGAAAAACTATTTTTTTTTGATCTCAAATTGAAGAACAATTTTCTTTGTGCTTTTGTGGTAGCTATTTTGACAATTTTCCAATTTTTTATAACGAACTCATGTATTTCAGATTTTATAGAATAAATTGCGAATGTAATAAGTTTAAGATTCTTTTCTGGATCATATTTCTTCACTGCTTTCATTAAGCCTATGTTACCCTCTTGAATTAAATCATTAAGATTTAACCCATATCCGGAATAGCTCTTAGCTATGTAAACAACATACCTTAAATTATGCATAATTAATTTTTTTGCTGCATCTAGATCATTTGCATTGTTTAAGTCTTTAGCAAGCGCAACTTCTTCTTCTGTAGATAAAATTGGAATATTCATTACATGATTTATGTAAGTATCTATGCTTCCTGTACATGAAGGCAAAGCAACATTATTGTAATTTATTGTTTTCATAATAACTAAGTAACTTTTAATTAGCACTCATTATACTAGAGTGCTAAGTATTTTCAATATCATCAAAAATATCTATAAAAAACAATACTTTATAAATCTAAAGTCTTATTAATATAACTATTAATAGTAAAAATACTAATAATTGCAAATATTATAATAACTAAGAGAGAACTTAATGTGCCCTCTACAAAAGATATACTTAATAGAGAAGAAGAGATCTCAAAAGAGGTTAAGATTTCATTTAATAAGATAGTAAAAAAATAATAAAAAAATTTATAAAATATGAAGCCAATTAGACAACAAATAAGCCCAGATAGAATTGGCAAATATATATATTCTCTTCGAATGTAGGAATTTCTAGCACCTAAAATATAAAGAATAGATATTTTATTTTTATTTGAGGAAATTTCGATTTTTGTATAATAATTAATAAAAATAATTAAAATAAATAAAAAGAAGAAAATAGAAAAAAGTAGTAAATTTAACAATATATCCTTAAAATAAAAAATTCTTTTAAGATAAATAATATTAGAATTAAAATAATCAACAAACCTATTATTCTCTAAAAAATTACTTAAACTATCTGCATCTGAATCTTTAATATTTTTCTTAATAATAATAGTTTTAGGAAGAGGATTGTAATCAAGGTTTTTAGTAATATCGTTTTTTTCATTAATTTTTTTATATAACTCTAAAGACTCTTCCTCACTAAAATATTTAAAAGAAATTATATTAAATTTATTTACAAGTTCGCTTTCAATAGTATTGATATCTTTAGGGCTAACATTATTTTTTAAAAAAATAATAATTCTCTCACGGCTATCCTTGAAATTATTTTCAATAATTTTTTGCGAGTTATAAGATACTAATACTAGAAAAAAACAAATAGATAGGGGAATAATAAAAAATATATATCTTAAAGGATTATCAATTATGTAAAAAAAACTACTGTTTAAACATTGAGCATTATGTTTGATAAAATTAACTATGCCTCTAATATTTTTTATTTTAAATAATCTCTGCATTATTAATACTTAAAATATTTTGTTTTAATTTTTTGGCCAATGATAGCTCGTGAGTTGTAACTATGACAGTGGTCCCATATTTGCTTAATTGAATTAACATTTTCATAACAGCTTCCGATAATTTTTGGTCAAGATTGTTTGTTGGTTCATCTGCAAGAATTATATCAGGGCTATCAATAATAGCTCTAGCGATAGCTACCCTTTGCCTCTCTCCAGCTGCAAGACTTTTAATAGAGTTATAGATTTTTTTATCTAAATTTACCAGATCCAGTATAGCTTCAATTTTTTCGGAAACTTGACTTTCTCCTTCAAGTAGGAGGGGTAAAGATATATTATAGCTAACTGTTTCATTTTCTATAAAGATATTATTCTGCATTATTATTCCTATTTTTCTTCGATAATCAGATAATTCTTTTTTATTAAATTTTGTAATATCAGCATCATTGACGATGATACTCCCTTTATCAGGCTTCTCTAATCCAGATAATAGACGCATAAATGTAGTTTTTCCTGATCCTGACTCTCCTGTTAGAAAAACAAAATCGCCTTTTTTAATAGAAAAATTAGCGTTATAAAATATCTTATTTTTCGAATATATTTTGCAAATGTTGTTAAAACTTATCATAAACATTATGATATATTGTTTTTGGATCTAAAGTAATATGATCTAAAAAAATTTTTAAGGAACTAACATATGATTTCCAATAAAATTATAAAAATTTTAAAAAAAATCTTTGCAGTAAATATCTATATAATCTTAATTTTTATAGTATCGTTAAGCGTGAGGGCTGAAATTATGGAAAAAACATTAGATAATGGACTTAATATTATCTTAAAAAAAGATAAGAGAGCACCAGTTGTAACTAGTCATGTGTGGTATAAGATTGGATCTGCAGACGAATTAAGTGGCAAAACTGGAATATCTCACGCACTAGAACACATGATGTTCAAAGGTACAAAAAAAAATCCAGGTGGCAAATTTTCACAAATTATTTCAAAACTTGGCGGGAAAGAAAACGCTTTTACTAGCAAAGATTATACTGCATATTACCAAACTTTGCCTTCTCAGTATTTAGAATACGCTATTAAATTAGAATCAGACAGAATGTCCAATTTAGTTGTAAAAAAAGATGATTTTTTAAAAGAAATAGAGGTTATAAAAGAAGAAAGGAGATTGAGAACAGATGATCAGCCTGAAGGTATAGCTTATGAACAATTATATGCGAGTGCATTTAATCATAGCTCGTATCACGATCCAATTATAGGCTGGATGGAAGACTTAGAAAATATGACCGAGAAAGATATATCTGATTGGTATGAAAATTGGTATGCACCAAATAATGCAACAGCAGTAATAGTTGGAGACATTGAATTTGATGAGACTATAAGTTTATTAGAAAAATATTATGGAAATAAAAAAGCAGTTAAAATAAATGAGAGATTTATTAGAAACGAACCTTTTCAATTTGGCGAGAAAAATATATCAATAAAAATTGAAAATAAACCCTCTTATTTAATTATGGGCTATAAGGTGCCTAGTTTAAATAATAAAGAAATAGAAGAATGGGAATGTTATGCATTGTCAGTTTTATCAGGAATTTTAAGTAGCGGTCAGAATTCGCGTTTACAGAAAGTTCTTATTAAAGAAAAAAAGATAGCAAGTTACGCAGACTCTGGTTATTCTATGTTTTCAAGAAATGATCCTTTATTTTTAATTGATGTTAATCCCATGGCAGGAAAAAAGATAAGTTTAATTGAGCTTGAGCTTGAAAAAATTATTGATAACTTAAAAAAAGATTTAGTTTCTAAAAAAGAATTAGACAGAATAAAAGCACAAGTTGTAGCCTCAGAAGTTTATCAAAGAGATTCGATAGATTACCAAGCAAGAGTTTTGGGTATGATTAAAACATCAATTGGGGATATATCTTTGATAGATAAATATACTGCAAAGATTGGTTCAGTTACCGCTAAACAGGTAAGAGAAGTAGCAAGAAAATATTTAGTTTCAAATTTAAAAACAGCAGTTACAGTTAATAGTGATGATTAAAACTATTCAAACAATATATCTTTTAATAATTATGATAATACCAAATATAACTCAAGCTAATATAGAAATA
>Ga0181597_10001769_pt1 | contig 23937 bp, 8 predicted proteins | sample 041ome_5_FD_148647 | JGI IMG/M metagenome (GOLD analysis project Ga0181597, IMG submission 148647) | Coastal salt marsh microbial communities from the Groves Creek Marsh, Skidaway Island, Georgia - 041403US metaG (spades assembly) | ecosystem: Environmental > Aquatic > Marine > Intertidal zone >...
TGGCTCTACTGTTTACTTAAATGTGGAAGCGGAAGACCCCAATTATATTGATGAAAACGGGACTAATCGTGAAGGAGGAATTGAGCGGGTAATTTTCTGGGAAAATAATCCTAGTCTCGAAGCACCAACAATCATTGGGGAGGCAATTAGTAAATACAATGGTGTTTATGCGATCGGTTGGCGCCCAAAATACATTGGACAAACATTTGTGTGGGCAGAGGTAATCGACCTTGACCAAAACTTAGTACGCACTGAGGTACGAGCATTTAATATTGGCTCCAATTCGGGACCGGAGCCTTCAGTTGAGTTACAGTCAATCCGCCAGGTTGGTAATGGAGAGTATGCTGCCAGAGTAAATATTTATGATTTTATTTATTCCACAAATTACTTTTTGGATTACTCGGTAGACCCTGACTATATCTACTACAACGAGAATCTCTTAGGAGATTTTTCATTGGATATTACGATCAACGGGGTTTCTGTATCCTCTATCGATATCACTAAACTGCCAAAATATGTTGAGGTAGAGTGGGAAAATAATACCTACAGATGGACCAAAAATGGGCAAAAGTTTATGGAAATCTTAAACAACGGAGATGATTCTTCAGGAGATTTAAGTTATGAATTCCCCGGATTTTTTATCCAAGAAATAGGTACCCATGAAGTACAGGCCGTTCTATATGCAAGGCAAGGCAATGATAACTTCCGCAAGGTGATTGCAAGCGAAATTAAAAGAATTACTCTTACCGAAGAAGATATTTCCGCCGAAGAGATTTACAACTTACCCCCTGAGGGCAGTTTGCTAAGTCCGAGAAGCTCGAATTTAGCTCGTGCTCAGGCCGTCCTCACTGAAACCGATATCGTTACTGCAGAGGATTTTGGGCAATTACAATATATACAAATGGACTCCATTGGGGCTGCCTATGATCCAGAGAACCTCCCAAATGTGATCATTCAAGGTGGCGGGGGGCGTGGAGCCGAGGCTCATGCCGTGACCTTAAATGGCGCAATATCCGATTTGTTGATTCTTGACTATGGGTATGGCTATCAAGATGGCTCATCAGCTGAGGTTCGGGATTGGATTATTCCTAGCTCGGACAACAATGGAAGTGGATTTGAGGCCTATGTAAAATCTGCTTCTGGGGTCTTGGAGTTAGAGCAAAGCTATGAAGCAAATGATCCCAATAGTGCAATTGAAAATCCAGGCACTGGATATGAGGATATTCTCAATCGAGATGGTTTTGTGCGTATTTTTGATTACGATAAAGGAGGTGGAGCAGCAGGCTTTGTTTCAGAAGTTGATGAAAATGGTGGAATAACAAAAATTACCATCACTGATGGTGGTGAAGGCTACAGTGTGGCCACATCTCAAATTTTTATAATCGACGAGTACAATGGCTTGAAGTCAAAAGGAAGTGGATTTTTAAGCGGTAAGCTCAAGTTGCAGGATGGGGTCGTTAGAAGCTATCAAATAGTGAAAAATGGAAGAGATTATACTTTAGACTCTCATTTAATCCCCGTTTTAAAGAACAGTTTCGGTATTTGGCAAATTGACCCTGACCGTGACACGCTAAGTATTTACGATACTTCTCCCTCACATTTCAAAAATTTGATTTATGAAGGAAACTTCTCTGAGTTGGGAATCTTTTCTGCAAATGGATACCCCGATGCAAAAGTTTTTGAGTTGAGTCGTGAGTTTGTTAAGCAACAAACTCAATTAGACCTTAATGGTAGTTATGCATTATCTTTCTGGATCGATATGGAGGCGATCTCTGCAACAGGGGCTGGATTCCGTGCACGCGTTGTGGAGAATGCTATTGTAGATGGTGCCATAGAAGTAGTTCTAGATAACCCTGGGTCGGGCTATATTTTACCGCCCCAAGTTATTCTCGAAGGAGGCAGTTTTGTCATAACAGGAGCTGAAGACAGAAGGCAACCCTTGCAGGTGACGATGGGAACAAAAGTACTGCTTTTAGCAGATACATTTGATTTCGATGGCGATGTAAAAACAGTTCGATTCTTTGCGAATGGCACTGATTTGAGTATTCAATATAAAAAGGTCTTAGACTCGATCGTTGTAACCTCGCCCGGTTCCGGTTATACGAGTGCACCGACCGTGACCCTAGAAGGCGGTGGCGGTTTGGGTGCCGAAGCAGTAGCCCAACTCGAAGTGCCACCCAAGAATGCGGATGAAGAACCGATTGCAAATTATCCGAGAGGGGTTCTCTCAATAGGCGTATCAAACCCAGGCCAAAATTACTTCACTGCACCAAATGTAATCATCACTGGCGGGGAGGGCGGAGGTGCGAAAGCGGTGGCGAAGTTGGTCGAAAAAGAAGAGATTTCCTTTGCAGAGAGATTAGTCTCGAGCTTAGGTAGGTATGGCTTTGAGTGGACGCCCACCATTCCGGGAACTTATCTTATTTCATTGGAAATCACTGATGATGATGGTGCTGTCACCTTTGTTCCTGTGGATGCTGAAGTCGTGGTCTTGCCTAGCAAAGTATCACAAGTTCCCCAAATTAGTCTAATCTCCGATTACAATGGCATGGCGTTTACCAGTCTCTCTAAGCTGCGCTTTACCGCCCGAGCACTGGACCCTGATGGTAAATTGGAATCAGTACAGTTTTATGTGAATGGCTCTCCCTTGGGATTACCAATTAAATCGGACTACTTAAATGATCAATATCAGCAGCCATATTCTGTTGAATTCTCTCCACGCGAAACAGGAGTTTACACCATATACGCGATTGCCCGAGATAATAGCGATAATTTTGTGATGAGTGACAGTGTCACCTTCACTACTACATCAGGTTCAGGCAGTCCTCCGGAAGTAAAACTGTCTAGACCGACCATGGCAGCCGAAGCCGAGTTTTCTGCTGACCTCAATGGAGTCATTAGGCAAATTTATCTAACTAATCCCGGTCGTGGTTATATTGAAAAACCAAGGATAAGCTTCTTTGGAAATGGAACGGGCGCTTCTGCAGATGTTCAGGTAAATGAAACCAAAAATAGCTTCACCTACGGTCAACTTTACAATCTTGATTTAGTCGATGGTGGGCAGTTTTATGATGATTACACAACCATTGATTTCGTTGGTGGTTTTGCCCCAATGAAGGCATCTGGTGAGGTTGCTCGTGTAAGCATTGAATCGTTTGAAAAAGGCTTCCAGCAGGTTAAGGACAGAGATGGAAAAGATGTAACCAGGCAGACCTACGGATATCAAGCAATAGTTGAATTCGCCGGATCTGGATATACGGCGGCACCCAAAGTACTAATTTCAAATGGTCCCCCCGGAATGGAGGCGGAAGCTACAATAGATCCATTAAGCGGATCCGTTGTAGATGTAAAAATTACTGCTGAACCAACCGACGAATTGAGGCAATATTCGCCAATCGTTTCCCTAATAGGCGGTTTAAATTACACTGAAATATTGATTGAGGCTGAGGCCATTGATTTGGACGGCGATCAATCGATCAAACAAGTATCCTTTTATTCCAATGGAAAACTTATTTCCAGCGAAGGCAGTATCGATAAAAATCCGGACGGCCGGGAGCCTTATCAAATATTATGGTCACCAGAAGGCCCAGGGATTTACGAACTATACGCCACTGTGGAGGATAGTGATGGTAATTTGGTGACTTCTCCAGTAATCAGGAGAGAAGCCATATTATCCAAACCTCCTCAGGTTGAATTTAATCCAAGAGATCGGGCTTTTGGGTACTTGTTGCCAGAATCATTGGAAGCAAACGGCAGCATTAAACTCGGGCCATTGCTCCCAGGCAATTTCATAACCAATGGTTATGGTTACCACTCCTTCCCGTCGATTGAATTTCAGGATTATAACAAATCTGGTGGTCGGGGAGCATCCGCGATTGCTCAGTTTGAAGATGGGCAGGTTACGGGTGCAATTATTACAGATGGAGGCATTGGCTATTCAGTTTATCAAAAGTTTCCAGGGTCCGTTTCCAGGGGCTTCGCAAATGACCTTCTCGCGGGTAGCGTAAGCTCATACATGAACGAAATTGCAATCGGTCAACCCCTTCTCATCGGGGATACAAACAGTTCAGTGCCCAATTTAGCATATGGAGTATTTTATTTGGATAGCTTCCAGTCTCTCAACGAATTAATTTTAGACAGAAATTTACCTAACTCCATTATTAGAGATGAGCAGTACAATTTATTTACCTACGGAACTAAAATCCTTGTAAGGGGTGGAATGGATACGGCAGCTGAGCCACTTAGGGTGGTTTATGGCTCAGAACTTTCCATTGGTATTTTTGCTCAAGACCCTGAGGGCGATTCAATTCGCGGGGAAAACTTTACAGTATATGTCAATGGAGTGGCTGATGAGGCAGCCAGTGTCCAGGGATTTGGTCCCTTTTATCGGGTAGTTTGGTCCCCTCCTGATCAAGGTGACTATAAAATTCGTATTCAGGTTACCGATCCCGATGGAGTGAGTGGAAGCAGTCAACCCTTGGATGTTAGGGTAGCATCGGGTTTTGAGCCTACTATCCACATGGTTTCTCCTATTAATGAAAAGGTAAATTATGCTAACAAAGACAAGTTGGATACATTTGCCTATCCATCCACCGTTCATTTTACCTTTGAAGCCCGCGACTTTGATGGAGTGATTACTGGGGTAACTTTCTATGCTAATTCCCTACCCATAGGACAATGGGTTGCATCATCAGATGATAATGATTCCTTGGGTGGGGCCACCTGGAGGGAAGGGGATACAAGCAGGTTTACTATTGCCTGGAGCCCTGATTATGCCGGCATATTTAATATATCAGCTTCCGCTGTGGATAATTCTGGACAGTCCAATTTTTCACAGATCCGACCAGTAAAGTTTGTTACACCTTACAAGCAGGGATCTTTGCCCCCCAAGGTTTTCCTGAGATATCCTGATGCCGGCCCCCGCCAAGATTCCTCCCCGCTGGTTATGGAAACTGAAAGCTATACAAGCACTTCTGTGATTCCTTTGATCTCAAGAGCATATGATTTGGACGGTAGCCTAGAATCGTTAAATTACTTCGTTGACGGAGAAAAGCTCCCTGCTTCAACCGGTTTCGTTCAGGTTATTGATACTCCGCAAGATGGAGATGAACTCTGGGTCAACGATGGAAATACGCCATTATATTTTGAGTTTGATGACGACGGTCAGTCTGTTTGGAACCCCATTCCAATTAACTCCAAGTTTTCCGATTTGGTGTTACTCTTTAGTTACCTTGACAAATTATTTGATGGTGAAGTTCTTGATCCTGCACAGCAGGCAGAGCCTTTGGATGCTCTGAGAAATTTAGGAATTGATCGTATAGTTTTGCCTGCACCAAGTTTATTGGAAGAAATTCTTATTGGTTTAGAAGTTTCGGTCATCGACGAGCAAAGAAAGATTATCCTCAGTGCGATAGAGAATAGTATGCCGTCTGACTTTGGTGCTTCTGCGGAAATGATAGGAATGAATGGCCTTTATTTCAGGCATAAAACCCCCGCTTCCTCTGCAAACGCAACTTTGGGCTCTAGTGCCCCTAGCAGAATTCAAACTAAAACCTTCACTTCAGGCTTGGTTCGCTTTCCTAGTAGAGATTCCGAGAATTATCACTTTACCCAACTTTGGACACCTCCGTCCTCTGGGGTTTTCACTATTGGCTCCTCAGCGAGTGACAGTAGTGGAAATATAGTTTTTTCCACACCAGAGACCATTACTGCAACTGTTGGTTCTCTTCCCCCGGAGGTATCCCTAACTAGTCCGTTATCTGGCACTCAACGCAGTGTTTCTCAAATAGGCAAACATGCGATTGGCACCGCATGGCACGAGATTGTTTGGTCTGTATCACGCGGTTGGCATTACAACGGTAGAATAAAAAGTGTTAACTTTATTGATCGAGGTGCTGGTTATATTGCGCCACCTGAGGTGGAGTTTTATGGTTCTGGTTATGGTGCTCGGGCTGTCGCCGAGATTGTTGACGATGCATCCCATCCTCGATTTGGTCAAATTAAGGAAATAACCATGGCTGACTTGGGGGAAGGTTATTACGGCGATACGGTGGTTGAATTCCGTGGTGGATTAGGAGAAGAGTCAATTTTCCTAAATGCGACCGCCAAAGATGCAGACGGCGAAATAAAAAGTGTTGAATTTCTAAGCAATGGAGAAGTGTTAAGTGATGACCTTACCGCTCCATACAGTATGTCCAAGTCTTTCTCCGTTGGTTATTATGAGTTTATTGCAATTGCGAAGGATGATTCTGGCAACTTAGCTGCGTCTGCACCAGCAAGACTGAATATCTCAACGACGCAGGGTGCGGCTCCATCGGGCATGATTATTAACCCTTTGCCTCCCATGGGGGAAGAACTGACCAGCCAAGGCCAAGGCTACTTTTGGGAATTTGTTAGAGCTTACGCCAGTGAAATTGAAGTAGCCGAGACCAAGCTTGAAACTTTTGGCGAAACTCATGATATCACCGCCAATTCATTTATTCACCTTGTTTCGCGAGCTACGGACAGTGACGGAGAGGTTACAAGTGTCTCTTTCTTTCTTAACAACAAGCTTCTTGGGCATGCGGAAAAAATTCACGATTCTCCGCACTATGTCTTACCCCTTGATTTGTCCGATTTTGGTGAGCAGCCAAGCTATGTAATTGAGACGGTCATCACCGACAATGCAGGCAACTTAGTTATTCCAAATAATCCACTAAAATTAAATGTCTTGCCTTCCTCTGGTGCCCGTCCGGAGATCAAAATTGTCGTACCTGATCCGAATTCGGAAATCACTCCGGTCTATCCAATTGGTAGCCCGATATCTCTTGCAGTTGAGGCGATTCCAGATCAAGGCTCCGTGGTTTCGGTTTCCATGTATGCGAATGGTCGTTTCATCGCTGAGGCGGTTTCAGATGATTTATCAGCCTTGGGTAAAGGAGCCTTTTCTTTGGAATGGATCCCTGAAAACCCCGGGAAATACCGCATCACATCTTCGGTGAAAGACAATTTGGGCACCGTGATCTTTACCAAAGAGTATGTGGATGTGGAGGTTTCTGATCAGGCGGGAGCACTGCCCGAAATTAGCCTTATTTCACCAGCAGAAGATCAAGTGTTAACTTTAGGTTCATCCATTAGGCTCCACTCTACAGCGATGGAGCGAGACGGTGTGTTTGAGGGAGTTCAATATTACATAAATGGCGAGTTGCAATATGCATGGAGCGGCATTTTAGACCTTAATGATACGACACCAGAGGATGGATCATTGCTTACCATAGATGATGGGGTTGGGAATGAACTTACTTTTGAATTTGACCAAGACAGTACTACAGAAATCAATGGCGAAGCACAAATTACAGCGGGGCAGTTACGGAATCAAAATGGATTGAAAGTTTCAGGAAGTTTTACCGGAACTTCTGAAATTACTTTCTATTTCCAATGCGATGGAGAGGATTTAAATGCAACTCACATAAATGAGAACCATACCATTCGATGGTCTAAGGATGGGGGTATGACTTTCGTGAGTGAAAAAGTTCAGATCATGGACTCAGACCTATCTTTAGGATATGGATTGAATGTCGATTTTTCTCTCATAGATACGAAGACTTTTCAATTAGGTGATTCTTGGGAAATAACTTGTAATCCGAAGCACATCATTGTCCCTATTTATGAAGAACCTGCTGCGGTTTTACGCAGCAGGAATGCCCTGACGGATGCCTTTGATAAAGCACGCGAGAGGGGCATCCTTGAATTTAGAACCGAGCATAAAGGTACCAATGATAAAGTTTATCTCTACAGTACTATGAGCCTTTCTTACGAAAACAATGTTAGCATAACTGGGGATGCTTTGAGTAATGAAGGGGGCAGAATTATCTTTAATGACAACGATTTTGATATAAACGACGAATCAGATGGTGAGCCAGATAATATAATTAAAAGGCAAAACGCTTTTGGTCGCGAATTTTACCCCTTTGGACTTACTTGGAAACCTGACGCAAATGACACCTACAGTATTTTTGCGGTAGCTCGAGATGCACAAACGGGTAGCCAAGTTGTAAGTAAATCCCGTATAATTTCAGTTGTAGAAGGTACCAAAGAGGGGCGACCAGAAGTTGTCTTGGAGTCAGTTTCCGGCACAATGGACTTTACGGATGGTGGCTTGACAGTCCCTCTTACGGCCACTGCTTTTGATGAGGATGGTAAAATCTTGGATGTTTCATTTTATGGAAACGGCCTACTGCTGGATGTAGATACTAGTTCCCCCTACACTTCATCGCTGGAGGTCAATGCGAGCGGGCATTACGAAGTATACGCAGTGGCAACCGATGATGACGGCAATCAAGTAGTGTCCAATGTGGAACGAATAATCGTCGAGGAACCAAGTGACTCTTTGGCAGATCCAGTCCAGCTCGAAAGCTCAGGAAATGTGTACACTGGTGGAGTGGCCACGGTCTATGCCACTTATACATCGCCGTTTGGAGCGAACAGCTATTCACCCAATCTTCATGCCAGTGTTTTCATCAATGGTATCTATGTAGGGGATGCCGATAAATACCCCTATCGAAGGCCAATGTCTTGGGAAGATGATGCTGGGTATCGGTTTAGTTACGATTTTGACATTGTGGGAACTGAAGGGAAGGAAGTAGAGTTCGTTATCGTAGACACGGATTTTACCGATTCCGCGACGATCAGAATTGAGCCTCTGACCAATCCTCTCGTTGATGACTACGAGTTTTTTCAATTGTTGTACCAAGGCCTCTATGCAAGGAATCCCCAGGGGCCTGAAATTAACGCTTATCTTACTGGCCTAAGGACAGGCTCGTTGACCAAGGCTCAAGTCTTTGAGCATTTGCGTACGCATGAGGAATTTCTCAATGCCCGGGATCTACTGCTTACTCACAAGACCTTGCATGGGGTGTGGGAGAAGTTACCTATTGTCATGGAAAATACCGATCAGGAAGGGTACGGCTCAATGGGTGGCGGTGGCAATAGTGCGGCCGCTCAGGCAGCCATGGGCATGCCTTACACACCTGCAGATGGAAACGCAACCGATCTTGGGTTTTATGAGGGCGTTGCGGATGATGCGGGTAATCTAGCACCAAACGGGAGATGGATTTCCATGAATGAATTAAACCTGCTATCGGTTATTTCTTACCCAGGAGACAGAGATGTTTTCCAAATTAAGAGTGAAAATTTAGCTAATGAAGGTATTCTTAGGGTAGTATTTCAAAAGCAGCTCTATGGAACTGGAAGTACAACAATGGGTTTGATCCAATCTAGTGGGGGCCTTGGGCAACGCATAAACGTAGTGTTCAAAGATGGGAGCTTTACTGACATAGTACCTAGTTGGCAGAGCGATGGATCCCGCCAAGCAAAATGGGGTACTCAAGTGTGGGTTTATAATTTGAGTGAATTTCAAAATGTCGATTACTACGCATTTGCATTTCAGCATTTCGGAGATACATTAGGCGGCTACACTGTTTCTACTTCAAACGAAGCCTATCTTAACCAAGCCAACTTCCTGAGTGAGGAAGAGGTTTCGTTGCTGGATATCGAATCGCGGGTCAATAACTTTGATGCCGTTCAGGCGTTAGCTTACCAAACGAATAATTTTACTTACACCAACCGGTATGGTCAGATCGAGACGCACGACCCTGAGAGTTTCTTCAACCGGCTATTTCTCAACAAATATGAACAAAACCCAAGTCCTGTACAAACGGCAAGGGGGGTAAATTTACTCAAGGGAGCAGATGCATTATCCCAACAACAGTTCCTGTCTGAATTTGCCTTCGATAATTCAATCATTACCACGGGTGGATTTAACTATACCAATGATCTTGCCATCCCCAATGTTCCGTTAGATGCGGCGGCGTTTGCGGAGACTGCCTTGATTTACACTGCCTTGATGGGCAAAGCACCCGCAAATAGTCAGGTCGCTTACCTCACCCTTACTCCCCAGTATGAACTGCGCCCGATAGCCGAGCGGGCCCGTTTAATTTTAGAAATGCCTGAGTATGGTGCCCAGTATGGACTGGCCATGCCGAGCGTAGAAATTATTGGAATTCAAAACGGAGAAACCCTTGCCCCTGGTAATGAGGTGAATGTTGAGGTTGTGGCACTGGGGCCGGACAATTTGGCCGGTACCCAAGATGATGGCTATATTCGTGAAATTCGGGCCCTCCTGAATGGCGAAGAAATTGGAAGGTATGTTCCCCGTTTCGCCGACCAACACGATGAAAATTTAACCAAAAATTTTGTTAAACCCAGCTCATGGTATGACCCCTATTTCAAGTTTATTCTTGGTCCGCCAACAACAATGGGGGGGGAATACAAACTTGAGGTAGAGGCAATCGGTGCCAATCAGCAGCTAAGATCTAGAGATGTCAAATTTATCCGGATCTCTCCTACCAAACCTGTTGGTCTACAGATGAATCAAATTTCCTTTGATGGCGGCGAATATCCTCCCTATGGAACGGAGCTAGTGCTGAATCAGTCGGTCGACTTCCGTTACGCCAACGATGAATCGACAAGAAGCTTCTTGGAGGTTAACGGTCGTATGCAATGGAGTAACACTTTGGATCTGGATGGCGAACAAACGCCCGAGGATAACATGACATTCTCCATATCGGATGGCTGCGGCAGGGATCCAATTATATTTGAATTTGATTCGAATGGTATTCCGGCCCTTGAAGGGGTTCATGAATTAATTCATCTTGTCGGGGATTGGGATGAAAATCTTACAGTAACAGGGTCTTATCAAGGTATAGAATCCCGGGAGTATGTGATCGAAATCGATAGCTTTGATGATGAGAAAAATCAGAGCACATTCCGATGGTCTCTTAATGGTGGCGTCAGCTTTAATGATAAAAATATATTAATCACGCCGGGTGAAGAATATGAGCTAATTGGTGGCCTCAGTATCACTTTTCCAAATATTCAATTTGATGCAGGCGATTTGGGTCATAAGTGGCTTATTCAAGCCGAACCAAAACACGAGATCATTCCCATTTCCCAAGAAGGCAGCTTGCCCCAAAGAATTACTCAAACGAAAAGAAATCTTATTCGGGCGATCAATCGGGTAACAAATGAAGGAAGGTTGTCAATCTACGCTCAAGATCCCAGCACGGTTGGAGTGTACAGACAGAGTTTCCCGAAAGAGCGAATTGGTGAATATACGATAATCCTTACCCATGATGGCAGTTATCCTATTGTTGAAAATCCTGATGTGAATGTAAGCGGTGTTCTTACCACCCAAGCTTGTATGGAATTAATAGAAGGTCAGTTACAAGACGGGCATTTAAAATTTACCTTGGAACTGGGTGGATTTTTGGATTTACACCATCCTTTCTTGAGCGTCCGTGCTATGAGTGTTGATTCGGGTGGAAAGCGATCATATTCTCGTAAGAACAACTATTTTATCCGCGATCCCAATAGACCTAAATCTACGGTTGATAAAATCGGAAATGCATACAACCCAGGCAGGCTTGCGTCGTTGGAGATCCGAGAGATAAGTGCTTCAACTGGTGCAATTACGAGCCTTAATGTTATTGATCCAGGCAAAGGTTACCAAATTGCAGAGATGGACAGCAAGGGAGTTTCGATTAGTAGCTTGTCCGGAAGAAGTGCAGTTGCGACTCTGAATATAAAGGGTGGCGGTGCATCTGGAGACGATGAAGACGAACCTGTGCATGTCTATGAAAATGGTAGAAATTACCAAAAAACGGATATCCCGAGGACTGCTCCTCCCGCCGTTTTTAATTTCGGAGCATCCGTCGTTTTAGATGCACGTGTGCTTGGTCCTCAAAGCCAACTTAGTCGGGTTGCTTTCTATGCCAATGGACTAGAGCTTACTGATATGACGCAGGCAATGACTGGTGGATATTTCCGTACGGAATTCACACCACAAGATCCGGGCAATTATTTTGTTCATACCCGTGCGTTGTATGGTGATGCTCGTGACGATGGTCCAAGGGCCTCCCCATTGCTTAATGGTTTTTCCAAGAATCAAACCAATCAAGTTTTTAGTACTCTATTTGGTTGGATTCCTTCGTGGAGGCACCAACACGCTTACGATGCAGGCCCAGAATTCCCCGATTGGTATTGGTCGGGCTCTAATTACTGGGATAGCGATTTAGCATGGAGGATCCGTCCAGACTGGACAGGAGCGGCTCCAATTAAAATTTTAGAATCTTTAAGAGATAGTGGGCAAATTACTCTTTCCTTGCTAGAGAGTTCGTTGGCATTCCCACCACAATCGGAGTACTTGTATCACTCTCAGTCAACTCAAATAAAAGCCCAAATAATTAGATCAAACTCAAACGCACCCAGAATTTCTAGGGTTTATCTATTTGGAAATGAAATAGAGCTAGTGCGAACGGATCTGCCGCAATCAGATGCGATGAATCAGATAGTTAGTTTTGATTGGGAGGTATCATACCAATTATTTGAGGATACAGGAGGAGAAGTTAACTTCTCTTTCATTGCAGAAGATGAGGATGGTATCCGCTACTATTCTGAAAGTAAAAGTGCGACAATTAAATATCCCGACCTAGACGATACTCAAACTATATTGGCGGATCTTTATAAAGAGATATCTGGTGATGCAATTGATGCAGACTCTGCGAGTGATCTTATATCCAATGCTGAGGGCAAAAGTGAGAACGAAGCAATTGAGTTGGTTGTAAATGCGGCCATCCAGGGATTAGGGCGTAAGATTGATCTTATTGCCGCATACCACATCACCTATGGAACTTATTTCGATAATTATGATGAGTATGCTCAGGTTATCGAAGCCTGGCTAGAGCCTGTGAAATCTGACCGAAACTTGGCGTTACGTCAGTATATTGATTTCGAGATAAATTCACTCGAATACAAGGCAAAATATGGTCCTGAAATTAACATAGAAGACCTTACCCAAAATGCCGCTCTTCTGTATGGAAATCGCAGCAAGTTTATCAATAGGCACTTTAGAAATAAATTCGGAAAAAGCACTTCAGAAATACAATTGCAGGAAGCAATCTCGAAACTGAGTTATGACCTTTTTGGGGGCCCGAAAGTTGACTTTATCTATCAATTGGCGATCGAGGAATTGGGACCGCCTCCGACCTATCTACCATTCATAAGCTTTACCCAATCCCTTTCCTTGCGAGACAAAGATTATCGTGCAATCGCATTGATGTTCAGTTTATTTAAAGAAAATATAAATGAAGGAAGTGGCTTTAGTTTGTCGGAGGCTCAATCCTACGCTGACCTTTCTACAGCAAATATAATCGCAGAATTGATTCAGGATGATAGATTTAGAAGTAGGTTTGAAGTCTATCAATCCCCTGAAGATTCCGCTGAAAATTCAGAAAATTCTTTGAATATTCCTTCCGAATCATCAACGAACCGGCTTAGTAGAAGATTCGGTGCCTGGGTAGAAATTCCATGGTTTGGTATGGTTATGGATAAGCAATATCCATGGATTTTCCATGCAGATCTTGGTTGGATGTATTCCCATGGGCTTAACTCAAGTGATATATGGTTTTACTCAGACAACATTAAGGTCGGAAAAGAAAAGATCGGTTGGTTTTGGACGAATGACCAGATTTTTGAAGGCCCTAAATCTGCTGGTGCGGGGTACGAAAGCCAGCGCTTTATCTTTATCGTAAGAAAGTTGATAAATGGGGCCCATGTGGGCAGTTGGGCTTTACTTGATTTAGAAACTGGCGAGGCTAACCCCTACGGATGGGTCATGCTGCAGGAGTAGTGTTGAAAAATTTGTAGATTTCCCTCATTAAATCAAAAATAGGGTGAGAAATATTTTGCACCTGATTCATTCCCTTGATCCCGCAACCGGGGGAGTGCTTTCCGCAGTTCAGCTGTTATCCGGCGCAATCAATGAACTTGGGGGCACATCTGCCTTGTCAGCCTGTTCTTCCTATGTTGCCCAAAAAGATGAACTGGTCATTGCCCATGGCTTATGGCAATGGCCGGGAATCCGGGCAAGGGCAGGGCGGGCACCGTATATCATTTTTCCGCACGGGATGATGGACCCCTGGTTTAAGCAGGCCTACCCGTTGAAGCATCTAAAAAAACAAATCTACTGGTGGTACGCTCAGAGTGGGGTAATGCAAGATGCACATGCGGTCTGCTTCACCACGGAGGAGGAAAAAAGATTAGCCCAAAGTACCTTTTTTCCCTACCGGCCAGCCCGGGAAATGGTAACCGGAATTGGGGTGGGCGATCCTCCTTATGAAAGTACAGAATGCCGGACAAAATTTTTGGAAAAATTTCCCCGGTTCAAGGGTAAGCGACTGTTATTATACCTCGGCAGAATCCATCCGAAAAAAGGGCTCGATACGCTGATCAAGCTGTGGAACCAGAAAAATAGGAATGAAGAGGATGTTCTGCTTCTTGCCGGCCCTCTTGACAAGACAGACCCCTATCATCGAAAATTACAGAGCTTATCTGAGGGGCATTCTTCCATCGATTGGCTGGGCATGATCGAGGGTGAGCAAAAATGGGGTGCCTTATCTGCGGCGGAAGCGTTGATCTTACCGTCCCATCAGGAAAATTTTGGAATGGTGGTGGCCGAGGCCTGTTCGATGGGCACACCGGTTCTTCTTACCGACAAAGTTAACCTTTGGCGCGAGATCGAGAAGAGTGGGGCAGGTTGCGTGGCTTCGGACGATGAGGCAGGCATTTCTTCCCTGCTAGGGCAGTGGAAAGCGGGCATTCCCCGGCAATGGGCAGTGGGGGCCCATCGTTGTTTTGAGGAGAAACTTCATGTCCGCGAGGCTGCGAAGCGAATCATGGGTATCGCAGCGGAGTTATGAAAATTACCATTTTGCAGGGTGCGTTTTTCCCCGTGCCACCTCACCGTGGCGGTGCCATCGAAAAAGCCTGGCATTCCCTTGGGCATGAATGGGCCAGCCTAGGCCATGAGGTAACCCACATTTCCCGCCGGTTTGGAAGTTTACCTACCGATTCATACGAAGGAGGTGTACACCACATCCGGGTAAGAGGTGCGGAGGCCACTCCCAACCCCTACTATCTCAAATTAAAGGAGATTCCCTATGTCTTGCGGGCAAAATCGCAGTTGTCCAAGTCGGACATTTTAATCACCCATGCCTTTTGGGCACCCATTTTTTTGCCCAAGGAAAAGTACGGAAAGATCTATGTGCATGTGGGCAGGTTTCCCAAGGGCCAACTGTTCCTTTATGGAAAGGCTGCTATTTTACAGGCTCCCAGCAAAGCAATTGCAGATGCTATTGCTACGCAATGCCCAAAGCTGGCCGACCGGGTATCTGTTCAGCCCTATCCATTGAGCTTACCTGCCTCCCCGAAAATTCCGTTTGAGGAAAAGGAAAACAAGATTCTTTATGCCGGTCGGATTCATCCCGAAAAAGGGGTGCTTGAACTGATTCAGGCATGGAACAGGCTCGACCCCAAAGACAAGGAGGGTTGGAAGCTAGAGATTCGCGGCCCTTGGAAAAAAGAGGAGGGCGGGGCAGGCAGTTTGTATTTGGAACAAATAAAAAAAGTTTCCGGGTCAGAAGTGAAAATCTTGGACCCTCTGTTTGACCCGCACGCTTTGCAGAAAGAATATCAGCAAGCCAAGGTATTTGTGTATCCCTCTCTGGCGGAGAAAGGGGAGACTTTTGGGCTAAGTGTACTTGAGGCAATGAGTGCGGGATGCGTGCCCGTGGTTTCCAGCCTGCCGTGCTTTCAAGATTTTACAAGACAACGGCAAAACGCAGTGGTCTTTAACCACAGGGTAGAGGACCCTACGGCAGCACTGTGCAATGCATTGAGTGATTTGCTGAAACATACTTCAATCCTGTCCGGTCTGTCACAGGCGGCTTGGAAAACGGCAAAAAAATATGAAATTACTGAGGTGGCCACCTCGTATGTAAGGGATTTTAACAAACTTTTGGGCGGGCAGTAACCCCTCTTAAAAGCTTAAAAAAACCTTGGATGTTACTGGATTCATCCATATTATTTGACCATGAAAATTAGAAAAAACATGGGCATTTTGCTCATGATCTTGGTGGGTGGGGCAGTCGGGTACACTTTGTTTTCCCAGGACGCAAAGGAACAGGGCCAGAAAAAAACTTTAGGCACTGATTTTCTGCCCAGCACCCTCCTCAATATGGCGGAGCAAAAAGTGCCTTCGAGCACCCTTGAAAATAAGTACATTGGCCTTTATTTTTCTGCCAGCTGGTGCGGGCCATGCCGTAGCTTTACTCCCGAGTTGATCAAATTCAGAAATCAGCACGCCGAAAATTTTGAAGTTGTATTGGTGGGAGGGGACGGCAGTTCTAAGGCCCAGTCAAAATACATCAAAAAGTATCAAATGCCTTGGCTGGCTATGGAAAATCAGTCGGAGGAAGCCAAGGAGGCGAGTAAGAATTTGCAAGTTCAGTACATTCCCTACCTGGTGATCCTAGCTCCGGATGGCCGCGTGATTACCAAGGATGGGGTTTCGGATGTACGTTCGATAGGCGAAGCGGCTTTTGCCCAATGGTCCGAGGCAAAGTAATAGTAGAGTCTGTCTTAAAGCCGTACCGGTATACCTGCTCCTTGCATGGCGAGCTTGGTCTGCGGAATGGTGTATTGTCCAAAATGAAAGATACTGGCCACAAGCACTGCACTGGCTTTGCCTTGTAAAATACCGTCACACATATGCTGGGGTGTGCCCACGCCCCCTGAGGCAATGACGGGGACTTCGACCGCTTCACTGACCGCACGGGTAAGATCGAGGTCGTATCCTTGTTTGGTTCCGTCACGGTCCATACTGGTAAGCAGGATTTCGCCGGCTCCACGGTCGACAACTTCTTTTGCCCACTCCACCGCATCGAGCTCAGTGGGTTTACGCCCCCCATGGGTGTATACCAACCAGCCATCTGTATTTTCCCTCTTTTTGGCATCGATCGCAACCACGATGCATTGGTTCCCAAAGGTGGCGGTGGCATCATTGATGAGGGTGGGATTGAGGATGGCCGCGGTATTCATGCTGACCTTGTCGGCCCCGGCAAGAAGCATGGAACGAATGTCTTCGAGCTGTCGGATTCCGCCCCCCACCGTTACCGGCATAAAACAGGTGGCCACGGTTCGCTCCACCACATCCCGCATGGTCGCACGGTCATCACTTGATGCGGTGATATCGAGAAAAACAAGTTCATCTGCTCCTTGTTGCTCATAAGCCTGGGCCACTTCAACAGGATCGCCCGCATCGCGCAGCTCCTTGAATTTGACTCCTTTGACAACCCGTCCTGCATCCACATCCAGGCAGGGTATAACACGGGAAGAAAGCATAGACTAAGGGCAGGAGGTAACTGGAAATCCGTTAAAAAGAGATGGACATGATGTGCGTCGCACTCTCCGTCTTATCCATGGGGGGCGGCTTACTCGTCAGCAAAAGCAACATCGGGCTCATAGGTGAGCACAAGTTTGTATTTTTGCCCGGGCCTCATGACAAGGGCATGGTCGCGGGCGAGGAATTGAACATAATGAACATTCCCGGAATATCCGCGGAAGTCTGGCAAATCGGTAACCGTTTCGAAAGAAGACCAATTTGCCTGGAAATCATCGACCTCTACATTTGCCCGCAATCCGTTCTCTCCCTGCCTGAGGGTGGTTCCTAGGCGGTGGGCCGAGTGAGGGGAGCCAATGACCAGGGCTAAACGCATCTTATCGAGGGTACTCGGGTTTTTAACCTTGAAAGTAAATTCGGAGCGAATCTTGCCATCCCCAAAGGTCCATTGCACCTGACAAGTACCCAAGCCACTGGTCATGCTGCCATCGATACGGATAAGTTCGGGCTGGTCATAACGCAGATAGAGCGACTTTTTCAGGCCGATACCGGTGACACAGTTCTTTCCATAGTATGCGGGAATGACCACATCCTGCCCGAAAGTAAGTTCGGGCAGCATGACGGGAAGATACTTATTCGCCGTCCAGTCAAAGATACCCGGGCAGTGTGGAAAAGCGAGGTTGTCCGAAGTCAATTCCTTTTCCGGGCCAATCAGGGGAAGCTGATATTGAATGCCAGTGTTTTCATCGCGGTAAAGAAAGAGACCGTGCTCCTTGCGATGCGACTTATCAAACATAACAAACCGACCGGATGACTTTGAGCGTTCTGGAGAAGGGATCGACATGGAGCCGCCAATGACTTTGGCTAGTCTCGACCATTGGCAGAGGTAGCGTGCGGCATCAAAGTTGGCCATACGAGTGGTGTGCTGGGGAATGGTGTCGCGCTCGTCATCGCGGATGACAAGCTCCCCTTTTTCCTGATCCATGTAAGTCACGAAAAAATATTGAAAGAGGCGACGCAGGGTATCGAGGTATAGAGCATGCTTCTCTGGAGCGATCCAATGGTCTCTCATCGCCTGGAGGATCATACTGATGCAGTGCATCTGCCCGTATGCTCCAACGGACCGGCCGTAGCACCAGCCCAGTCCGTCCTGCCTTGTCATGTCGGGCAGGAGGCGGAGGTACTTTTCCGCAAATGTTCTTAGCTTGGGGAGCTTCCTGTCTTTCAGGTGAACATTGGCATGAAGTTGCAGAGCCTGCCTGATGAAGATGAAGGAAAGCAGGCCATAAATATTAAACACACCGTTGGGGGCGGAGGGTAGGTCATTGCAAAAGCCACTGCTGCTGTTGGACTCTATGCGCTCGACGAAGCGGTCGATAACTTTTCCGGTATCGTCTTTTTTGGTAAGACCAAAGCTAAAGCGGGCAACCGACTTAGCCACATTGAATGCCTGAAAATGGTCCTCATAGTCCACCCGGTCGAGCAAGCACTCGTCCAGTTTTTCGCGGGTGGGGTCGGTCAGCCTTTCCCACACGGGGTTTCTTTCTTTTGATGCACCAAAAGAAAGGAGGCCCAGGGCAGAGTATGCGAGGCCGTTGGATTGGGCACCCTCATCAAAGGCTTGCTGGGTGACACAGCGTGCCGTTAAATCGAAAAGATCGTGGCCTTCCAGCTCCACCTCTCCTGTGGCCCGGAAAAACTCTCCAATCGCCAATGCCGCATGACCCGGTTCATCCGCTCTGGGGGGCTCATCGGGCGCTGGGGTGACGGTGCCGTCTTCGTTAAGGTGCTTGAGGTTGTTGCCTAGAAGGGATCGAGCGAGATCCAGGCATTGGTTGGAAAAGTTCTGCATTTAGAAACCGGTACTATAAAACGAATGTAAGCTAGAAAAATGCCTTTTGCCTGCAGGTATGTCAACGCGTTATGAGGTCTGAATTAATTTGAGAAATTCCTCATTACTCTTGGTTTTATTCATTCGTTCCAAAAGAGTTTCGGTTGCATCAATTACCTTCATCGGAGACATCGCCCGGCGGAGAAAAGAGGTTTTTTCGAGAATCTTCGGTTCGAGCAAATCTTCCTCTTTGCGGGTTCCTGAAGATGCCAGATTGAGGGCGGGCCACAGCCGGAGTTCAGCAATTTTACGATCGAGCACAATCTCGCTGTTCCCAGTTCCTTTAAATTCCTGAAAAATCAGTTCATCCATTTTCGACCCCGTTTCGACCAGGGCGGTGGCGACAATAGTAAGGGAGCCAGCCTCTTCGGAATTTCGGGCCGAAGAAAAAATCTGCCTTGGTTTTTCAAGTGCACGCACATCGAGACCACCGGTCATGGTGCGACCACTTTTTCCGGAAGCGGCATTGTATGCACGGGACAAGCGGGTAATTGAATCCATCAGCAAGACGACATCCTTCTTATTTTCAACGAGGCGTTTGGCTCTCTCGATAGCCAATTCGGCCATGCGTAGGTGGCTCTTTACTTCCTCATCGTTGGAGGATGCAAAAATTTCCGCCGGTACGGTACGTCTGAAATCAGTTACTTCCTCGGGACGTTCGTCCACGAGCAGAACCATCAGGTGACACTCGGGGTGGTTTTCCTCAATGCCCTTGGCAATATCGTGGAGTATGGTCGTCTTGCCCGCCCGGGGAGGGGCAACGATTAAACTGCGCTGGCCCTTACCAATTGGGCTAAAAAGATCAAGCACCCGGGTGGTCATACGCCCGTCTTTGCACTCCAGGTTGAGTTTTTCCTTCGGCTGGATGGTGGTGAGCTGGTCGAAGCGGAAGAGGGACTTCCTGTCCTTTAGGGGCAAGCCGTCTACGCTATGGATGAAGCGGACCTTAGGGCTGGGTCGGCTCGGATGTTGGACCCCATCTGCCTGGATGAATGAACCCCGCTTCAGTTTGAAACGACGAATTAATTCCTTGGGCAGGAAGGGGTCATTGGGGGAAGTCTTACCTCCGCGGGCCGGATCGAGTAAGACTCCGGATTTATTTTCGTTGATGTCCAGGATGCCCTCTATTTGGAGGGCATCGGACTCAGTTTGTTCATGTTCGCTCATGCTGAGTGAGAGTTTGGGGGACGGACTGTGACAGACCGCAAAAGGAAAAGGTTGAAAGGAATAGCTAGATTCCCAAACAGAGAAAAGTTCGAACTCTGTATAATTTGTTTAAATCCCATCTTTAGATCAAGTCAACCATGGAAAGAGGGAATAGGTTGGTTCTTTCGGGCATTATTGATATAGAGACAAAGGATGAAGACCTTCTACATCACCACCGCGATTGACTATGCCAATGGCTCGCCTCATCTGGGTCATGCTTATGAAAAAATTCTCGCCGATGTGATTGCCCGGATAAAGAGGCTGGCAGGGACGAAGACAAAATTTGTCACTGGGCTGGACGAACATGGGCAGAAAGTACAGCAGGGGGCAGAGAAAGAGGGGATTGAGCCACAGGAACGCTGTGATCGCATTGCCGAGGAATTCAAGGAGGTCCTAGGCCAGCTTTGCATTTCCCACGACGATTATATCCGAACCACTGAGGAAAGGCACAAGCGGGTGGTTTCGGAACTATTACAAAATCTGTTCGATGCCGGAGATATTTACCAGGATGAATACGAGGGCTTTTATTCCACCCGGGCCGAGCAATTCCTTCAGGAAAAAGACAAGGTGGATGGGGAATGGCCTGAGATTTTCGGGGAAGTCACCCGCATAACCGAAAAAAATTATTTTTTTAAGCTGAGTAAATACCAGAACTGGCTGATTGATCATATTAATAATACCCCCACTTTTATCCAGCCAGAATTTCGCAAGTCTCAGGTCTTAGAATTTCTTAAGGAACCTCTCAATGATCTGTGCATTTCCCGTCCATCCGAACGGTTGTCGTGGGGCATACCTCTGCCCTTTGACCCCCATTATGTCACCTATGTATGGTTCGATGCCCTAGTCAATTATGTAACCGCAGCGGGCTATGGTGGGGATGAATTCAGCAGGCATTGGCCGGCAGATGTTCATGTGATCGGGAAGGATATCCTCGCTCCACCCCATGCGGTGTATTGGCCGATCATGCTCAAAGCCTCCAACCTGGATATTCCCAGACAAATTCTTGCCCATGGTTGGTGGACATCTTCTGGGGCAAAGATGTCGAAAAGCACCGGTGAGACAGTCAGCCCACTTGCTCTTGCCGAACAATATGGGCCGGATGCCTTCCGTTTTTTTGTGATGCGGGAAATGACCGTTGGGCAGGATGCGGAATTTTCTCTGGAGCGTTTTTCCTCCCGTTACAAGGGGGAACTCGGCAATGACCTGGGCAACTTGGTCAGCCGCCTTGTCCATATGTGCCACCAATATTTTAACGGCATTGCCCCTGAGCCAGAATTGAATGAGGAATTGGAACAGCGGTTGCAGACCCGCTGGGAGGAGACCTCGGCACGGGTGCGGGAATTATTTGAAAGTTATCAATTCCATCTCGCTCTTGAAGAGACCATAGGGTTTGTTCGGGCGATCAATAAATACGCGGACGATAGAGCCCCCTGGAAACTGGCCAAGTCGGAAAGTGCGGAGGATAAAATGGCCTTATCGACCAGCCTGGCTACCATGCTTGAAGGCCTGCGTTTGGCCAATGAGCTTTTGGCTCCGGTTATGCCCGGTGTTCATGCACGGATTTGCAAATGCCTGGGACAGGAGGCCGCCGTGGAATGGACAGGCAGGCTGGGTTGGGGCACACGCCTTGCCAAGGTAAAACTTGGAGAAAAAATGATTCTTTTTCCCAGAGACTAATGCCCGGAGCTCTTGCCTATTTAGGGGCCGGCCTCTAAGTCTTTTTTCTTAAGTAAACGAACTTCAGCCAATCCAATCCGCGTTTCATCCGCTTCGAGGATGGTGACTTCTAAATTTCCCAGCCTCAGGGTTTCATAAGCCTCAGGGATTTTGCCAAACTCCTGGGTAATCAACCCGCCGAAACTGGCCACTTCCTCCTCCTCTTCACCAATGCCCAATTCTTCGGGTAGTTCGTGCAGGGGGGTAAGTCCGGAAATTTTCCAGCTCTCCTCGTTGAGTTTTTCAACATCCGCTTCGTCGGCATCAAACTCATCCTGAATTTCTCCCACCACCTCTTCCAAAATATCCTCGAGAGTGATCACCCCATCGATCCCACCAAATTCGTCTCTGACCAAGGCCATGTGTACTCTCCACTTCATCATCTTGCGCAGGGCGAGGGGAAGGGGGTCGTCGGCAGAAACCAGGGCTGGTGCTTTGGTGATCGAGCGGAGAGAGAGGGTGGGAGCTCCTTTGCTGAGCAGGCGAAATGCATATTTTACATGGACGATTCCGAGGCAGTGATCGAGGTCACCCTCACACAGGGGGAGGCGGGTATGCCCACAGGTTCGGGCAATCTCGAGGTTTTTTTCGAGCCCATCCCCCACATCCAAAATTTGTACCTGCTTGCGGGAGACCATGATGTCCTGCACCTTCAGCTGTCCCATTTCCAGAGTGTTGCCGACAATTTCTGCAATGTCCGGGTCGAGGTTGGACCCCTCCCGTGAAAGCGTCCGTATGTGGTCGGCTACCTCGTTTTCCTCAGTATGGCCTTCTTCTCCATTTTGCAAGGAAGGAGAAAATCTAGACTCGATACGGTGAATTACCGTCGAGAAAGGGAAGGCGAAGATACGGGCAAGCAGGGTGAAAGGATAGCCTGCTTTCAGCTGAAAGTCACAACTTTTAACGGACGCGAGCATGCGTGGAATGACACCGGAACACATCCGTTCCAGCAAAAAGGAAAGAGCAAAGGATGCCACAAAGGGAGCAGGGCCAGGAAAATGTGCCCAGATTGAGAGAAGGTAGAGAAAACCGGCGGATAGTTGTAGCCCGGAAAAAAGAGCCGCTTCCACATGAAAGGGGCGAATGTGGTGAGACCCCGCCAGAATTGTACCCAAGAGCTTGCCCGGGCGGGAATCTTCTCCGGGCGGGGTGGCCATGCCTGCCCGGATGCGGTCAATTATGGCACGGTAGATGCCAAGGTAGAGACCAGTGACCAGAAAGAATACCCAAGAGACAAACAGGGTAGCAGGGGAGGCAAGAGAGTAAGCGAGATCGGACATAATTACGCCCCACAGACCGCCCGCGATTTTTCAAGAGCGGCGAGGAGGCGAATGTTTTCATCTTCAGTTCCCACAGAAATGCGCAGATAGTCGGCGAGGGATGGCCCAAGTGCCCGGGTGATGATGCCCTGTTGTTGAAGGGCCAAATAAAGAGCCCTACCATCCCCCGGTTGGCAAAGAATAAAATTTGCCAGGCTCGGAATATATTCGATCCCCAGCCGTTCGAGCCCTTGAGCAAGAAAGGAGAGCCCGGCCTGGTTCTTTTTCCTGCATTGGGCGACCCAGCCAGCATCCTGTAATGCACCGAGGGCCGCGGCCTGAGCCACCGCGTTTACATTGAAGGGCTGGCGGGCCAGCTGAAGTAACTGGATCATTTCCTCGGACCCATAACCATATCCGATCCGCAGGGCTGCAAGCCCGTGAATTTTCGAGAAGGTGCGCATGCAGACGACTTTTCTGCCTTCCTCGATCAGCGGGCGGAGATCGGGGGGGCTGTCGAGGTATTCCGCATAGGCTTCGTCGAAACAAAAGATAACATGCTCGGGCAGGGAGCGGACAAATTGAAAAAT
>Ga0181597_10001775_pt1 | contig 23902 bp, 21 predicted proteins | sample 041ome_5_FD_148647 | JGI IMG/M metagenome (GOLD analysis project Ga0181597, IMG submission 148647) | Coastal salt marsh microbial communities from the Groves Creek Marsh, Skidaway Island, Georgia - 041403US metaG (spades assembly) | ecosystem: Environmental > Aquatic > Marine > Intertidal zone...
GCACAACCCGTTGTAATAGTGATTGGACCAGTCCAAGCTGAAGTACCAAATCCATCCGCTTTACAGTTAGAACGCACATAAATATCGTAAGAAGTTTGTGCAGCTAAACCAGTAATTCGCACAGAATCCACTGAACTACCAAATTGAGTACCTGTACCTAATGCAAAACCTACAGAATCATACTCTATGTCAAAACCACTTGCTGGTGACGTCCAAGTAATATCTACCTCAGACCATGAGGTAAATCCTGATGATAACGCAGAAGGCTGAGTACAAGACGGCGTGTTTAGATTAGTAATTCTAATCGCGTAATCTTCTACGGCACCCCAACTAAAGCCATTACAAGGAGCAATACTAGTTGCACTAGCGCTCTCTTGTTGCATTACTCTCATTCGAGTTGATCCGAGAGTTGAAGTAGCAGGAACAATGAATGTGAAATCTTGAGTTGTTGTGGGTGATCCTGCGTAGGCACCAAGCTGTTCACCAGCATCGTCAAAATCGCCGTCGGCGTTAAAGTCGATCCAGGCTGCTATAGCACCTGAGTAAGTACCACCACACGTACCCATTGTCACAGACACCGTGTATGAAGCACCTGCTGAGATGTCCGCACTATCAGTGGCAGTAAAGTCCTGCACTCCAGCGGTTCCACATACAGCAGACATTTGAGAGATTGAATAGGTATCTCCCGTAATTTGAACGCCTGTGAGTTCCGAATCGAAGGTCGTAGATGGACCTACACCCGTAACACAGTACGTTTGTCCCTGCGCTGTCACCATAGCGACTAAAGCAAACAAGAACGTTAGTAATAGTTTTTTCATAAAACATGATTTTGTTTAAACGATTGTGAAAAATAAGATTTTTATTAACAAAAGCGAAAAAATATTAAGGTCTTTTTTGTTCGACTCATTAAAAGCATGGAATTAATGACGTGCTGAAACCCTTTTGCAAGGCGCATAGTCTTAATTTTCAAAGCATTATAAAAGCGTTAAAATTACCTTTGATAAAGTGGTCTCCAAACGCAATTTGGGGATGTTGGTCAAATCTGTCGCAGAAATTAAAACTGAATTAACGACGTATCTTGTCATTTTTACTCGAATAAAATCCGCAAACACCTAATTTTACTAAGATTTTTAGGAATAAATAAAATCATTGATTCTTGTGATTTTTTTAAGAAATCAGCACCTGTTTTAGTTGACGTAATTACCTTTGGGACATTTTTTTAAATACAATTTTAAAATTTTTGGCATGATTTTTTCCAAGACCAAAATGCTGTTTTACAAATGATTATATATTATTAAGAATAATATTAAAGCTTGAAACGCTGACACCGCCTTTTAATTATGTTTTATTGAATCATTCTTGCTGAATTGTCCTCATGCTCCATCCTGCGCAGGCGCAGCGCCTAAACCTTAACTTAATAAGTTTTTTCTATCACGTTTCATTAAAGTTCGATTGGAACTATGAAATAGTTTATTAAACTTTAATTCAAATCTTAAAACAGAAGCATGATGAAGAAACTAATTATTGCCATTCTAGCTCTTACTTTTATGCAAGGGTGTACTGGTACTGGTGCCGGCCCTTCAGAAAATTCGGAAAATGATGAAGGTTGCCCTATGGGGTTTGACGGTGGTCACGCAAAAGATCAACTATCCCTTGTAAAAAAGAATAGCGATTGGTGGCCCAATAAACTGAACTTAAATGTTTTACGTCAAAATTCAGAATTGGTTAATCCTTTAGACCAGAACTTTGATTATTCCAATGCATTCCAAAACGTAGATTACAATCAATTAAAAGCGGATATAGAAGCAGTCTTAACAGATTCTAAACAATGGTGGCCAGCAGATTACGGCAATTACGGTCCACTATTTATTCGACTTTCATGGCATAGCGCAGGAACATATAGAACGGGCGATGGCCGTGGAGGCACACGAATGGGTATTCAACGATTTGCACCTCAAAACTCTTGGCCAGATAATGGAAATCTGGACAAAGCAAGACGATTACTATGGCCTGTCAAGCAAAAGTACGGTCAGCAAGTATCTTGGGCGGACCTGATGATTCTCGCGGGAAATGTTGCCCTAGAATCCATGGGATTTGAAACTATAGGATTTGGTGGTGGCCGTCCTGATGTATGGGAAGCCCAAGAGGACGTTTATTGGGGACCTGAAGGCAACTGGCTAGACACGCGCCGTTTGGACAATGACGGTAAACTGGATTTGAGTATTGAAAATCCTTTGGCCGCTGTTCAAATGGGGCTTATATATGTTAATCCAGAAGGACCCAATGGAAATCCTGATCCCAAAGCATCAGCAAAAAATATTCGCATATCATTCGGAAGAATGGGCATGAATGATGAAGAAACTGTTGCATTGATCGCAGGAGGTCACTCCTTTGGGAAAACACACGGAGCAGGATCTGCGGAAAATGTGGGTGTTGCTCCAGAAGGTGCAGCAATAGAGGAGCAAGGTTTTGGATGGAAAAGCTCTTTCCAATCAGGCAAGGGAGCAGATGCTATTACCTCAGGTTTGGAAGTGATTTGGACTCCAACTCCAACTCAATGGTCACATGCCTACCTCAGCATCTTGTTTAATAACGAATGGGAATTGACCAAGAGTCCTGCCGGCGCTCATCAATGGACTACGGTAAGTGAGGCAGCTATTCTTCCAGATGCCTATGATAACAATAAGAAGCACAAAGCGACTATGCTAACTTCTGATTTAGCTTTAAAAGAAGATTCTGCCTACCGCGCAGTTTGCGAGAACTTCATAGAAAACCCAGAATATTTTGAGGAAGCATTCGCAAAAGCTTGGTTCAAACTCACGCACCGCGATATGGGACCAAAATCAACCTACCTAGGACCGGAAATACCAAAGGAGGATTTCATCTGGCAAGACCCAATACCAAAAAGAGACCATGATCTAATCAGTGCATCAGATATCGCACGATTGAAAAGCATCATCCTTAACTCCGGTATTGCCAATAATGAACTTATAGAAGTTGCATGGGCCTCCGCCTCTACATACCGCGTTTCAGACAGACGCGGTGGAGCAAATGGTGCTCGCATACGCTTGGAACCCCAAGTAAATTGGGAGTCAAACAATCCAGAACAACTCAAAAAAGTATTGGCGGTTTACGAAAGTATCCAGGCAGACTTTAACAGATCTTCTAAAAGTAAAAAGGTGAGCATGGCGGACCTTATTGTTTTAGGTGGTAATGCAGCCGTTGAATCCGCAGCAAAGGCTGCCGGACATAATGTGTCGGTGCCGTTTACACCAGGTAGAATGGATGCAACGCAAGAGCAAACGGATATAGAATCTTTTGCTGTACTGGAGCCCATGGCTGATGGATTCAGAAACTATCAGAAGAAAAAATACACTCTTACTACGGAAGAATTGCTAGTAGACAAAGCTCAATTGCTCACATTGACCGCACCAGAAATGACCGTATTAGTTGGTGGTATGCGTGCCATGAATGCAAACTTTAACGAAAGCAACTACGGTATCTTAACCAATCGTTCTGGAATGCTTTCGAACGACTTCTTTAAGAATCTTCTGAGCATGGATACGTATTGGTCTCCTGTTTCAGACAACAAAATGATTTTCGAAGGAAAAAGTCGAGCCACAGATGAGCTAGTATGGACAGCTACACGTGCAGATTTAATTTTTGGTTCAAATTCAGAATTACGGGCCATTTCCGAAGTTTATGCAAGTAGTGATGGCGGAGACAAATTCGTAAATGACTTCGTGGCTGCTTGGAACAAAGTCATGAATCTAGATCGATTCGATCTGTAAAACAATGAGCAAGAGCGGTTCCTTAACGGGGCCGCTCTTCTTTATATGAAATCTCTTTTTCCACTTCGCATATTTACCCTTCTAGGTGTTGGATATTTCACCCTCCATCTCCTTTCTATTTTTAAACATATGACGTGGATTTATATCACCTATGAGATTCTATTCGTAGGATACATCTTGGCAGGAAGTCTAACTAAGTCGTTTTTAAAGCAATCAGCATTACTCCATATTGGTCTTACTTTCCTTTACATTTATGAGTTATTCATTGTTAGAAGGCTTCCTTTTTTCAATTCCCTTTCAGCCCTTGTTCTCTACCCAGCTATTCACCATTTAATCGGGTTTGGGGTGGTTTCCTTGAGAAAATACTTTAGTATGAAATAAAAAAGCACCTACATCATTTGACGTAAGTGCTTGATTTTCAAAGTGGGCCCACCAGGGCTCGAACCTGGGACCACCTGATTATGAGTCAGGTGCTCTAACCAACTGAGCTATGAGCCCAAAACGACTTGATTTTTGATGGAGTCCACTGGTCTTAGGATCTCAACCGCAAATCATAATCGGGGGACAAACTTAATAAATATTCAAAGATTCCAATGCTTTTATAATGGACAAAACGTGATAAAAATATTGATAACAAAACAGATTCTAAAAATCTTTAATTACTGTGGTGTTTACTTTTGAATCAACAGGTGCAATGGACTTACCCGTACTTTATAAGACCTTTAAAGCAACTTTCAATGATTAAGCAAATTTGGTTCGATTTTGGAAACGTATTCATACCCGTATTCCCCAATCTTGCTCAAGAGAGTTTTGAAAATCGTAGCGTACAATTAACCCAAGAAGAAATTAAACTTCTCAATAACTCATTGGAAACGGGAAAATTAGAAGACTTAGAATTTTTTGAAACTATAGCCTCAAGTTCTAAATACCTAAAGAGTGCTTCAAGCATTGAAAAAGGATGGAACGAACTCCTAGGAAACTTGACGGATCAAACCTTGTTTTTGAAAAAACTAAGAAAGAAATATACTCTATGCCTAGTCAGCAACACCAATGCAACACATATCAAAACCATAAAAAAAGACTCGGGACCCTTTTTATGGAATAACTTCATCAAACAATTCGAAGCATTGTTTTTGTCCTATGAAATAGGCCATAGAAAACCAAAGCCCGCCTACTTCAAGCACGTTTTAAAACAAATGAACGTTAACCCAAATGCCGTTCTTTTTATTGATGATTCTGACGAAAACATTGAAGCTGCTGCCAAGCTTGGGATTAAAACTTTAAAATTCAACCTTCAAGAGGAGGATTTAAGTCAAAAATTAACTGCGTTCTTGGCAAAGTTCAATTAAAGTTCCGCCTGTTTCTTTTGGGTGAAGGAAACAAACTAATTTATTATCCGCACCTAGTTTAGGTTCTGAATTGAGTAATTGAAACCCCTCGTTTTCTAACCGATTCATTTCATCTCTAATATCATCAACTGCATAAGCCACATGATGAAGCCCTTCACCTCTTTTTTCAATATGTTTAGCAATAGGGCTATTTGAATGCAATGCTTCTAAAAGCTCAATCTTGTTGGGGCCAACCTGGAAGAAACTAGTTCGAACACCTTCATGCTCCACCACCTCTTCCTTGTACGGGGGAACGCCTAGAATTTTGGTATAAAGACTATTGCCCTCGTCTATGCTTTTTACAGCTATTCCTAGGTGTTCTATTTTGTTGAGTCTTAAATTCATGAATCAGCATTTAGATTTCCCAAGTTAACCAATGCGGCATATTTACCTCCATTTTCTATCAATTCTAGGTGTGTGCCTAATTCTACAACCTTACCATCTTCCACGTATGCAATTTGATCAGCATTTTTAATTGTGCTCAATCGATGAGCAACTACCACGGTAGTGCGTTCTTTCATGAGTACTTCTAACGCCTGTTGCACACGAGCTTCACTTTCATTATCCAAAGCAGCAGTGGCCTCATCCAACAATAATAGTTTTGGATTTACATAAAAAGCGCGTGCAATACTCAGTCGTTGTCGCTGGCCACCACTCAATGAGGCACCGCCCTCACCAATAGGTTTTCCTTGGGCCCATTGAGAAGTAAATTCAGTACAATAGGCCGCCTCTAACGCCTGGTTTATTTTAGTCTTATTGTGTTCTGAACCTAAAGCAATGTTGTTTTCAAAATCTGTGTTAAACAATAATGGTTGCTGAGGCACCCATCCAATTTTGTTGCGATACGCTTTTAATTCCGCTTCCTTTAAGTCCAAGCTACCCATAGAAATGGAACCTTGCTGCGGGTGGGCAAATCCTGCAAGTAAATACAGTAGCGTGGTTTTACCAGAACCTGAAGGACCTACTATTGCCGTGGTCTTTCCCGCAGGAATAAGTAAATTAAGATCTTTGAGCACCTCCGTATCATCGTAAGAAAAGAAGACATTTTTTAACCTTATATCTTCACTCCATTGCCGGGCATTTGGAGTTATATGTCCGTTTCTTGCCTCTTCCAAATCAAGTACCTCAAACACCCTAGCAGCAGAAGCATTACCCTTTTGAATATCGTAAAGTGCATTGGTTACGTTTTTAAATGCTGGTATAAGCTGGTAAAACAACACTACAAAAGCGATCAGTTCACCACCCGTCATGCTGCGGCCTGCGACCACTTCCATTCCTCCTAAATAGAGAACAATAAGCAATACACTAACCCCTAGTACCTCAGCTATAGGTGAACTCAGGTCGCGTTTACGAAAAACACTTACCATATGTTTAGTCCAAAGCTTTAAGCTTGCTTGGTACCGGTTAGACATAGCACGTTCTGCAACAAATGCTTTAATTACAGGTAAGTTCGTTAATACTTCCTCTAAGGCCGAGGTGTTTTGGCCCAACTCCTCTTGAGCTTGCTTGGCGCTCCTCTTTAAACTTTTGCCCACCGTTGCAATAAGTCCCCCAGATATTGGAATTATGGCTATAGCCAATAAGGTTAATTTGGGACTCATTGTAAACAATAAAATCAATGTTCCTAGGATCATTAAAGGATCTCTAACAAAGCCCTCCATCCCTTTTAACATGGACCACTCTATCTCATTCAAATCCGCTGTTGCCCGCGTAAGCATATCGCCCTTTTTCAACTCACTATGTTGACGCAGAGACAAAGACATCCATTTGTCATGCAGTTGCTTTTTTAACTGGGCTACAATGCCATTTCTAACAGGAGCAAGAATGTAAAGCGCACCATATCTGCTTAGATTCTTTAAGATAAAAATGCATAAGGTCAGGAAAACTGTCGTCTGAAGTGTTTTGCCTGGACCATGTTCAACTTTATACGACTCTACCAATTCCGCGAGGGCGAGCTTCCATTCAGCAGCATGACTTAAATCGGTTCCTGGTGTATCAAAAATTAAATTCAGAATAGGTATTAACGCACCTACTGAACCTATACTAAATATCACCGTCAGCATATTTAAAAAAGCCGCCAGGAGCACATAGGGCAAATAGGGCTTTAGTAAGGATAAGATGCGAACAAATGATTTCATGGAATACGCTTAATAAGCGAATTTAAATGAATTGGCGCAAATGGTATCTTTGCTGAATGGAAAGTACAAGACAACTTAAGATTGCAAAGCTTCTTCAAAAGGAAATGGCGACCATTTTACAACAATTAGCTCGAGAACATTTCCCAGGCACTCTCTTGAGCGTAAGCAAAGTAAGGGTAAGCCCAGACCTTGGAGTCGCCAAGGTATTCGTTAGTATTTTCCCTATTGTTAAGACTAAAGAGGTTGAAGAATTCATAAGCTTAAATCAGAATAAAATTAGAGGTTCCTTAGGCCGTAGTGTTGGTAACCAACTTAGAGTAACGCCAGAACTCATGATTTATACTGACGATAGCCTAGAATACGAAGAGAATATTGAGCGCTTATTGCGTGGAGGAGGGGAAAACCCAATTAAATAAGCACAATTGCGGTCGTTTTCGTCATTTATTGCAAAAAAATATTTCTTCTCTTTAGGGAAGCTAGGATCCATACGGCTAATGTCCTTTGCTGCACTGATTGGACTAGCACTTGGTACAGCTGCTATGACTGTAGTACTTAGTGCCTTTGCCGGTCTTGAAGACCTCATTGCCGGGCAATTTGAAGATGCCAATGCCACCCTAAAGATTGAACCTGCAATTGGACCTTCTATAAACGTATCGGAAGAAGACTCTATTTTTTTAAATGGTCTTACTGAAGATTTTGAAGCAACCTCCATTATGCACATTTTCGAAAAGAGGGTGCTATTGACTTACGGAGAAAACCAGTACATCTCATATCTGCTGGGAGTTCCTAAAGAGTATTCAACGCGGCACAACCTTTCTGAACATTTGCTTACAATGGCTGACCCTAGTATGGATTATGGAAAATACACCCTATCCATAGGCGCAGGTGTAGCCTATCACTTAGGGCTATCTAGTACTAACCCTCCTCCTGTAGTTTCAATTTATCTGCCAAAAATAAATGCTAAAACCAATGCTCTAAACCTGAGTAAGGCCGTTGATGGACAAGATGCATTTACCACAGCCATTCATTCTGTACAAGCAGATTACGATCAGAAATTTGCGATTGCACCCGAGGGGTGGTTTAAAGAGTTTACAGGAATGACAGCACCTTCCTTTCTTGAGGTACATACTACTGACGAAACCGCGGTAAGAAAATTACTTGAACGATATTTTAAGGATAGCGTAATCATATCTGATCGACTCGAGCAAGAAGCTACGCTTTTTAAAGTGATGAGATCTGAACGAATTGTGGTGGTTTGTATTCTCAGTTTTATAGTGCTTCTTGCAAGCTTTGGAGTTGTCAGCGCATTATTAATTATTGCCCTTGAAAAGAAGAGTGACGTTCGCACATTGTGGTCAATGGGTGGCTCAGATAAAGACTTAAGAAAAATTTTCTTTAAAAACGGCATTCTAATCGTTTCCACTGGCTGGCTAAGCGGGCTATTGCTAGGCATAGCAATTATTGCGCTTCAAAAGTGGATTGGGATTGTACCCCTTGGCTCTGGATACGTTCAAGAATATTATCCTGTAAGTCTAAAATGGCAGCACGTCGTCCTTACAACAGTCATTGTTTTAGGTATAGGTAGTTCTTTGAGTGCTTGGGCAACCAGAAGAGTTATTAAGTAGTCTATCCTATTTGTCGCTCTGATGTTCGTCCAAATTGGAGATTGTTAAGCTCACCTAACTCTTGCTCGTTTCCGTATTTAGCTAAATATTCTTGCTCTATTTCATCTAGAGTTGCCAATACCTCCTTTGGATCATCAATGGTTACCAGCCTTGTCCTGTAGGGCTTAAAATGGCTTAAACCACGGAAGTAATTGGTGTAGTGCTTACGGGTCTCCATTATAGCATAGCGTTCTTCTTTCCACTTTAAGCTGAGCTCAAAATGCTCGCGCGCAGCTGCAACACGCTCTTTCACAGTTGGTTTTTTAGCCTCAGTACCGTGCTCAAAGAAGTGCTTTATCTCATTAAATATCCAAGGGTATCCTATGGAAGCACGACCAATCATTATACCATCTACTCCATACTTATTTCTGTACTCTAGCGCTTTTGGACCGCTATCCACATCACCATTGCCAAATACTGGAATATTTAACCGAGGGTTATTTTTAGTTTCTGCTATTAAAGACCAATCAGCTGATCCCTTATACATCTGCTTTCGAGTACGACCGTGTATAGAAATTGCCTGAATACCTATGTCTTGTAGACGCTCGGCAACTTCAACGATATATTTGGTATTCTCATCCCAACCCAATCTAGTCTTAACTGTCACCGGTTTGTCAACAGCCTTTACTATCTCTGCTGTCATCTTAACCATCTTTGGAATATCCTGCAATATGCCAGCTCCGGCGCCTTTGCATGCAACGTTTTTAACCGGGCAACCGTAATTGATGTCAATAATATCTGGGTTAGAAGCTTCACAGACTTCAGCAGCTTTTCGCATACTATCTATCTCGTTCCCAAAAATCTGTATGCCTAAGGGCCGCTCGTACTCATAGAAATCTAATTTCTTCACACTTTTGGCTGCATCACGAATCAACCCCTCTGAGGAGATAAATTCAGTATACATCACATCTGCGCCGTGATCCTTACACAATTTTCTAAATGGCGGATCACTAACGTCTTCCATTGGTGCAAGTAATAGTGGAAATTCCCCTAAGTCGATATCACCTATCTTTACCATGTCGTAAAAATACGTCGGGATGAGCTACTTGGACAAGACTTTAGAATGGAGTAATACAAGAACATTATTAACCTTCTTTATTCTCATCTTAGCTAGTCTCATTTTCTTTGGAGGAATAGGTATTTCCTTTGTGAGCTCTACTTACGGTCTTACAACTCCAGCGGGTATGCGTTGGATGCAATTCTCCATATCCTTAGGCTTGTTTCTAATGCCTCCCTTATTTTTCGCACAAATAGCCTCAAATAATCCTGCGCGATTCTTGAACCTAGTATTCTTGCCGTCCTATGGCGCAACAGTTCACACTAGAAAAAATGCTATTAAGTCGCCTCCTTTATGGCACACGTATATGAGTTTGACATTAGCGTGTTTTGGTGCCTTCTTTGCCGTAGACTTACTGGCGCAATTGAATCAGCTCATTGTTCCAGATTTACCTTATTTTCAAAAACTTAAAATACAGGAAGAAGAAGTAAGACACACTTTACAAACTCTTTTAAAAGAAACGAGTCCATCAGCTTTAGCAGGGAATTTTGTAGTAATGGTACTTGTTCCTGCCTTAGGAGAAGAATTGTTCTTTAGAGGTATACTTCAAAAGCTGTTTCAAAGAAATTTCAACCTGCGTTTTGCGGTAATTGCAACTTCATTGTGTTTTGCCTTTGCCCATCAACAACCTTTAAGCTTTATACCATTATTTTTCATGGGTGTATTGTTGAGTTATACTAAATATTGGACGGGTAGTTTATGGGCAGCCATTCTATTACACAGCATAAACAACGGTTTCGCATTATTCTCTTCCTATGCAGCCGGCGGTGAACTGCAATATGAGAGCACCATGGACATCAGCTGGAGCCTTGCGGGAATTATTCCACTAGTGATAGGCGTCTTTTGGATGCGTAAAATCAGGCAACAGCATAAAGAAATTAGGCGATAGTTTTATTCTTAGAGTGTACATAACAAAAAAGCCGAACTGAATCAGTTCGGCTTTTCTTTTTTTGATTTATTCTTTTTTTAATAATCCGCAGTATACAATGCCTGAGCATCCTTTGCAGGATTAGAACTGTAATTAATCTTATAAGCTTGCGCCTTGCGCAGCTCTAATTTAATATCCGAAATCAAACCCATTTTAACCGTTTTATCTGCCTTGATTGACATTGTCATCATTGGGCGCTCCTCTTCAGTTTTAGTTTCACGCTCTTGAATAACAAACGGCTGTACATCGTCTAATGATGCAAAAGCATCATTTAGCTGAATTCGTGGTGTTTTACCAAACTTATCCTGATATTTCTGACGTGGTGATCCCGCATAGATATACGTAACCAACGACTTGCGTTCCAATTTTTGGATCTCTGTGGCTTGAGGTTTGTTGACACTAACCTTAAGGTCTACCTCACGCATTACTGTTGCAACCATGAAGAAGAACAGCAACATAAAAACGATATCAGGTAATGCTGAAGTATTTACAGCAGGCAATGCCTTGTCTTTCTTTTTCTTAATTACTGCCATTATCCACCAATATTTAATGGTTCTGCCTCAGAAATCTTTTGCTGGTAAGCGTTTTTAACCTCCTTAATGATTTCCTCGTCTTCCTCAGGATCCATACTCCTGTAAGAGCGTCCATATTCGTTCTCTGCATAGATTTCACGTAAATCTTCGTATGCAGCCACCAATTCATTTTGAACCTTGACATACATTCCGTAGGAAGTACCTCTATCATTTTGAAGCGAAATAACCGCTTTTACTGGATTATCTGAACTGGTACTGATTCCATAACCTTTACAATAGGTACAAGAACCGTCACCATTGTTATCAATAAATTCCATTGCCTTTGCACGCAATTCACTAATCTCCAAGTACTCATCTTCCACCAGCAATTGATCATTTGAATTGACCAATACCGTGAAAATATTTCGCTCTTTAATTGGAGGCGGTTCTTCTGTTAACTCATCAATAGGAGGGAGTTTTCTATTGATTCCTTTATCCGTATCCATGGTTGTGGTAACTAGATAAAAAATCAAAAGAAGGAAGGCGATATCCGCCATTGAACCCGCGTTAATTTCAGGTATGGCTCTTTTATTTCTTGCCATATCTCTCCTTATTTAATTGCTCTTGACACTAATGAATAGACTACAGCTAATATTGCGCCTGAGAACAATATGTAGAATGAAGTCAACATGGCACTAGAAGCTTTTGATGTAGCTTCAGTTACGTCTTTGTATTGAACAAAATCTGAACCATCTGCTGTGACCCATGAGATTAACCCAATAACTAATATTACTGCCAAACCAATTCCTACCCCTTTAATACCTTGAGGGTTAACCACAAGAGCAAGGATAAAGCTCATTACAGCGATGATCATACTAACTATAGTAATGATCATCCCGTAGGACACAAATCCTGGGGCTTTGTCTTCATTAGCTGCTACCATAATGAATAGCACAACACCAATTAAGCCAAAGGCAATTCCAAGGACACGTCCAATTAATGGGAGTTTATCTGCCATACTATTAGCTGTTTTTCTTTTTAAACTCTACGAGTATGTCTAAGAAAGAGATTGATGCATCTTCCATCTTAATGACTATACCGTCAATCATTGCTACAATAAGGTTGTAGAATATCTGAAGAATAATTGCTGTAATCAAACCAAATACGGTCGTTAAAAGTGCCACTTTGATACCACCAGCAACAAGAGAAGGGTTGATGTCCCCTGCCGCTTCAATAGCGTCAAATGCGCCAATCATACCAATTACCGTTCCCATGAAACCAAGCATTGGTGCCAATGCAATGAACAAGGAAATCCAAGAAACTCCTTTTTCGAGCTTTCCATTTTCCACAGAACCAACGCTCATAATAGATTTATCTACCATGTCTAATCCTTCGTCATAATGATCTAATCCTTCAAAGAAAATTGTAGCAACTGGTCCGCGTGTATTGCGACAAACTTCTTTCGCTGCATCTATTCCTCCTTGGTTCAAGGCACCTTCTACCTCACTCAATAATTTTTCTGTATTCGTTTGAGCGAACGTCAAATAAATAATACGCTCTATTACAAGCGCAAGACCTAGAACCAAAGCCAACAATACGAAAGACATAAAGAAGGCACCACCCTCAATAAATTTCTCTTTCAAGATTTGAGTAAATCCTTTTTCAGTTTCGATGGCCTCCTCAACTACCTCTTCTGTAGCTTCTTCTGTTTCAGTTGCAGCAGAATCTGAGGCTGCGGCAGATGAGTCTAAAACTGCGTCAGATGAATCCATTGTTTCCGTAGTAGAATCTACTACTTCTTCTGTAGCCGCCATGTCTTCCTGTGCATAGGCGTTAACGGTGCCCATTGAAAGGGCCACGATTGCAAGCAAAGAGAGTGCTTTTTTCATTTTCTTAAGAATTATTTTCTTGTTTTAATTTTAATTGATGTCCGTTTCTATGAAACATATCAGACACCGCGGGCCGAAAATACAAAAAATTGGTGTCCTATTCCTATTCCGAGACCTCTCCTGATAGACTCAATGAAAACTTTTCATAGAAATCTAATGTCGAATGACCCCGACCGAGTAAAACCATGGACTTTACCAGAGCGCTTTCAAAAGTCATGTCTCTAGCATTCAGCATTTTAACTTCTTCTAGCGCACTTGAACTGTCATATAATCCAGGAATTACAGAACCGCTGACACACTGCGAAGTATTAACAATAATGGTTCCATTTTTTTCCACTCTTTTCAAAAAATTCAAAAAGTCATCGGATTTTGGAGCATTTCCTGCGCCAAAAGTTCTAAGAAGAAGCACCTTCCAATTAGTCAATGCAGGTAATTCCGAAAAATCAAGACCAGGATATAAGGTGACCACACCAATATTATTGCTTAATCTAGTATCTAAACAATAGCTTTCTTTGGACCTCCAAAGCAATTCTTTATTGACGGAAAGACGAACCCCGCTACTCGCGAGCGGAGGAAAGTTAGGAGAGCTGAATGCATTGAATTCGTTTGAAGACCTTTTATACGCTCTATTGCCTCGGAGCAATTCATATTCAAAGTAAATCGCTACTTCTTGTATTACGGAGTCTCCGTTTTTATCCGCTAGGGCCGCAAACTCAAAAGCACTAACTATATTTTCAACGGCATCAGTGCGCAATACACCAATAGGTAATTGTGATCCTGTAATTATGATTGGTTTTCTCAAACCCTGCAGCATAAAACTCAAAGCGCAAGCTGTGTACGCCATGGTATCTGTACCATGTAGGATAACAATGCCATCTACTTCAGGCATCAATTTATCCACGACTTCAGCCAATTCTTTCCATACTTGGGGCATCATCTCTGAACTATCTATGACATTCTTGAGAGAAACTGTTTGGATTTCTATTGGCAATAAGCCAAGAGCAGGGATTTTTTCAACGGCCGATTCAAAGTCCATTGGAGCCAATTTCCCTTTCTCATTTTGACGCATACCAATGGTCCCCCCTGTATATATGAGTGCTATTTTACGCATCTAATCCAAACAATTTTTGAGCGTTTCTGCTTGTCATATCACCTACAGACTCTAGGGTCATTTCTAATACCTCAGCCATGACTTTAGCAGATTCTATCATAAAAGAAGGCTCGTTTTTATTTCCCTGATATGATTTAGGTGTTAAATATGGGGCGTCGGTCTCTAACAAAAGTCGCTCATTAGGTATGTTGCGAAGAACAACATCTGTAGCAGAACGATTCATGGTATAAGAACCTCCAATGCCAAAGTAAAAATCACCAAGTCGAATGGCACGTTTTACTTGTTTTTTACCACCACTAAAGCAATGGAATACCCCGCGAAGCTTGCCGTTGTGCCTTTCTTGTGCTTCTTCTAATACTGGGAAGAGTTGCTTGAAACTGTTTCTAACATGCAACGCAACCGGAAGGTCCCATTCCACCGCCCAATCAAGTTGACGATTTAAAGCCTCAACCTGCATTGACTCCGTAGAAGTGTCCCAATACAAATCCATTCCAATTTCGCCTACGGCCAAGTAATTAGTTGCATTTTTTTGATAATGTGCTTCTATTTGATCCAATTGGTCGCGCCAATCTTCTTTTACATAGCAAGGATGCAATCCTATCATTCGCTCAATGCGTAAACCAGCATAGTGATTCTGCACATTGTCCAGTGCTTCTAGGGAGTCTACATTAATGTTAGGCAATAAAATTGTTTGTATACCTGCCGCAAGGGCCCTGCCCTCTACCTCATGCTTTCTGTCTTGAAAGTATGCATCATACAAATGGCAGTGAGTGTCTATAAACATTAAAGCGGAAGGTTTCCGTGTTTCTTCTTAGGCAATTTAACTGCTTTATTCTCTAGCATTTTAAATGCCTTAATTAAAGCGTCACGCGTTTGTTCCGGCATGATTACATCATCCACATAGCCTCGGTATGCTGCTCTGTATGGATTCGCAAAAGCTTCAGAATATTCAGCTTCTTTTTCGGCCAGTTTAGCCTCTTGATCATCTGCAGCCTTAATCTCTTTTCTAAAAATTATTTCCGCTGCACCCTTTGCACCCATTACTGCAATTTCAGCAGACGGCCAAGCATAATTCATATCTGCCCCAATCTGTTTAGAATTCATCACACAATATGCACCGCCATAGGCTTTTCTAGTAATGACCGTAATTCTAGGTACTGTTGCCTCACTAAATGCATATAGAAGTTTTGCCCCATTGGTGATAATTCCATTCCACTCTTGATCGGTCCCTGGTAAAAATCCAGGAACATCTTCTAACACTAATAATGGGATATTAAAAGCATCACAGAAACGCACAAAACGAGCACCTTTTGTTGATGCATGAATATCCAATACTCCAGCTAAATAAGCAGGTTGATTGGCTACTACACCTATTGATTTTCCTGCTAACCGAGCAAATCCAACGATAATGTTTTCCGCAAAATCTCTGTGTACTTCGTGAAAGGAATTCACATCCACAATACCCTCAATAACGTCCTTCATATCATAAGGTTGATTGGGGTTTTCAGGAACTATATCCTTGAGCTCTATACGAATTTCATCACCGGGTTCATAAGGCAAGGCAGGTGGTTCCTCATCACAATTTTGAGGGATGAAACTCAAAAGTTTTTTAAGACCATTGATTAAAGAAATTTCATTTGGGTAGGTAAAATGTGTGACACCACTTTTTGATGAATGCGCACTTGCACCTCCCAACTCTTCAGAAGTAACGTCTTCATGAGTAACCGTCTTTACCACATTTGGTCCAGTCACAAACATATATGAAGTATCCTCCACCATCATGATGAAGTCTGTTAATGCTGGCGAGTAAACCGCTCCTCCTGCGCAAGGACCCATCATTGCCGAGAGCTGTGGTATAACACCTGAGGCCTGGACATTGCGATAAAAAATATCTGAATACCCCCCTAAAGAAACTACACCCTCTTGGATACGTGCTCCGCCGCTATCATTCAACCCAATAACTGGAGCGCCAGTCTTCATGGCTAGATCCAAAAGTTTAACAATCTTTTCTGCATGCGCTTCCGCTAATGAGCCGCCCAGAACTGTAAAATCTTGGGCAAATACATAAACCAATCTCCCGTTGACTGTTCCGTATCCTGTGACAACACCGTCACCCAAAATTTTCTGCTTATCTAATCCAAATAAATCACTGCGATGCTGAACAAGAGCGCCCATCTCTTGAAAACTCCCTTCGTCTAAAAGAAAGTGTATGCGCTCTCTTGCCGTAAGCTTGCCTTTGGAATGTTGGGCTTCTATTCTTTTCTTACCGCCACCCTCCTGACTTTTTTTCTTAAGGTCATTGAGTTGCTGTCGCTTGTCTAACATGGTGGTTCTATTTATATCTGTGTATTGTTAACGCATTTATTTTTTAAACGCGTCCCGTAAATTTACTTTAGAATGTCTATGAAACCGCTTGGTTTCTTTCGCTTTTCTGCGAATTTGTTCTTGTTCCTCCTCAGGAAGATTAATCACATCAATACATTGTGGCGTGCAGCATCCATTATTTGCTTCTTCACATTTCTCACATTGAATGAATAGAAGATTACACGCTTTGTTTGCACAATTAGTGTGTCGGGCCGACTTCTCTCCACACTGATGGCATTCTGAAATTACCTCTTGAGAGATCTCCTCACTCAATCGCTCGTCAAAAACAAAGTTGATTCCATGGAATTTATTTTCGAGCGCTTCCTCCTTTATTTGACGCGCATAATCAATAATCCCTCCATGCAGTTGATTCACGTCACTAAAACCATGATGCTTTAGATAGGCTGAAGTCTTTTCACATCGTATTCCTCCGGTACAATAAAGTAAAATCTTGCGGTTCTCCTTGCCTTTGAGTTTTTCAAGGACCATTGGAAGCTCCTCCTTAAACGTTTCAGCTTCTGGTAGAATTGCGCCTTCAAAATGACCAATCTCACTCTCATAGTGATTGCGCATATCTACAACGACAGGATTTTCCTTTTCAATGGCGTTATTCCAATCTTTTGCACTCAGATGTGCACCAACATTGGTTACATCGTAATCTTCAGGCCGAAGCCCGTCTGCAACAATCTGCCCGCGAACCTTGACTTTCAGCTTGAGAAAAGATTTACCCTCTGTCTTATCCGTGACGGCAATCTTAAACGGTACATCTTTGAAATATTTTAGGGAGTGCAAATGCGCTTCAAATTCATCCCAATACTGTTCAGGGACATTCATTTGCGCATTAATCCCTTCTTGACTTATATAAATCCTTCCCAAACAGTTTAAATCTGTCCATTTCGCAAACAGTTCATCACGCAAGTCATACGGTTTATCTATGATTACATACTTGTAAAATGATAGCGTGATTCGCTTGAATGTCTCTTGCTCAAGTTTTGCAATTAAACGCTCTTTATCAAGCTTATTGACTAAATCTCTTTTTCCTGCGTTAGGGTCCATAAAAGCAATTTATTGCAGCAAAGATAAGTTATCTTTGACCTATCTAAATCTGATTTTATCACACTCAGAATATGAAAAGAACCACATTAGTCCTAGGTGCCTGCGGGCAGATAGGCACTGAGCTAACTCTGACTCTACGCGCAAAATATGGTAATGACGCTGTCATAGCCACAGATATTAAAGAACCCGGTTTAATTGAACTTAAAGAAGGTCCCTTTGAAATCCTAGACGCAAGCGATGCCATTGGCTTAAGAGCAATCTGCGAAAAACATAATGTGCATACTGTCTACCACCTAGTTGCAATGCTGAGCGCTACCGGAGAAATGTTTCCTATGAAAGCATGGGATTTGAATATGAAGAGTTTACTTCATGTGCTTGAATTGGCTAAAGAAAAGGTAATTGAAAAAATCTTTTGGCCATCTTCCATTGCTGTTTTCGGACCAACAACTCCAAAACAAAACACACCTCAGCAAACGGTCATGGAGCCTTCTACGGTTTACGGTATTTCCAAGCTAGCTGGAGAACGATGGTGTGAATATTATTTCAATAAATACAATGTAGATGTACGTTCCATTCGCTATCCAGGACTTATATCATGGAAATCTCAGCCTGGAGGTGGCACTACAGACTATGCAGTGGAAATCTATTATAAAGCGCTTGAAGAAGGTAGATACACCTCGTTCTTAAGCAAGCATCGAGCCCTACCCATGATGTACATGGAAGATGCTATACGTGCGACCATAGAGCTTACTGAGGCTTCTTCGGAAAACGTGAAAGTACGTTCGTCTTACAACCTTGCAGGAATCAGTTTTGATCCCTCAAGCATTGGCACCAGCATTAAGAAAATGGTACCTGAATTTGAATTGAATTTCAAACCAGATTTTCGTGAAGAAATCGCAGCGTCTTGGCCAGAAAGCATTGACGATTCTGCCGCTCAGTTAGATTGGGGTTGGGCTCCAAAATATGATTTGGAAGCCATGACTGAAGCTATGCTCACAAATCTGCGCGCAAAACTCCAACTTTCTTAGCATCCTAATCCTGCTGTTTATACCAAGAACTATACTTGAGATAGTTATTTGCTATTCGTTCTATTTCCCCTGTCCTTAGTCTTGGCGGTACTGGTCCAATTTCCTGTGCAGGTACTCCTGCCCAAAGTGTTCCAGGAGTTAGTTTTTTTCCTTGAGTTACCACTGACCCTGCAGCAACTATACAACCTTCTCCTACAATGCAGTCGTCCATAACTATTGCCCCCATTCCAATAAGAACATTGTCTTGTATGGTACACCCGTGAATAATGGCATTATGTCCTACGCTTACATTGTTTCCTATAGTGGTTGGAAATTTCTTGTAGGTACAATGTACTGTTGCATTATCCTGAATGTTCACCTTTTCGCCTAATGTTATTGCATTAACATCTGCGCGAATGACACTGCCGTACCAAAAACTGCATCCTTCACCACATTTGAAGTTTCCAATTATGGTAGCGTTTTCCGCTACAAAAGAATCTTTTCCAATTTCAGGAGTATATCCAAGAACTGAGCGAACAATAGACATAGGGTCTTGTTTTTGTGGTGTAAATTTGTACCCTGAAAATACCCTAAATATGGAAATTAAAAGAGTACCCGTGAGTATTTACGCAGAAATGACTCCAAACCCAAAGGTTATGAAGTTTGTAAGCAATAAACTCCTTCTTCAGTCCGATTCAGCTGAATTCAGAAACATTGATGAAGCCAAGCCTTCGCCTTTAGCTACTAAACTCTTTCATTTCCCCTTTGTAAAAGAAGTGTTTATCTCTGGTAATTACATCGCCATAGCCAAATTCGACATTGTTGAATGGGACGACGTTGCACAGGAAGTTCGTGTGTTCATCACAGAATTTTTACAAGACGGCGGTGTTGCAGTCCATGAAGAGCAGTTGGCACCCATACAAGAAGAAAAAGCTGAACAAGGTTCCGGCCCCGTCCTCAATCCTGAAGATCTCGGAGAGGTTGAAGCGCGAATTGTAGACATCCTAGAAGAATACATAAAGCCTGCAGTGGCTCAAGACGGCGGTAACATTGCCTTCATGGCGTACAAGGATAAAATAGTTGAAGTGCAATTGCAAGGTGCTTGTTCGGGTTGTCCGTCTTCTACAATGACCTTAAAAAATGGCATCCTGAGTATTCTGCAAAAAATGCTACCTACACTCGTAGAAGATGTAGTTGCGGTAAACGGATAATCTTATTCAAAAATAATTCTGCCTGCGGTAATTCTGCGTCCCTTGGCAACCACTTCGTAGAAATACATGCCTGCTGCTAGCTTGGCTTTTGAAAATTGTATGTTTCCTTCTTGAAATCTATAATCTAATTCAACACGCTGCCCTTGTTGATTGTAAACATGGAAACTACTGTTTTCAATCTCAATATCTTCAGAATGAATTACAATCGTTCCGTCATACTGAACAGGATTGGGTATAACAACTGATGTTGCTCTGGGTATGTTCGTTTCCTCTGGTATTCCAAGCACAATTAAAGGATCATGCTTAAGAATACTGTCAATATTAATGTTCTCATCTCCAGCCTGATACGCAATGAACTGAAAACCATCATATAGCATCTCATCATCAGTATTAAAGCCCGCTGTAATTAACTGAGGAGGGCTGTGCGGATTATGGTGATTAAGACTTGTATTGTCATAAGTATGATCGGAATGAAGAATATAGGAAGGGGATAGCTTCACCAAGTTTTTATAATAATAATACTCTTGATGTTCAAAGTCCCATCTATCTATTTTCATAAGAGGGATTGTATCATTGGTCAGAGGATCATAAGCGTAATTAATAATTTCTGTACAGATCTGATGTGAATGAGGAAATGCTGAAAAAATTGAAATAGCCTGCGAAGGCGCTGGTTCCTCCACAGAAAAACTCTTTATCTGACCGGCAGGAATAAAAAAATCATTAGCCCAATATTGCAGGGGCACAAAATCAAAAACCTGTCGAATGCCTGTCTCGTTTACCGGATAGAAATAAAGCCTAACTTGAATATCAATTAATTGGCCTGCCGTGCCCTTTGGAGTATGAATATTCATTCCTATTTCTCCGTTAGCAGGAAGTTCTATTCCCATTTTTAATTCGGGAGCATTGGGATAAACTATGGGCATTGAGCCGGGTGCCCAAGTTCCAATAGCAATATTACCAGGAACGGCATATGCATTACCGCTGGTGTCAATATTGATTCCGCCAGAGGAACCTGCAACTATCAACGAATGATGGATCAATTGCGGGTCACTAGGAACCAATTCAACGGCGCGAAGAAACCTATTTTGACCAAGGTTTAAAGGGACTGCAATCGTGTTGTATGAATCCGTAGCACCTGCGTTACTCTTGAACTTTAACATTTGTACTATGGTATCAGGCGTTCCGCCCAATTGACGCAATGGATATAAAGGTGTAGGAGGTTGAAGTGCAGGATCACCCTGAAGAGATCCGTCAAAAATCCATGTTAATAATGAATCTTTATCCTCCTTGGTAATCTGTCTCTCGTTAACAAAGTGGATGTATGAAGTATCTACTGCCCAAGGGGGCATTTCACTGTGTTGTAGGACATGCACCATGCTAGTAGTCCAAGGAGAAGTGGAAGCAAAGGAGAGCATGGAAAAAGGAGCGCCACCTCCAGGACGGTGGCAGCTAGTACAATTCTTATAAAGAATTGGGGCAATATCGTTGAACGTGCTCTGAGCACTCAAAAATGAGTTAAAGAATAATAAAGTGAGGACAAATAGCTTTCTCATGGTTATTTAACACGTTTCAATCAGAGCAAAAATATTTAGACCTAAGCAAACCAAGTTGGTTTAATCATTCATGTGAACTAAGCCATGGATCGCCCCATATTTTTCAAATGAGCAAAGTGTCCTTTCAGTGCTGAAATTGTTGACCGATACTCATTGTAGGGTAACTTAAATTCTTCAGCCGTTTTGCGAACAATCTCTGCTATCTTAGGATAGTGAACATGATTAATTGATGGAAATAAATGGTGCTCAACTTGAAAGTTAAGACCTCCGGTATACCAAGTAACCAATTTACTCCTTGTGCTGAAATTTGCCGTAGTCTTTAGTTGATGCTCCAACAAACTATCTTGTTTTGCTTCTTCTTCTGTTGGGAATTCAGCCTTATCAACAACATGTGCCAGCTGGAAAGTGAAAGATAAGATGGTACCGGCTACACTGTGCATAACCATATTGCCCCATAATATCATATACCAAGGTAAACCTAAAGCAAGTGGTAGGATGTAAAAGACAGAAAAGTGAAATCCTTTACCTACGATTAATTTTGTCCACAAAAGTCCCAAGGACTGATTTCTCGCCTTAAATAATTCGGATTTATTGTATTGCACAATTTGCGTGAAATCTTTTTCCAACAACCACTTCCATGTCATAAAGGCATATGCAAAAGGAGCATAAATGTGCTGGTATTTGTGCCTGGGTTTCAAGTCTTGTGTTGGATGAAATCTAAACATGCTTCCTGTATCAATATCATCGTCATGCCCATCTACATTCGTGTGTGTGTGGTGTTTAATGTTATGCTGCACTTTCCAAGTGTAAGAATTACCCGCTAGCATATAAATGACAGCTCCAATTTTACGATTCACCCATTCGCTTCTTGATACCGTATTGTGAATAGCATCATGCATTACATTCATTCCAACACCAGCCATACCTAAACCAGTGATTCCCCAGAGCAACGTAGTCATTAAAAAGGAAGTGTTCCCCAGTAAGAATATGATAAACGGAACAAGATATAAAGCCATATTCAAGCCCGCCTTTAAATAATAACGGTGATCTGCTAAACCTGATTTGCCGTGTTCCTTTAAATATAACCTAACTCGGGTGCGTACTTCTTTCTGAAAATCGCTGGTACTTCTAAATCGTAACATGAAGTTTTCGTAAAATAATTAGTGAAATTAGTAAACACAACGCTAAGTAGCGCCTTATAGTTTAGTTTTGTCACGAATTCAAGAATATCTAAGATGCTTAAAAATCAAAAGCCAACGGATTTAAAAGCCTGGCACAAGCTTCAAAAGAACTCTATCTATGATAAACGCACGCTAAAGACTCGATTTTACGAGGATAGCGAGCGCTTTAACAAATACCACATCAATTGGGACGGAATACTCTTTGACTTTTCTAAGAACCATATTGGGAGCGAAACTTTTGCTCTCTTTCAAGAACTGTTAGAAGAAGCCGATGTCCGCTCTGCCATTGAGCAACAGCAAAGTGGTGAAAAAATTAATGTTACAGAAGACCGTGCTGTCCTACATACTGCGCTGCGAAACGTAAGTGAGAACCCCATATATGTGGATGGTGAGGATGTTATGCCTGGAGTAAAAGATTCTTGGGCACAACTAGCCACTTTTTCAAGTGAAATTCGGTCAGGAAATTGGAAAGGCTATACTGGCAAGCGAATTCAGAGTGTTGTCAATATAGGTATTGGTGGGTCTGATCTTGGCCCACGGATGGTAATTAATGCTTTACGCCCTTTTGTTACAGATGAAATTGATTTTCACTTTGTAGCCAATGTTGACGGTGCTGACCTTCATGAAGTATTGAAAAAAGTAGATGCTGAAACAACGCTGTTTATCATTGCTTCTAAGACCTTTACCACGCAAGAAACCATGCAAAATGCGAACAGTGCAAAACAGTGGTTTCTCAAAAGTGGCGGAGATATAGAGAATGTTGCAAAACATTTTGTTGCTGTAAGTACAAATGCAGAGGGCGTTGCACAATTTGGAATTGATACTAAAAACATGTTTGGTTTTTGGGATTGGGTTGGAGGTCGTTATAGCGTATGGTCTGCAATAGGTTTACCGGTGGTAATTGCTATTGGTTTTCAAGGATTTCAGGAATTTTTGAGCGGTGCTCATGCAATGGACAAGCATGTCGCTGAAGCTGATTGGTCTGAAAACATACCTGCAATCATGGCTATACTAGGCATTTGGTATAGAAATTTCCATAATGCACCATCACA
>Ga0181597_10001778_pt1 | contig 23871 bp, 21 predicted proteins | sample 041ome_5_FD_148647 | JGI IMG/M metagenome (GOLD analysis project Ga0181597, IMG submission 148647) | Coastal salt marsh microbial communities from the Groves Creek Marsh, Skidaway Island, Georgia - 041403US metaG (spades assembly) | ecosystem: Environmental > Aquatic > Marine > Intertidal zone...
ACTTTTCTTTTTTAGAGGAGATAGAACCATTAGCAGCTGGCGCCCTTCTAATGAAGGATCTTGGTCCACCTGAGCAATATCTACCAAGTCGTCTCTTAATCTATTTAATAAATTAAGACCCATATCACTATTTAAAATCTCTCTGCCTCTAAATCGGACGCTTATTTTAGTCTTATCTCCATCAAGAATAAAGCTTTTTATCTTTTTTAATTTTATATTGTAATCACCCACATCGGTTGATGGTCTAAATTTAATCTCTTTAGTAGTATTTCTTTTAACTTTAACCTTTGAAGATGAAATACTTTTCTTCTTATCAAAAAGATATTTGCCATAATCTAAAAGCTTGCAAACAACTGGCTGAGAGTCAGATGGAGAAACCTGAACCAGATCCAAGGATGCTGCTCTTGCTGATTCAATAGCCTGACTGAATGGTACGATTCCCATCTTGTCTCCGTTAGCAGCGATAAGCATGACCTCATCTGCTCTTATTTTTTCATTAATTGGAGTAATATTTTTTTTCAAGGGAGCTATAGGAATACCTAATGGTTGTAAGAAGAAGTATTGAAAAACATTAAAGAATTAAAAAAGATGTTTCTCTTAAGAGTATAATTGATTTAATCATATTTAAGCGCATGATTTTATACTAAAAATCATATTTAGCAATATTTATGGCTGAAGAAATGATTTTTTCCAGACACAATCAATTTTTTTAAAAACCTCTCTTTTATTAATTCTTGATTCATGTCCCTCCCAAAATTCAAAATAGTATGGGGTAAATGAATAGCCACCCCAATATTCAGGACATTTTTTTAAATCATCATTTTTTAAAGACTTATAATAATTAGCTTTAACTTTGTTATAAGAGTCTATCTCTTTTGATTGATTGGATGAAATAGCTAATGCATTTTTTTCTTCTAATCTGTCAAAAAAATATTTTTGATTGAACTCATCAGAAGTTTTTTTAATTTTAGCCTTCATTCTAATTTGAATATTTATACTGGACCAATATATTAATGCAGCTATTTGATTATGAGAATTAAAAGCTGCTGCTTTTGGAGATTTATAATTACTAAAAAAAATAAATTCATCATTTGAAATAAGTTTTAGGTTCACATATCTAGAATCAACTTCACCCATTTCCTTGTAGTAAGAAGAAATTGAAATGGCTTCAATGCCTTTTTGATCTGCATCAACAGCCTCATCATATTTCTCTTTTAAAAGCTGATAAGGTGTTTCTTGATTTAAGTTATTAAATTTAACCATCTTGTAGTTTAGATTATATACGTCTTATTGTTAATCATGAACTTTAAGAACAAAATCCATAAACAAAAAAGCTGCGCAATGCAGCTTGATAATTTATTTATTTTTAAAAGTTGAGTAACCTATTTAGTGATTTAAATCAATCTATGAAATTTAGAGCCTGCTTTAACTCTGAAGGTGGTTGTGGCAAATCTCTAAATACCCTCCAAGCAATTTTTGTATTTGGAAAAACAACCGCCCATGCGGTTATAAAAATTGCCAAAAAGTAAATATATATGCCTTTATTAGATACAAACCATTCTTCCAGTGAACCTTTGTATGGGGCAATGACATTGTCATAGAAATCAACCGATGCTGAAGTACCGTGCATAATTTCCTCTTCACCTCGAAAGATTATAGAGCCGACACCTGAGAGACCAGGGCGTACTTTTTTAACAATTTCTTGAGTTTCAACCGAATAAGAGCTAAAGGTTTGAGCCGTTAGCGGTCTAGGCCCTATAACACTCATATCGCCAAAGAAGATATTTAGTAACTGAGGTAATTCATTAATTTTAGTTTTACGCAAAAATTTTCCTACTGGCAAAACCCTAGGATCTCCTTTCATTGTTACTGTGCCAGTACCTATGTTTGGACTATCTTTAAGCATAGTTGCAAATTTAAACAGCTTAAATACCTCACCACCTTTACCAATACGCTCTTGCAAAAAGAAGATTTCTCCCTCACCAGAAAACTTTAAGATTAAAACAATTGGGACTAGTAATGGAGATAAAACTAATAATGCCAGACCAGAAAAAAATAGATCAAAAAAGCGCTCCATCATTACATCCTCTCATCTAAATATTTGCCTGTTTCTTTATGTGCAAATTCAGGTAGTAGATTAAAGTATAATTTAACAATGTCTTCTTTATCCCAAGCACCCTTTTTTCTAAGTGCTTCTATTCCATTTATAAACACGTCAAGCTTAATTTCATCAAACTCAGGTTGATTACGTATTACTCCAATAGTCTGAAATCGCTCCATATCCAAGTCTTCCAAGTCGGTAAAAAATTCTTCAAAATCTTTTTCACCCGTAGTATCGCTTTTAAAGAAATAACATGGCCACTGGTTATTCGCTATTAATTCTTCAGCCCTATTACGAGCTTCATCCTCAGACTCACATTCATAGGGTTCGTAACCGAGTTCTCTCAAATAACGAACAGCTATTTCAGAGAAGGTTATCAAATGTAATTTTTCACTTAATTTAGGGAAGAAAATATCCCTATTATTCCCAAGCAATCCAGACAATAAACAAAGCTCACCTGACTCTTGTGGAGTCACAAAATAACGGCGCACATCATTTGGTGCCGAAAATGGTTGTTTTTTTGAAAATCTTTGATTAAAGCCATGAAGTAGAGAGCCGTCAGAAAAAGCAACATTTGCAAAGCGTGCCATTGAAATTTCTTGCGTCAAGCTTTCGCGCATCAGGAACATTTCCATTATTCGTTTACTAGCGCCCATCATATTTACTGGATTTGCAGCTTTATCTGTTGAAACACAAAAATATTTTTTAGTACCCATTTTTTTTGCAATTTGCAACGTCTTAACTGTATTAAAGACATTAACCATAATCATACGCATAAGTGTGTAAGGATCTTTTTCGCTTCTTACATGTTTCAATGCCGACAAGTTAAACACATAATCATAAGGACCTTCCTCTTTTAAAAGAGCTTCAAATTCAATGGAGCCACAATCAACAGCAAACGTCCTAAACTCGCCAGAACCATAACCAATTGTACTTCTTAGGTCACGGACGAGCTCTACCATATTATTTTCAGAAATGTCTACAATATGGAGTGCTTTTGGATCACGCTTGAAGATTTCTCGAGCTACCGCATGGCCTATTGAACCTGCACCTCCGATAACCAAAAACTTCGAATTAGTTATAGTATAACTTAGCTCATCACTGACCAGCTTTATGTCAGTAGAAAATAACTCCTGATCTCTTCCTATTAATTTCAATATATTCATCTGTAAAACTTTTTTTTAGGTTTAGTATCTTTTAGCCAACAACTTCTTAAAGAGTCACTAACCTTGTAAGGTGGATTCCAACTAAGTTGTGATTTTGTAAATTCTATGTCAACTTGCATCGAAGAGCACATTCTATAGTATATTGGCAACTGCCCCAATAATCTGAGAAAAAAATGTAGGATCGATAGGGGAAATTTAAATATATACGTTGAATAATTTCCGGCTTCGGCAAGTCTCGAAAACAATAAAGGTGTGCTCATGTCTTCATCATCACTAACCAAAAAAGTTTGGTTTGCAGCATTTGGATGATACAAGCAGGTAACAATTAGATCTACTAAATTCTCTACACTAACTAAACTTCTTTTATTATGTATTGATCCAATTGGTAATGGTATGGGTAGGCTAATTAACTTGATAAGGCTTGCAAAATTTCCTTTCACGCCTTCACCATAAACCAGTGGTGGGCGTATTATTACAATTTCCATACCATGAGCTTCTCCTATTAGTTTAAGTCCTTCTTCGGCTTCAGCCTTTGAAATGCTATATGGATCTTGTGGATTAAAAGAATCGCCATTCTTGAAAGCTTGGCCCAGCTCGGTTTGCTCTCCTAATACCTTTACAGTACTTATGAATATAAACCGTTTAACACCAGCAATTGCTGCTTTTTCAGCTAGATTTAATGTCTCTACCGTATTCACTTGCCGATATAAATCAAGGGAATTTTTGGAAACATCATTCATAACGTGCGCTCTTGCAGCCAAATGAACAACAACCTCTTTATCAATAAGTACCTCAGATAAATTATCATCCTCAGCAAAGGATACTTTTCTAAAAATTTGATGATTATCAGGTTTAGTTCGCCCAATGGCCAAAGCTTCATTAAAGGCTTTGTTACTTAACAAATGATGGCCTAAAAAACCACTTCCACCAGTAATAACAATTTTTGAATAATGATTAACCAATTTCACATATGTCCTTAGCCATTTCAGCCATAATTTTCTGCCTATTGAACTTTTTTATAAATTCCGTTCTAGGTTTCATTACCAATCTTAGAGACTCAATTTTTTTAATACCATCTTCTGGGTTACCAGGAGAAAAAACAGCACAGTTACTAATTTCTGATTTTACAAACTCTTTACTATATCCACCTATTCCAGCCAAAATTGGTTTATTCATCGCACCATATTCAAATAATTTTGACGGTAACACTTTTTGAAAGGCTTCATAGTCATTTAAATGTAAAAAAAGAATATCTGTTTGGATATACTCTTTAATAAGAGCCTCTCTATCCAATGGGGCTAATAGTTCAACATTATTTAAGCCGCGCTTAGAAACTTCATCACGAAGTTTCTGAATAAGTCCACCACTTCCAATAACTTTAAAATATATTCTTTTTTCCAATTGTGCCGCCATTGCTGGGATCACCTTATGCAGGCCCTGTCCTTCGCCAATATTACCAGCATAGAGAATATTGATCAGGGAGTTTGGTGTCTTTATTTTTTTATTATCGACTTGCATAGCTTGAATGAACTCTTTGTCTATTCCGTTAGTGAATAAACTAGTTGCAATACCTGAATATCGCTGCTCAAAATATGGAAGAAATCCTTTAGAAACTATGTTAATTTTTTTAGCTGAGTTAAATGTATAGCGCTCTATGATGGATAATATCGGCTTGGCTAGCCAAGTAATTTTAGAAGAAAGAATGTCTGAAATCGTATCAACAAACAAATCTCTGATGTCTAGATATAGGGGCAATCTCTTTTTTCGTGAAACTTGTGCGCCTAAAAAGGCGGTAAACAAGCGTGAAGATGTTGCGAATACCAGATCATAGTTGTTATGCTCAATTAATTTCTTGGCACCTATATAAAATGCATAAAAAGACTTGATTTGATCTATCATTCCACTGCGATGACTAGGAACGGAGACTCTGTCAACAATAACGTTACTAGCCCTATCAGTTTTTTCAGCAGGAATCTTGTACGACCCATACCGATTGGGTGAGGTGGTAACCACATGAATATGTGTCCCGATCTTCGCTAATTCATCTACAAGAGCCTTGCATCTAAATGATCCAGCACATAAATCTGGTTTGTAATAAAACGATAGAACTAAAATTCTCTTCATGGTTGCAACTTGCCGTTATAATGTGCTCGATTTAGATTAGTTTTCACTGTGACTTTCACTCCACTCAAAGATGATCTCAGTTTCTTTACTAATAATATCTATTAAAAGTGCTTTGTTGGGGATATCAACACCGAACTGAGGGTGCCAGAAGGAATCAGTAAGTTGTGCATTTTTATCTTTTAAGTTGCTATTCATGTGAAAAGCACTCCCAACAACCGTTAATATACCGTGCTTTAAAGTAACTTTTAGCTCGGGGTGAAAGTAAAATCTTGATTTTGCACTAGCGAACTTTCCTGAAATTTTATCAATGATGACAAGGTTTTTATCATTGAGATGTATCTCGCGCTTGTGAATGCATCCAAAAAACATTGTCTTATAACCGTTATGAGCTGCACTTAAATGTATACTCCTATCAAAATTTAATACTTGTTTTCTTTCTATTATTTTAGCACGCCTCCCAACTCTAAAACCACTCCATACCTGCGAAGAATCTTTGCTGTCAACTTCAACTGTATTATGTGAAGCTGTCTTACGCTGATGAAGCCTCTTTTGACTCAAGCCATACTCCGAAGTACCTGAATTTACAAATACCCTCTCATCACCAATAGAAAACTCAAAAGATAATGTGTCAGCATGGGCATGACCTGGAATATAGTCTGGACCAACAGCTGCTGCATCAAAAATAAGCTTGTTACCATCTTTTAAAGCACAAATATAGCCACTACTTGCGTTATCAATAATTTGGGTAGTACTAGAATCTAAAAGATTGATTTCAAATCCTAATTTTGAGGCATAACTAATAATTTTTAATTTTGTTGGAGCAATTCCGTCTGATGAATCATTAAAAAATGATAAACCTCCATCAGGATGAGTCATTGCATCCATGAAGAAAAGCATTTTTGGAATATACTTATTTAAGAGAATAATTAATTCATGAGAAAGCTTGTTTGGATAACAGTTAATTACATTAAATATATCCAACATGTCTATAAGTACTAATGAGTGATACATAGGACTAAGTTCAAAATTAGAACCATCATCAAGAATTTGCTCAGGTATTTCAGCAAGAAGCCCTTTCTCAGCAATGCTTAACCATCGAGGATTATTGAAAATTAAACCTGCAAATAATAATGCCTTAAGATTAGCTAGATAATGATTACCTAGTAGATGTTTTTCAAGATTATTAGATAAATAACTAGCCTGTTCAAAGGCACTAATAAAAAATTTATCTTCTAATTCTAAACCGCCCAGCCATGCTTTAAAAATATTTACAATTCGCAAAGATAAAGGATAAGGCTCCCAACCGTTTCCATATCCAGCGGGGTTATTATCAATCCAGTTGTTAAGTAATTTAATATGCTGTTGACTTTTAGATGAAGCATTTTCGGAAAGCAGATCCTCAAAATAATGTAAGTTATAAACCCAAAGTTTGCTGGGAACTTCATTATTCCAATCCTCCGGCATCTTCAGTTGCTTGGTATAATTTAAAAAGCACGCTTCTGACTTGCTATTTATTTTCTCATCATAAAGAGATGCGTGCTTCCATTTCTTGGATCGCTCAGGTACTCGCCCTTGAAACCTTTCTGTAATTTTTTTCTTGATAACTTTTCTCAAAAGTCTATAGTAAATTTGGTTAAACTTTAAATATTTGATGGTATGAAAAAAAAGAAATAATTTTTTCATTTGGAAAAAATGGTGTAATTTACTCTGGAGTTTGCATTGTTTTTAATTGAGCTTATGGAAGATATCATACCTAACAATAACCAAATAGGCGGGTAAAATAATGGAAAGCTCTGAACAATATAAAGAATAAAAATAGAAAAAGTTAAAAGAATAGTTAACCCGCTTACCCTGAGGGAGCCTACAAACCAGAATAAAAGAATAAGATATATTATAAAAAAAATACCTAACTCAATGATGTAGCGTGAGAAAATATTTTTGGCAGATTCAGGCGGAGAAGTAATATAGTTTGATATGAACTCTATTCTAGATGGGTATGTTGTATGAAGAATATCCACATATTCATTGAGATCAGTTACTACAATGCTAAAAGAAGAAAAACCGTATGGCAAGAAATAATTGTCGATGCTTAGAAGAACCGCTAATTGATTTTCAAATACCCTATAGAAAAGAGATGTAAATTCTATTACTGATAATGGATCAAGAAATATATTAGATATTATTCTTGCAGGCCGTATATCACTATTTTCTCCTGCGGTGATTGCTAGAAACATGAATGGTACCAAAAATAATGCCAAAAATGGTTTTTTTGATACTGTTAAAATCAAAGCTAAAACCAACAAGGTTAAAATACCCGCATTGGATAATGTTCCTAAAATTAAGACTACTATTAAGCCAACTAGTAGGTAGTTTAATTTCAAAATACCTTCGTTATGTAAGATAATGTAAGAGAATAATATCACTGATAGGGTAAAGCCTAGATCAGTTGGTTCTGGAGTTAAACTAGACCATCCCCGTATTCCCAAATAAATAACTTTTTGATTGTATAAAAAGTCAAATAAAGCGAAGAGAGAGGGTGAAAGTGCTTGTAATAAGGCAAATGTAAGGTAAAAAAGGACGACAGACCATAAAATTTTACTAAAAGACTGAAAGCCATATTTAATAAAATAATTATATGAAAAAATAATTATAACTATTGTTGATATAACAGAAAAAAATGAAACAAAAAATTCACTTAGATTAAAAAAAGAGTTAGCTCTTATAAGAAGAAGGCAAAAAAGAAAAAATAGTATCTGCGTATAAACAATATTGTTCAATTTAAATTTTTTTAAGAGCAACAAAGAAAATATGCAAAAAGCTAGACTTATTGGTTGTAAGTCTGAGTCAAGCGGCAGAAAGGAAATATAGGGAATTAAACAAAAAAATAGAGTTGTATTAAGTACTATTTTTCTTATGCTGATTGACATAAATTAAAGATCCTATAATAAAAATACAAAAGTAAATTAACGCTAAAAAAATCTGGGCATTTAAAAATGTTCCTACAAATAAAAGTATAAAAAGATAGATTATAAAACCGGTTAAAAGTATCAAAGAATAGTTTAGTATCGTAGATTTTCTCAATAATAATAGGTTTATTGGAGATAAAAATATTAAAGCTAATTTAGATAGCAAGAATAATTGAAGATAATTTTTTATTTCTAGATAATTAGATATGAAGAAAGATAAATCAATAAAAAATAATATGGCACTAATCAATAACGCACTAGAGAAACTGAATACATAAAACATAATAATAGCTTTATTTATTTCTTTAAAGCTCACTTTATTACTATCATAACTCGTTAAAATTTTCATGAAATAGATATTTATAAATGGAATAGCAATATAAAAAATCTCAGAATATTTGCTAGCCGCAATGTAATAGGCATATTGTATCTCCTCAACATCGAACACAAATAAATCCATATTTTTAAAAAAAATTAGCACAGCATTAATACCCAAAGCAGATATGGATTGAAGAAGCAAATTTCTTGAGGGAAAAGTGCCTAAAAAACCAAAATTTTTTTGAGAAAAAATTATAAAATATAAAAATATTGGGGCTAGAACAATTAAATAAAATAAAAAGAACAAGGCATGACTAGAAATATAAACTACCAAGACAACTGCAATAAGAATTATCTTGTCTATTGTTTTACTAAAAAATAAAGACATAGAAACTTTGTCTTCAAGTCTATATCTCATCGATATTAATGCATAGAATCCAAGAAGAGAAGAAAAGATAAATAAGGCCAAAAATTCAACCAAAGTTATATCTTTTGCATAACTATATAAAGCACTAAAAAAAAAGCTCACAATAATCATTACATTAACGTGATATGAGATTAACTTTTTAAAAAAACTAGGTTTATAGTCTCTAAATTTTAAAAGATTAGGTTGCATCCCAAACCTTCCAAGTATAGATATCATTGAAGCTGCGGTTAGGAAGAGTAAGATCTGAGCATATAATTCTTCTTCAAAGACTTCGGTAATGAGATATATTGAATAAAATTGTAAAAAAATTCCAAATAGGTATAGCCCAAGATCAGCAGATATTTTCAAAATACTCCCCAATTAAATTACTTAATAATTTATGACCTTTAGCGCTTAAATGGTATCCATCACCCATAAAACAATCAGAATCAAGAGAGCTATTTACATCAAGGAAATCTATACCCATGCGATGCGACAGCTTTCTTAAGGCAAGATTATATGCGGAAATTTGCGATCTAGTAATGTCACTCAAATCACAGGCTTCTGAGCCTGAAATTATAGACATAATAACTAAATTCAGTTTTTGATTATTTTGTATGAAACTTTCTATATTGTGAATAAATTTATTTTCTGCTACGTAGGCTCTTTTTAAGCTCGGACTTCTTTTTAATAGCTTCACTAAAATTGAAACCAGGGTTGATGGTAACCTAGCTAGAATCTTATGCTCTAATCTATTAAACCTCCTTTCAGCACAGTCTACTAATCCTAAATTGATGATACAAAATCCTTCTAATCCGTTAAAAGCTTTTAGGCTATTTGAGGTTTGAAAAGGTTTTGAAAAATTTTTTACTTTAAGCTTATCATCTAGTAATGCAGGCCATTCTAAGATACTTCCATTTTCTTTTCGCTTAGCAGACAACGAATCACCAAAAACATTCACTATCATTGATAGTTACCAATTTTATATACTATTTTTTTTAGCTGCATTAATTGTTCTAAATTACAGAAGCGGTCAAAGTCTTTTGAGTAGAAAGAATTTAACATAGCTGAAAAACCTGGCTTTATATTGTCTATTTCTTCATGAGAAAAATCCGGTCCATTCAGTTTTTCTAAATTTGGCATGTTAAGAGTATAAGATGGCGTGCTTACATTTATGGACCACCCTCCAAATGCATTCCATAATGAGTACAATATTATAGAGTGCTTATGATTTAGAATTGTTGCTAAGAAAGTATTTCCTGATGGGTGCCAAGGAAGTATACCTCTCCCACTTGTAAATGTTTCAATTTCTTCCATATTGATATTTTCATAGCCGTACATATAGCAAACAAGATCAATAGGATGAGTGGTATTTGCCCACATCCAACGCGCCTTTACTAAATCAGATTTTTTTGAACTTTCTACTGATAACACTCTCTCATCAATAGTAGCAATAATCTGCATCTGCTCAGAAAAATCTTGTTGAATATAATTCTTCATTCGATCAACTATTTTGTAAAACCGCCTATTAAATGCATAAAACAATCTACCTTTAGACTGCTCTGTTAATTTCATTAAGTTTTCATCAATACATCCAGGTTTCTCGCATAGTATGTAGGCATTTGAGTTTTTCAGAAAATAATAAGTATAGTCAAATAATGTTTCTATGGGGCTTGCTATAATAATATTCTGATACGAAACTAAGTTAACTTGGTCAAGCGATGTATAAAAACTGCAGAGTAAGTCTTGAGCATTATCATCAATCTGTTTTGTCGTTCTAGATAAGATTGAAAATTGATAATTTCTATTTATAAAATATTGAATATAGTAATTTGCAATATTCCCACATCCAATCAAAAGAGTTTTCATGTGATTAATACCCTGCCCTTATTGACAGGCACCTTGTCAGCTAGGGATTGAAGAAAAAGGCTATTTGTTCTTTGAAATTGACTAAAACGCGGCAATAGATTTTTTGTTAAATAATGCACTGTTAGCTCTGACTGGTTTATAACAATTTGATCATTAAATTGAAACTTAGTTGAATTCTCTTCAATACCAACTCTTTCAATATATCGAATACTGGATCCATCCCTAAAAGAAATACTTATCTCGTTAGGGTGTGGAGAATTGCTTTTTCTGTTAATAATTGCTAGAGACAGTGATTCATTTGAGCAATTTATTGTTCCAAGTCCATCAAAAAACCCTTCTCTTCTAGCCGGAAAAACGTCTGAAAGTTCAGTATCTATCCAATTAAACCTGGTATCAGTAATATATTCAGCTATGTCAATATAGTGAAGAGCATTACATAACAAACTATTGTTTCCGCCCTCTACTTTAATACTTTTAATAATATTATTTTTGCAAAACTCTTTGAGTTTTATGTAGAAGGGATAGTATCTTCTAGGAAAATTAATTAATAAGCTCTTTTCAAGTTCAGATAAGTTTTTATTAAGCTGATTATCAGGCACCTTCTCGATGAGAATATCCTTTGTTTTTATATCTAATAACGAAATTATGTTGGCCAATTCTAAGTGTAAGTTCGCATTGACGGCAATTATTACTAACTCAAAGTATAAACCCTCCATGCTCTTGAGTTCTTTAACCTTATTTATACCATCATTAAATTTTTGAACAGTGGGATCATGAACAAAAACATTATATCTGTTCAACAGACTAGTGCAGTGATGACGACCGAAATTACCGTAACCAATTTGCAAAATATTTTTAAACGAGCTCATTAAATAATTCTTCTTGAATTTGGTTATATTTTTTTGCGTCCATACATATCTCTCTAAGGTGCCCTAAACTTTCCACTTGATTTGTAGATTTAATATACTCTAAGTTTGAGTGGTTTTTGTGGTCGCAGTGCATAAAGCCCAGACCTTGCTTAAATAACTCAAAAAGCATGTAACTATTAAAACCTAAAAATAATGTTTGTTGATTGAATAGCTCATCCCTTCTTTTAAAATCCTCAATATTATAAGAATTATAGTTTGTTCTGTCTCTAGGGTGTATTTTAATTGTAAGCTCTATATTCATTAACTTACACATATCTAATAGCGCTTCTAAGGGGAAAAAATTTTCTTTAAAAGCTAAATTTGGTTGTGTGATTACAACTATCTTTCTTATCTTTGTTTTCTTTATATATTTATGTGATTTAGCAGAAAGTTTATGGAACGTTCCCTTCATGCCAAAATTCTTAAATCTATCAATAACATCATTAGAATTTAAATAGTAATGCTGAAAATTTGGAAGATATGCACTTCGCTCAAGGGTGATAGCATATGTTTGGATAAACCTTGAATCTTGTGTAGCATGTTGAATATAAAAACCATATTCATTTAATAGATCAAATGAGTAAATAGTTCGAAATTGCTGATTATTGAAATATCTATATACAATATACTTGTCATATTCTTCAAATCTATACAATTTCTCAATTTTATCAACTGACAATTTAAAGTCTTTTGAAAGGAATAGTTCGCCATAGGATTGGTTTATAGGAGGCTTATCTAGAAGTTTCATTGCTAATTTGCATCCATTAATTAACATAGAAAGGTTATCTCGTATTTTAAAACTAGGGATTAACACGGAACCATAATCAATCCCATTAAATGCTTTATCTGAGTTTATAAAGTCTAAACTCTTAGATGATCTTAGTACTACTAAAATATCTTTCTCTTCATCTTTTTTATGGAAAATAGCTTCTAATATTTTATAAAACCAACATAAGCAAAATTTAATAGCAAAAATAAAATAAGGCCTTAAAATCAAAACTCTAGCTGTCCTGTAATTCTTTTTTATAATTAAACCCTCAACTAAAAACCTAAGAAGAAATCGGTTGTCATATGGAATTTGAAATGAAGTATCTCCAGAATAGTGTGCAATTGGAAAATAAAATGCCTTTGGGACTTTTTCTTTAAAAGTTATAGAACTTATACCTTCATTTTTAATCAACACATTCAGCTCACTTATAAAAAAGGCAATATAAGACAACGCATTTGTATTTATCTTATTAAAAACTTGAAAAATTAAACTGTTGTTGTCAATGGTAGCTATAAGATTATTATTAAGCTGGGAAATATAATTTATATACCGATTGTTATAAGTGTATTTTTTGCTAATTCCCTTGTATGTGAAAATAAATGAATCTTGGCAAACTTGTATATGACAAATTTCTTTTTTGACCTTATTTATCGATAAAATGCAATTCATTTCTATAAATATCTTCCAGAACAGAAGAATATTCTGTTTTATTGATAGGATCTATACTGTAGTCCTTGATTGTGATCATTGCTCTATCAGACAGATTTCCAGTGAAGTCAGTTAAAGGCAGCAGATTTGAGTGATGATTAGCAACACTCCTTACTCTATCGAGTGCGCACAAGCTTATTGTTTTTTTGCCCGTCAAACCACATAGTATGTTCGCATGAAACCTTGTTGCAACGTTAAATATGGACTTTGCATATATAGTGTAATAATAATTTAAAGCATCTTCGGACCCATTGTATTCTGCAACCACTATCCACTCTCTTACCAAACGATCGTCTAATTCACTAATTAATTCTAAAATATACTGGATATCAGAACTTATGTGGGGTACAAAAACAATCTTGCAATTATATTTATCTATGATGTTAATTATTAATTTCTTAACTTCTTTTTTGAAGTGCTCGGTGTCGATGCCCTCTCTAAACTCTGATTGCATTAAAAGCTGATCATAGGCTAGGTTAATTGCTACAAACTGAAAGTTAAATAAGGTTTTGTTAACTTCTAAATAGTTTTGTGCGAGATATGCATTATCAAAACCTTTTATTATTTTTTTGTTAATCAGGTTTAAACTTTTTAATTTTTCGTATGAGCCATCATTTCTTAGAATGATTTTAGAGTTTGGCCGATCTTGTATTATTTCTAAGAATTTTGAGAAATTAGAATAGCTATTTTCGCTTACCGTTTGGTGAGGATAGCTTCCAACACTTTGGATGACAAGAGGAAAGCTTGTATTTTTTAGTATGTCAAGATCAATATCTATTGTAGTGCCAGTTCTAGATCCATCTAACCAAAAATCTAAAAAACCACCTCCGCCTATCAATAAGGTTTCTTGTAATTTTTCACATTCTAAAAAATCATTATCCAAATTTTTTCTTTTATTGGAATCAATATTTTGATAATAGTCGCGGATCTCGATTCGCGCAGGAGATAAGCCTAGCTTACTTAGATACTTCCTAAAACCATAGTTGGATAAAACATCTCCAACATTGCCAATAAAAGAAGAGATATGCTTCATTCAATATCCTTAAAAGTTTTTTGAATGCTAATATTAGCCAACTCTAAATCTTTAATAATATCAACAATTTTTTTAGCCGAGTTACCGTCACCGTTCGTGTAATTTTTATTAAAATGCCCCTTCATTTTAGCAACTCTCATTTGCTTCAAAATATCTTTGGCATTAGCTTTACAATTTAAGATAGACTCAAAGTTTGCCCTATTTTTTTGTCGAGAACCAATATTAATGGTTGGTACTCCATATACTGGAGCTTCATGTATGCCGGAACTAGAGTTACCAACAATCATCTTAGCATTCTTCAATAAGGTTAAATAATATTCAAAACGCATGGATGGAAGTAATCTAAATTGAGAATCCAGAGCTAGATATTGCTCAACAATATGATTAGACCCTTTGTCATTATTAGGCATAATAACAACAAAATTGTATGAGGAAATTTTACATGCATTCAAAACTTCATTTATCTGGTCTTTAATATTGTTTTCTGTTGTTACAGGATGAAAAATAAGAATTGCGTAACTATCAAAGTCTATTGCGTAGTGATTTTTCACTTCATTTAAGGTTGGTAACTTTGTTGACAGCATAATATCAATATTAGATGAGCCAACTTTATATATATTGGTCTCGCCTAATTGTCTCAGTCGTTTTTCTGCATCACTGTTTACAACAAAATGAAGATGACTAAATTTTGTTATGGCATGCCTGATTGATTCATCAATAGTTCCAGATCTCTCTCCCCCTTCTAAGTGAAGAACATGTATATTTTCTAAACTTCCAACAATACTTCCAGCTAGAGCTTCGATACGATCACCGTGGACTATTACTAAGTCTTGATTATTCTCTTGTATATAATTACTTAAGCCTAAAATAGAGCTCGAAAGGACTTCACTCATGTTACTGGTTTCGTTTTGATTAATATACTTATAGACTTGTTTTACACCCAATTTATCAATTTCTTTATGGGTGTTACCATAAAGCTTTAGCATATGCATTCCTGTCACAAAAATTGAAAGCTCAATGTGACTAAGAGCATTAAGCTTAACAATGACTTCCTTTATCTTGCCAAAGTCTGCTCTAGTGCCAGTCAGAACTAAAATCTTCATTGTATCTTTCAAACATTCTCCTACATTTGTCTATATCTTCAATCGTATCTATATCTATAGAATATTCTGTATTCATTACTATGGGGATTAGTTTACTTAAATTAAATGATTTTGCTTTAAGAATTGAAAGAGCATGAAATTTGTACAAAGCTCCATTGGTCTTATAAGTTTTTTTAAGCTTTTGTCTATTACTAAAAAAATCCTCATTACTATTTAAAGCTTTTAGCTTTCCATTCTCTATGACTCCGCTCTTTAAAGTATTAAATTCAGTTTCGCACACTGTAAGTAAGATTTCATCACTTTGTATTTCTGTTTTAAGAAATTTTTTTATAACATCTTTGTTACGTAACGGAGTCGTTGGTTGCATAAGAACTATTTCATGTTCGTGTAACTTGTTGTTTTCAATAACATCAATTACCACATCAATCATATTAGTGCTATCCATACAAAGCTCTTTTTGCCGTTTGAAATAATGATAATGATAATCGGTGTCTATTTTTTTTCTTTCGATATCTGTTGTTACATAAACATTATTAGAAATTAAATGTCCTTGACGAATGGCGATAGATATCAAGCTCTCACCATTTAATTTAATAAGATTCTTGTCTTTTAGTCCTTTTGATCCTGCTCTTGCAGGTACAATTATGCTTACTTTATGTTGTCCCAAGATATATGCTCATCTGCTTTTAAGTCGCATGTAATAGTCTTTCCTAAAATACTATCGTAATGCTCAGCATTAATTTCACCTAATCCAGGACGTTTAACCCAAATATTATTTTCAGTTAATATATCTCCCTTTTTTATGTCAGCAGTTGTTACAACAGTTGCGAAAGCAAAATCAATTGTAACACTCTCTTCATCGGCAGCTATTTTTTTACCACCACGCATTAAACTGATCTCTTTACTTCCTTCAATTAGCTCACGACAGGCTACTTCGTCCATTGAATTTACAATGTCTGGACCTTGTCTTGTCATGGAATCAGTGAAGTGTCTTTCAAGTATATTTGCTCCAAGTGCAACAGCAGCAAAACAAGCCAAATTTGAGGTAGTGTGGTCAGACAACCCTATCTCTACACCTTGAAACTCATTCATCATTTCTTGCATCGCCCCAAGTCTTACAAGATGCGTTGGGGTTGGATAAAGGTTTGTTGTATGCAAAAAACAATATGGAACTCCTGCTTTTTTAACAATTTTTTCTGTTTTTCGCACTGAGTTAATATCATTCATGCCTGTGCTAATAATCATTGGTTTCCCAAAACTTGCTACTAACTTAACTAAAGGATGATTATTACATTCTCCAGATCCAATTTTATATGCGTCAACTCCAAGCTCTTCTAATTGAAGAGCTGCTGCTCTAGAAAAGGGAGTGCTAAGAAAATACATGCCGTTCTTTTCAATATATTGCTTAAGCTCAGCTTCTTCTTCAAAAGTAAGAGCACACTCCTCCATTATTTGATAGATTGATTTTTCAGAGTTGCCCGGTATTACTTTTTTAGCTTCCTTAGACATCTCGTCCGCCACTACATGAGTCTGAATTTTAACTACTTCAACCCCAGCGCGTTTTGCTGAATCAACCATCTCTTTTGCAATAGACAAATTGCCATTGTGATTGATGCCGATTTCAGCAATGACTAATGGTCGGTGGTATTTATCTACAATTCGATTTCCAATTTTAAACTGATTCATTTAATTTCATAAAACTCTATATTTTTTTTATATTCCGTTCCAATTTTTTAATCTATTTCTGGATTATATATTATTTTTATTGAACGTTTATACTTAATAAACGTTCAATAAGAAAACTTGATTTTTATTAGTAATCATAGTTCCATAAGTTATAAAGATTATGTTTCAGATGTTTTAATTCCAGATACCCTTGGTATCTATTAAATATTCGCTTTTAAACTTGGAGTCTTTGAATTCTTTATGGTCTACAAGCAATAAGTGTATGTCAGCATGCTCTTGTGCAAATGGAAATGTAGATAAATCTATCATAGTGTCTATGCTGAGCAGGTTATCAATATTTGGTTCTACTGCAAGAACTTTTCCTGGATGTGTTGCAGCAATTTTTTGAGCTATATTTAGTGCTGGGCTTTCTCGTAAATCATCTATGTCAGCTTTAAAAGTCAATCCATAGCATGCGATTGTAATATCTATTATTGTCTTATCAGGATGTTTTTGTAAAAAGTCTGTGATTGTTATCTTTACTTTGTTCATGACCCAATCAGGTTTGGTATTATTCACAAATCTAGCCATGCGCATGAGCTGAGCTTTTTTAGGTGTTTTGCTTATAATGAACCAGGGATCGACCGCTATACAATGTCCACCGACTCCAGGACCAGGTTTCAGAATATTTATTCGAGGATGGCGATTAGATAACGATATCAATTCCCAAACATCAATATCTAATTCGTCACAAATCATAGATAGTTCATTCGCAAAGGCTATCTCCACATCTCTACATGAATTCTCAGTTAATTTGGCCATCTCTGCAGTTCTAGCATTAGTTATAATACATTCACCAGTCACAAACTTTCCGTATAACTCAATAGCCCTTTTAGAACAGTTCATCGTTATGCCGCCTATTACTCGATCGTTACGAACTAGTTCTTTTAAAATTTGACCAGGTAAAACTCTCTCAGGACAATGGGCTATATTTATATCTACCTCATCATGATAATCTTTAGTAAAGTTCAAATCAGGCCTAGAGTTTTGAAGCCATTCAGCTAATTGTTCTGTTGTGCCAACAGGCACTGTTGATTCAAGAATTACAAGATCGCCCTTTTTTAGAAATGGTGCAATTGCATCAGATGCTTTCTCTATATAGCTTAGATCTGGTTGTGGTACTTGAGAATTATTTTTTTTAAATGGTGTTGGAACAGCTATTAGAAAAGCATCTGAAGATTCAGGAGTTTTAGCCGCCCTAAGATGTCCACTTTTAACAGCTGAGTTAACAAGTTTATCTAAACCAGGTTCAATGATATGAATTTTGCCTTGATTGATTGTGTCGATAGTAGTTTGATCTATATCAACCCCTAACACCTTCATTCCTTTTGAGGCAAAAATCGCTGCTGTTGGCAAGCCTATGTATCCAAGACCAATTACGCAAATATTATTAAATGTCATCTATAATACCCTCGAAGATAAAAACTTTAAGATACGCTGGCAAGCCATTCCGTCTCCATAAGGATTGTGGGCCTTACTCATTTTTTGATATTCATCGTAATTAGTTAGCAGCATATTCACCTGACTGACTATGAACTCTGTATCAGTTCCAACAAGTCTAACGGTACCTGCATCTATGGCTTCAGGTCGCTCTGTTGTATCACGCATGACCAGTACTGGTTTTCCCAATGAAGGAGCCTCTTCTTGTATTCCTCCAGAGTCAGTCAAAATAATTGATGCTCTGTCCATAAGGTAACAGAATTGAAGGTAACCTTGAGGTTCAATTAAAAATACATTGGCAAGATTATTCAAGAGTCGATATGCAGGTTCTTGTATATTTGGATTAAGATGAACTGGATATAAAACCTGCACATCTGGATTATTAATTACTATTCTACGCAAGGCTTCGCAAATTTTTTCAAAACTAATGCCAAAGTTTTCTCGGCGATGGCCTGTAACCAAAATTAACTTCTTTTTTGAATCTAAAAAAGCGTACTCTGAAGTAAGTAGATTAAGGAGTGAGGTATTTTGCTTTAGTTTTTCACGTACCCAAAATAATGCATCAATAACGGTATTGCCCGTCACACAAATTTTTTCTTCTAATATACCCTCCTTTAGTAAATTGTTTAACGAGCCCTCAGTTGGAGCAAAGTGATAGTTTGTAATAGAACTTGTAAGCTTTCTGTTTGCTTCTTCCGGCCATGGAGAGTATATATTACCTGTTCTGAGACCAGCTTCAATATGACCAACCTTAATTTTTTCATAATAAGCAGCTAGCGAGGTAGCAAATGTTGTTGCAGTATCACCGTGTACTAAAACCACATCGGGCTTAAAATCATTTAGTATTGGCTTCAAGCCCGTCAAAATATGTGCGGTCACATCATTTAGTGTCTGTCCAGCTTTCATAATATTGAGATCAAAGTTAGGCCTTATTTCAAACAATTCAAGAACTTGATCAAGCATCTCTCGGTGCTGGGCAGTTACGCAGACCTTTGCATCAAAACGACCGTCAGCTTCAAGCGCATGAACTAGGGGTGACATCTTTATTGCCTCTGGTCGTGTGCCAAATACGCATAATATTTTTTTCATAATAATGATTAAATACTAAAATTTTTTAACAGAAAATTGATCACATTATCAATAAAAATGGTGACAAATTCTTCTGCACATAATTTTGTCTCTTTCTTTATAGACTCCTCAAACTTTAAAACCTCTAAATACTACCGATTCAAATGGGATAAGTGCTTAGAGCTTAAAATTGATCTTATCATAAGTTTAGGCGGCCTTATTCTTAATTGCATATTGTCTTATAAGCACAAATAAAATGCCTAACATTGCACCGAATACCGCGCTTAAGATAGAAATTAAACCCCTTCTAGGCTCTGATTTTTCTTCCATTACTGCAGGAGGATTGATGTACTCAAAAACGTAAAATTGATTGGCTTCAATTAGGGCTAACTTTTTAGTTTCTTCTTTCAAAAGCTGCGCTAAGACTTCCTTGATTTCAGAAAAACTAGTCATTGAAATTTGCTGATTAAGAAAACTAACAGCCTTTTCTGCCTCTAATTTATCTTTTTGTCTATAAAAAGCATTAATTTCGTTAACAACTAGTTCTGTCCATTGCTTCGCAATAAATGGTGACTGATGTTTGATAGATAGAGTGATGAAGCCAGAATTTTTATCTTCACTTAAACTTAGGTGTTCATTTATAAATACTTTAAAGCTTTCTTGAGCGCTTGGCTTTTGTTGACGGGGGTAAGAATAATCTCTAACCCAGCTATTACTATTCTTATCGAAAATACTATCATCAAAAACCAATATATTTGTATCAGAGTTCCAAGATTTAAGGGCCATAAGATCTGGTAGGTATATATTTGTCATTATGTTTTTTTTAAAGAAACTTAGAGAGCTAATCTTCCTTATTGCTTTTGGAGCATTGCCTTCATTACCTCCAGAAGGGATATTTACCCCAGCAATGCCTGCAAGACGACCATAACTTCCAAGAGCTCCACCAATACCGTTAGATGAATTAACAGGAGCTAGCAAGGCTTCAGATTCATATATATTTGGTAAAAATAGACTGTAAATAATTCCAATAATAGACACAAAAGATGTTAAAGCAACAATAATCCATTTACCATCTAATAAAACAGAAAAAAGTTCTCGAAGATCTATTTCATTATCAAAATCATTGAAACGTTTATTACTATTTTCTTCTTGCATAAAAAACTATTAATTTTATTAAAAGTTGATTTTATCTCAGTCTAGTTTATTTTTGTGAAAAAACTGCTTCGTCATAGCTGTTTTTTCTTAGAAACCCTTAAGCATCAAGATATATTCATAGTTTGATTTCTTGTTTGAATTATTAAAGTTATGGATTTTAATAAATTATATTCAACCCTTATAACTGCTTTGATCATGTGTATTGCAACAAGCCAATTTTTCCTGATTTATGGTACCCGAGGCCGGACTTGAACCGGCACGATATTTCTATCGAGGGATTTTAAGTCCCTTGTGTCTACCAATTCCACCACTCGGGCTCGTTAATAGATACCATTTATTGACATTATACTTTTTTAAATTTAAATGTCTTTAAGTTAATGGAGGCTGAAGCCGGAATCGAACCGGCGTAAACGGCTTTGCAGGCCGCTGCATGACCACTCTGCCATCCAGCCAATTGTTGTATTCTATTACGTTAAATCTTAAATGATAGTAAAAATTTTAATTAGTTATAGTAATATAATCTTTCTATGTCGTTTTCAACCACCTTATCCCCATATTGAATTTCGATAATTCTGCACTCTTCTTGGCTTGGGTTTATTATTTGATGCCACTCACCAGTTTTTACTACAAAATGATTAAATTTTTTAAGAGTAATCTCCATTTTATTTTCAGGAGAGGAATGACTGTGTTTTACCAAACAACTGCCTTCTGAAACTAACCAAATTTCATTTCTTTTGACATGCTTTTGAAAGCTCATACCTTTTCCTGGTTTGACAATAAGCTCCTTAACCTTGACGTCAACAGTATCAAATAAATTATAAAAATGCCCCCATCTCCGAGTTTCTTTTTCAAATTTCCAATCTTTTAAAATCCAAGAAGAGGAGTTCTTTTTTTGAATTCCCCCAACACCAAACTCAAATTTTATTCCCTCTAGAGCCATCTCAGGAATATTTTTATTGGTTCTATCACCACCGTTACAAAAAATAATTTCATCATCATGGTATTTTTGTTTAATGGATGCCAATGCATTAATACAGCTACCTTTGTCATCATCATCAAACGCCAACACTTCATCAATCATAGACAAGTTTTCAAGAATTATTTTTCTTTCTTCAAATGGCAAAAAGAATTTTTTCTTTTTGTTTATTAGCCAATCATCACTGTTTAATGCAACTATTAACTTATCACCATATTCTCTGGCAGATTTAAAATAAGCAATGTGACCCGAGTGAAGTGGGTCAAAGCCTCCACTGACAACTACTATTTTCATGATATTTTATTTAATTTTCTAAAATCATAGACAAGACCATTATAAAACTCTAAAAATTCAAGCACCTCTTTGTGGTAAACGCATATAAAAGCGAGTTTAATATTATGAGGTCTTTCTTTCGTTGAAAAAATTTTATCTTTTTTTATAAGTTTAATGGTCTGATGATCTATATAAGGATCCCAGATCATTAATTTAAATCCAGCATCTCTCAAAGAAATAGCTATTTCATGAACTTTAGTATTTCTAGTATCGCTGCAATTCTCTTTAAAAGTATAGCCCATCAGAGTTATCTCAGTTGAACTTGGGTCAATAGAATTTTCTATTGCAAATTTTTTAAAATTTTCTACTACCCAATTCCCCATTTCATCATTCACCTTTCTAGCAGACCTCATGATATTTGGGACATATCCAGATATTTCTGATTTGTGCATTAAATAATATGGGTCAATACTTATGCAGTGACCTCCAACCAAACCAGGAGTGAGTTTCATGAAATTCCATTTTGTTGAAGCAGCCTCTATAACATCTAGAGTAGAGATATCTAGAGTTGTATATAGTTGATGCATTTCGTTAATAAGTGCAATATTTACATCTCTTTGAATATTTTCAGTCACTTTTGCTGCTTCAGCAACTTTAATTGATGGTGCTTGATGGATACCGGCATCAATGATTGAGGAATATAAGAAAGATATAATATCAAGCGCATCCTTGTTTGATGCTGAGACAACCTTTGTTATTGTCTCAATGGTATTTATTTTGTCTCCAGGAACTATTCTCTCAGGACTATAACCAGTTGAGAATCCTTCATTAAAAATTAAGCCAGATTTTTCTTCTAATATTGGAGTACATATTTCATCTGTTACTCCTGGGTATACGGTAGACTCATATATAACTATTGAACCTTTTTTTACTATACTTCCAACTAACTTGCTAGATTCTATTAGCGGTTTAAGATCCGGAGTTTTATTCTCATTAATTGGTGTTGGAACGGTAATAATGAATATGTTACTTCCTTTAATTTCATCAATATTTGATGTTAATTTTGAATTTTTAACTAAACTTTCTAAGTTAGTATCAGATATATCATTATTAATATCGATTTTATTGACTAGCTGATTAATTCTTTCCTCTTTTATATCAAAACCAATTACATTAAATCCTTTCAGAGAAAATCTTGCAGCCAGAGGGAGACCAACATAACCCAAACCAACTATACAAATTTTATAATCATCCTTATTAAGCTTCTTCATTTTTTTTAAAAGTGTTTAAAGTATAAATAAGGCCTGTATACACAGTAATAAAAAGTGAAATGAATAATAGAATATCTGCTATAACAATTATTAACATATTGTTTATAGTCAATCCAAATAAGTATATTGATAGAGTTAATAATTGAACTGAGGTTTTTATTTTTGCTAAAAATGTGACCTTAGTGGCATCACTTTTTCCGTTTCTTGCATTTAAATCTCTTAGAGCTCCCACCCAAATCTCTCTAGTTATAATTACTGCTCCAATAAAACCAATTAAGTAACTTGAAAGATTTATTGCAAGTCCAAATAAAACAAAAAGAATAAGTATTTTATCTGCAATTGGATCGAGTATTTCACCAAGTTGAGAGACTGCATTATATTTTCGAGCTAAATAGCCATCAAAATAATCTGTAACTCCAGCTATAAAAAATAGCACAAGTGCCAACAAGTATCCATCAGGTGACATTAACAGCACAAAAATTATGGCTGCTA
>Ga0181597_10001779_pt1 | contig 23859 bp, 27 predicted proteins | sample 041ome_5_FD_148647 | JGI IMG/M metagenome (GOLD analysis project Ga0181597, IMG submission 148647) | Coastal salt marsh microbial communities from the Groves Creek Marsh, Skidaway Island, Georgia - 041403US metaG (spades assembly) | ecosystem: Environmental > Aquatic > Marine > Intertidal zone...
GCCAGATTGCCCGGCACCGACGATTAGCACATCTGTATCGATACCCGGCGGTGTTTGCGGCCAAGGCTTCAGCGGTTCGCCCAGTTTGCGGAGGCTGTTGCGGACGTTCGCTGTGAGGGTGTTCAAGGCCGTGGGGGGATAGTTCATCGTGCGGGCGGCGCTTCCATCCTGTGACAGCCAAGACTGGTCTGAAGGGCTTGGCAGTTCCAATTAGTCATTCACCGGTGACCGCTCTTGTCGAAGACGCCGCCAATCTCGGGCACCGTGAGTGATCATATGCAAGATAACCACCTGCTCCTGGTCAACCACACGGTACACAGCAACATACTGGCCGAATGTTAGATATCTGTCAGCGCCAATACGAACGCCGCCATTGGGCTGTGTGCTCAAAAGCTGAAAAATGCGCGACTGCAAATCATCAACGAAGCTATGGGCGCGTTCAGGAACATCCGCCGCGATAAAATTCACTATATCAAACAGATCATTGGTAGCGTTGGGCGTTACGACGACTTGAAACGAAGGCACTGGACTATGCGCCCTCATATTTCTGCCGGATCCTTTCGCGTAGCCCGTCGAAGTATTTATCATCCGCGACCACATAGTCGCCACGTTCATAAGCGGCCATGGACTCTTCAACGCGCTTTGTCACTTTTGCCTCGAAGTCAGCGGCCATTCGCTCCTTTAAGGCGTCAGCGATGACGTCTTCGGCAGTGGCATACTGGCCGGAGGAGATTTGGTCCTCAATGAAGGCCTCATATTCCGGCGGGAGAGAGATATGCATGGCGATCTCCATACGAGCGTGGATGCGTCATTAGATAGTAGCACATCCGGCAAGGAAGCTCACGACGTCCGTCGGTCACTTTCGTGTCGTCAGCTGCGTAATATATGCGGCGGCGCGTTCGGCTTTGGCTTCGTCTTTGAAGCCAGGAAATTTCATGTTCGTTCCTGTTGCATAGGCTTGAGGGTCGTTTAAGAAAGCCGCCAAGCGCTCTTCGGTCCATTCGCCGCCAAGTGCCGTTAAGGCACCGGAATATTTATATCCAGGGGCGCTTGCCACAGGCCGCCCGACAATGCCAACCAGATGTGGCCCAAACTTTCGCTTCTCGCGACGGAAGTCATGGCAGGCCTTGCAGGGTTTGATGAGCGCCCGGTTTTCGCGCCGTGTTTGGCGGTCTTCGGCCCCTGCCGGCGCTGCCGCGCTCACTAGGGCTGCAGACATTGCGCCCGCAAGAATTGACAGTCCGACCTTCATCACGCCTTCTCCAATAAAATTCGGCTGAGGGCCTCTGGCTCTGTCACCATGGCGTCATGGCCAGTTTCCATCTCCATGGCATTCCATCCGGCAGCGACGGCTGCATCGTAGAATTGGCGCATATAGGGCAGCGGTGGGTTTGTGCAGAGGATATAGAGCCGCTTTGCGATCCTGGCCGCTGGCGGATCAGATAGGGTGATCTTCTGGGTGAAGGTGGCAAAAGGCTGCGGCGTACATTTGCTATCGACCCAGGCTTGATCCGCTTTATCCGTCACACCGTAATATTCGGCGGAATTGGTGGGCAGCGTCCAGCCGTTGCTGGATGCGGTCCGATCAATCATCCCCTGGCGACGCTCTGGCGGTTGCACGTCCAGCATGGATTGGCCGGATGTTGGCACAACGGCATCCAGGTAAACGATTGACCCAATGCGGTCAGCTACCCGGTCCGCGACGCCGGTGACGACACCGCCACCATAGGAATGTCCGACCAGCACCACATCCCGCAAATTTTCCCATTCCAGTAAGCTCGCGACATCCTGAATATGGGTGCTGAGATTGACCTCTGGCGTCAGCAAATGGAGGCGTTCGCCAAGGCCCGTCAATGTGGGCGTGAAGACGGTATGACCAGCAGCGCGCAGAAGGTCCGCGACAGGCCGCCAGCACCAGCCGCCGTGAAAAGCGCCATGCACAAGCACGAAGGTTTTGGAATTGCTGTTCTCAGGCTGGCTCATAGGCGCTTCACTCCACTGTAATAATCGGCAGATAACAGGATGATCTTAAACAACGCATCGCCTGCGTGACATCCGTTACGAAAATCCATGCTTTCCAGCAGGCGGAAAGCAATCTCAAGCCTATCGCTTCGCAGCGAGAGACTGTTATCGTGTGGTTGGACATAAACAATTAAGGGGCGGGCGCAATTAGGCCCGGCGGGAATACATGGAAAAAAAATACAGCCGCGAACACTCGGCCATGGATTTGGAAGCGCTGCGCATGCATGCAGCTTACCCGCCGGGCAAAGTGGCACTTGCGCCAACCAAACCCGTTACCACGCAATATCAGCTCAGCCTGGCCTATTCACCTGGCGTGGCCGCACCCTGCCTGGAAATCGCGGATAACGAAGACGCCGCCTATGATTATACAGCGAAGGGCAACACTGTCGCTGTCATCTCCAACGGCTCCGCCGTACTTGGCCTCGGGGATTTGGGTGGTCTTGGCTCAAAGCCAGTGATGGAAGGCAAGGCGGTTCTGTTCAAACGCTTTGCCGACATTGACGGCGTCGATATTGAACTCGACACCTACGACACCGACGAAATCATCCAGTGCGTCAAAATCATGTCCAAGACATGGGGCGGCATCAATCTGGAAGACATCAAGGCACCAGAATGCTTCATCATTGAGCAGCGCCTGCGGGAAATCTGCGACGTGCCTGTGTTCCATGATGACCAGCACGGCACCGCTATCATCGCCGCTGCCGGCCTGGTCAACGCGCTGCATATGACAGATCGCAAGCTTGAAGACGTCAAAATCGTTGTGAACGGCGCTGGTGCTGCCGCGATTTCTTGCGTTGAATTGATCAAGCGATTTGGTGCCAAGAACGAAAACGTCACGCTCTGCGATAGCCGCGGTGCAATCTACAAAGGCCGCGAAGACGGCATGAACCAATGGAAGTCCGGCCACGCTGTCGAGACAGATGCCCGGTCCTTGGCCGATGCGGTTAATGGCGCAGATGTGTTCCTTGGCGTTTCCGTCCGTGACTCGCTTACGCCCGAAATGCTGCTCAGCATGGGGCCGAACCCAGTCGTATTCGCACTCGCCAACCCGAACCCGGAAATTGATCCTGCACTTGCTATGAAGACCCGTGACGATGTGATTATCGCAACGGGCCGGTCGGATTACCCGAACCAAGTGAACAACGTTCTTGGCTTCCCATACTTGTTCCGTGGCGCGCTTGATGTGCGGGCCCGCGCGATCAATGACGAAATGAAGCTGGCAGCCGCTGAAGCGCTTGCAGAACTTGCGCGTGAAGATGTGCCTGATGAAGTGGCCGAAGCCTATCAAGGCCGCCGGCTTGCTTTCGGGCCAGAATACATCATCCCAACACCATTCGATCCCCGCTTAATCACGGCAATCCCCATCGCAGTTGCTAAAGCCGCTGTTGCAACGGGCGTCGCGCGTAAGCCGATTGAAGATTGGGAAGCGTACCGCCGTGAGCTGGCAGCGCGTCTTGATCCGACGCTGGCTTCCATGTCTCGCGTGTTCTCCACTGTCAAATCGAACCCCAAGCGCGTTGTATTCGCAGAAGGCGAAGAAGAGCGCACGATCCGCGCGGCAATCGCGTTCAAGGATCAGGGTCTTGGCACGCCAATCCTGATTGGCCGCGAAGAAACTGTCCGCGACGCGATGAAAGCGGCAGGGCGGGAAGATCCGGACATTGAAGTGCATAACGCTGCGCGCTCCGCGCATAACCCAGCCTACACGGAGTACCTTTATAATCGGATGCGCCGCAAAGGCATGCTGGAGCGGGATTGCCAACGTTTGGTGAACCAGAACCGCAACACATTCGCTGCCTGCATGGTCGCCGCTGGTGACGCAGATGCGATGGTGACTGGCCTAACCCGTAGCTTCTCCGTCTGCTTCGAAGAAGTCACCAACGTACTTGGCGTCAAAGAAGGCGATATCGCCATGGGCCTAACCACGGTGATTGCCCGTGACCGGACCGTGTTGATGGCTGATACCCACGTGCATGAAGTGCCGACGCCAGAAGAGATGGCAGACATCGCCTGCACCGCGGCCGCCGCCGCCAAACGCATGGGCTATGAGCCACGCGTGGCGTTCCTGTCCTACTCCAATTTCGGCAACCCAGGCTGGCCGTCAGGCCAACGCGTGCGGGAAGCCGTGGAGATCCTGGACGGCCGCAAGGTCGACTTTGAATATGAAGGCGACATGACCGTTGACGTTGCGATGAGCAACGAGATCCGGGAGCGGCTCTATCCGTTTGCGCGTCTGACAGGCCCGGCCAATGTGCTGGTAATGCCAGCGCTTCAGTCCGGTAACATCTCAGCGAAACTGCTGCGGTATCTTGGCGGCGCCAGCGTTATCGGCCCGTCCCTGCTCGGCCTTGAGAAGTCCGCGCAGATTGTGCCCATGGGCGCTACCGTGTCTGAAGTGGTGAACTTGGCGGCTCTCGCTGCCCATGCCGCCATCGACTAACTGAACCGGACAGCCGCCGCCATGCCAGTACGTCACGTCGATGCCTGAGGCCGATCGGTCCCATGTTATTGGCCTGACGCTGGCGGCGGCGGCATCCGGGCTCGTCGTCTCCGCAGGTGCATTGGCGTTTGGTGCCTTTACGCTTTGGCAGGCGGCATTGGCGGCAGGTGCCGCTATCATCCTCGGATTGATTACCACTCTACCCTGGGCCAGGGATGCATCAGCCCTCAGGGCCCGCTCCCGTGCAATCGGTGACGGTGACGCCGCCCCCCTGCCACCAGCACGGCGCACATCCCTTGGTGGGGACCTGGCTCGGGCGCTTATCGAAAGCCAACGCCGGGTCAACAGATCGCTCCAAGCGCTCGAAGAACGCTCCGTCACAGTCGAGCGTGTGCTTGACGCCGTGCCAGAGCCCTTATTCGTCGTGGATATCCGCCAGGACGTAACCCATGCCAATCAGGCCGCCGAAGCGTTAGTTGGCCCAAGCATTGTTGGCCGCACCCTGGCGGAAGCCTTCCGACAGCCTGAACTGCTGGATGGTGTAGAAACCGTGCTCAGCGGTGCGGCACCCGAAGCATCCGTTGATTTTGAAGCCGGGTCCGCCCAGGGCCGGTCCTACCGCGCGATCATTGGGCGGCTGGAGCGCGTTGGTGGTGGTGGCGAAGCGGCCGTGATGACACTGCACGATCTAACCGCGATCCGCAGGCTGGAAGCGCTCCGGGCTGATTTTGTCGCCAATGCCAGCCATGAATTACGCACCCCGCTGGCCAGTCTCGTCGGCTTCATTGAAACGCTTGAAGGCCCTGCAAAAAACGACCCTGAGGCGCAAGCCAAGTTCCTCGCTATTATGCGTGAACAAGCCAACCGAATGACCCGATTGGTGCAGGACCTCCTCTCACTCTCCCGGATTGAGCTTGATGAACATGCCCCACCCGGGCGGACCGATGATCTAGAAAGCCTGCTCGCCGCGATCGTGGCCCAGCTTGGACCTGTCGCCGCCGCCCGGCCCGCCACGCTCAAATTTTCCTGTGCGACTCCTCTACCAGCCGTTATGGGCGAGCCTGACCTGTTGCAGCAGGTCTTCCAGAATTTGATTGAAAACGGTGTGAAGTATGGCAAGAGCGGTGGCATCGTATCAATTACCGCAGCCGCAACGCCTGATGTCGCGCGCATCACAATCACGGACCAGGGCGAAGGCATCCCAGCAGCCCATATCCCGCGCCTAACGGAACGGTTCTACCGGGTTGATGTCGCCCGGTCTCGCAACATGGGCGGCACGGGCCTCGGCCTTGCCATCGTGAAGCACATTTTGAACCGCTGCCGAGGCGAGCTTTCGATTACCAGTAAGGCTGGCGAGGGCAGCAGTTTCACCGTCTGGCTGCCGCCACCGATTGATAGCTGATCATCGACGCGGCGCACGTGATGCTGTAGCTTCGCCATTCGATATTTGAAGGCGGGGCAGTATGGCGGCAGAGACTCATAAGCCAGAAAGAATGATGGACGTATCCGTATGGCGCGGTGGGCCAGATGGTGGTGCCTTTAAGAGTTTCAAAGCACCGCAGCAGGAAAGCCAAACGATCCTGGATGTCGTCACTTATATTCAACAGAACGAAGACCCTTCGCTGGCATATCGCTTCGCTTGTCGTGTTGGCATGTGTGGGTCTTGCGCCATGATGGTGAACGGCCAGCCACGCTGGACCTGCCGGACTCATGTGCAGAAGGTCCTGAAAGACAATAAGCTTGAGATCGCTCCGCTGCGGAACCTGCCCGTCATCCGCGATCTCGCGACGGATATGACGGTCTTCTTCGACAAATGGACGACTGCTCAAGCCTCCTTCACGCCAACGAAAACACGCCATGACCCGATGGCACCAATCAACCCAGAAACGCCTGAACGTCTTGCCGCCAGCGAAGCCATTGAGTGCATTAACTGCGCCGTATGCTACGCCGCTTGCGATGCCGTTGCGGGTAATGAGGATTACTTAGGCCCGGCCGCCCTCAACCGCGCCTGGACGCTGGTGAATGATGTGCGTGACGGCGGGCAGGAATCCCGGATGGATGCTGTCAGCGCCGCTGGGGGATGCCATAACTGCCATTCCATGGGGAATTGCGCGCAGTTTTGCCCGAATGAATTGAACCCGACAGCCTCTATCGCTGGCCTGAAACGCGCGACCGTTAAGGCCGCACTCGGGCTTCGGAAATAGCGCCATGCTTGATCTTAGACTTTATATGCTCCAGCGCTTGTCGGCGCTGATCCTGGCACCTTTGGTGCTGACCCATATCGGCGTGATGATTTATGCCGTGCAGGGTGGTCTTTCAGCTGCCGAAATCCTAGGGCGCACCCAAGGGTCTATCCCCTGGATGCTGTTCTACGGCCTGTTTGTGGCTGCAGTCTCGGTCCATGCTTCAATTGGCGTTAGGGCCGTCGCCGCGGAGTGGTTTGGCGTTCGAGGCACCACTTTGAGTGGGCTGACACTGGCTGTATTCGCCATCTTGGGCATCTTGGGCGCCCGTGCCGTCTATGCGGTGACAGCGTTATGATCCGCCCGCATCGCTCCCATCCGCTTTGGTTCGCGTTCTTGCTGCACCGGATTTCTGGGCTGGCATTGGCGCTGTTCCTGCCGTTGCATTTCTATGTGTTGGCGATGGCATTGACGAGTCCAGAAGCACTCGACGGCTTCCTCGCCTGGACGGATATGACCATCGTCAAGCTCGCGGAATACGGCCTCGTGTTTTTGCTGGCCGCGCATTTCTTCGGCGGGTTGCGCTTGTTGGCGCTGGAATTTCTGCCGTGGTCTCCCAGGCAGAAAACGCTGGCGGCGGGTGCTGTGGCGCTTGCATTCTTCGTATCGACAACCTTTTTCCTAAGTGCGGTGTAAGCCCATGCAGATCGAACGGCACGATACGGACATTCTGATTATCGGCACCGGTGGTGCTGGGCTGTTCGCAGCGCTTCATGCCCAGAAGGCAGCACCCGATGCGAAGATCACGCTGGCGGTCAAAGGTCTGATCGGGAAGTGCGGCTGCACGCGTATGGTGCAAGGCGGATATAACGTCGCCCTCAACCCCGGTGATTCCGTTGAACGGCATTTCATGGACACAATTGAGGGCGGCAAATGGCTACCCCATCAGGATATGGCGTGGCGGTTGGTCGAAACCGCTGTCACCCGCATCCATGAGCTTGAGAACGAAATTGGCTGCTTCTTTGACCGCAATCCAGACGGCACGCTTCACCAGAAAGCTTTCGCAGGCCAAACCTTTGACCGCACGGCCCATAAAGGTGACCTGACCGGCATTGAGATCATCAGCCGCCTAATGGAACAGGTGATGAAACAGCCGCTAGATCGGCTGGAGGAACATCGTGCCATCGGGTTGATCCCTGCCAAGAATGGCGAGGGCCTGGCGGGCGTTCTGTTCATCGACATGCGCACTGGTGCATTCCGCCTCGTCCGCGCCAAAACCGTGCTGATGGCAACAGGCGGCGGGCCGACCATGTATCGCTACCACACCCCTTCCGGCGATAAATCCATGGACGGCCTTGCAATGGCGCTCCGGGCGGGCCTGCCTTTGCGCGATATGGAAATGGTGCAGTTCCACCCGACGGGCTTGCTCGCAGGCGAAGGCACACGGATGACCGGCACTGTGCTGGAAGAAGGCTTGCGCGGTGCTGGTGGGCATTTGCTGAACGGCAGCGAACACCGTTTCATGTTCGACTATCACGAGGGCGGCGAACGGGCGACGCGGGATATCGTTAGCCGCGCGATCTATGCCGAAATGCGGAAATCCAACATCACCCCAAACGGCGGCGTTTATATCTCCATGGCACATCTGGGGCCGGAGAATGTGGCCAAGAAATTCAGCGGCATGGTCAAGCGTTGCGCTGATTGCGGGTTTGATCTGGCGGGCGGCCTCGTCGAAGTGGTGCCGACGGCCCATTACCTGATGGGCGGTGTCATTGTCGACACAGATACCCGCACCGAAATGCCGGGACTGTACGTGGCCGGTGAAGATGCGGGCGGTGCCCATGGCTCCAACCGCCTTGGTGGCAATGGTGTTGCGAACTCCACAGTCTATGGCGGTATTGCGGGCGACGTGATGGGCGCCGAAGCTAAAGGCACGCTGAAGGATATCGATGAAAACGTGCTGGAAGCAGAGATCACCCGTGCAGTGGCACCGCTAGGCAAGCCCACCGGCAATATCCACGCACTCCGCCGTAAGTTGATGGATGTGATGTGGGATGATGTCGGCGTTCTCCGCACCAAAACAGGTATTGAGCGCGGGATGGCAGGCTTGGCCGATATCCGCAGCGAGTTGGCGGAAACTGGGATAGATGGCTCCAACCTTGCCTTCAATCTCACCTGGCACGATTGGCTGAACGTCCAGAGCCTTGTCGAAATGTCGGAGGTGATCGCCGGGGCCAGTCTCAGTCGTGAGAACTCCCGCGGCGCCCACTATCGGGAAGACTTCACGGATACCGGCGACCTGGACACATCCTATTTCACCGTCGCTCGACAGACCGACGCTGGCCTGACCGTTGAACGCCAGCCCGTCGAATTCACCATCGTCCGCCCCGGCGAAACGATCCTGAAAGAACCGCAAGAGGCAGCAGAATGACCACAAGTGCGATCTCTATCGATTTGATCCGGTCCACGGCTGAGGACCTCATGGCGAAAGCCGCCATCGAGATCCCAGATGATTATTTGACCGGTCTTAAAGAAACAGCCGACAAGGAAGACGGCGATCTTTCCTCTTTCGTGCTGCAGGCCATGCTGGAAAACTACGAAGCCGCCAAGGAAGACCGTCGCGCGATGTGCGGCGACACCGGCTGCCCGCGCTGGTACGTCAAAATGGGCAATGAGGCCCAGATTGAAGGCGGTCCTATCGCACTGGAAGAAGCGCTTCGCCGCGCAACAGCAGACGCAACCCATAACGTGCCGCTCCGCCCAAACCGTGTGCACCCGCTGTGGCGCACGGACCATGACAACAATGTCGGCATCGGCGCGCCTGAAATTGAGTACGGCTATGAGCCCGGCGGCAATTGGATTGACCTAACGACCGTCCACAAAGGCGGCCTGTTCGGTACAGATTATAGAATGCTGTTCCCGTCTGACGGGATTGAGGGCATCAAGCGCTTCTTTCTGGATAGCCTTGTGGCCTTTGGAAAGCGTGGCCTTGCTTGCCAGCCTGCGATCATCGGCATTGGCCTTGGTGGCTCTAAAGATGCCTGCATGGTGCTGGGCAAGCGCGCTGCCTGTCTCCGCACCGTTGGCGACATGAACCCAGACCCGAAGATTGCAGCGTTGGAGGCGGAGTTCAAAGAGCTTGGCAATTCTATCGGCATGGGGGCTATGGGCTTCGTTGGCAAATCCATGGTGATCGACTGCAATATTGAAGTTGGCTATTGCCACACCGGCGGCATGCAAATGAGCGTCCATGCCTTCTGCCTATCATCGCGCCGCGCCGTCGCCCGCATTCACGCCGATGGCCGCGTCGAGCACAGAACGGACCCTGATTGGTTCACACCCTATCAACGCCGGGAGACGGTTGGATGGCAGATGCCGGAAAATTCAAAAAAGTCCGCCTAAATACCGAACCGACCAAGGAAGCGCTTGATGCGCTGAATTTGGGAGACGTCGTGTACTTGGTCGGCACGGTCTACACCGCCCGCGAAGGCGCATATATGCGCGCGCTTGAAGGCGGCGACGGCTTGCCAATGGACCTGCCGAAGGAAAGCGGTGCGAACTTCCATTGCTCACCCGCAGCCTCCATTGGCGAAGATGGCTCAATCTCCATGGGTGCCGTGACCGCAACGGCCTCTTTCCGCTTCACCAAATGGATTGGCGAGTGGCTGACGCTTTCTGGTGCCAAGCTCATCCTTGGCAAAGGCGGCATGACATCTGCGGATTACAAGCAGCATTTCGTTCCCAATGGCGCGATCTACCTGACGACTGTGGGCTACGGCACAGGCGCGCTGCTGGGCCGTGGCATCGTCCGCGTAAAGGATGTGCATTGGCGGAAGGAACTTGGCTTAGCGCAGGCGATGTGGGTGCTAGAGGTCGAAAATTTCGGCCCCTTCATCGTTGAAAGCGACCGCAACGGCGATAGCTTGTTCGAACGCGAAAACGCCAAAATCGCGAAGGGCTTGGATAAAGTTTACGAGGGCACACGCCCTGCTGTTCTAAAACGCTTTGGCGAAACCGACGATCGGAGCGATGAACTGATATGAGAGGCGCTGACCTACTCGTCCAAACGCTCGCTGCTGCTGGCGTCACACGGATTTTTAGCCTGTCTGGCAACCAGATTATGCCGGTCTATGACGCTTGCCTGGATGCCGGAATCAAGATCACCCATGTCCGCCACGAGGCAGCTGCCGTGTTCATGGCAGATGCCTGGGCACAGCTGACAGGCAAGCTTGGGGTCGCGCTGGTGACAGCAGCCCCAGGCTTCGCAAACGCTGTGGGCGCGCTGTACACCGCAATGGGGTCCGAGAGCCCTGTGTTGCTGCTATCTGGTGATTCGCCGGTAGCACAGGACGGCATGGGTGCTTTTCAGGAATTGGACCAACTCGCCGTATCCCGCGCGCTGACGAAGCGCGGGTTCCGACCAATATCAGCGGATGTTATTGGGGAAGAAGCCGCACTGGCTATCAAAGTGGCGACCTCTGGTCGGCCGGGCCCGGTGCACATGGCCTTGCCGTTTGATGTGCTGAATGCCGATACGGCTGAACCGCTTCCTGTTCCAGAAGCTTATGCCCGAACTCGGCATAAGTTATGCGCAGAGTCTGCTGCAAGCATTGCTGCAGCCATTGCGGGCGCAGACCGTCCCGTCATCATCACCGGCCCTGCCCTGAACCGCACACGCGCTGGTGATCTGATCGTTGACCTCCAGTCCTTAACTGGCGCACCTGTTCTCAGCTTAGAAAGCCCACGCGGCCTTGGTGATCCATCGCTTGGGGATCTGAAGGGCGCGTTCGCCAAAGCGGACCTGATCGTCAGTCTGGGTAAAGCCATCGATTTCACCATTGGATTTGGCGGTGCCGCCTTCGATCCTACCGCTAAGTGGATGGTCGTGGACGCAGATGCCGATGCACTGGATCGCGCGCGCAAGAATTTGGGCGGTAAACTCCAATGCGCCATAATTGCAGACCCGGATGACGCTGCTGAAGCCATTGCGAACCAAACGAGTCATGGAGACCATGCCAACTGGCGCAACACGGTCACTAGCCATATTCAGCACCGCGCACCCGCCAAGCCCGTATCTGGCATCACGGCAGACGATGTTGCTGCATCAGTCCAAAAGCATATAGACGCCAGCACAGTCGCCATTATCGACGGCGGTGAATGTGGGCAGTGGGCGCAGGCTGGGATCAATGCCCCGGCACGGCTTATTAACGGCCCTGCAGGTGCCATTGGCGGCTGCCTCTGCTACGCCGTTGCGGCCAAACAAGCGCGTCCAGACGCCCAGGTCATCGCCATAATGGGGGATGGCACGGCTGGATTCCACTTCGCCGAATTCGAAACCGCTGTCCGGGAAAATACCCCGCTGGTCGTTGTCATTGCGAATGACGGACGCTGGAATGCTGAACATGAAATCCAGCTGCGTGACTATGGCCCCAACCGCCTCATCGGCTGTGAATTGTCCGACGCGCGCTATGATCAGGCCGTTGCCGGTCTTGGTGGCCATGGCGAATACGTGACGGATAAAGCTGACTTGGATGCAGCAATCGCCCGCGCGCTCGCCAGCGGCAAAACGGCTTGCGTGAATGTGCAGATTGAAGGACAGCCTGCGCCAAACGCTGGCAGCCATTAAAGCTGACTGGTTGTCCACAGGCTGCCGCTGGACGCAGCCGAGGCGGCGCTTACATTGGCAACTATGCCATTGAACATGCGAAAATTGTCAGTCGGGTCTGAAAGTCTGGAAACGCTCCAGGCGTTCCAGGAAATGCGACGGTCTGAACGTAAAGCACGCGGTGAACCTGCCTTTAGCCGCCATGTGACACGTATGTGGCCAAAGCGCGCCGACGAGATTCTAGAGTCTGGCGGGTCTATGTACTGGATCATCAAGGGCGTTATGCAGGCGCGCCAACAGATTCTCGAATTTGAGGAAGTCCGCCATGAGGACGGTATCCGCCGCTGCGGCATTGTCTTGGCACCGGAACTCATACCAGTAGCGCCCCGACAAATGCGCCCATTCCAGGGCTGGCGCTATTTCGAACAGCGCGATGTACCGCCTGATCTCACCGACGTTTCAGGTGATATTGATCCTGCAATGCCGCCTGAAATGCTGGCTGAGCTGCGAGAACTTGGCCTCGTTTAGAGCCACTTTCTCCACCACATCAAAAGCAATAAGACCATTGCAAGCAGGCTGCTGAACGCCCAGAACGCATAATAACCGCCAGACCAGCGAAGCTCCGGCATGACGTCAAAATTCATGCCATAGACTGCCGCCAGAAAATTCAACGGTAGGAAGATCATGCTGACCACAGTCAGCCGATTTACGACCTTATTGGTACGGTGACTAACGATGCCCATATACAGATTCAGTGTTTCCGAAAGCACCGTTCGTTCCGTCGCAGCGTCACTGGCGAGCCGTTCGAGCGCCAGGGTTTGGCGATCAAGGAACGGCTGCGTGCTTTCGTTGACGAAGGGCGAGCGACGGGTCGCCAATTCATAAATGGTCTCACGGGCACCAACAACGGCATTGCGGTAATCCAGCAGGCCACGGGTCAATTCGGATACTTCGGTCAGTATCTCATCACCGACATCACCCAGCAGCTTGCGTTGAATATCATCAACCGCGCCTGACAATTCTGAAAGCGCAGAGCGATACCCGCTGATCAAGTGATCCGCAATTTCGAACAGCAGGAACCCGCCAGATCGCGCCGCTCCGTAGAAGTCTTCCTCGTAGCTGGCGCGCATCTGGTCCAGCAATACGGACGGCTCTGCGTGAATGGTGGCGATAAAGCCCTCGCCCAAAACCACATGCACGGTGTTCAATTTTAGCTCTTCGCCCGTAAAAAGCGTCTCGATCAATGCGCAGTGAATGCAATGCCGCCCGAGCACAAAATCCCCAAACGGGGTTGATCGCTGCACGCGTTTTAGCGCTATCGGATCAACTTCTAGCGGCCCCAAAACGGCGAGGGCGTCTGCCGGGCGCTCAATATCAATCCAGCAATACGCGCCCGCGGCAATCGCTGCAGCAATCCCATCAGGACCAGGCGTCTCGATCCGCTTGTCTTCGAAGTGAAAGGCGGCGACAGTTGTCATGAGATTAAGCGCATAGGGTCTAGATTATTCCGATCAAGCCAGTGCCTGCACGAGAGCGGTCCATTCTGCATCCAGGCTAGCCTCATTCACCGGCTTGCCCGCACGATTATACCAGTATGCAGCGTTGCGGAGATCACCCTCCACCCGGTGCAAATGGGCATGAACCCATGCCGCTTCCGCAGACTTATCATCCTGCACGAGCACATGAGCCGCATCCCATTCGCCATGGGCCGTATGCCAAAGCGCCTGCACAACAGGTGATGCAGCTACGGGTGGCGTATCACTGGCCTTCAAAGCTTCGGGCGAGACTGACATTTCTTGGTGTTCCTTCAATCAAACACGCGTAACGCTAGCACTTGAAGCCAATGCGACCAATCATGGTCATAGGCCTTGCCGTTACCCGCCCAAGAAATCCTTGGTCCAACGATCATAGTCCGATGACCGTGTGGCGACCTTCACGAGCTCCGCATCGGGTAATCCGACCAGGTCTTTCGGCTTTGTTCCATCACGAAGCGCCTTGAGCGTTGCATATACAGCCTGAATGCCAGCCATAATCGGCTGATGTCCCTGCAATGCGATGCGGACGCGGCGGGCGGATAGATAGTCTTTGTCCTCAAGCTCCGGCGTGGCACCACCAAGGATCAGCGGCAGGGTCGTGGCGGCTGATATCGCATCCACTTCGGCCCGTGTTTTGGCACCAACAAAAAACAGTGCATCAACGCCGCATGCTTCATACGCCTTGGCGCGTTTCACAGCTTCGTCGAGGCCCGCAATTGCGCAGGCGCTCGTCCGCCCAGCGATCACCAATGCCGGGTCCTGTTTGGCGGCGACAGCAGCTTTCATCTTGCCAATGCCTTCGTCTAGCGATAGCAGCCGCTGCTTGGCCTCGCCATAGGGCTGCGGCAGGTCCGTGTCCTCGATGGACATGCCAGAGACGCCCGCAGTCTCCAATTCCTGCACCGTCCGCATCACGCTGAGCGCATTACCGTAGCCGTGGTCCGCATCAACCATCAACGGAATTTCGGCTGCGCGATTGATGCGGAGGCACTGATTGGCGAATTCGGTCAACGTCATGATGATCAGGTCAGGATCACCCAGTACTGTCAGTGACCCGGTGGAGCCGGCAAACATGCCAACTTCGAAGCCAATATCCTGCGCAATACGCGCGGACATGGGGTCATAGATGGAGCCTGGATGGACACACATGTCCCCGTTGACGACGGCACGAAAGGCTTGGCGGCGATCTGTCCAGCTGGTCATGCGATCGAGACCTTCGGCGCTACATCAAGCCGGACGGCAATGCCTTCAAGTGAAGGATCAGCCGCTGGGTAATAATCCAGCACGGCCGGGTCATGGCCAGGAATCACGTGATCAATGGAATCGCCCAAGCGGATCAGCTTGGTCCAGCTTTCCATCATATCCGCCATATTTACCAGGATTGGGAAAGGCTTCTTTTCCGCAAAATTCATGTAGAAATGCGTCGCGTCAGACGCAATCATCACGTAGCCGCGCTTGGTTTTGACGCGCACTGATTGCAGCCCCGCCGCGTGCCCCGCGCAGAGATGCACGCTGATACCGGGTGCCAATTGCTTGTCGCCATCGTGGAAATCCACCTGTTCCGCATAGACCTTGCGGACCATCTCGCAAACATCGTCCACATGGTACGGCATGCGCAGCGGCGCGTGGCACATGCAGCGGCCCGTCGCCATTTCCATTTCAGCGTCCTGCAAATGCATCCGCGCATTCTTGAAATCGCCAAACGTGCCGGCGTGGTCATAGTGGAGATGCGTGATGATCACGTCTTCGACCTTGCCAGCGTCAATGCCCAGGAGCTCCAGGCCTTCGCGCGGCAGCCGGTCAATTTTACGGCCACGGTCTGCCGCGACTTCATGATTGAAGCCAGTGTCGATCACATATGTCCGTTCAGAATTCGTAGCGACCCAAATGAAATAGTCGAGATTCTGGCTGAGATCATGCGGATCACCGCCAATAAAGTTCTCACTCATCGGCCGGTTCGTCACCGAACCATATTTGATCGCATAGAGTTCATAGATGTCATTCATGGCTCAATCGCTCCTAGTTTTGGTCCAAAAACATCGGGATGCGCTTTGCGCACAAGTCCGGTGTTTGGACATGCATGAAGTGGCCGGTTTCTAATTCTTCGTATTCTGCGCCTGGGATTTTGCTGGCAATGTCTTTCACCATCTCAGGTGGGCGGAGTGGATCATGGGTGCCTGATAGGACAAGCGTCTTGGCCTTGATTTTCGGCAAGCTTGGGAACTCATCCATATTCGCCAGCATGCGATTATGGGCTGCAAAGCTGGTTGGGTCCTGGGCGATCCATTTCTTGCGGTACCACTCGTATAGGTCCGCATCCGTCCGCAGATGGTCCGCGAATGAACGTGCGTGGCTGGCTTCACAATAGGGCCGCATGCCGTCCCGCTCCACGCCTGCCGCCCGCTCCTTCAATCCAGCGGCAGCGGCGGGAGACCCACCAATGGCTGAGCTGGTGGAGACCAAGCGGCGGACCATTTCCGGATAGCGCGCCGCAAAACCAATCACGACACCCCCGCCAAGCGCGATGCCGACAACATCGACAGGCTTGCCATCGCCAAACCCGGTTTCTTTGACGATGCCTGCAATGTCCGCGCACATCACATCAATATCGAAATGCCCCCGGATTTTCTCTGACATACCAGCCCCCCGCCAATCGAAGCGCATGGCTGGGCGATTGGCGCAAAGGCCAGCTGCAAGGGCGGGGTCCCAGCTCGTCATATCGCCGCCAAGTTCATGCACCAGCAGCAAGGGTGCACCCGCCCCTTCAGCATTGCCAACATGCTCATATCGGAACACGGCATTATTGGCTTCGACAAACTGCGTCATTCGGCATTCCCTCAATCGAATGTTTTGGCCAGTATAAGCAGGTGAATGTTCAAGTGATAAGAGGGCTACAAATATGGGTGAGCGGGAAACCATCGGCGCGTTTGATTACGTCATTGTTGGCGCGGGCACGGCAGGGTGCCTTCTAGCGAACCGCCTTTCCGCTGACCCGAAGAACCGGGTTCTTTTGCTTGAGGCAGGCGGCAAGGATGATTGGATCTGGATCCATATCCCCGTGGGCTACCTCTATACAATGATGAACCCACGCACCGATTGGCGCTTCCGCACCGTCGAGGAGCCCGGCTTGAATGGTCGCGCGCTGGATTATCCCCGTGGCAAAGTGCTGGGCGGGTGCTCCTCCATCAACGGCATGATCTATATGCGCGGCCAAGCGCGAGACTATGACGGTTGGCGCCAGATGGGTGCCGTCGGCTGGTCCTGGGAGGACGTGCTGCCCATCTTCCAGCAAACAGAGGATTTTCATGCTGGCGCAGACGATATGCATGGCGCAGGCGGTGAATGGCGGGTGGAAGAGCCGCGGCTTTCCTGGGAAATCCTGGACGCCTTCCGCGAAGCTGCGATGCAAGCTGGCATTCCAGCGACAGATGATTTCAACCGCGGCAATAATGAAGGTGTGGGCTATTTCCACGTCAACCAGCGCAAAGGTGTGCGCTGGAACGCATCCAAAGCGTTCCTGCGCCCTATCAAGAACCGCCCCAATCTAACTGTCCTCACAAATGCGCATACAGAACGACTTGAGATCACTGAAGGCCGAGCGACTGCCGTGTTGTTCACAGAAGGCGAAGGCGGCAGCGCCAAACCAAAGCGCGCGGATGTGACAGGCGAGGCGGTTTTAGCGGCGGGAGCAATAGGCTCCCCACATCTATTGCAGCTATCAGGCATCGGCTCTGGCGCGCATTTGCAGAGCATCGGCGTGGACACTGTCGCTGATGTTCCGAATGTTGGCCAAAACCTGCAGGATCATTTGCAAGTCCGCCTCGCCTACAAGGTTGAGGGTGTTAAGACGCTGAATGAGCAAGCGAATTCGCTGATCGGAAAAGCGCAAATGGGCCTGGATTATGCCCTCCGCCGACGCGGACCGCTGACCATGGCACCGAGCCAGCTTGGCTGCTTCGTCAAATCAGACCCATCCCGCGAAACGCCAAATCTGCAATATCACGTGCAGCCGCTCAGCCTGGAGAAGTTCGGGGAGGACTTGCACCCCTTCCCCGCGTTCACAGCGTCCGTATGCAATCTCCGGCCAGAAAGCCGGGGTGAGGTGCTGGCGGCCTCCAGCGATTTCCGCGCGTCGCCGGATATTCGACCGAACTATCTATCTGATCCGGCAGACAGATTGGTCGCCGCCGCCGCAGTTCGCCTGACGCGGCACATCGCGGGCCAGCCTGCGTTGCAGAAATATAAAGCGGCGGAATTCAAACCCGGCTCGCATATTGATGGCGATGAAGAATTGGCAAAGGCCGCAGGCGATATCGCCAGCACGATCTTCCACCCCGTCGGCACGGCACGCATGGGAGAAGACCCGGCAGCACCAGTCGATTCGCGCCTCCGCCTAAAAGCCGTGCAAGGTGTGCGTATTGCGGATGCCAGCGTGATGCCGACGATCACATCCGGCAACACCAATAGCCCCACGCTGATGATCGCAGAAAAGGGTGCCGCGATGATTCTGGCAGACGCAACTAGCTGACGTCTGGTGCGGATTTACCTTCAGTGAACTGTGCTTTGCGTGCTGGTAGTTCATTCATGACACCTGCCCGCTCCTCAGCGGTAAACCGGCTCCAACGGGCGATTTCCTTCAGCGTCCGGTAGCAGCCCGTGCATTGGCGCGTTGCCGGGTCCACAACGCAGATGGAGACGCACGGGCTCTGGATGCGAGGCAGCCCCGCGATCGTGTCTGAATTATTGCTATCTGAAGCGACCATCGGCGCGCGGCGTCCTTTTCGAAAGATCGCCGATAGGGCTACACTCTCCGCCAGATCATCGCAATCGGAGCGCCCCATGGCGGATACAGAATTCGAAGAACTTGGCCACGGTTTCTTTTGGCAAGATATGCCCGTCGGACGGAAATTCCGCACGATTGGGCGGACATTGTTTGAGTCAGACCTGATGTCGTTTATCGGCGTAACGGGCATGCAGGAACTGCTGTTCAACAACATAGAATATATCGAAAACGAGTCGCCCACCGGCAAGCGCATTGTGCCAGCGGCATTGGTCCTTTCGATCGCCGAAGGTCTTGTCATGCAGAGCACGCTGCAAAAGACAGGCTTCGCGTTCTTGGGCATGGAATTGGATGTTAAAGGTGCCACGCTCGTCGGCGATACACTCCATGTGGATATGGAAGTGATCGAAAGCCGGGCCGCCAGCAAAGGCGACCGTGGCCTTGTCCGCACGCGGAATTCCGTCATCACCCAAAACGGCGACTGCGTTCTGGAATACACGCCGCTCCGTTTGATGAAGGGCCGAGAGAGCTAATTTGATGCCAGCTTGGGCGGATATCATGGCAGGCGCATGGTCATACCGCGCGTTCAAGAATGACGACGACCTATCGTTACCCTTCAACGATCTCAGGTTTGCGACAGCGACGCTGACGCTCGATGCGAAGCTGGATGACACATTGTCCGGCACGCTGAAGGGTGAAGGCTGGGGAACGTGGATTGAATGGGGACTAAACCTTGAAGGTGCGCGTGAGGGTGAGGCCGGGTTTCAGTTCCAAGGCGTGAATGAAATCCAAGGCGATCAGTGGGTCTACACATATCGTGGCACGATGTTGGAAACCTTGAGCGAGGCATCAAACAGGCGCTTCGTCATTACCGGAACCGTCATGCGCAGCCTTGCCCGTGTGCATGTTCCGGGCGAGGCTGGCGAGCACGCTACTTTCATCGCTGTAAAGCGCGCCCACTATCCAGATTGAGGAGGTCCCCAATGGCCGATCCATTTGCTGCTACCAAAGACGCGCCATTCTGGTGGGATCAAGCGCCCCGGGATGCTATCGCCAGACCTGAAGTTCCAGCCGAGGCGGATATTGCTGTCGTGGGTTCCGGATATACCGGGCTTTCTGCAGCGCTGACCGCCCTTCGCGGCGGGAAGTCTGTCGTTGTGTTTGAAGCTGAAAACGCAGGATTTGGGGCCAGTTCCCGCAATGGTGGCGGCGTTGGCAATTTCCCGTTCAAGCTGTCCTATAGCAAGACCGTTGAGATGCTTGGCGAAGCGGGCGCGCAGCAGCTCTGGAAAGAGGGTAAAGCGAGCGTCGACTATCTTGAAAGCCTGCTGGAAACGGAACAAATCCAAGCGCATTTCCTCCGATCAGGCCGGTATCTCGGCGCGCACAAACCAAGTGCAATGGAAGGTCTGCGCCGGGAAGTCGGCGTGCTTCAGGAGAAGTTGGGCGCAGATGTGCGCATGGTTGAGGCCACAGATCAGCAAGACCATATCGGGTCCGAGTTTTATCACGGCGGACGGTTTAACGGCGGTGACGGCGTCATTCATCCCGCCGAGTTCCACGCGGGCCTGCTCGATAGGGTCCGCGCCGCAGGCGCCATCATTTGCGACGGGACACGCGTTACTGGCATCAGCCGGGAGGGCGCTGGCCTCCGCATCAATACAGAACGTGGCTCATTGCTGGCAGGCCAGGCCTGCATTGGTGCGAATGGCTACACCGACGGCGCACTTGGATCGCTTGAGCGGCGGGTAATTCCGGTCGCCAGCCAAATCATCGCTACAGAGGAAATGCCGGAAGAACAGGTCAAACGCCTGGTTCCGCGCGGCAATATGATCATAGATACCAAGCGCACGGTGCATTACTACCGCGCCAGCCATGATGGTCGTCGTATCCTGATGGGTGGCAGGCCCCTTCTCAAGAATTCAACACCCCAACAGGCAGCCCCTCACTTACGTAAGTTCATGGTCAAGGTCTGGCCGGAGCTGGCGGACGTGCCGATCAGCCATGCCTGGGGCGGCAAGCTTGGCTTCACCTTCGACAAATTGCCCCATATCGGCGAAGTCGACGGCGTTCACTATGCTTGTGGCTATCTGGGATCAGGCGTCGCCATGTCCACATATCTTGGCCACAAGCTAGGACAAAGAATGCTGGGCGACCCGGCTGGCCAAACGGCGCTGGACGGCCGGTCATTCCCGACCATGCCTTTCTATCAAGGCAATCCCTGGTTCCTCAGCATTGTGGCCGCATATTACCGGGTCCGCGATTCCATCGGCTGAACCGGACCACCAAACCCAAATCTAGGAAAATCACATGACGTCACTGAACGGAAAAATCGCTTGGGTCACCGGCGCTGGCACAGGCATTGGCCGGGCTGGCGCGTTGGCTTTGGCGGAAGCAGGCGCCACCGTCATCCTCTCCGGTCGCCGCGTTGAGCAGTTGGAAGCAGTGGCGAACAGCATCAAGAGCGCTGGCGGTAAATCAGAGATAGAACCGCTCGACATCTCTGACCGGGAAGCGGTGGACGCGGTCGCGGGTCGCATCAAGCAAGCCCATGGCAAGCTGGATATGATGATTAACAGCGCTGGCCTGAACACACCTAAACGCCGCTGGCGGGATATCGACGACAAAAGCTGGAACCGGGTTATCGATGTTGATCTGACCGGTGCCTTCAACGTTTCCCACGCCGCACTCCTGATGATGCGGGAACAGCGGGACGGGCTGATCGTCAATGTGTCATCCATGGCCAGTCAGAAGGTCGGCGGCGTATCCGGTGTTGCTTACACTACGGCAAAAACGGCGCTCAACGCCATGAACGAGAGCATCAACCACGAAAACTGCCATCTCGGCATCCGTGCCTGTGCGCTTTGCCCAGGCGAAGTCGCGACAGAAATTCTGGACCTTCGCCCCGTCCCGCCAAGCCCAGAAGACCGGGCCAAGATGGTGCAGGAAGATGATGTGGGCCGCACGATCCTGTTCATCGCGACCATGCCAGCCCATGTGTGCCTGAACGAAATCCACATCACGCCCACCTGGAATCGCGGCTATATCGGTGCTGCGGACCGCAATATTCCAAGGGACGACTGACGCCGCAACCGGGAACCTCACCGTTCCAGCGCCCTATGCACAACAAGGATTCACTTAAATTGTCACGATTGAACGATAAGGTCTGTGTCGTCACCGGTGCTGCTGCGGGTATTGGCTACCAAACTGCCCGCGCCTTCGCGTCGGAAGGTGCCCGCGTTCTAGCCGTAGACCGTGACGCCAAAGGCTTAGAGGCCCTCAAGACTGATGGTCTGAATATCAGCACCACGGTGTTGGATGTGACCGACCCCGCCGCCGTCACCACCTTTTTTGCAGATATAGAAGATATCGATGTTCTGTTTAATTGCGCCGGTATGGTCACCGTTGGGAACTTGATGAATTGCAGTGATCAGGACTGGTCGCGAAGCCTGGACCTGAACGTCACGTCCTTATTCACAATGTGCCGGGCTGCCATCCCGCTGATGCTTGCCTCTGGTGGTGGCAGTATCATCAATATGGCGTCAGTCATTTCGTCGATCGGGGCAGCGCCGGATCGGTTCGCTTACGGCGTCAGCAAAGCTGCAGTGATTGGCATGACGAAATCCATTGCGCTCGACTATGCGGCAGAAGGCATCCGGTGCAACGCGATTTGCCCGTCAGGCGTTGAAACGCCATCGATGACGGCACGGATCAACGCTATGGATGATCCTGACGCCGCCCGACTTGCCTTCTCATCGCGCCAACCTGTAGGGCGTATGGGGCGGCCAGACGAAATCGCAGAGCTGGCAACATATCTGGCCAGTGATATTTCAGCTTTTATGACCGGAAGCGCTATTCCAATTGACGGCGGAGCAAAAATTTGAGCCAGCAACCAATCTTAAACGCAGCAATCGTTGGGCTCGGCCGATGGGGACAAAACCTCGTGACGGCAGCGGCTTCAGATACCGGGAGCCGCATCCGGTTTATGCGCGGCATGACACGGACACCGGCTAAGGTCACGGATTTTGGCAACGCACAGGGTTTCGAGATCACAGATGATTTCGATGCATTGCTGGCCGATCCCGATTTGCAGGCGCTGGTGCTAGCCACACCACATAGCCTGCACTGCAGCCAGATCTGCGCAGCAGCAGAGGCTGGCAAACACATATTTGTCGAGAAACCGCTCGCACTGACCTTGGGCGAGGCCAAAGACGCCATTGCCGCGAGCGAGCGAAATAAGGTGACACTGGCCGTTGGGTTTAATCGTCGTTTCTTACCTGCGTTTCAGGCGCTTCAGAAACAAAACCATTCAGGCTCTTTAGGCGTCCCCTTGCATATCGAGGCCAATTTTTCAGGGCCATTCGGGTTTGGTTTTACCGATGATATGTGGCGTGGAACAACCGCTGAAAACCCGGCAGGCGGGATGGCAGCCTTGGGCATTCATATGCTCGACGCGATGATCCATCTGCTAGGCCCTGTGAAGCGCGTGACAGCGCTCAGCAGGCGCCGTGTCCTATCAGCGGGCGTTGACGACACGACAACTGTGCAACTGGACTTCGATTGCGGCGCAACAGGTACTTTGACCTCCTTAATGGCAACGCCATTGAATTGGAGGCTGCAATTGTTTGGTTCTGAAGGGTGGGCTGCAATGGCCAATCAACAGAGCCTTGAAATTTGCAGACTGGAGGACCCAAAAGAGTCCAACCAGACCTTCGAAGCCGTAGATACGCTGGCTGCCGAATTGAATGCATTTGCAAGTGCCGTTCACGAGGGCGCGCCGTTCCCTGTCTCTATGTCGGAAGCCCTCGCCGGGGTCGCAGCAATGCAGGCGATCTCACAATCCGCAGCGTCTGGCGGGGACGGTGTTCAAGTTGAAAACTAGGGAGACCGAAGGACCGCCTCACCGCAGCACGCGTTAGCTGCCCCGGTACTTCGGTTCCCGCTTTTCTGCAAAGGCGCGCGGGCCTTCTTTGGCGTCATCGGTTTGGCCGATAATCCAGCGCAAAGTCTGGCCCAGTCGCAATGCTTCATCCAAGGGCTGATCAAGTGCCGCGTCAGCCGTCTCTTTTGCTGCCCTTACGGCAAGTGGTGCATGGCTAGCGATCCGGCCTGCAATTTGTCTTGCCGTATCCATCAGCGCATCCGCCGCCACAATCCGGCTAACCAAACCTGACCGCAGAGCCGCTTCAGCGTCAATCCTGTCGCCCGTCAAGATGATCTCCATAGCTAGAGATTGTGGGATCGCACGGGCAAGGCGCTGCGGCCCGCCGCCGCCTGCAAAGAACCCAAGTGTG
>Ga0181597_10001782_pt1 | contig 23841 bp, 20 predicted proteins | sample 041ome_5_FD_148647 | JGI IMG/M metagenome (GOLD analysis project Ga0181597, IMG submission 148647) | Coastal salt marsh microbial communities from the Groves Creek Marsh, Skidaway Island, Georgia - 041403US metaG (spades assembly) | ecosystem: Environmental > Aquatic > Marine > Intertidal zone...
CTACACCGTTCTACCCTGGGAGAACGCCGACGAATACGCTGTCCTAATGGCGTCTCTGGTCGCTGAACACCGTCCGAACGGACCGACCGAGGAGCACCTGGTCGAGGAACTGGCGGGCATCCTGTGGCGCAAACGGCGTCTCCGCCTTGCCGAGGCGGCCGCCCATCAACACGGGCTGGAGAATGCCACCGAGCCCTATCGCGGCACCGTCAAGGCGGCCCTGGTGCATTTGGATGGCGGCAAACAGATCGAGCGCGTCGTTGATGCCATCCGTGCTACGCCCGAGGAGACCGCCGAGGAAGCCCGCGACCTGGATGAGGACGAGGGCATGACGAAAGACGCCGTTGCCATCCTGGATGCAGGCAAGTCGAAAGCCTACGAGCAAGCCGTCGCGGCGCTGCGGGCCGATACCCGTGAATGGTGGGACGACTTGCTCTCCCGCGATCCGGAGGACCTCGATGAGGACCAGGAGCCGGCCACACCCAACGCTAACGGCCTGCGCCAGTTTATCGACAGGGACCTGCGACCCTGGTACGCCCAGCGGCGCATGGAGTTGGAAAACCGGCCCCTGATCCGGGCACAGGCGTTCGGCCAGTCCCTCGATCCCGACAAGCTGTCACGGTTGGCCCGCTATGAGGTGCATCTGGACCGCAAGCTGGAACGCACCCTGGCCATGCTACTGCGCCTCCAGGACCTGCGCCGTGAGACCGGCGGACCATGATCCGTTTCGCAAAATCACCTGGTTCCTGCCTGCGAGTTTCGTATGCGGGGACCACGGGCGCATTGCCGCCCCAGCCTGACATCGGGAATTGCCTAAACTCAACAAGAGGCATTTCGTTTTGCAGGGCCTCGAAATGATCACCTTAAGCAAGGAACTACGCCGGGTTCAGCCATCTTGGGCGGCGATCAAAGCGAAACGAAATGGCGTTTTCATATGTGTCGCTGGGCAATACCCGGAGGAAGCTCGTCCGCATAGGTCAGTGGCCAGGAAGGACCCACTCCCCTTGTCTGCGGTTCCTTCCTGGCAAAAAACGTATGCGGGAGGGCGAACGGCAGCCTTTTGCCAGCGTCAGGGCTTTTTTCTAACTTGACCAATTGCAATTTCAATCTGTTCGAGACCGTCAAATTGCCGAAAATTATCAAATATTCTTCCTTATTCGGCGATTTTTCCGTATTCTCACGGCTGAAGGAGTCTTAAATGCCGGAAATTTCCGCTTCCAAGATGATTGACGAGTTGCCCGAGGCCTTTGTGTCGGACACGGCGATCAGCCGCGACGTGTCCCGCGCGGTCAAGGCAGGTCGTTTGCGCAAGCTCGCCTCCCGGCTCTATACACGAAATCTCTCGGAGCCGCCCGAGACCTTGGTCAAGCGCAACCTCTGGAACATTGTCGCCGGATACTTCCCGGGCGCACTGATTGCCGACCGAACGGCGCTGGAGAACGCCCCGGCGGGCGACGGTTCGTTACGACGTGGCGCTTACCGAACAGGGTGCAGGATTTCTCGGACGTCTCAAGATTCGGTCCACATATTGTAATCGAACGACGCGGGTAAATTTCGAAAACCACTACGCGGATTTCGAGGTGCAGGAAATTCTGTCGGAACCGTATTCGGGTCGGGCCTTCCCTGGTTTCGAGACCATTGATCTATCCTTTGAGGAACTCGAAACCCTGGTCCGCAATGATCGAACCGACTGGAAAAGCGCGCTCGAATCCGTGAAGGACGTATATTTGATTACCGATACGGAAACCGGGAAACGCTATGTCGGGTCCGCCAATGGAGACCAAGGCATCTGGTCCCGGTGGTCAAGTTACGTTGCCAGCGGCCATGGCGGCAACGTGGAACTCCGCGCCCTGATTTCCGATCTCAGTCTGGAATATTGCCGAAAGTCGTTTCGTTTCGCATTGCTCGAATCCCGACCGGCGCGGACGCCGGATGAAGTTGTCCTCGACCGGGAGACGTTTTGGAAACAGGTTCTGATGACTCGTGGCAACCACGGGCTGAACAGGAATTGACCTTGACCCTGACCTACCATGTGATCGTGGAACGCGATAACGGCAATTGGCGGGCCGTCTGTCCGGCGCTGCGAGACCACGGGGCCGTCACCGGGGGCGAGACTCGTGAGGAAGCGTTGACGCATATCGAGGGCGTTCTGGGCATGATCCTGTCCGAGTTTGCCGTCAACGATGCGACTCCGCCCCCAGACGCGGCGATTCCCGGCGGCATTTCGCTGACCCTCGAGGTCGGATAACACCATGCCCGCATTTGCTCGACACATCGGCATCGACTATTCGGGCGCGCAGACTCCGACGGCGAGCCTCAAGGGGCTTCGCGTCTATTTGGCCGAGGACGGCGGTGCGCCCACCGAGGTGCCTCCACCGCCCAGCCCGCGCAAATACTGGACCCGAAAGGGCATTGCACACTGGCTGGTCGAGCGACTGTCCGAGGACGTTCCCACCCTTGTCGGCATCGACCACGGATTTTCCTTTCCGCTGCGTTATTTTGAGGTTCACGGGCTGAAACCGGACTGGCCAGCTTTCCTTGATGATTTCCAGCGCCACTGGCCGACCGATGAGGATCACACCTACGTGGAGTTCGTGCGCGAGGGCTCTGCTGGCAACGGGGCGGCGCGGTCTGGCAATTCTCGATGGCGACGGCTGACGGAGGAGCAGGCCGGCGGCGCGAAATCGGTCTTTCATTTCGACGTACAGGGCCAGGTAGCCAAGTCCACCCATGCCGGGATTCCGTGGCTGCGCTTCATTCGCCGGGAACTGGGCGAACGGGTTCACTTCTGGCCCTTCGACGGCTGGGATATTCCGCAAGGCAAGTCCGTCATCGCCGAGGTCTATCCGGCGCTCTGGTCCCGCAGCTTCGCCCGCGAGGGCCGCACGGGAGACCAGCACGACGCTTATTCCATCGCCGCTTGGCTGTCGCGCGCCGACCGGGACGGCAGCCTCGCTGAGTTCCTCGCGCCGAACCTGACCCCGCCCGAACGCAGCGTGGCTATGGTAGAGGGCTGGATACTTGGTGTTCCGGGCTTGATCCGCGACGGCGTTGGGGAGCAGCATGAACCGAGCGGCAATCCTTGCAATGGAGATGTGTTTAGATTACACTAAACAACATGAAAAAGCGAAGCACCCAATCCGAACCGATTGAACCCACCGTCCGCCAGGCGGTGATCTATGCCCGTGTCTCCTCCAAGGAACAGGAGAAAGAAGGCTTCTCGATTCCGTCGCAATTGAAGCTCTTGAAAGAGTATGCGGCGAAGGAAGGGCTCTCCGCCGTCCAGGAATATGTGGATATTGAGACCGCCAAGCAAACGGGCAGGGGCAGTTTCAGCGAGATGGTGGCGTTTCTGACGGCCAATCCTCGGGTCCGGATCATCCTTGTCGAGAAAACCGACCGGCTTTACCGCAACCTCAAGGACTGGGTATTGCTGGACGATCTGGATGTGGAAATCCATCTGGTCAAGGAAGGTGCGGTATTGTCGCGGGATTCCAAGTCTTCGGAGAAGTTCATGCACGGCATCAAGGTGCTGATGGCCAAGAATTACATCGACAATCTGTCCGAAGAGACCAAGAAAGGCATGCTGGAGAAAGCAGAGCAGGGGATATGGCCTTCGGCGGCACCTCTGGGATACCGGAACGTGGACGGGGCGAGCGGCAAGCGGGTGATCGAGCCAGATTCCGAAGTCGCGCCCCATGTCACGAAGATGTTCGAATGGTATGCGCAGGGCGGGTTGGCGCTGCGCGACGTGTCGAAAAAGGCGCGGGAGGCCGGGTTCAGTTACCGTAAGAGCGGGAAGTCGGTTCCGACCAGCACGGTGCATAAAATTCTCCGGAACCGGCTTTACATGGGCGAGTTTGAGTGGAACGGAAAGCTCTACCAAGGCAACCACCAGCCCTTGGTCTCCCGCGACTTGTCGGAACGGGTGCAGGACATGATGGACGGGCGCAACGCCAGCAAGCACCGCCGCGTGAAGCATAATTTTGCGTTCTCGGGGCTCATTTCCTGCGGTCACTGCGGCTGCTCAATTGTCGGCGAGATCAAGAAGCAGAAGTACATTTACTATCACTGCACCGGCTATAAAGGGAAATGTGACGAGCCTTATGTCCGCGAGGAGGTGCTGGAAGAGAAATTTGGTGCGCTCCTTGGCCGTCTGGTGTTCGATGACGAGGTCCTCGACTGGGTGCGTGACGCCCTTCACGACAGCCATGCGGACGAACGGCGTGAGCATGAGGAAACCATTAAACGGCTGCAAGCCGAATACGACCGGCTCCAGAATCGAATCCACGCCGCCTACGTTGATAAGCTCGACGGCACTATTGACGCCGCCTTTTTCGATAAAATGTCCGGGGAGTGGCGCGCCAACCAGGAACGCTGCCTGCGCGACATCGAACGGCACCAGGGCGCTGACCAATCCTACCTTGAAGACGGCGTGCACCTTATCGAACTAGCGCAGAACGCCCAGCGGCTTTTCGAAAAGCAGGATTCTCGCGAAAAACGGCGACTTCTCAAATTCCTGGTTTCGAACTCCACTTGGCGGGATGGTGAATTGACCGCAACATTACGCCAACCATTTGATTTGATTGCGGAAACCACGGCCATCGATGCAAAAAGAAAGGCCGCTGGAGACGTTTCCAACGACCTTTCTGTGATTTGGCTCCGCGGGTAGGATTCGAACCTACGACCGATCGGTTAACAGCCGATTGCTCTACCACTGAGCTACCGCGGATCAAGGAGGGCTTAATACCAAACCCGCCTGAAGAATGCGACCCCGAAAATCACGTATTTTCAAAGTCACGCAAACTCTATGCGAAAGCGCGTAAACACTCTCATAACGAAACATGCTTTTGGAGGCACGGAGCGGAATCGAACCGCTGTACGCGGCTTTGCAGGCCGCTACATAACCACTCTGCCACCGCGCCCTTAAAGCACTAAGCTGGCAGGGTTGATAGGCGCCCAAAGCCGCTGCGTCAAGACGCTACTTTATGTGGGGCAAACAGGAGGCTTTCAGATATTCGCATTCGGCGGTAGTGTCCGCCCAGCAAAGTAGCAATTCGAGCGGGATGGACTGGCGCGGAATGGCCAATTTTCAGATTGCACGCACCAAGATGGTCGAGAACCAGCTTCGTGCCAACAAAGTCATGGACGTGAGCCTGGTGGACGCTATGCGCGTCGTACCGAGGGAGAACTACGTCCCCGTAGCTAAGCGAGGCGTGGCCTACGCTGATGAGGACCTGCCAATTGGCGACGGTCGCTCACTGATGGAACCGATGCTGTTCAGCCGGTTAGTCCAGCTTGCAGACGTTGGCCCGGATGACTTCGTGCTCGATGTTGGTGCGGGCATGGGCTATGGGGCGGCTGTCCTGGCGCGCATCTCCAGCGCCGTCATCGCACTTGAATGTGATGAAGGCTTGGCGGAAGCGGCGCAAACTGCACTCTCCAAGGATGGCGCTGCGGATACCGCAGTCGTTCATACAGGCCCATTGACCGAAGGTTGGGCCAATGAAGGCCCATATGACGTGATAATTTGCGAAGGTGCCGTCGCGGACGATCCAGCAACGCTGCTTGGGCAATTGGCCGAAGGCGGGCGGCTTGCTGTCATGCAAAGGGATGCAAGCGGCATTCAGCGGGGAACACTGTTCATTAACCGTAATGGCGCAATCTCCAAGCGGACCGCGTTTGACGGCGCAACACCAATGCTGCCGGGCTTTGAGCCCGCGCCAGCGTTTACATTTTAGTGGGCCGGAGCCTGATCCATATGAAGACCCGAAACACTTCAAACCCCGCATTTTACCTAATGCGCCCCTTACGCTTCGTGCTCGCAGGCACAGTCGCAGCCGGATGCATGATCGGCATGGCAGGTTTGGCCAATGCTGAGACTCTGGCAAGCGCATGGTCGAAGGCGTACCAATCGAACCCAGCCATCGCCGCTGAGCGCGCCCGTGTGCGTAGCGTTGACGAAGGCGTGCCCCAGGCGCGGTCCGGGTGGCGGCCAACTGTGTCTGTCACAGGCAGTACCGGCATTCAGTATGTTGACCAGGAACTTGCGCAAGGTGGTAGCGGTGACGATACCATCTTCCCAACAACGATCACCGGCCAGGTTTCGCAACCCCTATATCGGGGCGGTCGCACAGGTGCAGATACATCCCGCGCCGAATCGGAAGTCCGCGCAGCCCGCGCTGGCCTAACGAATGTGGAGCAGCAAGTGCTGTTCTCCGTCGGGCAGGCCTATATGGATGTGCTTCGGGACAAAGCCGTTGTTGACCTCAACACAAACAACATCAACGTGCTGGAACGCCAACTGCAAGCTACGCAGGACCGCTTCAGTGTTGGCGAAGTCACCCGAACGGATGTGGCGCAAGCCGAATCCCGCCTCGCCCGTTCAAAGGCGGACCTGAAGACGGCGGAGGGCAATCTCCAGACATCGCGCGCAGCCTATGCCCGCCAAGTTGGCGAGCCGCCCGACAATCTGGAACCGCCGACAACGCCCAACGGCGTTCCTGCCAGCCTTGAAGATGCTGTACAGCGGGCTGCGGTTAACAATCCAGCCGTTGTCCAAGCCCTTAACCTGCATCAGAGCGCGAAGCACACTGTTGATCTGGTTGAAGGGGAGCTGAACCCAACGGTCGCGCTTAACGGGCAACTCCAGCAGTCCTTCAATTCAAGCCGGAATGTGGACCAAACCACGGTCGCCCAGGCCACCGTTGATCTGACGGTGCCGCTGTACCAATCCGGGTCCGTCTATTCCCGTGTGCGCGCGGCCAAGCAGGCCGAATCGCAGCGCCTGCAATTGATTGAAGACAATCGCCGCCAAGCGGTTGAAGCCTCAACCCAGGGCTGGGAGCAATTGGTCGCGACCCGCGCGCGGATCGATTCGCTGGAAAGTGAAATTCGGGCGAATGAAATCGCGCTTGAAGGCGTGCAGCAGGAAGCCCTGGTCGGCACCCGAACCGTGCTCGACATTTTGGACGCGGAACAGGAACTGCTTGATTCACGCGTTAATCTGGTTCGTGCCCGGCGCGATGAATATGTGGCGGTCTTTAATCTGCTCGCAGCGGTCGGTTCTATGACCGCTGAAGGGTTGGAGTTGGATGCACAGCGCTACGACCCATCGGTTTACTATCAATCCGTTCGGGACAAATGGTTCGGCACAAGCGTCCGCAAATGATACCGACGGTGCGGGAAGCGCTGGGAGCGATAAAGCATGAGCAAAGATAAAGCCGACGGACAGGAGTCCGAACAGTCGATGGAGGATATCCTCGCCTCCATCCGCAAAATCATCTCCGATGAAGATGAACCTGAAGATGGGTCATCTTCCAGCAGCTATGCCGATGATGAAGACATCAGTGATGCCGAAAGCGCTGGTGATGTCGATGATGCGGATGATGATGATGTGCTCGAACTGAGTGACCCGCTGCCCGATGACGAGCCAGAACCCGTGACCGCAAGCAGCGCTAGCGCCGTCACCGATGAGCCTGATCAACATGACGATGAAGCGGATGCCGGTGATCTTCTGGTCGTAGAAGATATGGAAGAGACAGAGGAAGCAGTTTCAGAAGCTTCATCCGTCGCAGCTGAGGCCGAAGCAGACGATGACGACGACGATGAATTCGGACTCGTCTTCGAAGACGCCCCGGATGAGCCCGAAGAAGATGATGCCGAAGAGGACGATGTGGAAGAGCCGGAGATAACCGTCGCCCCACAAACCTCGGCTGAAGCGCTTCAAAGCGGCCTGCTCTCCCCTGAAGCAGCGGCATTATCTGCAGGCGCACTTGCAGCACTTCGCAGTGGCGATAAAGTCACGGGGGCCATGGGTATCGGCGCTAGCGGTAACACTGTTGAAGCCCTGGTTGCAGACCTGCTGAAACCGATGCTGAAGCAATGGCTGGACATCCACCTGCCCAGCATGGTCGAAAACCTCGTGCGCGAGGAAATTCAACGTATTCAGCGCCAGGATAAAGACTGAGCGCAGCCTATGAGCGTGGGCTGAGACCCGCCAGGAAGCTAAGACCAATGCCCTTAGAGAAGACCTACGACCCGGCAGCCGCCGAAGGGCCGCGCTATGAGGCATGGGAGCGGGCGAACGCGTTCGCCGCAGACCCCGCCAGCGCTGCAGACCCATATGTGATCATGATGCCGCCGCCGAATGTCACTGGCAGCCTACATATGGGCCATGCACTGACATTCACCCTGCAAGACGTGCTGATCCGCTATAATCGGATGACCGGTAAGGACGCACTTTGGCAGCCGGGCATGGACCATGCGGGCATTGCAACGCAGATGGTGGTCGAACGCCAACTGGCCGAAAAAGGCGTATCCCGCCGGGATCTCGGCCGTGAGAAATTCCTGGACCGCGTTTGGGAATGGAAAGGCGAATCCGGCGGCGAAATTATGAAGCAGTTGACGCGCCTTGGTGCCTCTGCCGACTGGCCGCGTGAACGCTTCACCATGGACGAAGGCCTTAGCGACGCTGTCCGCAAAGTCTTCATCGAGTTGTACGACCAAGGCCTCATCTATAAAGACCAACGCCTCGTCAACTGGGACCCGAAGCTGGAAACGGCGATTTCAGACCTTGAGGTGCTGCCGACAGAAACCAACGGCCATCTCTGGCATTTCCGATATCCGATTGAAGGCGAAGATGGCGCGCACATCACCGTCGCCACAACCCGGCCCGAAACCATGCTGGGTGATACTGGCGTCGCGGTGCACCCCGATGATGAGCGCTACAAGCACCTTGTCGGCAAGCATTGCATCCTGCCACTCGTTGGCCGTCGCATCCCCATTGTTGCGGATGAATATGCGGACCCAGAAGCAGGCTCCGGTGCCGTCAAAATGACACCAGCCCATGACTTCAACGACTTTGAAGTCGGCCGTCGCCAAAACTTAGAGATGATCAACATTCTGGATCGCCAGGGCCGGATCAACGAAAACGCGCCCGAAAAATACCAGGGCATGGATCGATTTGAGGCCCGCAAGGTTGTTGTCGCCGATCTTGAAGCGGAAGGCTTGCTCGAGAAGATCGAAGACCATGCGCACACAGTTCCTTATGGCGACCGTGGCGGCGTGCCGATTGAGCCCTATCTGACCGTTCAGTGGTATGTGGACGCTGAAACCCTGGCCAAGCCCGCGATTGCAGCAGTGGAGGATGGGCGCACCAAGTTTGTGCCGGAGAATTGGTCAAAGACCTACTTCGAATGGATGCGCAATATTCAGCCCTGGTGTATCTCCCGCCAGCTTTGGTGGGGCCATCGTATTCCGGCGTGGTATGGGCCTGATGGCGAGATTTTCGTCGCAAATGATGAGGCGGGTGCCAAAGCGAAAGCCCGCGCCCATTATGGCGAAGATAAACCATTGGAGCAGGACCCAGACGTCCTAGACACCTGGTTTTCCTCTGCACTTTGGCCGTTCTCAACCATCGGCTGGCCTGAAGAAACGCCTGAGCTGGAGAAATATTATCCGGGCGACGTGCTCGTAACCGGATTTGACATCATCTTCTTCTGGGTTGCCCGGATGATGATGATGGGCATGCATTTCATGGATGATGTGCCGTTCCGCACGGTCTACATCCACGCGCTGGTCCGCGATGAAAAAGGCCAAAAAATGTCCAAGTCCAAAGGGAACGTGATCGATCCCCTGGAACTGACGGACAAATATGGCGCTGATGCTGTACGCTTCACGCTTGCCGCCATGGCAGCCCAGGGCCGGGACATCAAGCTGGCTGAAAGCCGGGTCGAGGGCTACCGGAACTTCGCGACGAAGCTTTGGAACGCTGCCCGCTTCTGCGAAATCAATGAATGCGTCATTGATCCTGATTTTGACCCTACCGCCTGTAAAGTCACGCTGAACCGTTGGATTGTCGCTAAGACAGCCGCCACCCGCGATGATGTCACGCGCGCATTGGAGAGCTACCGGTTCAATGAAGCCGCGAACGCCCTGTACCAATTTGCTTGGGGCACGTTCTGCGATTGGCAGCTTGAGTTCGCAAAGCCAATCTTGTCCGGTGAAGACAGAGAAGCGGCGGCTGAAACCCGCGCAACGATCGCCTGGACACTCAACCGCTTAATGCGGTTACTGCATCCGATCATGCCATTCCTGACGGAAGAGATTGCAGAGAAGTGCAATCTGAACGGCGCGGATTCGCTCATTTCCAGCGCTTGGCCAGCCGAAGAGCCGGAGTTAGCGGCACCCGACGCTGTCGCTGAAATCGATTGGGCGATCCGCTTTGTTAGCGCAATCCGCACCGTTCGTGCGGAGTGCAACATTCCACCTGGCGCACGCCTGCATGCGCATCTATCTGGCGCCAGCGACGACACCCTCGCCCGCCTCAATCGGAATGACGAGCCTGTCCGCCGCTTAGCACGCCTGGAAACCATCACGACAGATGGCGCAGCGCCCACTAAGGGTGCCGTACAGGCTATCGTCGATGAAGCGACAATTGCGCTCCCCATTGGGGACGTGATTGACCTGGATGCTGAGCAAGCCCGCCTCGCCAAGGAAATCGACAAGGTGGAGAAAGAAATTTCCGGCATTGACAAGCGCCTTGGCAATGAGAAATTCACGGCGCGGGCACCTGCGGAGGTCGTGCAGGAAAACCGGTACCGTCGCACAGCTTTCGTCTTACAGCAGGAAAAACTGCAGGGCGCGCTTGCACGCTTGAAGGCGCTTTAATCCGGCCTTTACCATGAACCCTGTCTGATGCCACCTCACGCCGAGGAGCATTGGCTATGGAATTGGATGGCAGCGACCTACGTATCCGCGCGATGGTGGAAACCTATGAGCGTGCGGTGCAAGCCATGCGCGAAGGCCGGACCGCGGCAGCGATTGACGGGTTCCGCTCTCTCGTCCCCCAGGCGAAGCGCATCAGCAGCCTGGACGCGATGTGCGTCGCCAGCGCCGCTCTGCACCAAGTCTCCAAATTGACCGACGGTGCCATGAAAGCGGCTGACACAGCAGCGGCTGAAACGATGCTGGCGAGCCTGGCGCCGGGATCAGAACCGACCTGGATGTTGCAATTCGCACTGGCGAGCCACGCGGCGCACGAAAATGATCCCGCCGCCGCCATAGCATTATTTGACCAAGCCAATGCCGCTAAGCGCGCCACCATGCATTATCAAGCCGATACGGTTGATCAGTTCTTTGATGCGCTGATCAGATGCTTTGATGTCGGCATGATTGACCGGCTCTCGCGCACGGGCGACCGGGACGCCAAGCCCGTCTTCATCGTCGGCATGCCCCGCTCTGGCACGACATTGGTCGAACAGATCATCGCGAGTATTCCGGGTGTACATGGCGCTGGCGAGTTATCTGCCGTCGCGAACCTCGCGCGGGATGTTTACAAGCATGAAGGTGCCTGGCCCGGCGGTGCCCAGGCGCTAACGCCAGAACGGGCAACAGCTCTCAGTGCGCAGTATATGGCGACGGTCGCAAAGCGCGCGCCAGACGCGGACCGCATAGCCGACAAGATGCCGATGAACTTCCAGAACCTTGGTCTGATCATGGCCCTATTTCCAAACGCAAAAATCCTGCACATTGAACGGGATGCTACGGACACCTGCTTCAGCTGTTATCGCCAGCTCTTCACCGGTGATGTTTCTTTCTCCTATCATCAGCAGGAGCTTGGCCGTTATCACACCAATTATGTCCGCCTCATGCAGCATTGGCGGATGGCAGCGCCCGGGCGTATTCACGATGTGAGCTATCGCGGCCTGATCGAGAATTTTGAGGACGAGGCCCGCGCCATGGTCGATGCCATCGAAATGCCTTGGTCCGATGCGGCGCGCGCTTTCCACAAAACGGAGCGGGAAAACGCGACCGCCAGCGCCCATCAAGTGCGTCAGCCGTTGTTCCAAACAGGACTGAACACGGCTGAGGCTTACAAGCCCTATCTGGCACCGCTGCTGGACGCCCTTACAGGAAGTCCCGCAGCATCGCCACAAGCGGCTTATCAGCCGGCGGCATAGGATATTTCAGCATCTCTTGCGGCGTCGCCCAGGCAAGCCGCTGGCCTTCTAGCCCTGTAGGATTGCCTTCCCACACGCGACAAACATAAAGCGGCATCAGCAGGTGAAACGCCTCATAGGTGTGGCTGGCAAATGTGAATGGTGCCAGGCAAGACGCGACAGTGTCGATGCCTAACTCTTCCTGCAATTCCCGAATGAGCGCGGCTTCTGGCGTCTCCCCAAGGGCAACCTTGCCACCTGGAAATTCCCACATCCCAGCCAGATTCTTCCCCTCTGGCCGTTCTGCAAGCAAGACGCGGCCATCGCGGTCCACCAATGCGACCGCGACGACCAGCAGGGTCGGTAAACCAGGCTCGCTCAACTGCGATAGTCCGCGTTGATTTCGAGATAGCCGTGGGTCAGGTCGCAAGTCCAAACCGTCGCTTTGCCGCGACCAAGGCCGATATCAACTTCGATATCGATTTCCTGGCCTTTCATATGCGCAGCAACGGGCGCTTCGTCATAGCCTTCAACCACCATGCCATTGGCCGTGATTTCCGTGCCGCCAATGAGGATGCGCAGCAGGTCCCGCTCCGCCTTCTCACCAGACTTGCCAACCGCCATGACGATCCGGCCCCAGTTCGCGTCTTCCCCCGCAATGGCTGTTTTCACCAAAGGCGAATTGGCGATTGAAAGCCCAATGCGTTTGGCCGCACCCGGCGATGTCGCACCCGTCACACGGACAGCGATGAACTTGGATGCGCCCTCCCCGTCCCGGACCACCTGTTGGGATAGATCCATGCAGATCGCCAAGAGTGCCCGCTTAAAGTCCTTGAGAGACGGATCATTGGCGCTTTCAGGTTGGGCATTGCCGGCCTTAGCTGTCGCCGCCAGCAGGACCGTGTCAGATGTGGATGTGTCGCTATCTACAGTGATGCAGTTGAAGGTCTTGTCTACGGCCCGCGTCAGCAATGTCTGCAGGACCGGCTGCGGAATATCAGCGTCCGTGCATATGTAACCCAGCATCGTCGCCATATCAGGCGCGATCATGCCAGAACCTTTGACAATACCGTTCAGGCGCACGTCTACGCCGCCGATCTTCGTCGTTTCCGTCGCGACTTTGGCGAACGTGTCCGTTGTCATGATCGCAGCGGCTGCTTTTTCCCATCCGCCAGGCTGCAGCTTAGGTCCAAGCGCGCGCACGCTGTTTGGTATGGCATCCTGGGGCACCGGTTCCCCAATAACACCCGTTGATGACACATAGACCGCCAACGGGCTGCAACCGAACACGTCTGCAGCCGTCTTGATCGTTTCCTGCACAACAACATCGCCAGCGCGGCCAGTGAATGCATTGGCGTTGCCGGAATTGACCACAAGCGCGCGGGCATCCCCGCCAGCCGCCAGGGCATCAACGCAGTGTTCGACCGGTGCCGAACGGGTTTTAGACTTGGTGACGACGCCGGCCATGACGGAGCCAGGGTCAAATGCCATAACCATTACGTCATCGCGGCCTTTGTAGCGGACGCCGCTATTCATTGTGCCGATTTGCACGCCGGCCAACGGCGGAAGGTTGGGCACCGATTCGGGTGCCAGAGGAGACCGTTGCATTATTATTTCTTACCTTGATCCGCCGGGATCTGATCTGCCGGCACCCGTTTCAATTCGATCGGCGAGCCATCGGGGGTAAACCGCTGGATCGTCGCATCTTCCCTAAGCTTCGTCAGCGCCGCGATCATGGCTTCCGTGCGGGCTTCTTCGGCAAGCTTCGGCGCGGCCTCATAGAAGGGCGGCGGCGGCACTTGCTTCGTTTCCATGACCTTGATCACGTGAAAGCCGAACTGTGTTTTCACCGGCGTCTTGGTATGCTCACCGGCTTCCAATGCGAATGCTGCTTTGGAGAATGACGGCACCATTTGGCCTTCACCAAAGAAGCCCAGGTCGCCCCCCTTAGGGCCTGATGGGCCAACAGAATGCTCTTTCGCTAGGGCTACAAAGTCGCCGCCAAGGCCCAGAAGCTCAATGATTTCCTTTGCAAGCTCTTCTGTTTTAACGAGAATATGGCTGGCTTTCACCTGCTTAATGCCGTCCTTACCCAGTGCTTCATATCGGCGGCGAAGGGCCACTTCGGACATCGCCTCCTCGCCGATTTTCTGCATGTAAGCATCTGCCAGCACAGCGTCTTGCGCTGCTTTCAGCCGTGTTTTCACGGCTGGCGTGTCAAGCAATCCAGCATCTTTACCGGCACGGGCGGCGAGATCTTGGTCAATGACCCGATCCATAATGGTGATGTAGAATGTCTGTGGGTCCAGCTGGCCAAGGTCTTTGCCAAAGGCTTGGAGCGCGTCTTGCAGGCGGCTCAAACGGATCGGCTCGCCGTTCACAATCGCGACAATCTGATCATCTTCACTCGGCATAGCCGCAGCCGCTGGAGCAGGTTCTGTTTTCGGCTTCGATGTATCTTGGGCCAATGCAGGCGCTGTGTTCAGCGCCAGGATCGCAGAAAGCGCCAGGCCAGTAATCATCCGCATATGCGGTCTCCTCATGCAAAATTGCGCGCCAAGATTAGCACTTCGACGCATTTGGCGAAGGCGTTCCAGCCCGTCATTCGTTGACAGGGCCGCACCTCGCACTTATCTGTCAAGGACCGTTGTTATGCTTGCAGCGGCGATTGCGCAACACGCGCCCATTTTATCCAGATATTGAGGCCCATATGTTCGGCGCCATCGTTAAGCGCGTGCTAGGCACTGCGAATGATCGTTACATTAAGTCGCTCCACGCGACCGTAGCAAAAATCAATAACTTAGAGCCCGAGTTTGAGGCTTTAAGTGATGATGAAGTGCGTGCGCTCACGCCCAAATTCCAGGCGCGCTTAGCCGCTGGTGAAACGACCGACGACCTTTTGCCGGAAGCTTTCGCTGCTGTGCGGGAAGCCGCGAAGCGCACCCTTGGCCAACGCCACTTCGATGTGCAGCTGATGGGCGGCATTGTTCTGCACACCGGCATGATCGCCGAAATGAAAACCGGCGAAGGCAAAACCCTGGTCGCCACGCTTGCCGTGTATTTGAATGCACTTGAAGGCAAAGGCGTGCACGTCGTCACCGTGAATGACTATCTGGCCCAGCGCGATGCTGGCTGGATGAGTGCGGTTTATAATTTCCTTGGCCTCAGCGTTGGCTGCATTTTGGGTGGCCTGTTGGACGACGAGCGGCGCGTACAATACGCCCAGGATGTCACCTATGGCACCAACAACGAATTCGGCTTCGATTATCTACGCGATAATATGAAGTTCCGCCTGACGGACATGGTCCAGCGCAGCTTCAACTACGCCATTGTTGATGAAGTCGATTCGATCCTCATCGACGAAGCGCGGACACCGCTGATTATCTCCGGCGCTGCCGAACAATCCTCAGAGCTGTATCAGAGCGTGAATGCGGTGATGCAGCACATCCAGCCTGATGATTACGAGAAAGATGAAAAGTCCAAAGCCGTTGGCATGTCTGACTCCGGTTCCGACCGGGTGGAAGAACTTCTGCGTGAAGCTGGCATTCTGACCGAAGGCGGATTGTACGATATCGCCAATGTGTCGATCGTCCACCACGTCAATCAAGCGCTTCGGGCGCACACCCTGTTTGAGCGCGACGTTGATTACATGGTCCGCGACGACAAGGTCGTCATCATTGACGAATTCACCGGTCGCGCCATGGATGGGCGGCGCTTCTCAGAAGGCCTGCATCAGGCGCTGGAAGCCAAAGAAGGCGTTGAAATTCAGGTTGAGAACCAGACGCTGGCGTCTATCACCTTCCAGAACTATTTCCGGCTCTACCCAAAACTTGCTGGCATGACCGGCACGGCAATGACGGAAGCGGGTGAGTTTGACGAGATTTACAAGCTGAACGTGGTGGAAATGCCAACGAATGTCAGCGTCTCCCGCGAAGACTTCGACGATGAAGTTTATCGCTCCATGAAGGAGAAAAACCGCGCCATTGTTGCTGAAATCAAGGAACGGAATGCTAAAAAGCAGCCGATCCTTGTCGGCACCGTCTCCATCGATAAATCAGAGTTGCTGTCTGAGGAACTGAAGGCCGCAGGCGTTGAGCACGCGGTTCTAAACGCCCGTTACCATGAGCAGGAAGCGAAGATCATCGCGCTCGCCGGCAAGCCAGAGGCTGTCACAATCGCCACCAATATGGCTGGTCGCGGTACGGATATTCAGCTTGGCGGCAACCGCGACATGATGCTGGCTGACATGCTGTCCGATGTTAACGATGAGGCCGAACGCGCCCGCATCACTGCTGATGTTGAGGCCGAAATCGCCAGCGACAAGGTCATAGCACTTGAAGCGGGCGGCCTGTTCGTTCTGGCAACAGAACGACATGAAAGCCGGCGAATCGACAATCAGCTTCGCGGTCGCTCAGGCCGACAAGGGGATCCTGGCGCATCCAAATTCTATATCAGCCTTGATGATGATCTAATGCGCATCTTTGGGTCGGAGCGGATGGACAGCGTGTTGCGCCGTCTTGGTCTCAAAGAAGATGAGGCCATTGTGCATCCGTGGATCAACCGCGCACTGGAGAAAGCCCAGGGCAAGGTCGAAGCGCGTAACTTCGAAATTCGCAAAAACCTTCTCCGCTATGACGATGTGATGAATGACCAACGTAAGGTCGTTTATGAGCAGCGCCGCGAGATCATGGACGCGGAAGACGTTCGTGAAACCGTCGAAGACATGCGCCGCCAAGTGGCGGAGGATCTCGTCGCCGAACATATTCCAACGAATGCACTGCCAGATCAGTGGGATGTAGACGGCCTGCAAGCCGCACTCGTCGCCAATCTAGCGCTGGAATACCCAATTGCCGATTGGGCTAAGGAAGAAGGCATCGCTGACGAGGAAATCCTTGAACGCATTCAAGCGGACATGGATCGGCGCATGGCAGAGAAAGCGGCCAATTATGGGCCTGAGGTCATGCGGTTCGCGGAGAAAAGCGTCCTGCTGCAATTGTTGGATCAGGTCTGGAAGGATCACTTGCTGGCGCTTGATCACCTGCGCCAGGGTATTGGCCTCCGCGCCTATGCCCAGCGTGATCCGCTGAATGAATACAAGCAGGAAGCATTCAGCCTGTTTGAAGGCATGCTCGGCCGCCTCCGTACCGCTGTCAGTGCCACGCTCGTGCACCTACAGGTCGACACACAGGTGCCAGAACCAGGCCCCGCGACTGAAATGGGTGAAATGTACGAAGAGCACCCCGACGCCGGCGGCATTGATGACATGGATGCAGCCGACGGCTCACCCCCTCCGACCCGCGCAGAACCCAGGCAATCACGGTTAGCGTCTGACGCAGCCGTTGACCCGAATGATCCGTCAACCTGGGGCCGGGTGCCGCGTAACAGCAGCTGCCCCTGTGGGTCTGGCAAGAAATTTAAGCACTGCCACGGTAAGGTTTAACACACTGTAGCGAGCCGCAGCCGCTTCAAAGCTGCCGCTCGCTTTACAAGCTATTAATTAGCAGGCTAATACATAGTAACATTATTATAAGACACCTTATAGATAGGATGGCGCATGACTGACGCGCTCCCCAATGTTGGCCGACAGGTAGGCCTGCTGGCCCGGCTGTGGAGGACAGAACTGGATAATCGGTTGCGCCCCCATGGCCTGTCACAAGCGCGCTGGCTGTTGCTGCTGCATCTCGCCGACAGTGACAGAGGTCTCGCACAGCTAGATCTTGCTGTGCTGGCAGGTGTCACAGGGCCGACGCTGGTGCGCCAGATCGATCAGCTGGAAACGGCAGGCTTTGTGCAACGCCGTGAAGATGACAACGACAGGCGCGTCAAACGCGTCACCCTAACAACAGCAGGCCGCGCGAAGCTGGAGGACGTAGACAAAGTCGCCTCTGCACTCCGCGCCGACATGCTCACCGATTCCGATCCGAAAGAGATAGAGGCCATGATGGCACTTCTGGCGAAACTGACCCGCCGTATCGAGACCCTTTCCTCTGCTGAAGCGAAGGGAGCAGCCTGATATGTCAACGGATAATGATACAAAGCCAGCCGCTGAACCTGCTCCGGCTGAGCAGGCAAGAATAACAACCGAGGCCAGCCCGCCCCCAAATATCCGGCGCAAGCGGGGCGGCATGCGGTTCATCCGCTATGGCGTAATAGGCTTGGTCGCGATCGCGGCCGTCGTATTCGGTGCGCGTGAAGTCATCAGTCGCATGACCCATGTGTATGAATATGACGCCCGCGTTGTCACAGATCACGTGACCATCTCAAGCCGGGTCGATGGTGTTTTGCGCGATCTGAAGGTTGATACAGGTGACAAGGTGACTGCTGGTGCTGCACTGGCACAAATGGATGATCGTGTTCCGGCCCTTGAGCTGAGAGCGCTTCAAGCGGAATTGGCCGCGCTACAAACCGAACGCAGCCAATATATCGCCCGCTCTAGCATGGTCACGCAACAGACAGACAGCCGCTACAAGACGCGCTTGACCAGTATCCGGGCAGAACGCGCAAGGCGCGGCGCACTGGTGGCGGAACTTCGCCTAGCACGGCAGGAATATAAGCGTTTCAAGAGCCTGTTTGATAAGCGTGTGATCGCCCGTTCACGTCTTGACCGGGCCGAATCAGAAGTGTCCCGCCTTGCCAGTGATGTTCGCCGGGCAGACGCTGAAATTGCGTCATCCCGTGGCGAAGCGCAGGAAGCACAAGCCGATAAGGCCGAACTGTCTGTGATTGAACAGGAAGCCGCACTTGTCGATTTTAAGGAAGCTATGCTCCGCGCCCGCATTGCCCGGCACGAAGCACTGCTGAGCTACCGCACGATCCAAACTCCGAAGGCAGGCGTGATCGACAGGGTGTTCGTTGAAGAAGGTGAATTCCTGGGCGAAGGCCGGCGCGTGCTGATGCTGCACGATCCAGAAAACACATGGGTCGAGGCAAACATCAAGGAAACCCAGGTCCGCCGTCTCAAAGTTGGCCAAAGGGTCGCTATTGATGTTGATGCTTATCCAGACGACAAGTTCATCGGGCGCGTCGCCAAGATCGGCGGGGCTGCAACATCTAGTTTCGCCCTGCTACCAACGCCAAATCCAAGCGGCAACTTCACCAAAGTCACCCAACGCATTCCGGTGAAGATCACGTTTGAACAGCGCCCACGCCCATTGGCACCCGGCATGATGGTTGAGGTTGAGATCGATACCCGCGAAGGCGGCTGATCCGGCCCTGCCAGATGCAAGCCAACTTGCCGACTTATGCCCAGTATTCGGAGACCCAGCGCTGGTTGATGACTGGTGCCACGTTGATCGGCATGATCGCCATGGTGCTGTCGTCAACAAGTGTCACGGTGGCCGTGCCGAATGTGATGGGCGCGTTTGGGGTTGGCCAAGATAAGGCGCAATGGCTTTCCACCGCTTATTTCGCGGCCATGACTGGCGCGATGCTCCTGACATCATGGCTGCAAAACAGGTTTGGCCAACGCACCGTCTTTCTCGGCACAATGATCGCATTTGCGGCCGGGTCATTCCTGGCGGCAGGTGCGCCGGATATGACGACGATTATCATCGCTCGCGTCATCCAAGGCTTCAGCGCAGGCCTGATCCAACCCTTCACAATGTCGATCATTTTCACCGTGTTCCAGCCCGAGCGGCGCGGAACGGCGATGGGCTTGTTTGGGCTCGGTGTGGTGCTGGCACCCGCCCTCGGCCCTGCCATGGGCGGCATTATCGTCGATGAATTGGGGTGGCGCGTCGTCTTCCTCCTGCCTTTGCCGCTCACTGCCGTCGCCACACTGGCTGGAGCCGCCTTCCTGCCGAACCGCAGGCCTGGTCCTGCAGGCAAGTTTGATTGGATCGGCCTGATCCTGCTTTGCCTTTCGCTGGGCCTATTGCTAGACGGCCTAGCAAGCGGTCGCAGATACGGTTGGTCATCAGACAGGATAGTATTGGAGCTAACGCTCGGCATCCTGGCGACGCTTGGGTTCATCCTGCGCCAACTCACCATACGCGCGCCGATGCTAGATCTGCGCCTTTACACCAATCTACAGTTCGCCTCTGCCGCTGTGGTTGGGCTGATCTTTGGCTTTGGGATGTTCGGGTCAATCTACGCCATCGCTGTATTTATGCAGCAAGTGCAGGGCTTTTCCGCGACCAAAGCCGGGGTCGCGTTGATCCCCGCCGGCATTCTGATGACCATTATGTTCCCAACCGCAGGCCGCCTTGTGGATAGGTTCCCAGCCTATGTTTTGATCATGATCGGGCTGGTCTGGTTCTGCGTTGGCTTTGCGCTGATGTCGATTGCGGATGCAAGCACGCCCTATTGGCTGTTTGTCTTCTTCACGCTCGTAAACCGTTTTGGCCTATCGCTGATTATCCCATCGCTAAATACCGGCGCGCTTAGATCGCTGCAGCCCGATCAAGTCGGCCAAGGTGCGGGGATGGTGAATTTCGTGCGGACGCTTGGGGGTGCGGCTGGGGTCAATCTGATGGTGGTGTTCCTAGAGGGTGCTACGGCGAACCACACGCAGACGATTGTTTCAAGCCAAACGCCAGACAATAGCGCCTCCCGCGAATTGCTGCGCCAGACGGAGCAATTGATGCGAGACGCAGGCGTATCAGCAACGGATGCAGCGGCAGGCGCGCTCCAATATCTAGGGCAGACCGTCTATGCCCAAGGGCTGACACAGGGCTTCCAGGACACGTTTATGCTAACGGCATTCATCGCTGCCGCGGCACTCATCCCCGCCTACATCATGGGTCGGGATGCCCGCCGCGCGCGCTGAACTTAGTCTGCCTGGTCAATCAGATGCAGGAATGATCCAGCAACCCGCCCCCGAACAGCGCCGAACGCGCCAAGCGGTTTGCCAGTCGCGTCCTCAGCGGTAGCGAAGGATGGCAAATCTGTTGGGCGCTGTACTTCCTCGGCGTGGTGGTGCTCATGGCCACGATACCCGCCGCCCAAAATAGGCGAGGCCTGCGCCATCCATATGCGCCGATAGCCAAGGCGTGCACGGGCGTCCTGCATGGATGTTTCTATCGGCAACAACCCCGCCATGGCATGCCGCTTGCCTGCCGCATCCGTCAATCCATCACCCAGGACCATATAGCCACCGCACTCGCCGTAGATCAGGGCGGTTTCAGCTGCATGGCGCAGGCCATTTATAAACTTTGTCGAACGCGCGATGCGTCCAGCATGCAGTTCAGGATATCCGCCAGGAAGATAAACGGCATCAGCCGATGCCTCCGGCGCTGCGTCCGCAAGCGGTGAGAATGGGAGGATTTCTGCTCCCGCTGCCCGCCAGCCATCAAGCACATGAGGATAGGCAAACCGGAACGCCTCATCCTGCGCAACGGCGATGCGCTGGCCGAGCGGCGGGATTGGCGTGTAAGGCCCGGTCGCGTGCGCCGAAACTGGTGCTGCCAGCGCCAGCAAGCCATCCAGATCAACGGTTCTGGCAAGGCGACCCGCCATAGCCTCAAACGTCTCCGTCAGGCCCTCATGCTCGCCCGCCTGGACGAGCCCGAGATGCCGCGATGGTAATTCCACCGCAGAATCCCTCCCGATCCATCCGAGCGGATTGACACCAACTGAACGCGCCGCTGCCGCCAGTAGTTCATAGTGCCCAACATGGCCAATCCGCGTGAAAAGCACGCCGGCGATAGTGATGTCGTCTCGGTGACGCGCAAAACCCGATATCAGTGCGGCTGCCGATGCCGCCATGCCGCGCCCGTCAACAACCAGAACGATGGGCACGTTCAGGGCTTGGGCTAAATCCGCTGTCGAGCCTGTGCCATCCCGTGCCCCATCAAACAGCCCCATCACGCCTTCACCGATGATAAGGCTGGCGGAGCCTGCGATGCTGGTCAGCACAGCCTGCTGCGTTTCGGTGCGCATGCCCCAAGGATCAATATTCGGCGCGGTCCGGCCAGCGCCTGCCGCAAGGAATCCGGGGTCGATGTAATCTGGCCCGGTTTTAAACCCGGATACCGCAACGCCACGCTGCCGGAAAGCCGCCAGCAGCAGAGCTGCCGCCACGGTTTTACCAGTGCCAGACGCTGGGGCTGCCAGAATAAATCCGTGTGTGGTCATCTGCAGAGACCTTAGCCTGCGACAGCTGCCTTCAGCGCCTCTGCGATTTCTTCCGGTGCGGAGTTCATGCGGAAATGGCGGTAATATCGGCCCTGCTTATCCATGATGTAGATGTAGGACGTGTGGTCCATCGTGTAGCTGCCGCTTTCCGTCTCACGTTTGGCGTAATAGACCCGGTAGGCTTTGCCCGCCACTGCGACTTGTTCCGGCGTCCCGGTCAGGCCAACCATGTTTTCGTGGAAATTAGCGGCATATTCCTTCACCAGTTCTGGCGTATCGCGGTCTGGATCAATCGTGATGAAGACCGGAGCCACGTCTGCGACCACATCGGCGGGCAAAAGATCAATCGCATCCGCAACAATCGCCAGTTCCGTCGGGCAGACATCCGGGCAGTAGGTGAAGCCAAAATAAACGGCCATGACCTTACCGCCGAAGGTCTTCTCCGTTACGGTTTCGCCATTGCCATTGACCAGGACGAAAGGTCCACCAACCGTGGGCTGGCCCATGATGCCGCCTTCCTGGTTCGGGCCGCCTTCAATGATTTGAAGTGCCACATAGGCAGCACCACCGGCGAAGAGCAGGCATATCCCCGCAAAGCCAAAAATGACCCAGCGGACGATGTTACGTTTCTTAGGTTCACTCATACGATTGCAAGCCTCACGACAACGGTAATGCCAAAAGCGATTTGAATTACGGCGATGAAACTACTGCGGCTTTGCACCTTAATGAGCGCCCGTTGGATCGAAAGCTCCTCTGTCCGCATCGCCTCCAGCTTTGCCTCTTCACCAAGATCTTCGACATCATCATGATTGGCATTTGCAATATCGCTAACAATGTCACTCTTGGCGTCCGCGCCCGCCGTAGAATCCGCACTCGGTGGCCTGTTTTGCATGCGAAGATCATCCAGATTGTGCGCGATTGGCAGCAACCAGTAGCGCCCATAAAGCGCCATTACCGCGATCAATGCCATCATGCCCGCTTCAATTGGCCGTGGCAGCGCCAGCAATGCCGCTGCAAAACCGCTGAAACAGGCGAGCATCAGATAGTAAATCTGAAAGGCCTCCCGCAAAAACTTGGCAGCATTGTCGGCATCCAGCGTCATAAACGCGATCCTGCCGATAAACAGTGTCATTGCTGGAATGAGGCCCAGCGCAAGTGCAGCCCAAATCGCTGCAATGCCGATCATAAATTCTTCTGCCATCCGGCGCATTCTCCCGTCGCACAACCTGGCGCTTCCAGCTAAGATATAGCTTGAAGGGCGGATCACCGTCAGCCCACGAGAGATAGATAGTCCGTGATGGAGAATGTCGGCATGAGCCGCATCGTCGCGCGCCTTGCAGGCGCAGGCCTAATTTTTGCATTTGGCATGAGCGCTCAGGCCTCCCCCAAAGGCTATGATGTTGACCGCCTGTTGCGCCAGCCCACACCGGATTGGCTGCATGCTCCGGCATCACCACCGCAATATCAGGCCGCACCGCCAGCCTATGCGCCACAGCCACTGGACCGCATTCCCCGCATGCCAGCACCCGCAGTTCTGCCAGAGGAAGGCGCTTTGACCGTCCCGCCACCATTGCCGGTCTATCAAGCGCCACCGCCACAAACATCGCCCCTACAAACATCGCCCCTACAAACCGCCCCTGCAGCACGCCAGGTTATCCGCGCGCCAGGCAGCCCACGCTCCACCGTATCCGGCGCATGGTCGCCACGACGGTAAAAGATCACCGTAAAGCCCATCCGCCGCGTTGACAGCGCGCGCCGACGTTCGCATTGTCCTGACGAAATCCGATTAGCCTGCAAGAAAGCCTGAGCCCATGTCCTACGCCGA
>Ga0181597_10001792_pt1 | contig 23781 bp, 21 predicted proteins | sample 041ome_5_FD_148647 | JGI IMG/M metagenome (GOLD analysis project Ga0181597, IMG submission 148647) | Coastal salt marsh microbial communities from the Groves Creek Marsh, Skidaway Island, Georgia - 041403US metaG (spades assembly) | ecosystem: Environmental > Aquatic > Marine > Intertidal zone...
CTGCAGGATGTAAAAAAACAATAAGGCTACGGAGGAGAACAAGGCGAGGGATGCAGCCACATGCTGATTGGGAGCATAATGGTGCAAGATATTAGAAGTGGTGTAGAGAACCGAACCCGCGGCAAATACAACCATGACTGCAGCAAAAATTAAACCGAGCGAAAATCCAAAAAGTATACTGCAGAGGATAAAACCAAGAGCGACAAAACCACCAACAGTTAAAAATCCTCGCATGAAGGAAAAGTCTTTGCGGGTAATAAAAACGGTAGCAGTAATCCCGAGCACTAGCAAAAGAGTCATCAACCCAGCAGTTGGGATTAAGCCCGAACCACCAAACATAGTCGCCACAAAAAGAAGGGGTAAGAACACAATTGCTTCGGCAATGACAAACATCCCAAGTCCAAGGTACTGCATTTGCTCGGAGCTTTCGGATCGAGCCAATTTGTCGGCCATGTATCCAACCCCCATAAACAGCCCCATAACAATCAGCCAACTGTACCCACTTGTCATACTCATCGCTAGTTTTGCGGCAAATGGGGCATTCACCAAGTAATACTCCAGACCAATAAAAGCGAGGATTGCGACCGCGAGATGGCCGTAGGTTCTACGAATGAACGCAGCACGGTCCGTGGCAGAGCTTTTAGCAGCAGATAAGGTAAAAACTTGTTCTTTCATAAGGTAATAAATAATTTCCCGAAATCTATTTCAACAATCTGCTAACATCAAGCAGATCCGCTTATTTTCTTGAAGAGTACTATGGATAGATCGAGCAAATCGAATGAGTGGCTTTAGATTGCTATGCTTTCGTGCTTCTTTAGTTTTATATGAATTCATTTGATTAAGCACCCACACTAAAGATGCCTGAATTCCCTTTCCTCAACCAACAAGACCATCCATCCTGGTCCGAACTCACCCCAGAGCGAATTAAGCCTGAAGTTACGCTTGCCTTAGAACGAGCTGAAAAAAACTTGGATTCGATCCGATCTTTACAGAATCAGGAACTCACTTTTCAAAATACAGTATCTTCACTTGAACAGGCATCTAATGATCTCGATTATGCATGGGGTCTTGTGTCCCACCTCGATTCGGTATGTAATTCTGGTGATCTTCGCAAAGCTCATAATGAGATGCTCCCAAAAGTCTCCGAATTTGGGGCAAAAATACCGTTGGACTCCAAGCTTTGGGCTGCGATCCTCGGGTTCTCCAAAACAGAGCATGCCAAAAATTTATCTCCCATAGATCGGAGACTTCTCGATGAAACATTAGCAGATTTTCGCGAAGCTGGTGCCGATTTACCCGAAGAGAAAAAGAAACGACTGGAAAAGATCTCCGCCGAACTTGCTCAGGTAACCCAACAATTTTCCGAGAGAGTGCTGGATGCAACCAATGACTGGTATCTCGAAGTAAAAGAGGAAGAGAGATTAAAGGGATTACCCGAATCAGCCAAGGAAGCCGCCCGAGTCGCAGCCATTGAAAAGCTCGGAGAAAAGGATGGCCAAAATGCCTGGGTATTTACCTTACATGCTCCCTCATTGGTTCCCGCATTACAATATTTAGACGATGACCAGTTACGAAAAGAAATCTGGTTGGCCAGCGATGCTCTGGGAAGTGTGGATCCTTTTAACAACCATGAACTCGTTGCTCAAATTTTGACGCTTCGCCACGAAAAAGCCAAGTTGCTGGGAAAAGACGATTTTTCGGAAGTGGCCTTATCGCGAAGAATGGCCAAGTCAGGTAAAACGGCCGATCAATTTGTATCTGAATTGCATTTAAAAACGCTTCCTTTTTTCCAAAAAGAAAATGAGGAACTCGAGGCTTACAAAGCCGAAAAAACAAAGCAGAAACCAGAAACGCTTGAACCTTGGGAAGTTGGCTACTGGTCGGAAAAGCTCAAAAAGGAGCGGTATGATTTTGATGAGGAAGATTTGCGTCCCTACTTCCCTATCCAATCCGTACTCCAAGGAATGTTTTCTTTGGTCACCCAGGTTTTTGGATTAAAAATTGTGGAACGAAATACAACCCACAACGGAAAAACCTACCCCCATTCGGATCCAGAGGACCAACCCGTCGAAGTTTGGCACGGTGATGTTCGTTTTTACGACCTTTTCGATTCAGAAAATCAAACCCTTCTTGGATCCTTCTACGCGGACTGGCACCCCCGGTCGAGTAAACGAGCCGGGGCTTGGATGAATTACTTAAAAACTGGAGAACCTCAAGAAGATGGAAGACTCTCTCCCCATCTTGGTCTCATTTGCGGAAACCTGACCGCACCCACCCCTACCAAACCTGCACTCCTCACCCACTATGAGGTGGAAACCATCTTTCACGAGTTTGGCCACCTGTTACATCATCTTTGCGGAGAGGTGCCCCACCGGAGCTTAAATGGGGTCAATGTACCCTGGGATTTTGTGGAATTACCTTCCCAAATTATGGAAAACTGGTGTTGGGAAAGAGAAAGCCTCGACTTGTTTGCCAAGCACCATGAAACAGGTGAATCCATCCCAGCAGACTTATTTGCCAAAATGATCCGAGCCAAAAATTTCATGGCAGGGAATGCCATGATGAGACAACTGGCATTTTCCAAGCTGGATTTGGAAATGCATCGGACCCTGGCTCATAATTTGCCAGATGATATTGAATCTGCCCTGCAAGATATTCTTTCCGATTATTTCCCCAAAAGAAAAACTCAGCCTCGAACCATAGCGATGCGCTTTAGCCATCTATTTGGTAACCCCATGGGCTATGCCACTGCTTATTATTCCTACAAATGGGCTGAAGTACTGGACGCTGATGCGTTCACCCGTTTTCAAAAAGAAGGGATTTTAAATCCCGAAACAGGAAGATCTTTTCGTAGCTGTATCTTAAGCAAAGGAAACTCCAGACCAGCTGACGAACTGTTCAGGGATTTTATGGGTCGCTCCCCAGACTCTAATGCACTGCTTAAAAGAAGCGGGCTTTTGGAATCTGTAGCCTAAATACTCACAACCACTCCATTTACTATGTCAACCAAGCCTCAAGTTCTTGCATGGATTACCTGTGACAGTGTATATGTCGATCCCGCGACGGGCAAACATACCCTATTGGGGATTTTTTCCAGTCTCCGTGCCAAAGAATTTCCCGTTATTCACCCTCGTATGGTTTGGTTTCTTTCTTTCTCGGACCTGACCATTGGGAAACATCAGTTAAAAATGACCATTGGTCTACCCATGGCTGAAGAAGAACCAAGAACCATCATAGACCGGGAATTTGAATCACCCGGTCCCCAGCACCGAATCAATCTGATCAATGATATCCATCGACTAAAATTTGATGAACCAGGCAATTATTCCATTCTTATTGAAATCGATGACCAAGTCGTTTTAGCCAGTAGTTTTCCTATCATTGAGGTCAAAAGAAGATCGTAATCTCCCCTCGAACCAACTTCTTCCCCCTTGCCCTCAAGCCTTAATAAATATACCCCTTTTTGTTATGGCAGATTTAATTTCTTCTGATTCCTCCACACCTTCCCCACTCTTAGTGGTAGGCTCCGTGGCCTTTGATAATGTGATCACTCCGAAAGCGGAGCAGGAAAGAATTCTCGGAGGTGCTGCCTCCTACTGCTCCTTCGCCGCAAGTTATTATGCCAATGTCCGTATGGTTGGAGTCGTTGGAAATGATTTTGGAGAGTCCGACCTCGATCGACTCCGGGCCCGAGGGATCGATTTGGAAGGTGTCAAGAAGGACGAATCAGGACCCACCTTTTTCTGGAAAGGTAAATACCATGAAAACTTTAATCGCCGGGACACTCTCGATATTCGTCTCAATGTTTTTGAAAACTTTCGACCTGATTTACCTGATTCTTACCTGAATTCTGAATTTGTATTGCTTGGGAATATACACCCGGCCCTCCAAATGCATGTCCTGGATCAACTGTCCGGAAACCCCTTTGTGTTAGCCGACACAATAGACCTTTGGATTGAGACTGAGCGGGAAGCTTTGCTCTCCCTGATCAAAAAAGTAAGCCTATTTGTGATCAATGATTCCGAGGCTGAGGAAATGACAGGAGAATCCAATATTATTCTGGCCGGGGATAAGTTGCGTCAAATGGGTCCGCAAAGTGTTATCATTAAAAAAGGCGAACATGGGGCAGTCTTATTCCACGAGGATGGGAAATTTGCCCTGCCCGCCTACCCCGTTACCCAGCTGAACGATCCTACCGGAGCGGGAGATTCTTTTGCCGGAGCCTTAATTGGGAGATTGGCATCGAGAAACCGTACAGATTTTGCTGCGATCAAAGAAGCCATGCTCTATGCAACCTGCACCGCAAGCTTAACCGTGGAAGCTTTTGGATGCGATCGACTTGAGTCTGCCGGCAAATCGGAGATCGAAGAGCGGGTCAGCACCCTCCAGAAACTGATTTCTGTTGCTTAGCAATCGCTCCGAGGAACAGACCTTTTTCGGGATCGAATCTTTTCAAGATCCTGCACCTGGTTTTATTTTGTTTCGTCTGCCTACCTGGATGCAACAAAGATGACCCAATTCCACCCTCCCATTCGTTGATGCGTGCAGAGCTCCCATCCCCTGAATCGATCCGTCAATTACCCAAAGATGGCGGGCCAAATTTCAACAGGCTTATTTTCGAAAGTAGCCCGTATCTGCTCCAGCATGCCCGTAATCCGATCGAATGGTATCCATGGTCCAAAGAAGCTTTGGAAGTAGCTCGATCGGAAAATAAACCCATTTTTCTGTCAATTGGATATACCACCTGTCACTGGTGTCATGTGATGGAAAAAGAATCTTTTGAGGACCAGGAAGTGGCCGCCCTTCTCAATCAACATTACATTTGTATCAAAGTGGACCGCGAAGAACGTCCCGACCTCGATAATGTGTACATGTCCGTTACCCAGATGATGACGGGTCGAGGCGGTTGGCCCATGACCGTGATCATGACTCCTCAAAAAGTGCCCTTTTTTGCCGGTACTTATTTCCCTAAAGCTTCGATGATCGACCTCCTACCCCACTTTTCCAAGGTTTGGAATCAGGAAAGAGAAAAGGTAACGGAAATCGGTCAGGCCATTATCGAGAATTTAGCCAAAGCAAAGGAGAATCAGGCAGGGGGAGATTTAAATGCCAGTTACTTGGATCGTTGTTTTGAATCCTTGTCCATTGCCTATGACCCTGTTTATGGAGGCTTTGGTAAATCCCCAAAGTTTCCAACTCCCCATGCCCTTTCCTTTTTGTTGCGTTACTATCATCGAACAGGAAAAACGAAAGCCTTAGAGATGGTTCAACACACCATTCGGGAAATTCGATTAAGTGGTACATACGATCAAATTGGTTGGGGGATTCATCGATACTCGACCGACCAGGAATGGCTTGTTCCCCATTTCGAAAAGATGCTTTACGACCAGGCCTTATTCGCGATTGCCTCGCTTGAAACTTTTCAAATAACAGGAGATTCTTTCTACAAAGATTCTTGTACGGATACCCTTACTTATGTTGAGCAGAAGCTTTCTTCCTCATCGGGCGGCTTCTATTCTGCAGAGGATGCAGACAGTGAGGGAGAAGAGGGGAAATTCTATCTTTGGGATAAAGATGAAATCCTTAAAATCCTACATGATAAAGATGCTGAGCTTTTCTGCGATTTATACCAATTTGAAGATCAAGGAAACTACCTCGATGAAGCCACCCAAAGAAAGACCGGTGAAAACATTCCGCACCTTAAGCAAACCATTGCAGACTACGCAGAAAAAAAAGGGATTCCCCTTCAGGAATTGAATCAGCGGCTCGATAAGATTCGTTTAAGTCTGTTCGATGTTCGTGAAAACCGAATTCACCCACAACGCGATGATAAAGTGCTCACAGACTGGAATGGTCTGATGATTTCTGCATTTGCACGGGCTGGACAGGCTTTAGGGAATCCATCTTACCTGGATCGGGCGAAGCGGGCTGCAGACTTTTGCCTCAGCGAACTTCGTCTACCCTCTGGGCGGTTGGTCAAGCGTTGGCGCCTTGGACAGTCCGGCTTACCTGCTCATCTGGATGATTATGCTTTTTTAGCCCAGGGATTACTCGATCTTTTTGAAGCCATTCAGCAACCCTCTTACCTCATGCATGCCCATGAGCTCATCGATCTTTCCATTGAACTTTTCGAAGACAAGGAACGCGGAGGATTTTATCTTACTGCCAAAGATGGAGAAGAGCTCCTAACCCGCCCAAAAGAGATCTATGATGGTGCTATTCCCTCTGGGAACTCCATCATGGCTCTCAACCTTGTCCGAATCTGGCAAATGAGCCAGGATCGTAAATACTTCGAGTGCTTGAGCCGATCATTCTCCGCATTTTCAGGATTTTTAAAAGCAAATCCATCCGGTGCCGAGAACTTCCTTCAGGCATTGGCTTTCACCCTTCAACCTCCACAGGAAATGGTTCTTTGTGGAAATACAAAAGACGCAGATTTCCAGGAATTTTCTCAGGAGATAAATTCTCGCTTCCTTCCATTCAAATCGCTTTTCCATATAACCAATGCCCCTGAATGTCTGGAATTGGCTGAAAAGTATCCGCATTTAAAACCTTTTTTGGACCTCAAAGAACCCACCTTATTTTTATGCAAAGACTATGCATGTGAAAAGCCTGCCACAGAAGTCGGGGAAATCAGGAATCGATTAAACGATCTCGCTGGTTCTGAAAAACGCTAACAGCCCTTTAAGCCTTCTCGGCAGTGGCTAAAAGAGTTTCAAAGAAAGGTTTTTTCTTTTCTTTGGCAACGACTTCCACTTTGGCTCCACGAAAACCACAATCGCCTATCATGCGATACAGATCATTTTCTCCAAAGCCTAACCAATGATCTCCATACAATTCCCTAGCTTTTTCAAACTGGTGTTTTTTGAGGTCGATCACAATTAACTGACCACCGGGTTTGGTCACCCTATAAGCTTCCTGCAAAGCATGCTCGGGACGCAACGCGTGATGAAGAGACTGGCTCATCAGGGCTAAATCCACACTATTTGCAGGGAGCGGGATTTTTTCTAAATCTCCCAGTTTATACTCTAAGTTGGATAGCCCTTTTCTTTTGGCCAGATCCGTACCCAAACGAACCATACTTTTGGAGCTATCCACGCAGATTACTTTCTTGGCACGGTCGGCCAAAAGTTGCGAAATCATTCCATCCCCTGCACCTAAGTCAACTATAGTGATCGCAGGAACCAGGCGGAATAAAAAATGTCCGATAGCCTCCCAAGTCCGCCCGGGTACATAATTTTTCCCTAATCTGTCTGCAACTTCATCAAAATACCTTTCCGATTCCTGCCTTCTACGATCCACAATTCGGGCGAGAGCCGATTGATCCGTTGACCAAAACTCTTCTTCTGAGTCCTCGGACAAGGCAAGTCGGATAAAATCTCCCTGACTGGAGGCATCGATACTCAAAGCGTAATAGGTTCTTTTACCGTCCTTTCGGTCGGTGACTAAATTGTTTCTTCGAAGCAGCCCGAGGTGAGATGATATGCGGGATTGCCCCATCTCCAAAATTTCCTGTAATTCTGCAACTGATAACTCCTCCTGAATGAGCAAGCGTAACATCCGTAGCCTAGTCGGATCGGATAGTAACTGGAGAACCTCAGTAATTTTCATAGGTAGGACAATGCAAGGTTTCCAACCATCTAAACAAAGGCAACCCAAATATAAACCGAGCTAGTAAAGTGCAGAATAAAAATACCAACTCAGCTCGAATCCGCCCGGTAAGACGGTTGGAGACTACTTACTTTTGATCGACCCAGCGGCTTACACCTTCGATCACAAGCGTCTGCTCGTAACCTTGGATATCAATCTCCACAACTTCCCCAACTTTTTTACCGAGGATATTTTGAGCGAGCGGTGTGAGGTAGGACAGGATATTATTTTCTGGATCACCATCCCAAGCACCAAGAATAGTGTATTTAATTTTGTCTCCAGAATTCGAATCCTTAAGGTCCACAATCGTTCCGATTCCTACAGAATCAGAAGGTGCTTCGGTGAAATCGGTAGCCTTGGCACGCATAAGATCGGCCTGTAACTCAGCCTGTCTGGCAAGTAATACTTTTTGATCATCCTTAGCCATATGGTACTCCGCATTTTCCTTGAGGTCACCCAGTTCACGGGCAGCTTCGATTGCCTGAGAGTTGGCTGGAATCTTTTCTTTAGTGATCAAGTCTAAATCAGCCAGTTTTCGATCGTAACTCCCTTTGGACACGATCAGGGTATCATCTGTAACTGAAGATGTTGACATAGAGGAAGAACCAGCACGCTCGCCATCAAGTATGGATTGGATTACGGGGAATTTCTTGATAAACCGGGCAAGGAGAGATCTCTTGGTCAGATCCTCAAAACCAGGGTTAAGCAAAAGGGCCTGAGCGAGGTCTTTTCCATTCTCTTCGGATCCTTTACTCAGTATGTCGGAAAGTAACTCACGGTCGTCCGACAAAATTTCAGCCAATGGAATCCTACGACTCGTAGCATTTTTTAATGACTCGTAATCAATCGCTGAGAAAACCGCAGTCAATAAACGGGGATTAATCATATCTCCAAGTAAATCCTTGAATTTGGATAATCCACGGAACTTAAGCATCCAAAGAAGAACGGGTGCTTTCAGGCTTTGTTCATCCAAGCAGGTATTGAGTGATTTGATCAAGAGTTTGGACTCTTCACGGTCGATCAGGAAATGGGCACACTCACCAGAAAACTTAACCGTGGTGTTTTGCAAAAGGTTCAGAATAATTTCCTTCCAATTATCTGGATAAGTACGAGCTACCAAGTCGAGAAAACGTGAGTGAAATTTAGCAGGCATTAAGTCTGCCAGTGCAGCTAAATCGTCTTCACATTCTTTAAGGATAGAAGCAGAAGTGGGTTCCAGTTTTTCCACATCCTCTTCCACATCGCGTGCGAGGTTATTTCGGACCCAGATACCGTACAAGCGATCCGCCTGACTGAGATTTTTAGCCTCCATGATCGCGACAGTTAGGTCAGCGAGAACCTGGGGGAGATCCGCCTGTAAGTCTTCTTTTTCCGCAGCTAAATCAAACAGCTTCTCTGCCAGAACGATTTTTTCATAAGATCTCTTTTCCTCAAAAAAGTCCTGCAGGATTTCCTGTTCAGGCTTAACGGGTTCATCACGCAAGACATAAGGTTCATTCTTTTTATTGGGAACCGCGATTCTAGGGTCTTTAACAAGAACTTTCTTGGTAGCGGTCCACCAGCGCTTGGCTTTGGACGAGCCAAACATGTAATTGAGAATTCGCTCGATTTCTCGGGAAGTCATACACCCATCCACACCTTGCTCGAGAATTTTAATGATCAGTTCAGCTGGTTCTTTTTTAGCAAGCTGGTCGATCTCATCGGTGTTTTTACGATGTTGTGCAAGAATACTTTCGTCAGGAAGAAGCTCTAATTTATCCAAACAGAATACAGGATCCATCGCGTGACTGGTGCGCTCATCATCCTCGAAATCAATCAGGATCATGCCCCGATCTTCATCAAATCCGGAAATTACTCCAAAACCCCAACTGCGGTGAATGCAGTAGGTTCCTGGATTCATGGATTCTAAGACCGTGCGTGAGCTTTCAAGGGATGGATCTTTTTCGACCAAACGATCGATTACTTCAGTATTCATTCAGGCTAATTTATGAGTTCAGTTGCTTTGTTTCAGTCCTTCGATTTTTAGCAAATGTGAGGAAAATGGCGAGTGAAAAGAAGCTAATCAGGCAGATACCAAGTCCTTACTTCCCGCAGATTGCTTGACGGTAAGAAGAACCAAGGCCGGAAAAACCAGCCAAATCGCTCCAATGATGTAGGCAATCGAAGAACCGTAGGTAAAGTAAATGAGTCCCGCAGAGATGGGTCCAATCGATCTCGCAATCGATCCACAGGAACGAAAAATCCCAAGATTCACCCCCTGTTCCGAATCTTTCGAACTTAAGGAAGTCAGAGCAGTAAGCGTAGGACTAATCAAGGCAACCCCCGAAGACATAAGAAAAAGTCCCGGGTAAAACAGGGAGTAGGAATCAGCCAATGCAATGACGACAAAAGCGAAAAAACCGATCAGAATTCCCAGATGGGCCATGTTTCGCTCACCTATGCGATTCACAAAACGCCTCACCACCACTCCTTGGACCAAGATCAAGGTCCCTCCAATCAACAAAAACATTTCTCCCAAATCCTTAGGACTAAAAGAAAACCTTTCCACTGCTAAAAAGGTGAGAGTAAACTCCATCCCTGAAAAAGATATCATGTAAAATAAATAACTCATACATGTTCGTCTTGCATCTGGGCTGGTCACTTCTCCCATCCGGCAAACCGCCGGTAAAAATGAAGTGGATTTACTTCTTTTTTCAGCGGGCAGAGTTTCCGAAAAACCAACGCTTAGCCAAAGTAAATTGAGGATCGCCAGGGAGAAACTAATGGTGGCAGCTGCTGAAAAGGGATGCATCCCAAAGAAAACCAACTCGGAAGCAGACCAGTCCCATTGAGAGGCGATTCCTCCAATAGCAGGGCCCAGTACAAACCCCAGACCAAAAGCAATCCCAACAAAAGCCATCCCTTTGGAACGCTTTTCCCGGGAAGTAACATCGGCGATTGCTGCAGTCGCCACCGAAATATTTCCACCTGCCATTCCTCCGATTAGTCGGGAAACAACAAGGAGCCAAAAATTTCCAGACATAATCCAAAGAAAGTATCCCAAAGCCGTTCCAAAGAGGGTAAACATCAGAATAGGCTTACGCCCATAACGGTCGGAAAGTCCTCCCCAAATCGGGGCAAATACAAATTGCAAGACCGCATAAAGCGATCCCAATATTCCCCCGAATATAACGGTTTCCAAACGAAAACTTGGATTATCAATGGATGCCTGGTTTCCAAATCCACTCACCCAGGTTACAAAATTGGATAAAATCCCCCCTCCCATGCTTTGCTCCAAAAAAAGATAATGATCCAGCATCGCCGGAAATAACGGAAAGATGATCGAAAATCCGACCATATCCAAAAAGATCGTAAGAAAAACAATCCCAAAAACTGATTTTTTGGAACCACTCATACCGACTCAGCTGATCTTTCCTTTAAGGCAAGTCTTACATTTTCGGGAACTAATCCAGTCTCCTGACCGCCATACCGATGCACTTGCTTAATCAGTTGTGAACTTGTGAAAAAATACTTCTGGCTAGGCATCAAGAAAATCGTTTCAAGGCCTGAATCTAGATGCCGGTTCATTTGAGCCATCTGAAACTCGTATTCAAAGTCAGAAATCACCCGCAACCCACGAACCAACACCGTAGCACCCCGGTTACGGGCATGTTCCACCAATAAACCATCAAACAACTCAACGGTTACATTTGAAAATTCGGCAAGATTATCTTCGACCAAATTGACTCTTTCAGCAGGAGAAAACATCGTGCTTTTGGCAGAGTTTCCTGATGCAACCGCCACGATTACCTGCTCAAAAAGACGGGATGCCCGGGATAAAACATCGAGGTGTCCAAGAGTGACCGGGTCAAAGGTGCCAGGGTAAAGAGCAATAGCCATTCCCTCACTTCTACCAATTATGCAGAAGCAAGTCGATAACCAAGGAGGATTTGGGTTGTGTTTGCCAATATCTGGGTAAACTTCTAAAGCCTTTTCATTCCAATGAACCTACCGAATCTGCTCACCTTATCACGAATCCCCCTAATGGTTATCGTTGTGGCTCTCCTCCATCCGTGGAATGGACAAGCGATTCCATGGACATGGACGATTGCCTTGGTCGTGTTTTTGTTTGGGGCATTAACGGATTGGCTGGATGGGTGGTTGGCCCGAAGAATGGGACAGGTCTCTGATTTTGGTAAATTTATGGACGCCTTGGTTGATAAAATTTTCACCATGGGCACCTTTGTCAGCTTACTTGCTCTTGGAGTGGTCGGTCTCTGGGCCCTCTTCCCCATTCTCCTAATCCTTTCCCGGGAATTCTTAATCACTGGACTGAGGCTGGTCGCAGCCGCACAGGGCAAAACTTTAGCAGCCGAAAAAGCAGGGAAAGTGAAAACTGTGATGCAAATCACTTCCATTTGTTTATACATAGCCCACGGAGCGATTCAGAACGACCTAAGCAAGGTAAAATCCTGGTCAGGTCTATCCGATTGGGCAGGCATCCTTAACCAGTCTGCTCAGCTCACTCTTATTTTTGCCTGTGTACTGACGGTTTATTCTGGATGTAATTACCTGATCAAGTACTGGAGTGTATTTACCGGCAGAGAGTCCCAGGATTAGTTTATGAATAGAGTCGTTCTTTTACTTGCGACCCTGGGTCCTCTGGGGAAAAACCTCCCTGCCCCTGGAACCATGGGTTCGCTGGCCGGAACCATCTTCTTTATGATTCTTACTTTGCTGATGGGCTTGCCCGCTCATCTGATTGCCATTGGGTTTATACCCCTTTTTCTGATCGGCATTCCTCTTTGCACGAGAGCTGAAATTCTTCTCGACCGAAATGACCCAGGGGAAGTCATTTGGGATGAGTTCAGCGTGATCCCCTTTGTTTTTCTTCCCCTTTCAAATCTCCTCCAGCAACCTGTATCCAGGGAAACCTTTTTCTGGATAGCTACCGGTTTCATCCTTTTTCGTTTTTTTGATGTGGTCAAGCCCTGGATTATTCGATCGGTCCAAAAGCTTCCCCGAGGCTGGGGAGTGATGATGGATGATTTGCTGGCCGCTGGAGCTTCCGCCCTGGTCCTCTGGGGAGCAAAAACTTTTTCTTTGTCTTTTTTCTCCTGAACGATCTAAATCTTATCTGTGAGCGATCAACCATCAGATAATTTCCATAGTTTCACTTTAGAGGTGAGCAACAAAATGGGCGTGCATGCACGACCGGCAGCTATGATCGTTCGAATTGCTTCTCATTTCTCCGGAGAAATTTGGGTAACGAAAAAGGATGGTGAGAGAGTAAATGCTAAAAGTATCATGGGTATTATGATGCTGGCAGCAGCTCGTGGGTCTCAATTAACCTTTGAGTGTGATCCTGCGGATGCTCCGGAGCTCGAGAAACAGATGACCGAACTCTTCAGTTCTAAATTTCAGGACGAATAGACTTAGGCTTTTACCTGCCAAAAGACCTCTATACAGCCTGGGCAATTCTCGATTCGTAAAAGTCTTTGATCAGTTCCTTGATCTCAGAGGGACGGAATTTGCTCTCAGCATTCTGGGTAACATCCTCTACCTCATCCATGGAAAATCTCCGGGCAAAAAACTTTAATTCTGGAACCATCGCTGCAGAAGCACTGAATGAATCAAAGCCCAAACCAATCAAAAGAGGGAGAAAGTGAGGATCCCCAGCAATTTCTCCACAAACGGTCACAGGTAAACCTTGCTTATTTGCAACTTCCGCCACTTTTTTTAAGGAGCGTAACACCGCGGGGTGATGGGGTTCATACAGAAAGGCAATTTCGTTATTTACCCGGTCCACCGCGAGCAGGTATTGGACTAAATCATTGGTACCAACACAAAAGAAATCTGATTCCTGGGCAAGTAAATCACAGATCGCAACCGCGGCAGGGGTCTCAATCATACATCCAACCTTAATATTGGGATCATAGCTTTGCTTTCTCAGATCTAAAATCGATTTCGCCTCTTCGATTAGTTCTTTGGTGCGAATGACTTCACCAATTCCTGAAATCATTGGAAGCATAATTCGAACATCTCCATGTGCACTTGCTCGAAGAATCGCCTGAAGTTGATCCAGAAAAATCTTGGGATTACTCAAACAATAACGAATCGCCCTGAACCCCATAAAAGGGTTTGCCTCTTTTTGATGATTCCATCCTTCCAAAAGTTTATCCCCGCCCAGATCTAAAGTACGAATCGTGATCTGCTTTCCCTCCGAAGCTTCCACCATCCTGAGGTATTCCTCATATTGATCGTCCTCGGATGGAAGCGAATTGGTTTTAAGAAAAAGGGACTCGGTCCGGTAAAGACCAACACCAAGACATCCGGCCCCTAATGCTTTTTTAACTTCAGGAGGTGTATCAGCATTTGCCCAAATTTTTAATGGCTTCCCATCCGCTGTTTCTGCGGGCAATTCGCCTTCTTCGTCGACTAAATTAAGCAGTTTCTTTCGCTGTACATCAACCTTGCCGTACCTAAAAAGAGTCGTCTCACTGGGATTAATAATTGCGACTCCTTCAAATCCATCGATCAACAATTCATCCCCTTCACTCAGCTTATCAGTCAATCCACGCAGTCCGACCACAGCAGGAACACCACTGGCTCGGGCCATGATCACTGAGTGACTGGTCTGACCGCCAAGATCAGTGGCAATTCCTAAAACCTTAGACCGGTCGAGGGCTGCGGTATCTGATGGGGTAAGGTCTTCCGAAACCAATACCTTAGGAACATCAAAAAAAGCAGTGCCAGAAGCTGTAGTTCCAGACAAGCAGCGCTGCAATCTTCTGGAAATATCGCGGAGATCCACCGCTCTTTCACGTAGGTATTTGTCCTCCAGTTGATCAAAAAAAGCCAAATATTTTTCCGTTACCCTGTGAACACATTTTTCCACATTTTCACCAGATTCCCGAACCTCCTTCTTTACATCCTCAATCAAAGCACGATCCTCGAGAACCAACATATGAGCGTCAAAAATCCCTGCCTCTTTTTCTCCGAGGTTTTTAGCCACATCCTCGCGGATGGTACGAATTTCGGACTTGGTCATTTCCAAAGCTTCAAGAAATCGGTTAATTTCTTCCTCCTGATCAGATTCACTCACTTCATAGGTCGCCACCCGGACTTCATCGTGAAGAAAGCGAAATACAGGACCATGGGCAATTCCTGGAGAAGCAGGAATACCAAACAGCATCAATTCTGACTTCTCTATATTATCGTGAATCATACCTTAAAATTTAAACCAACCGATTATTATGGCTTAAATATGGAGGTAGGGAAAACAAATTATTTAGATCTACCTAATACAATCAGGAGATCATTTCAGTATCTTTTACCCAGCAATCAGCTCCAAAAGCATTGGAAATAAGCTCTTTTAACGAGGTTATCTGCTCAAATTCATTCGGGATTAAAACAAAACAGGCACTTCCACTTCCGGACATTTTAGGTGCCAATCCAAATTGTTGCTCGATTTGTTGGAAAAGTACAGGATAGTAAAGATGTTTGCTAAAGACCACATCCTCCAAGTCGTTGTGTAATAATTCAATCGTAGAAAGCTCACCCATCTCCCACAGATTCATTCTGTCTTTTGCCCAACCCGGGGTAGAGTATCTCTTCTTTTTGGCTAGATTTTGATAAATCTCTGCGGTGGAAAAACCAATGTTTGGTCTAAACAACAATACTTTTTGTCCAACCAAACTTTTAGACACGGTGGGAGGAAGCGGTCGCACAGACTCTCCTCTGCCCTCGGCAACACATAACCCGTCCACAAAAAAACTTGGGCAATCGGATCCAATCTCTGCACTTAATTGAACCAAATCCTCTTGGGTTAATTTGGAGTCGCCCAATTCATTGAGGGCAACCAAGGTAGAAACCGCATCTGAACTACCCCCGCCTAACCCAGCAAGAGCTGGAATTTGTTTTTTTAATAACAGCTCCATGCCCCAGGACTCCCCCGTTGCTTCGAACCACTTACTGGCAGCTCTAAAAACTAAATTTTGAGGATTTTCGAGTTCGGCATACCCAGGACAGGTTAGTTGAATACCACATTGGTTGCCAGTTCTTCGAACCCGAAGAATATCTCCCAAGGCAAGCTTTGCCATAAGGGAAGAAAGCTGGTGATAGCCATCATCTCTTTTTCCTGTAATCGCCAGGAAAAGATTTATTTTAGCAGGGGCAAATACCTCCACCTCCGTGGAAGTTTGCTCTATGATTCGAATACTCATCTTTTGGGATATAAGAATAATTCGTAAAAGAAATGGGTGCGATACAAGAATTGAATTGGCTCACCCATACACCTCGACATGATGTGAAAAAATGAGCCTTTCATCCCCTGAAATCATTCTTGCACTCGATTTAGAAAATCGTGAGCACATCAACCAAATTCTAAATGCCACAGGTAGTCGGTTAAAGTGGGTCAAAGTTGGCTTACAAAGTTATTTACGAGATGGTAAACCGCTCATCACAGAACTTGCCGATTCTGGAAAAAAAGTATTTCTCGACCTCAAACTTCACGACATCCCCAACACGATGGAGAAAGCACTGGAAAGCCTTACGGAACTGCCTGTTGGGATGATTACCCTACACGCATGTGCCGGCCCAGAAGCACTTACGCGCTGTGCCAAATTTGCTCGAGAATATCTCCCCGAGGTTACCCTGCTGGGGGTTACTGTACTGACCTCCACCAACCAACAAGGGCTGGAATCCATTGGAGTAAACGACTCCATTGACAACCAGGTACAAAGGCTGGCTTCACTTGCTGTGGAAAGTGGATTGGGAGGCATCGTCTGCTCCCCCTTGGAACTACCCAAACTTAGACAGTCTCTCCCTGCATCCACAGCCCTGGTTACTCCTGGTATCCGCCCGGCTCATGCAGATGCAGGAGATCAGAAAAGAATCATGACCCCCGCTCAAGCCAAAGAAGCTGGGGCCAACTATCTGGTTATTGGGCGCCCCATCCTGGCAGCATCCAATCCTCAAAAAGCATTGGATCAAATCCTCGAAGAGCTTTCTTTTTAAGCATGATCGGTGCCTTGTTACTGGCCGCAGGAAGCGGCACCCGAATGAAAGGAGAAGTGAAAGATAAACTCCTCCAGCCTATCGGACGGTCCAATGCTTTCCTTCTTTCCTGCGATGCATTCCTGCAAGCATCCCCAGTACAATACCTTATCATAGTTTACAAAGATGATGCACAGTTAGAAAAATTGCAGAGTTCATTTGAAGAACTCACTCAATCACACTCTGTTTCTATTAAAACGAAGATTCATTGGGTACAAGGGGGTCAAGAGAGGCAGGATTCGGTCTGGGCGGGCCTGGGCGAATTACCCGAAGAAGTTTCCCATGTTCTAATACACGATTGTGCCCGTCCTTTCATAAAATCCGAAACCATTTGTGAGGTAGCAGAATTAATTTCCCAGGAAAAGGCGGTTTGCGTTGCCCGCCCGCTTAAGGATACCCTTCGCTTACGGACCAATCCATCTGCCGACCCTAGGCAACCAAGCCAGACTGAAACCATAGACCGGGAAAATCATTGGGTTATGGAAACGCCTCAAGGGGCTCCTAAAAAATGGCTCATCAACGGATTGAGCAAGGCGAGAGAGTCTCAGATTTCAGTCACAGATGACATTGCTGCACTGGAATTAGTTGGTCATCCCGTGGTAATGCATGAGCCCAATTATCCAAATCCAAAAATTACCACCCCCGACGATTTTTCTTACGCAACCTTTCTTTCCCAATCATGAATCTTTCCAATATTCGTATAGGTCATGGCTTTGATCTTCATCGCCTCGTGGAAAACAGAAAGCTTATCCTGGGTGGAATTGAGATCCCCCATCGCCTAGGCTTGCTTGGTCACTCCGACGCGGATTGCCTACTCCATGCCTTGGCGGATTCAATCCTTGGGGCTTTGGCTCTGCCCGATATTGGTCATCATTTCCCGGACAATGACCCGGCAAACCAAGACCTTGATTCTTCCATCATCATTAAAAAAGCGGTTTCCTTGGCAAAAGAGCGAGGGTATCGTGTTGGTAATGTAGATTTAACTATCATTGCCCAACAACCCAAACTGGGAAGTTATTTACCCAAAATGCGGGAAAACTTATCCAACCTGCTCGATACACCCACGGACTCTATCGGTCTGAAAGCAACGACCCATGAAAACATTGGGTCTCTTGGTCGGGAAGAAGGAATCGCCACCCATGCCGTATGCCTTTTAATCAAGGGGTAACGGAAAGGTGCGGAAAAAGATCCGCAACTGCGAAAGCTTAAGCTGAAACCAACTGATCCGAGAAGAAACGATCGATTTCGATTTGTGCGTTTTCCGGACTATCGGAAGCATGCACCACATTGCGCATTCTATCGGTTCCCAAATCTCCACGAATCGTACCCTTTGGAGCGGTAGTGGAGTCTGTTGGTCCCAGTAAATCGCGAACACCTTGAACCACATTTTCTCCTTCAAGAATGATAGCCATTACAGGACGGGAACTCATAAACCCTGCAATTTCAGGGAAAAAAGGGAGGTCAGCAACATGAGCATAGTGCTCACGCAGTAAGGCATCGTCCAACTGAATCATGCGGGTAGCAATGATTCCGTAATTCTTTTCTTCGAAGCGTGAAATAACTTGCCCGGCTACTTGGTTTTCCAAGCAATCAGGTTTGAGGAGTATTAATGTTCTTTCCATAACGAGGTAAAAGAAACCACCCTATCACAATAAGAAAATTTGGCGAGACGATTACGCCAAATCGGGGAACCTTGGGTAAAGAAACCTAGAGGTTAAGAGTCTGAATCGTCTTCCTCCTTTGGGGTGGAAACGCTCACCTTTTTTTGGCCTCTTTTGGGTTGTTCAAAACGCAAACCTACTTCTTCGTCATCATGCACCAATACTTTAATAGGTACATTCTTGCGTAAATCACCAGAAAGCAGAGCTTCCGCTAGGTTATCCTCCAAATATTTCTCGACTGCACGACGGAGCGGGCGGGCACCCAGTTTGTTATCATAGCCATGCTCGATCAAAAACTCCTTCGCTTCCTCAGATACATCCAAAACCAACTTACGTTCTTTCAGACGGGCAGATACCTTCTCGAGTTCCAACTCCACAATCGATCCCATATGTTCTTTCAACAATTGGCGGAAGATCACGATTTCGGTTAAACGATTCAAGAATTCAGGCTTAAAGATTTTTTTCGCCTCATCCGTAATCTTGTCCTTGATCTTTTCAAAATCCTGCTCGGAATCACCGACTGAAAAGCCTAAGGAGGTGTTGCGCTGCAAAATCTCAGCACCCACATTCGAAGTCATGATCAGAATAGTGTTACGGAAATCAACTTTACGACCAAGACTATCCGTAAGACGACCATCTTCAAGAATTTGCAAAAGGATTTGAGCCACATCTGGGTGAGCCTTCTCAATCTCATCAAAAAGAATCACTGAGTATGGTTTCCTGCGAATCGCCTCAGTCAATTGCCCACCCTCATCATGGCCCACATAACCAGGAGGAGATCCAATCATACGGGAAACCGCATGTTTTTCCATGTACTCGGACATATCAATTTGGATCAATGATTCCTGATCCCCAAAGATGCGTTCCGAAAGAACTTTTGCAAGGTGGGTTTTACCAACACCAGTTGGCCCAAGGAACATAAAGGAACCAATGGGTCTGCGAGGGTCTTTCAGGTCTGCACGCGATCGGCGCAACGCTTTGGCCACCACTTGAGTGGCAAAATCCTGACCAACCACCTGTTCTCTCAGTTCGTTTTCCAACTGAAGAAGTTTTTTACTTTCCTTCGATTCCATGCGATTGAGCGGAATCCCCGTCCAGTCTGCAACCACCTGAAGCATATCGTCTTCGTTCACTTCAGCACGGTTCTGCTCGCGGTTTTTCTTCCAACTTTCAAGCACTCGTTCACGCTTGGCTCGTAGTTTTTTCTCTTTATCGCGGGCTTGGGCCGCCTCTTCAAAATTTTGGTCCGAAATCGCATTCTCTTTGAGGGCACAAACTTCCTTGATCTCGTCCGATAAATCTTCAATTTCCTGAGGTCTTTTCATCGACTCCATACGGGAGCGTGCCCCTGCCTCATCAATCGCATCAATCGCTTTGTCTGGTAGAAATTTACCGGTTACATACCGATCGGTTAATTTCGCAGCCGCCTCCAATGCTTTGTCCGTGTAGTTCACATTGTGGTGATCTTCGTACTTCGATTGGATCCCCTTTAAGATTTGGATGGTATCTTCGATTGAGGGAGCTTCTACTTTGACAGACTGAAATCTTCGATCCAATGCAGAGTCTTTCTCGATGTACTTTCTGTGCTCAGCCAAGGTGGTTGCTCCAATACACTGCAATTCTCCACGGCTTAAAGCTGGCTTAAAAATATTGGATGCATCCATCGCTCCTTCAGCAGCACCAGCACCTACAATCGTGTGCAATTCATCTATGAAGATAATGATGTTTTTGGACTTTTTAAGCTCGTCCATCACCGCCTTGATACGCTCTTCAAACTGTCCACGGTATTTCGTGCCAGCCACCATCAAGGCGAGGTCCAGAGTAACCACTTTTTTATCGATTAAATTTTCTGGAACCAAACCACCAGCAATTTGTTGGGCGAGTCCCTCAACGATGGCTGTTTTCCCAACCCCTGCCTCTCCGATGAGAACAGGATTGTTTTTGGTTCTGCGGCATAGGACCTGAGTAACCCGACGAATTTCAGAAGCACGACCCACCACTGGGTCCAATTCCCCTTTCTTCGCCAACTCAGTGAGATCCCGACCAAAAGCTTTCAAAGCCGGTGTCTTTACATCCTTGCTCTTCTCTTCAGGCTCATCTCCATCTCCGCCCACCACAGAAGATTCCTTTTCTTCGCTGGATGCGAAATTTGGATCGAGTTCAGATAAAATTTCGTTTCGACAACGGTCTACATCCACATCCAAAGATTTTAAAACCCTTGCAGCGACCCCCTCACCTTCCCGAAGTAGTCCCAGAAGGATATGTTCTGTTCCCACATAACTATGATTTAGGGATTTGGCTTCCTTGCCGGCCAAAGCTAAAACTTTCTTAACTCTTGGTGTGTAAGGGATGTTCCCAGATGGCTTAGCTTCCGGTCCCAATCCAACTTGTTCATCTACTGCCTGACGAACCGTATCAAGGTCCAGACCCATTTTTTGGAGAACATTAACAGCCACTCCCTGACCAAGGTTGATCAAACCGAGCAAAAGATGCTCAGTCCCGATATAATTGTGATGGAACCTGTCTGCTTCCTTGCGTGCCAAGGCGAGTACTTGCTGGGCTCTCGGTGTGAAGTTGCTCATTGGTTCGGACATGACTTTAAGATATTGCGGTTAAATGTTTAGTCAACTTGGGGATCCAAGTTTAATTGAGGCATACGAAGAAATTCTTTGCGGAGGGTTTCAGCCCGTAATTGATCACGTTCTCCCGGCTCAATTGGTTTTCCGGCAGATAGTTGGACATGCCCTGGTTGTACTTCGATAAACATACGATCTGCCAGAGCCCTGAATTTTTCGGGCAAAAAACCAAAGTCTGCAGCCAATCGGATTAAGGAAAGGTGGTCCATCGCCTCCGAGCTTTGGATCAGGTAGCAGTTTTTGAGAGAACCAACCGCACGGCTGATCTTATCCACTAAACGCATACCATCATCTTCCAATAATTTCTCCCGTGCCATTCTTTCCTGATGTACAATATTTTCCAAAGTTACCTGTAGTCTTTCCAATATAGCGGTTTCGGACTCACCAAGTGTCTGTTGGTTGGAAATTTGAAAAATACTGCCACTGGCATCTGAACCCTCACCAAATAAGCCACGCACCGCGATTCCGAGGTGGTTTACCGCATTGATCACCTTGTCCATATTTTTAGACATTACCAAACCAGGCAAGTGCATCATCACCGAGGCACGCATACCTGTTCCCAGATTGGTTGGACAGGCTGTCAGGAATCCGAGTTGCTGGTCAAAGGCGTAGTCGAGTTTGGATTCAATCCCGGAATCCAGGGAATCAGCCAATTTCCAAACTTTCTCAAAGTCCAAGCCATTGCTAAGCACCTGTATCCTTAGGTGATCTTCCTCATTGACCATAACGCTGCAGGAACGGTCATCCGAGAGCACAACCCCACCCGATTCATCCGATTGAGAAAGCTCCAGGCTGATCAGGTGTCTTTCCACCAAAATTTGACGATCCAATTCGCTCAACTCATCCAACTCCACAGAAGTCGAAGTTTTCAAATCTGTTACCTTTTCCAAAGCTTCCAAGCATTTGGAAAGGACCGCTTTTTTTTGTCCGGATTGGGCACGCCCAGGGAAAGGAAATTCCCTGAGATTTCGGGCTAACCTTACCCGGGTACTCAAAGCAATTGGGCAAGGTTTGGGTGCCTTACCTTTCGTCTTGGAGAAAAAAAGATCGTGAAACATGTTTAAATTTAAGTCGTAGCTGAGCTTTGAGCCTGCAATTTTTTTAAGCGATCTCTAAGTTCAGCCGCTTTTTCGTAGTTTTCCTCTTCCACCGCTTTTTGGAGGGCTTTGCGAAGGGCATCCTCACTCTCCAAAACAGTCTTTCTCTCAACACTACGGGAGGGAATTTTACCAAGATGATTAATTCCGGCATGCATGCCATCCAAAAGAGGTTCAAGTACGGGACGGAAAACATGGTAACAAGCTTCACACCCTAAACGGCCTCCTTTCTTAAAATCTTGGTGAGTTGTGCCACAACTCTCACAAGTCATCGATGCTGAGGATGATTCGAACTTGGGTTGGTTATCGAGTAAGCTACCAATGGAAAGGTTATCCGGGTTCGTTACACCTTTTTCCTGTGCACAGGACTCGCAAAGATCCATCTTATGCATTTGACCATTAATAATTTGGGTCAAATGGACCGTAGCCTGACTCTCACAATGATGACATTTCATAAGTTCCCTAAACGATTGAATTCCACATTAATATACCTTGCATCAACCAAAAATACAACGCAGATGACGCGCCAAATATTGGTTTGAAAAAGCTTAGAAAAATCTTTTCTCAAGCTACCCGTCCAAGCGCGTCCCATCGCTTTTCACACTTTCCCGAAAGAGATCGATCAATTTCTGGGTAAGGGTGCCAGGTTTCCCATTTCCAATCGGACGATGATCCACTTCCACGCAGGGAATGACTTCCGCTGCAGTACCGGTGAGAAAACATTCATCCGAGATCCACAAATCATAGCGGGTCAAAGCCTGTTCCTTAACTTGGATTCCCATGCCTTCAGCAAGTTCCATCACCGCTGCACGGGTGATTCCACGCAAGGATCCCGCATCGAGAGGCGGGGTGTAAAGCACGCCCTTGCGAATGATAAATACATTATCACCTGTACACTCCGCGATTTCTCCTTTGTCGTTGAGCATCAATGCCTCAAGAAAACCAACTCTCTTTGCCTCAATTTTGGCGAGGATATTATTTAAATAGTTCAGGCTCTTGACCGCAGGGGGCAATGCAGAGGCATTGATCCTTCGGGTTGGCACAGAGATAATTTTTAGGCCATTTTCGTAGAGTTCTTCTGGATAGAGCTGAATATTGTCAGCAATGATAATGACGCTCTGCGGACCGCATCCGTCTGGATTCAGCCCAAGATGGCCCGGTCCACGGGTGACAATCAGCCTGATATACCCATTTTTTAAATTATTTTGCCGACAAGCCTCGCACACTGCCTCGGCAAATTCAGCTCGGCTCATCGGCATATCCAAAAGAATGGCCTTGGCGGAGTGCTCCAACCGCTCCAGGTGCTCATCCAATTTGTAAACGCACCCGTCATACAGCCGAATTCCCTCAAAAACACCATCCCCGTAGAGCAATCCATGATCGAAGACCGAAATCTTCGCATCTTCTTTCTCAACAAAATCTCCGTTTAGATAAATTTTCATCTTCTAAATCTTTGCATGAAGAAAAGATTACCTCTTGGCGAGCGCCAAGCTAAAATCTTATTCACCGGTTGGAGATCAGGTTGTCGACAACCGAGGGGTCTGCCAAAGTGGAGGTATCTCCGATTTGATCAGTCTCGTTGGTGGCAATCTTGCGCAATATCCGGCGCATAATCTTGCCCGACCTGGTCTTGGGCAAGGCGGGTGCCCAGTGGATCACATCAGGTGTGGCAATCGGGCCGATGACCGTGCGTACCTGCTG
>Ga0181597_10001793_pt1 | contig 23765 bp, 21 predicted proteins | sample 041ome_5_FD_148647 | JGI IMG/M metagenome (GOLD analysis project Ga0181597, IMG submission 148647) | Coastal salt marsh microbial communities from the Groves Creek Marsh, Skidaway Island, Georgia - 041403US metaG (spades assembly) | ecosystem: Environmental > Aquatic > Marine > Intertidal zone...
GGGGGCTTAGGGCACCAGTTTCTCCAGCAGCGCTTTGTCGCGTACCGCGCCTTTGTCGGCGCTGGTGGCGAGCAGGGCGTAGGCCTTGAGCGCGGTGGTGACTTTGCGCGGACGCTGTTCCACGGGCTTCCAGCCTTTTTTGTCCTGCTCGTGGCGGCGATGGGCGATTTCTTCGTCGCTGACCAGCAGGTTGATGGTGCGCTCGTGGATGTTGATCAGGATTTTGTCACCCTCCTGCACCAAACCGATGGCACCGCCTGCGGCGGCTTCCGGCGAAGCGTGGCCGATGGACAGGCCCGAGGTGCCGCCGGAGAAGCGGCCGTCGGTGAGCAGGGCACAGGCTTTGCCCAAGCCTTTGGATTTCAGGTAGGAGGTCGGGTAGAGCATTTCCTGCATGCCCGGGCCGCCTTTCGGGCCTTCGTAGCGGATGATGACGATGTCGCCTTCTTTTACTTCGTCGGCGAGGATGCCGCGCACTGCGCTGTCCTGGCTCTCGAAGATTTTCGCGTTGCCTTCGAAGACGTGGATCGACTCATCAACACCGGCGGTTTTCACCACGCAACCGTCGAGGGCGATGTTGCCGTACAGCACGGCCAGGCCACCTTCTTGCGAGTACGCGTGCTCGGCGCTGCGGATGCAACCGTTCTCACGGTCGTCATCGAGGGTTTTCCAGCGGGTGCTCTGGCTGAAGGCGGTCTGCGTTGGGATGCCGGCCGGGCCTGCGCGGAAGAAGGTGTGCACGGCTTCATCGTCAGTCTGGGTGATGTCCCATTTGGCGATGGCTTCTTCCATGCTGCGGCTGTGTACGGTCGGCAGGTCGGTGTGCAGCAGGCCGCCACGGGCCAGCGAGCCGAGGATGCTGAAGATGCCGCCCGCGCGGTGGACGTCTTCCATGTGGTACTTCTGGATGTTTGGCGCGACCTTGCACAGCTGCGGCACTTTGCGCGAAAGGCGGTCGATGTCGCGCAGGTCGAAGTCGATCTCAGCCTCCTGGGCGGCGGCCAGCAGGTGCAGGATGGTGTTGGTTGAACCACCCATGGCGATGTCCAGGCTCATGGCATTCTCGAACGCCTTGAAGTTGGCAATATTGCGCGGCAGAACCGACTCATCGCCCTCGCCGTAGTAGCGTTTGCACAGCTCGACCACGGTGCGCCCAGCTTGCAGGAACAGCTGCTCGCGGTCGCTGTGGGTGGCCAGGGTCGAACCGTTACCTGGTAGGGCCAGGCCCAGGGCTTCCATCAGGCAGTTCATCGAGTTAGCGGTAAACATGCCGGAGCAGCTGCCGCAGGTCGGGCAAGCGCTGCGCTCGTATTCGGCAACCTTTTCATCGCTGGCGCTCTCGTCAGCGGCGATCACCATGGCATCGACCAGGTCCAGACCATGGCTGGCCAGCTTGGTTTTGCCGGCTTCCATCGGCCCGCCGGAGACAAAGATCACCGGGATGTTCAGGCGCAAAGCAGCCATCAGCATGCCGGGGGTGATTTTGTCGCAGTTGCTGATGCAAACAATGGCGTCGGCACAGTGAGCGTTGACCATGTACTCGACGGAGTCGGCGATGATCTCGCGGCTCGGCAGCGAATAAAGCATGCCGTCGTGGCCCATGGCGATGCCGTCATCGACCGCGATGGTGTTGAATTCTTTGGCCACGCCACCGGCCCGCTCGATTTCGCGGGCGACCAGTTGCCCCATGTCTTTGAGGTGCACGTGGCCGGGTACGAACTGGGTGAAGGAGTTGGCAACGGCAATGATCGGCTTTTTGAAGTCTTCGTCCTTCATCCCGGTAGCACGCCACAGGGCGCGGGCGCCGGCCATGTTACGGCCGTGGGTGGAGGTCTTTGAGCGGTAGTCAGGCATGGTGATAAATCCTGCAAAGGCTAATCAGGTTACGCGTTCACAGACACTAGTGCTGTGCTGGCAACGGGCTGTTGGTGCGTATGTTGAGCCGGGTTCAGGCCCAAGGCAAACGCGAGTGAGCATCTGCTGGGCTGGGGCGCTGCTTGGCGCGGTGTGGGCGCTGGCGTGGCCGGGCTACAAGTCCGCCTGGGATGTGGCAGGAGAGTGGCGATTCTAATCCCAGGCGGCTTGAGGCGAAAGCGCGGGGTGCTTATTCAATCTGCTCGATACCGCGCATGCGGGTGGCGCGGCGGCGCAGCAGCTCGATGGTGATCAGCAGCACAATCGACATCAGGATCAACAGGGTGGCGATGGCCAGGATGCTCGGGTTGATCTGCTCGCGCAGGCCCGAGAACATTTGCCGGGGAATGGTGCGTTGCTGCGGCCCGGCCATAAACAGGATCACCACCACTTCATCGAACGAGGTGATAAAGGCGAACAGCGCGCCGGAGATCACCCCTGGACGAATCAACGGCATGATGATGTCGAAGAACACCCGCAGTGGCGTGGCGCCCAGATTCAGCGCCGCGCGGGCCAGGCTGTAGTCGAAACCCGTCAGGGTAGCGGTGACGGTGATGATCACAAACGGTGTGCCGAGGGCGGCGTGGGCGATGATGATGCCCAGGTAGTTACCGGCCAGGCCAAGGTCGGAGTAGAAGAAGAACATCCCGGCGGCAGTGATGATCAACGGCACGATCATCGGCGACAGCAGCAGGGCGGTAATCAGGCGGCGCATCGGCATATCGTCGCGCGCCAGGCCCACGGCGGCGCAAGTGCCGAGTACGGTGGCCAGCAGGGTGGCAAAGAAACCAATGAGAAAGCTGTTCTTGATTGCCAGCAGCCATTTGTCATCGCTGAAGATGGCGCTGTACCAGCGCAGCGAATAGGCCTCGGGCTGGAAGGTGAGCATGCCTTCGGTAAAGCTGAAGAAGGGCTCGACGTTGAATGACAGCGGAATGATCACCAGGATCGGCATGATCAAAAACAGCAGCACCAGCCAGGAGCTGGTCTTTAACAGCCAGCTACCCAGGTGATACCAAAAACCGTAATAGGCGGGAATCTTGGACATATCAGCTCATCCCAGTTTGATATTGCTGGCACCGACGAAGCGGTCGTAGAGCCAGTACAGCAGCAGAATCAGCGCGAGCAATAAGGACCCTAGCGCGGCAGCCAGTTCCCAGTTGTTCGAGCGCTGCATATGGAAGGCGATGATGTTGCTGATCATCTGCCCATCGGTGCCGCCGACCAGTGCCGGGGTGATGTAGTAACCCACCGAGATGATGAACACCAGCAGCGCCCCGGCGCTCAGCCCCGGCAGGGTCATCGGGAAATAGATGCGGGCGAAGGCCGGTATCGGTCGCGCGCCTAACGACAGCGCTGCACGCAGGTAACTGGGGTCGATACCGCGCATCACGCTGTACAGCGGCAAAATCATAAACGGCAGCAAGATATGGGTCATCGCGACCACGGTGGCGAACGAGGTGTAGAGCATTTCAATCGGCTCGCCGATCACGCCGACGCCGAGCAGGAAGGAGTTGATCACCCCGTTGGTCTGTAGCAGTGCGATCCAGGCGGTGGTGCGCACCAGCAGCGAGGTCCAGAACGGTAACAGCACCAGCACCAACAACAAGTTGGCGCGGTTTTCTGGTAGGCGAGCCAGGTAATAGGCCAGCGGATAGCCAAGCAGGGCGCAGAAAATGGTGATGACCAGCGCCATGCTCAGGGTCTTGCTGTACAGCTGCAGATAGATCTGCGTGTCTTCGCGTACCTGAACGCCGTGTTCTTGGTCGAGCTCAAGATCGAGCGCGGTCAAGTAGTAGTCGTAGGTGTAGGGCTTGCCTGCGCGCTGGATGGCGAACCAGATGTCCGGCCTGCTCCATTTGCGGTTGGATTTGAGCAGGATCTCGGCGCCTTGCTGCGCCAATTGCTCGCTATCCAGGCGCGAAAGTTTACGGGCGGTGGATTTGACCACGCTGGACATGCCCGCTGAGGCGCGGTTGAACTCTTCGGCGAGTTTGCCGGACTGGCGCACTTTGGCCAGGTCGTGCAGCTCTTGGGCAAAGACGCTTAGGGTTTGTTGATCAGGAACCGTTTTGCCGTCCCAGCGTTGCAGCTCGCTCAGGGTCAGCGGAATTAGGGTGGCCACCGTGGGGTGGTGGACACTGCGCCAGAGCATGCTGGCAATCGGTGCAACAAAACTCAGCAGGATGAAGATCAGCAACGGCACGACAAATAGAAAGGCCGTGAGGCGTTTCTTGTTGCGGGCGCTGGAGGCTTGGCTGGCTTCGGTGCGGGTGAGTGAGGACAAGCGTTAACTCCTTTGCAACCTGAAAGCGACACCCCGCGCCGATGCGGCGCGAGGTGTCCGAGGCATTACTTCAACAGCCACTCGTTGAATTTCTCGCCGAGCGATTCACCGTAGTCCGCCCAGAAGTCCGAGCCGGCCTGGATGCCTTTATCCAGGTGCGCGGTCGGCAAGTGCGGTGCGGCGCTCTGATCGGCCAACGGCATGGACGATTTGCGGGTTGGGCCGTAGGCCACGTCTGGCATGCCGGCCAGTGGCTTGGAACCAGTGGCGTAGGCAATGAACTTCAGCGCGAGGTCTTTCTTCTTCGAGCCTTTGACGATGGCCCAGGCGTCGAGGTCGTAGACGTGGCCGTCCCAGACGATGACGAAGGGTTTTTTCTCCTGGCGGATGGCGTCATAGAAGCGCCCGTTAGCCGATTGCACCAGCACGGCGCCGCCATCGTTGAGCAGCTGCGGGGCTTGCGACCAAGAATCGAACCAGACGATGTCTTGCTTGATAGTGTCCAGTTTGGCAAAGGCGCGGGCCTGGCCTTCTGGCGTGGAGAGCACCTCGTAAACGTCACCCGGCGCTACGCCGTCAGCCAGCAGGGCCCATTCCATATTTACTTGCGGGCGTTTGCGCAGGGCGCGCTTGCCAGGAATCTTCGCGGTGTCGAAGAAGTCGTTGATGCTGGCAGCCTTGGTGCCACCGATGGTTTTCTCGTTGTAGGCGAACACCACCGACCAGACGATGTTGCCGACCGCGCACTCACTGGCCAGCGCTTCGGGGATAAAGTCCTTAGTGGCAGGGACGCCATCGATACCGGCCGGCAGAATGTCGCGCGGGATGGTTTCCAGTAAGCCTTCAGAGCAAGCGCGTTCGAGGTCGATCACTTCGAAGTCGACCACGTCCCACTGGATATTGCCCGATTCCACCTGGGCTTTGATCTCCGCCACGCCGCCGGTGTAATCCTCGAACAGTACCTTGTTGCCGGTGTCTTTCTGGAAAGGATCAATCACATGCTTTTGCTGGGCTGCGCCATAGGCACCGCCCCAGGATACGACGGTCAGGGTTTCCTCGGCGCTGGCGGCGAAACTTGCCGTACCCAGTGCAGCTGCGAGGGCGAAGGTGGAAAAGCGGGTGGTCAGTGTTCTAGCCATTGCTGAGCTCCATTGCTTCTTATCGTTCAGGGTGTCGTGACGACGGGGCGATCCAGGGCCTGGCTGTCTTGCGGCTGCCAGGCCAGGGCGACTTCTTCCTTGGCACTGAGTTGCGGGGCGCTGCTGTCATTCATGTTCTTAACCACCAACTCGGTGCCGTCAGCGGTGATGAAGTGATAGCGGATGTACTCGCCGACATAGTGGCGGGTGACGAACCGTGCCATGACCTGATTGCCGGTGCTGCCAAGACGTTCGGTAAAGCTGAGCTTCTCCGGGCGAATCGATACGGTGGTGGGCAGGCCGACTTCCGTGCAGTTGGCTTTTAGCGCGCTGACCAAACCGCCGGCGTCCAGGCGCACTTGGACGCTGTCCTCACTGACGGCCTCGATCACGCCCTTGAGCTTGTTGCTCTCGCCAATAAAGTCGGCGACGAACAGATTGGCCGGGCGTTCGTAAAGCACATGGGGCGCCGCGCATTGCTGGACGATGCCGCTTTCGAATACGGCAATCCTGTCGCTCATGGTCAGGGCTTCGGTCTGGTCGTGGGTCACGTAGATCACGGTGAAACCGAGCTGCTCGTGCAGGCGTTTGATCTCGAACTGCATTTGCTCGCGCAGTTTTTTGTCGAGCGCGCCAAGCGGTTCGTCCATCAATACGATGTCTGGGGCGAAGATCAGCGCGCGTGCTAAGGCCACCCGTTGGCGTTGGCCGCCGGACAGTTGCCCTGGGAAGCGGTTGCCGAAATCCAGTAACTCGACCAGCGACAAGTATTCATCGACCTTGGCGCGGATCACGTCTTTAGGCTGCTTACGGATCTTCAGCGGGTAGGCGAGGTTTTCGCGCAGGGTCATGTGCGGAAACAGGGCGTACTGCTGGAAAACCATGCCGATATTGCGCTGGTAAGGCGCGATGCTGGTGACCGAGCGGCCATTGATCAGGATCTCGCCACTGGTCACATCTTCGAAGCCAGCGAGCATCATCAGGCAAGTGGTTTTACCCGAGCCAGAAGGGCCGAGCAGGGTGATAAATTCGCCCTTAGCCACGTCCAGATTGAAGTCCTTGACCACCAGGTTCTTGTGGTCATAAGTCTTTTTCACGTTGGTGAATTGCAGGAACGGTTTGTCCCCTGCTAGGTCAGCCATACCCCTCCCCAATTGTGTGCGTAATGGATAACGGCTTGTGGCCGTTAGCTGAATGCTTGAGTCCGTTGGCCACGGTGTTGATGCGGCGGGCAACGTGTCTGAGTGTTCAAGCAACGCAAGCACTGTGCCAGCACTGCTGCAGGGCATCGTAATCACTGCAGTACTGGGGTTTGAGCCTAGCGCAGTGGCGCGGTTGCGCCAGGCGGGTGTGGGGAGTGGTAACAGTGCGGGGTAGAAGGAAGCACCTGCCGAGATGCACTCGGCAGGTGCGCACGCTTAGGCGTGATTGATATAACGGTGCACGTGCTGCGGCGTTTAACTGTTGGGCAGCAGGCGCACAGTGAGGCTTTTGATATAGCGGGTTTCGGCAATCGCCGGGTGCACCGGATGGTCCGGGCCTTGGGCGCCGCGTTCGAGCAGTTGGATGTTGCGATCCAGGTGGCGCGCGCTGGTCAGCAGGATGTTCTGCAGGTTGTCCTCTTCCAGGTGCATGGAGCAGCTGGCGCTGATCAGGATGCCGTCCTTGTTGAGCAGGCGCATGGCTTGCTCGTTGAGGCGACGGTAGGCGCCTTCGCCGTTTTTCTGGTCTTTCTTGCGTTTGATAAAGGCGGGCGGGTCGGCGACGATCACGTCGAAGCGCTCTTCTGATGCCTTGAGCTGTTTCAGGGCTTCGAAGACATCGCCTTCAACACAGGCGACTTTATCGGTCAGGCCGTTCAGCGCAGCGTTGCGCTCAACCCCGTCGAGGGCGAAGCCGGAGGCGTCCACGCACATTACGTCACTGGCGCCAAAGGCTGCCGCTTGCACACCCCAGCCGCCGATGTAGCTGAACAGGTCGAGTACGCGCTTGCCTTTGACGTAGGGTGCCAGGCGTGCGCGGTTCATACGGTGGTCGTAGAACCAGCCGGTTTTCTGCCCTTCAATGACCGGGGCTTCAAACTTCACGCCGTTCTCTTCTAGCGCGACCCACTCCGGGACCACGCCAAATGGCGTTTCCACGTAACGCGGCAGGCCTTCGGCGTCGCGCGCGGCAGAGTCGTTCTTGAGCAGGATGCCGCTAGGCTTGCACACCTGAATCAGTGCGGCGAGCACATCTTCTTTGTGACGTTCCATGGTGGCTGAGGCCAGCTGCACCACCAGAATGTCGAAGAAGCGGTCGACCACCAGGCCCGGCAGCAGGTCGGAGTCGCCGAATACCAAGCGGTAGCAGGGCTTGTCGAACAGGCGCTCGCGCAGCGACAGGGCCACGTTGAGGCGGTGCACCAGCAGGGATTTATCCAGCACATGCTTGAGGTCACGCGACAGCAGGCGCGCACAGATCAGGTTGTTCGGGCTCATCGCCACCACGCCCAGCGCTTTACCGCCGGCCGCTTCGAGGATGGCCTGGTCGCCGGCCACAAAGCCGCTCAGTGGTGTGGCGGTGACGTCGATTTCGTTGCTGTAGACCCACAGATGGCCGGCGCGCAGGCGTCGGTCGGCGTTGGCTTTCAGGCGCAGGCTGGGCAGGGACATGCTGGGGACTCCGAAAAAAGAGCGGAATTATAGCCGGTTCATCCCGCTCTGTTTACGTTTCCGCTGCGGTCGCGCTGAAAGGTCAACAAACCCTAGCGTCGCGGTGGTTACAAAACGCGACTGTGGAAGTGTTGGGGGAGTCGCTAAACTGTTGCACACCTCTCACTCCGGTTTTCCCTGTTATGTCTCAAGAGCTCTCCGCCGACTATATCCGGCAAGTACTGCAAGGCATCAGCGTGCCGCCGCAGCCGCAGATCATGGTGGATTTGCAGATGGAACAGGTGATGCCCGATCCGGATCTACGCGCCATCGCCAAGCTGATTAGCCAGGACCCGGGGTTATCTGGCGCGCTGCTAAAGCTGGTGAACTCGCCGTTCTTCGGCCTGGCCAACCGCATCGCCTCGATCCAGCAGGCGGTCAACTTGTTGGGCTGCAACACGGTGATCAACCTGATCAATGCGCAGTCGATTCGCGGCGAACTGACAGATGAGGCCATCGTCACCCTCAACCGCTTTTGGGACACCGCTCAGGATGTGGCCGTGACCTGTCTGAGTCTGGCCAAGCGCATCGGTTACCACTCGCCGGATGAGGCCTACGCCCTGGGCCTGTTTCACAATTGCGGCATCCCGCTGATGCTCAAGCGGTTCCCTCATTACATGAGCGTGCTGGAAGAAGCCTATGCCAGCGCCACCGATGAGCGTCGGGTGGTGGATACCGAAAACCGTCTGCTGAATACCAACCATGCAGTGGTTGGCTACTTCACCGCCAAGTCGTGGAACCTGCCGCTGCACCTGTGCGAAGCGATTGCGAGCCACCACAACGCGCTGGCGATTTTTAGCGAAGACGCCAGCCGCGATGCGCCGCTGAAAACCCTGCTGGCGATTTTGAAGATGGCAGAGCACATCTGTGCCAGCCATCGGGTGCTTGGCAATCAGGCTGAGGACCATGAATGGCAAAGCATTGAGCAGCTGGTGCTGGAGTATGTCGGGCTGTCGGAGTATGACTTCGAGAACCTGCGCGAGAGCATTCGCGACCTCGGCGCGCGCTAGCCTGTGGCGTCGTTTTCGGGGCATTCCTGATAAGGTAGGCGCCCGCTCCAATTGCTCAGCCGATGACTCGCTATGCCAGAACTTCCAGAAGTAGAAACCACCCGCCGCGGCATTGCGCCCTACCTTGAAGGTCAGCGCGTTAGCCGGGTGATCGTGCGCGAGCGCCGGCTGCGCTGGCCGATCCCCGAGGACCTGGATATCCAGCTGTCCGGGCAGCGTATCGAATGCGTCGAGCGGCGCGCCAAGTACCTGCTGATCAAGGCCGAAACCGGCAGCCTAATAAGCCATCTGGGCATGTCTGGCAGCCTGCGCCTGGTCGAGTGCGGCCTGCCGGCGGCCAAGCATGAGCATGTAGATATCGAGCTGGAGTCTGGCCTGGCCTTACGCTACACCGACCCTCGGCGTTTCGGTGCACTGCTCTGGAGTGCCGACCCATTGAGCCATGTGCTGTTGAGCAAGCTCGGGCCAGAGCCCTTGACCGAGTTGTTTGATGGCGAGCGGTTGTTTCAGCAGTCGCGTGGCCGAGCCATGGCGGTTAAGCCCTTTATCATGGACAACGCCGTGGTGGTCGGTGTGGGCAACATCTATGCCTCGGAGGCGCTGTTTGCGGCGGGCATCGATCCGCGTCGCGAAGCCGGCTCCGTGTCGCGGGCGCGCTACCTAAAGTTGGCGGCTGAGATCAAACGCATCCTCGCTCACGCCATTGAGCGCGGCGGCACCACCCTACGCGACTTCGTTGGCGGCGATGGACAGCCGGGGTATTTCCAGCAGGAACTGTTTGTCTATGGCCGTGGCGGTGAGTTCTGCAAGCACTGCGGCAGCACCCTGCGCGAGGTCAAACTGGGTCAGCGCGCCAGCGTGTATTGCCCGCGCTGCCAACGCTAAAGCATTTGCTGCGCGTTGAGATTTGACTGCTCGGCTGCAACTGGCAGGCGCTGAGCGCATAACAATAAGAAAGACCGAGGTATTGATGTCCGGTAACTATCTGCCCCGCAACCGGCTGGCTGAATGGGTGGGCCGCGTGGCGCTGAAGCTGATGGGTTGGCGTATCGAAGGCCAACTGCCGAAACTCGACAAGTTTGTCGTCATCGGCGCGCACCACACCTCCAACTGGGACTTCGTGATTTTTATTGCAGTGAAATTTGTGCTGCGCCTGAATGCCCGCTGGTTCGGTAAGCACACGATTTTCCGCTGGCCCTTTGGCGCGCTGATGCGTGCGTGGGGTGGTATTGCTATCCGTCGTGAGCGCCAGGGCAATACCGTCGAGCAGGCGATACAGGCCTTTAGCGAACATGAGCATTTTATGTTGGTGCTCTCGCCTGAAGGCACACGCAAGAAGGTCGAACGCTGGAGAATGGGCTTCTACCACATTGCCCTGGGAGCCGGCGTGCCGATCGTGCTGGGTGCGCTGGACTATCAGAATCGGCGTGTGTTTATCGGGCCGACGTTTATGCCGACGGGGGACGAAACTGCTGATCTCAATACGATCCTGGCGTTTTACCGGCCTTTTATCCCGAAAAAACCTGAATATGCCTTTTATGGGGATTGACGGGCGTCACGCTGACAATTACCAATGCGCTGTTATAGTTAGTCTCACTGCCTCCTAAACACTGAAGGATCGCCCCATGAAACTGTTCCGCTCAACCGCTGCTGCTCTGGCGCTGACCACTGGCCTGCTGGCGCTGCCAGCCCATGCTGAGGTAGCGCAGCAGAATACCAGCGGGGACCCCCTGTATACGGCTAACGCACCTGGAGCATTTTCGATGCTGGGTGATCTGCTGATCGCTCGGCCACTGCTGATCGGTGCTACCGCCATTGGTGCTGTGGCCTTTGTCGTCAGCCTGCCGTTTACTGCGCTGGGCGGTAATGTCAAAGAGGCAGGGCAGTCGTTGGTAGCGGATCCTGCTCGTGAAGCATTTGCCCGTTGCTTAGGCTGTACGAGCTCAGTAAAAAATGAGTACTGAGTCTTACCAATAAAAAAGGCGCCTTGCAGGCGCCTTTTTTGTTTTTCATCAGTATCGATATTTATCTTCGATATCTCTCATTCCACGTGCCAGCGCTGTTTCTGATATCAAGCCGTCTTGGTAGTCACGATATAGTTTCTTTTCAGCTTCGCGCTTGTCGTTATCAATTTGTGCTTTTGAAAAGTTGTAGTTAATCCGAGTTGCGCCGTCATACCCGCTAACGGGGTCCCAGAAAATGGATAGGGGCCAGAAGAGAAGGTTGAGTACGCCAAAGGCTGGTTCTCTTGCATAGAAGGAACCACCGCCAGGGAGAATGCCGAGCAATGCGCCAGTGGTAGGGTTCTTCTCTTGAACGGCTAAGCCTCGGGCTTCCATTGAGTTGTACTGAGCAGACTGCTGCGAGTTAAGACCGGTCGCACACCCTGACGTTAAGAGCGCTATTAAGCCGACGAAGATAAAATTTTTGATCATGGTACATCCCTTTTTTTGTCCCTCTTCAATCGATGAAGAGATTATTAGCTTTTTTGTATTAGGCCTTAAGCTGCCTGCCGGGCATGATACTTGGGCAATTTAAGTATGTCTCTGCGATTGGGTTCTACCTGATTCTGACTGCAGATGTCCCAATCCCCCGCAGATCGCTCGCCGCTTCGACATGACCATCCTGTTTGTCCCAGAACAGCACCTGCTGATTCCCGTACTGCCGCTCTGTCGATTTCAATTGATGCCCCAGTGCGTTTAGCGCCGCGCGTTGTGCTGCGCTGAATGTGTCTGGCTCGTGCTCGATCAGGTCTGGGCGGAACTGGTGGTGGTAGCGCGCGACACTGGGCCAGTGGTCGATGGGTTGTTGATCCAGGTACTCGAGCATCGCCAGTAGCACCATGCTGGGAATCCGGCTGCCGCCTGGCGTGCCGAAGCTGGCGAAATCCTCAGGGCTTTCGATAAAGCTCGGGCTCATGCTCGACAGGGGCCGTTTGCCGGCGGCAATGCTGTTGGCCTGGCTGCCGCTCAGGCCGTAGGCGTTACTGCCTTGTATGTCGGCGGCAAAGTCATCCATTTCGTTGTTCAGTAATACGCCGGTGCCGGGCACGGTAAAGGCGGCGCCGAAGGGCAGGTTGACCGACAGTGTGGCGGCGACGGCATTGCCCTCGGTGTCGAGTACGGTGAAGTGGGTGGTGTGATCACCTTCTTTCCAGGCTCTGCTCGGTGGCAGGCTGTCGCTTGGTGTGGCGTGTTGCGGGTCGATGCTGCTGGTCAGCTGCTTTAGGTAGTCAGGTGCAAGCAGTTGGGCGGCTGGGTTGTTCACAAAGTCGGGATCGCCGAGCAGGCCTCGGTCGCGGTAAGCACGGCGCAAGGTCTCGACCACGAGGTGGGTGCGCTGCACGGCATCAACCTGTTGCCAGGGCAGTTGCTGCAGCATCAGCAGGCTTTGCCCCAAGGCAATGCCGCCCGCTGACGGTGGCGGTGCGCTGATCAGCTCGCGGCCTTGATCAAGCTGGACGCGCAACGGCTGGCGCTCAACGATACGGTACTCGGCCAAGTCTTTGAGCGACCAGATGCCACCTGCGGCTTGTACCGCTTGGACGAGTGTTTCGGCGACCTTGCCGCCGTAAAAGCCTTGATGGCCCTGTGCGGCTAATTGCTCCAGTGTCAGGGCCAGTTCGGGTTGGCGCAGTAGGCTGAATTGTTCCGGTATGTCGCCTTTTTCGAGGAACAGCCGCGCGGTCTCTGCATCACTGCGCATGGCCTCAAGGCGCCAGCCCGCGCGCTCACGGTAAACCCGGTCGATACTGACACCGCTGCGGGCCAGGCGAATAGCCGGGGCCAGCGAGTCACGCAGCGGTAGGCGGCCGAAACGCTCTGCCAGTTGCACCAACGCCGCTGGCAAGCCGGGAATAGCAGCCGCCAGTGCGCCGTTCAGAGACAGCTGTTTGTGTACTTCGCCATCGACTTTATAGAGGTCGGCGTGGGCCGCCAGTGGCGCACGCTCGCGGGCATCGAGGAAGCGATAGGTGGGCGATTCGCCGGCTTCGCGCAGTAAAAAGAAGCCGCCGCCGCCGAGTCCGGAACCGTAAGGCTCGACTACCGCAAGAGCGGCGCTGATGGCGACGGCCGCATCGAAGGCATTGCCGCCCAGTGCCAGGGTTTCCTGGCCTGCGACGGTAGCGGCGGGGTGCGCCGTGGCAACCGCAATGCGTTCGGGCAGGGCGGCGGCATGCAGTTCAAGGGCGCAGAGTAGGGCAAGCGCACCGAACAGGGCACGCCAGGGAAGATGGCCGCGGATCAGGCGGCCGGTCTTCATGCTTTACCGGTAATGATCATGTACTTCTGCATCAAATCATCCTTGCTCTCGACATTGTTTTCATCGAGCGGGATGCAATCGACCGGACAGACCTGCTGGCATTGCGGCTCATCATAATGGCCGACGCATTCCGTACACAGGTTGGGGTCAATCTCGTAGATTTCTTCGCCCTGGGAAATTGCCGCGTTAGGGCACTCGGGCTCGCAGACGTCGCAGTTGATGCAGTCGTCGGTGATGATCAGTGACATGTGTAACCACTCCCGCTGCAAACCGGTGGCGCAGCCTAGATGTGTACAGAAAGACGTTGGCGCAAATTGTGCCGCATCGGGGCCACGCATGCACGCGGCCATGCGGTAATGACTCAGCGCTTGAAGCGTTCAGTCAGCGCGGCGGCTACGGCCGGGTGTACGAAGTTGGAGATATCACCACCCAGGGCGGCGATCTCACGCACCAGTGTTGAGGAGATAAACGAGTACTTTTCCGACGGCGTTAGGAACAGGCTTTCCACGTCAGGGGCCAGTTGACGGTTCATATTGGCCAGTTGGAACTCGTATTCGAAGTCGGACACCGCCCGCAGGCCGCGCAGAAATACATTCGCGCCCTGTTCCTTGGCGAAATGCGCCAGCAGGGTTGAGAAACCCACTACTTCAACGTTGGGCAGGTGTTGGGTGACCTCCCGGGCCAGTTCGACGCGTTGTTCCAGGCTGAACAGCGGGTTCTTCTTCGGGCTGGCGGCGACTGCAATGATCACGCTGTCGAACAGCCGTGCCGCGCGCTCGACCAAGTCGCCGTGCCCCTTGGTGATGGGGTCGAAGGTGCCTGGGTATAACACTCGATTCATCGTGACGTCCTGGCGGGTTCGTTGGGGAGACGGATGGTAGCGCAGCGCTTCACCGTGGCCAAGTCGGGCGCGGCGGATCGCCGTGATTCACGGGCGCAGAATGGCCCGTGAATACCCTGTCATCAGGCGTGCTTGAGACGTTCGGCGAGTTTTGTCGCGAGTTTGGCGGTCAGGCCGTAGATCGACAGCTGCGGGTTGGCGCCGATACTGGTGGGGAACAACGAGCCGTCATGGATCGACAGGTTACTCAGTTGGTGATGGCGGCCAAGGCTGTCAGTCACGGCATGCTGTGGGTCTTCGCCCATGGCGCAGCCACCCATGACGTGGGCGCTGCCCAGGCGTGTGCGATACAGCTCCAGGCTGAAGCTGTCGATCAGGCGTTTCGCCTCCGCCAGGGTGTTCACGTAACCGGCATCGGCGTGCAGCGGCAGTACGGCTTTGGCGCCGGCGGCAAACTGAATTTCGGCCATGGTATGGAAGGCGCGGCGTATGCCGTCCCAGGTGTAATCGGTCATTTGGTAGTCGAGCACCGGGCTACCATCGCCGCGCAGTTCAACTTTGCCTTCGGCGCTGTCTGGGTGAAAACCGTCGCGCATCAATGCCAGCATCACGTTGGTGTGGGGCAGTTGCTCCATACGCATGGCGTTGTCGATGCCAAAACGCCCGAGCATCGTGGCGGTGATGGCGGGTTGCAGCGGCGGCACTTCGAGCTTGTAGGAGAGGCGCCCTGCTGCGCCGTCATCCCACTGGAAGTGGTCGGAGTAGATTGATTGCGGCGCGCCATAGAACGGATTGATCACCTGTTCGAACAGCGCGGCCGAGAAGTTCACCAGGTGCAGATAGGTGCGTTTGCCCGTGCGCTGATGGGGATCTGGGGCGCCTGAGCGCAGGAGAATGCCCGGGGTGTTGATGCCGCCGCCGGACAGTACGTAATGCTTGGCTTTAACGGTGATTTTGCGACCATTGGGCGCGACACTGCGCGCGTCCATGCCCAGGCATTCGATGCCAGTGACTGTGTCGCCATCCAGTAGCAAACGTTCGACGCGCGCCAGATAGAGCAGTTCGCCGCCCTTTTCCAGGGTCGCTGGAATGGTGGTGACCAGCATCGACTGCTTAGCGTTGGTCGGGCAGCCCAGGCCGCAATAGCCGAGGTTCCAACAGCCGCGCACGTTGCGCGGAATCACCTGCCACTCGTAGCCGAGCTTGCTGCAGCCGGTACGAATGACCTCGTTATTGGCATTCGGCGGCACGGCCCAGGGGGCAACGCCCAGGCGTTGTTCCATCTGCGCAAACCAGGGCGCCATGTCTTCGGCGCTGTGGCCTTGGACACCATGCTCCTTGGCCCAGTGTTCCAGGGTCGGCGTGGGCGTGCGGAAACTGGAAGTCCAGTTGATCAGGGTGGTGCCACCGACCGCGCGGCCCTGCATGATGGTGATCGCGCCATCCTTGCTCATGCGCCCGATGCCTTCCTGATACAGCTCAGCATAGGCCTTGTCTTCGAGCATCTTGAAGTCATCGCTGGTTTTCAGCGGGCCTTCTTCAATCAGCAGCACCTTGAAGCCGGCTGCGCTGAGAACTTCAGCCGTAGTGCCGCCGCCCGCGCCGCTGCCGACGATGGCGACGTCCGCTTCGAGGGTCAGGTCGTTGTCTAGCTGCGAACCGTTATAGGTCTTCCAGCCACGGGCCAGGCCTTCTTTGAAACTATCGGGTACGGGCATTTGAGGTGCTCTCAGGCGAATTCTTATTAGCGTCCAGCGGTTCCGCTCATTGACGATCTCGCGGCATGGCCGACGCGCAGCAGGTCGTGGTCAAACAGTTGGCGGGCCGGGGTAGCCGCAGTGCGCCCACGACTCGGCGCGGCTGTACCAACTCATCATGACTAACTGCAGCAGCGAGGCTTGGCCCATTTTCAGCAGCGCCAACGAGCTGTTTTGCCAGCGCTCAAGAAACGCCTGTATATCGGCAGCTGAGGCGTTCTGCCAGCTGCCCCAAACCCCGGTCAGTGGGCCGCGAGTGATGGGCAGGGCCAGCACATCGAAAAGCTGCACGGTCAGCTTGAGCAGTTCGGGCGATAGGTGATTGAGGCTGTAGTCGAGGTTCTCCAGGGTGCCGCTGATGGCCTGCGGCATCTGCGCCGGGGGCACCGCGCCCGCGAGCATCACCGGGATCAGCGCCTGCAGGAAGGGCAGGTCGGTTTTACGAATTACCGCAAAGCCGGCTTTCGGCGTGCTGGCCGAGCAGCCGCTGAGGGTGGCGGTCAGGCCGGCCGTGCCGAGCAGGGCAGTGCCCAGTAGGCCGACTTTGAGCAGGCTGCGGCGTGACAGGTTAGGTGCTTCAAGTGTGCGGGTGTGCATTTTATTGTTATCACCGAATCAGGCTGTGGGCGGGCGCAGGGCGACTGAGCCCGCCCGGATCAGGTCAGCGTACGAACAGCTTGTAGATGAGTTTTTGCAGAGTTTTGCCATAGGGTGGGTAGATCGTTTTGGCGGCGTTGAAGCGCTGCTTGATAAACACCCCCTTGGCCTTGCTGAAGGTCATAAAACCTTCATGGCCGTGGTAATGGCCCATGCCGGAAGGGCCGACGCCGCCGAATGGCATGTCGTCCTGGGCCACGTGTAACAGAGTGTCGTTGATGCACACACCGCCGGAGTGGGTTTCATGCAGGACACGCTGCTGCTCGCTCTTGTCGTAGCCGAAGTAGTACAACGCCAGCGGCCGGTCGCGCTGGTTGATATAGGCAAACGCGTCTTCCAGTTTGTCGTATGGGATGATCGGCAGCAGCGGGCCGAAGATCTCGTCCTGCATCACCTTCATCTCATCCGTCACATTCAGCAGCACGGCCTGTGGCATGCGTCGGCCCTGGGCTTCTGGGTACAGCGAGATAACGGTTGCGCCCTTGCTTTCGGCGTCCTGCAGGTAGCTGTTGAGGCGCTGTTGCTGGCGTTCATTGATGATGGCGGTGTAGTCCGGGTTGTCCGCAAGCGTCGGGAAGAAGCTTTGCACCGCGTGGCGGTAAGCCTCGACAAAGCCGTCCACGCGGTCCTTCGGCACCAGCACATAATCTGGGGCCACGCAGGTTTGACCGGCGTTCATGGTCTTGCCGAAGGCGATGCGTTCGGCGGCGTCACTCAGCGGTACGTCGGCGGAGACAATGGCCGGCGACTTGCCGCCCAGCTCCAGGGTGACTGGGGTGAGGTTTTCGGCGGCGGCACGCATCACGTGTTTGCCGATGCTGGTGGCACCGGTGAACAGCAGGTGGTCGAACGGCAGTTTGGAGAAGGCCATGCCCACTTCCGCCTCACCCAACACCACGGTGACCAGATCTTCGGGGAAGACCTTGGCCAGCAGGTCCTTGACCAGTTGCGAGGTGGCCGGGGTCGACTCGCTCATCTTGATCATCACCCGGTTACCGGCCGACAGCGCGCCCACCAGCGGGCCGACGGCGAGAAACAGCGGGTAGTTCCACGGCACGATCACCCCAACCACACCCAGCGGTTGATAGATCACCTTGGCGGCAGCGGGCATAAATTGCATGCCGACGCTGCGCCGTGACGGCTTCATCCATTTTTTGATGCGCTTGGTCGCGTAATGGATGCCATGCAGGCTGGGCATCAATTCGGCGAGCAGGGTTTCATCGGCGCTGCGGTTGCTGAAGTCCTGGCTGATGGCGTTGATCAACGCCTCCCGCTCGTTGCTGAGCAGCTCGCGCAGCGCGTTGAGCCACTGCATGCGTTGCTCCGCCGAGGGCATTGGGTTGGCGTTGTATGCCTGGCGCTGACGGGTAAAGCTGCTCTCCAGCTGGCTGAGCTGCTGTTGGCTGTTGTGCAGGCTTTGTTCGAGGTAAGAGACGTCGGCGACCATCATGCTGCTCCTTGGCGTTCCGGCAATGCAGTGCATCGGATGAGTGAGGCCACTGCAGAAAAGGGATGCTGAATTTTTAGAGCAATTGCTCTAATCTGTCAAATCGCAGGATACGATCAACCGGCTGGCGCATGCCCGCAGAGTTTAAGCGCGTGATCTGGCTCGGCGCTGGGTAGCTCTTTATGCGGTTGAGCGTGTACTTTTGCCGGGCTTTGAATTGAGAACGAGCCGCTATGTCAGCCCCACTTAAAACCCGCGAACGCATCATTCAAGAGAGCCTGGCGCTGTTTAACGCCCAGGGCGAGCGCAACGTCAGCACTAACCACATCGCGGCGCACCTGGGGATTTCACCGGGCAATCTGTATTACCATTTCCGCAATAAGCAGGCGATCATCGCCGAACTGTTCGCCCTGTACGAAAGCCAGGTGGATATCTTCCTGCGTCGTCCTGAAGGTCGGGCGCTGACCGTGCAAGACAAAACCTTCTACCTGGAGGCGCTGCTCGCGGCCATGTGGCATTACCGGTTTTTGCACCGCGACCTTGAGCATTTGCTGGAAAGCGATGCGGCGTTGGCTGAGCGCTACCGGCAATTTGCCCAGCGCTGCTTGGCGCAGGCGCAGGGGATTTATCAGGGCTTTGTCGAGGCCGGCATCTTGCTGATGGATGCGTCGCAGATCGAAGCGTTAACCCTTAATAGCTGGATCATCATGACCTCCTGGGTGCGCTTCCTCTGCACCACACGCGGTAACCCAGGCGACCTCAGTGAGGACATGCTGCGCCGTGGCATCTATCAGGTGCTGGCGCTGGAAGGCGGCTACACCGCCCCGCAAGCACGTGAGGCTGTGGAGGCGTTGTACTCCAAGCTGCATGTGCCGCTTGAACAGGTAAGCTGAGTTGCAACTGGCGTAGGGTGGGTTAGCCGCGCATTGCCACGATCTATTTTGATACTGCTGCCTTTGCGCGCGGTGTAACCCACCATCGCGGTGGCTGGGATTGCGCCTGGTGGGTTACGCCGCGCGCCAAACCCGCTTCGCTTGTCGGGGCTGGCTTCCTGCGTTGCTAACCCACCCTACAGTGGCTTGGCCGCCTGTGCGGTCAGCCACTGCGGAATGCGTCGCTCCAGGTAATAACCCGGCTTACCCAGGCTGCCTTCGACAAAACCGACGTGGCCGCCGTGGGCGTGTAGCTCGAACTGGATGCTCGGCGACAGTTCAGTTACTTCCGGCAGGCTATGGGCAAATACGAAGGGGTCGTCGGCGGCCTGGATAATCAGCGTGGGCGTCTCGATCCGGCCAAGGAAGTAGCGGCTGGACGCGCGGCGGTAGTAGTCCTCGGCATCGGCGTAGCCATGCAGCGGTGCGGTGATGCGGCCGTCGAAGTCCCAGAAAGTGCGCATATTGTCCAACGGGCCGAGCTTCTCCAGGGTGGACAGGCGATCACTCATGCCTTGGTGAGCGAACAGGCGCTGCTTGTCTTTCACGTAGGCGACCATCTCGCGCATAAAGTGGCTTTGGTAGACCCGAGAAAAGCCCATGCCGATGCGGTCAGCGCACTGATCCAGACGAAACGGCACCGAGACTGCCGCTGCGCCCTGCAACTGGCTGTCGGCGCCGGTTTCCCCCAGATATTTGAGCAGCACATTGCCGCCTAGCGAATAACCCACCGCATACAGCGGCGCCATCGGCCGCTGGGCGCGCAGGTGACGCACGGTTTCCGCCAAATCCTCACTGGCGCCGGAGTGATAACCACGGGCCAGCAGGTTCGGCTCGCCTGAGCAGCCGCGCCAGTTCAGCGCCACGCTGGCCCAGCCCTGAGCTGCCAGTTGCTGCTGCAAGCCCAGCACATACAGCGAGTCGGATGAGCCGGTCAGGCCATGCAGCACCAACACCCGCGGGGTGCTGGCTTCATGTGGGCCGTGCCAGTCCAGATCGAGAAAGTCGCCATCCTCCAGCCATAACCGTTCGCGTGTGCGCGCCAGTTTCGCGGGTTGGCGACACATCGGGTTCCACAGCGTTTGCAGGTGCGGGCCGGGCAGCCACCAAGCAGGTTTGAAGGACGTTTTCATGGTTGCGGTATCAGGCGGGTAAGCCCTCAGGCTAGGGCTTGAGGCGGTGAAACGGAAGCTAAATGCAGCGGCTGAATGGCATAGCCGACCAAGGCGGCTATGCCGCGTGGTCTAGAGCCAGGTGGGTTGCGCTGTAGGCTAACCCACCCTACAAAAGCGCTAGGCGGCGGTGCGCTGCCACAGTGCGTAATACACCTGCCCGGCCTTTTGTTCGCGGTGTAAGCGCCAGTTGCCGGGCATGCCGAGGCTGGACGGGGCGTTTTCGCTCTCGGTATAGACCCAGGCATCTGCGGCCAGCCAGCCGTTGTTTTCAAGGGCCTGGCAGGCCGGAAGCAACAGGTCCTGGTTGAACGGCGGGTCGAGGAATACCAGGTCAAACGGCGCCGTAGCCGGGTTTTGCAGGAAGAGCAGGGCATTGATCTGTTGCAGTTGGCCGTTGTCGCAGTTCAGCGTATGCAGGTGGCTGCGCAGGCTGTTGATGGCGGCTGGGTTAAGGTCCAGCGCCAGGGCGCTGCCGGCACCGCGCGACAGCGCTTCGAGGAACAGCGCGCCGCTACCGGCGAACAGGTCGAGCACCTTGGCCCCTTCAACGTAGGGCGCCAGCCAGTTGAACAGGGTCTCGCGCACCCGGTTCGGCGTTGGCCGCAGCCCGGCAGCCATGGGGAAGTTGAACTGGCGCGAGCGCCATCGCCCGCCGATGATGCGCAGCTGGCCATCGCCACTATGGGCGGGGTTGGCTTTCGGCGGCTTGGGTCGCTTGCTCATTAATGCTCCGGTACTGCTGAAGGTTGCTCGGCGGGGGTGTCGGTGGGCGGCGGCAGTTCTTTTTGCGCGACCGTCGGGCCAGCGGTGACGATCACCAGGGCTTCTGGGTCGAGGTGTCTGGCCATGGCCGTTTTGACCTGCGCCACGTCCAGCGCCTGCACGTCGCGCATAAAGTCTTCCAGGTAGCTCAGCGGCAAGTCGTAGAACCCCATCGAACCCAGCTGGCCGACGATGGCGGCGTTACTGGCGGTGGACAGCGGGAAGCTGCCGGCCAGCTCGCGCTTGGCGTTGTTCAGCTCGTCGGCGGTCGGGCCATTGGCGATAAAGTCGGCCAACATGCTTTTGACCAGTTGCAGGGTGCCATCGCTGAGTTCGGCGCGGGTCTGCAGGTTGATCATAAATGGGCCGCGCGCCTGCATGGCGCTGAAGCCTGAGTAGACGCCGTAGGTCAGGCCGCGTTTCTCGCGCACTTCGGTCATCAGGCGCGTGCCGAAACCACCGCCGCCGAATACCTGGTTACCCAGGTAAAGCGCGGCGTAGTCCGGATCGCGGCGGTCGATGCCGAGCTGGGCGATCATCAGGTGGGTCTGGTTCGAGGGGAACTCGATGTGCTGCAGGCCGGCCTTGGGTTCTTGCGGTTGGGCGATGCGTGGCAGCGCCGGGCCTTCTGGCAGGGCGGCGGACACCGCATTGGCTAGAGCTTCGGCATCACTGCGCGAGAGGTCACCAACCAGCGCGATGATCGCGTTATTGGCGGTGTAGGCTTTGGCGTGGAAGGCTTGCAGCTGTTCACGGCTGATCGCCGGAATCGACTCGGCATTGCCGTCGCTGGGATGCGCGTAAGGGTGCGTGCCGTACAGCCGCTCGAACAGTGCCAGGCTGGCCAGTTTGCCGGGGTTCTGCTTCTGGTATTCGAAGCCAGCCAGTAGCTGGTTCTTGATCCGCGCCAGCGAGTCTTCGGGGAAGGTCGGCTGGCCGATGACCTGATTGAACAGCTGCATGGCCGGTTCGCGTTTGTCCGCAGCGCTGAGGCTGCGCAAGCTGGTAATGGCCATGTCGCGGTAAGCACCGTTGCCAAAGTTGGCGCCGAGGTTTTCGAAGCCTGCGGCAATCGCGCCAACATCCTTACCCGGTACGCCTTCGTTTAGCATGGCATTGGTCAGCATGGCCAAGCCGGCGATGCCGTCGTCATGGCTGCTGCCGGCGGCAAAGGTCAGTTGCAGGTCGAACATCGGCAGCTCGCGGGCTTCAACGAACAGCACCTTGGCGCCTTCGGCGGTTTGCCAGGTCTGGATGTTCAGGTCGCGGCGACTTGGCGCCTGGTCACCCAGCGCAGCCAGGGACTCAATGCTGTCCGACTCGACGGCCGCAGCGGGTGTTGGGCTGCTATCCGGGCGGTTGATCACCAGGGCCAGCAGCGCCAGCAATATCAGTAGCGCCAGGCCGAGCAGGCCGTAACGTAGGCCGTTGCGCTCACTCATTGCCCTTCTCCTCAGGTAGAACATGGGCGACGCTTAGGCGGTCGCGGGTAAAGAAGGTGCTGGCGGCTTGTTGGATGTCGGCTGGGGTGACGGCTTCCAGTTCAGCCAGCTCCTGATCGATCAGTTTCCACGACAGGCCGACGGTTTCCAGCTGGCCAATGGCGGTGGCCTGGCTGGTGATGGAGTCGCGCTCGTAGACCAGCCCAGCAATCACTTGCGCCCTTACGCGGGCCAGTTCCTCGGCGCTCGGTGGGGTGTTCTTCAAATCCTCCAGCTCACGCCACAGGCCGGCTTCCACTTGCTCCAGGGTCTTACCGGTCTGCACGTTGGGCGTGGCGGAAAGAATGAACAGGCTGTCGCCGCGGGAGAAGCCGTCGTACCAGGCAGACGCGCCGGATACCAGTTCCTCACCTCTTTCTAGGCGGGTCGGCAGGCGAGCGCTGTAGCCGCCATCGAGCAGGGCGGCGGCGAGGCGCAGGGCGTGCACCTGACGCGGCTGTTCGGCGGTGGCCAGGCCCGGTACGTTCAAGCCCATCATCAGGCTCGGCAGCTGGGTTTTCAGGTGCAGGGTGATGCGTCGTTCGCCCGGCGCGGCCAGTTCACGCGGCGCCTTGGCGGTGGGCACGGTGCGCTTGGGGATGGCGCCGAAATAGCGTTCGGCGAGGATTTTCACCTCGGCGACGCTGACGTCGCCCACCACCACTAGGGTGGCGTTGTTTGGCGCGTACCAGGCTTCGTACCAGGCGCGCAGCTCCTCGACGGTCATGCGCTCAAGGTCGGCCATCCAGCCGATGGTCGGCGTGTGATAACCGCTGGCGGGGTAGGCCATGGCCTTGAAGCGCTCGTAGGCCAGGCTCGACGGCTTGTCGTCGGTGCGCAGGCGGCGCTCTTCCTTGATGACCTCGATTTCTTTGGCGAACTCGTCGGCCGGCAGCTTGAGGCTGGCCAGACGGTCGGCTTCCAGCTCCAGGGCGATGGCCAGCCGGTCGCGGGCCAGCACTTGGTAATAGGCGGTGTAATCGTCGCTGGTGAAGGCGTTTTCCTCTGCGCCCAGTTCACGCAGGATGCGTGAGGCTTCGCCGGGGCCGAGCTTGCGGCTGCCCTTGAACATCATGTGTTCGAGGGCATGGGACAAGCCGGTCTGGCCGGGCGTCTCGTAGCTGGAACCGACCTTGTACCAGAGCTGGCTGACCACCACCGGCGCGCGATGATCTTCGCGCACGATGACCTTGAGGCCGTTATCCAGGCTGAATTCATGGGTGGGTTGCGGCGCGGCGGCAAAGGCCAGCAGCGGCGTACAGAGCACGCCCAGCAATAAAGCGGCAGTGCGTTGGGCAATTATTGACATAGATTCTCGACCTGTCGGACGGGCCCGCTTGGTCTTAGCGTCGGCGGGCGCGGAGGTGCTAGGATACGCATCCGTTTTACTGACGACCACGCCTACTC
>Ga0181597_10001800_pt1 | contig 23739 bp, 25 predicted proteins | sample 041ome_5_FD_148647 | JGI IMG/M metagenome (GOLD analysis project Ga0181597, IMG submission 148647) | Coastal salt marsh microbial communities from the Groves Creek Marsh, Skidaway Island, Georgia - 041403US metaG (spades assembly) | ecosystem: Environmental > Aquatic > Marine > Intertidal zone...
TTATTGTTTTCCAACAATGATAATGTCATTGCAGATATCATTAGTTTTGAAAAAGAAGACCATATAAAAATTAAATTCAATATAGAAGAGGATGATTTAGATGATTGGCTATTTTCAAACGGTCAGGTTCCTCTTCCACCATATATTACATCACAGCGGAATTTACAGGATAATGATAAGGAATCCTATCAGACGGTTTATGCCACTCAGAATGGATCTGTTGCTGCTCCAACTGCTGGTCTCCATTTCACAAATGAACTCATAAGTCAGCTTATACAAAATGGGGTGAATATATGTAAAGTGGTTCTTCATGTTGGCTCGGGAACTTTTACTCCAATAAAAGTAGAGAATATAAAGGATCATAATATACATTCAGAATGGTGTTATTTGAGTGAAGATGCAGCATTGCTGTTGAATAAAACTAGATCCAATAATAAGAAAATTATTGCTGTTGGAACAACAAGTATGAGAATTTTAGAAACTGCAGTAGATGATAGCGGAAATTTTTCTAAATATATAGGCGATACAGATATTTATATTACTCCAGGTTTTAACTTCCGAGCCGCTGATGCTATGATAACAAATTTTCACCTACCAAAGTCATCACTATTTGTATTAGTGTGTGCTTATTATGGAATAAATGATATGCAACGAGCATACAAATTTGCAATTGAAAACAACTATAGATTTTATTCATACGGAGACGCATGTTTTATAATGAAAGACAATAATGTTTAAATTATTAGGAACAAATAAAAATGCACGATATGGAAAACTCAAACTAGCCCACGGTGAAGTTGAAACTCCAGTTTTTATGCCTGTTGGTACACAGGGATCAGTGAAAGCTATGTATACTGATGCACTGAAACAAATTGGTTTTAATATAATACTAGGAAACACTTATCATCTTTATTTAAGACCAGGTTGTAGCATTTTAGATAAGTTCGGAGGATTAAACAACTTCATGAACTGGGATAGACCGATACTTACAGACTCAGGTGGTTTTCAAATAATGTCTTTATCTAAATTAACAAAAATCGATAATGAAGGAGTTCATTTTCAATCACACATTGATGGTAAAAAGTTCTATTTAACGCCTGATTTATCTATGAAAATACAGCACTCTATTGGTTCGGATATACAAATGGTTTTAGATCAATGTATTGAATTCGATGGTAATATTAGCCAGGTTGAACAGGCAATGAATTTATCTTTAAAATGGGCTGAATTATCAAAAAAATCCTTCCTGCAAAGTCCTGGTCGGCTGCTATTTGGTATAGTTCAAGGTGGAGTTGATGAAAGCTTGAGAATTAAATCTTCAAAAGAAACAATTGATATCGGATTTGATGGTTATGCAATTGGTGGTCTGGCAGTTGGTGAAGGACATAAACTTATGTTGAAAACACTAGATTTTACAATTCCTCAGCTTCCAACTGATAAACCAAGGTATCTGATGGGTGTTGGAACGCCTATGGATTTAATTGAGTCGGTAAAGAGGGGGGTTGATATGTTTGATTGTGTTATGCCAACTAGAGCTGGAAGACATGGTCTGGCTTATACAAAGAATGGAAAAATAAATCTCAGAAACTCAAAATATGCTGAAGATAAATCACCAGTTGATGAAACTTCAAGCTGTCCAATCACATCCTGCTATTCAAGAGCATATCTTCATCACTTATTTAAATCCAAAGAGATGTTAGCCGGGATGATCACCACTCACATAAATCTTAATTATTATAATAGTATTATGGTTGAGTTAAGGGATGCTATCTTTACCCAAAAACTTGATGATGCCATTCTAAATATATATGAAAACTGGGATAAGCAAGAAAATATCTGATTAGTTATTGATGTAATTTAAAATAACGTATATTAAATATATCATATCAGGGCCCTTAGCTCAGTCGGTAGAGCAGGTGACTTTTAATCACTGTGTCATAGGTTCGATTCCTATAGGGCCCGCCACAAACATATTTAAGTTTCAATAAAATTATAATTATTAAATATACGTTTTTTTTGTAGCTAAGTTTTTTTTTATTGTGGTATATTTAATTCATTATTTAATCTTTATAGGAGATGATTATGCCTTTTGAAGGAGTTCATAGAGTTGGTCACGTTGGCATTTGGGTAAAAGACATAGAAAAATCATTAGATTGGTATAGAAATGTTGTTGGTCTGAAGTTGACTGGCTTATGGGGAGAGCCATACAGAAAACATAGACAATGTTTTGTTAGATGTGAAGAATGGCATCATGATATTGTTTTTTTTGAAATAGATAAAGAAAAAGATAGATCTTCACTTGATAGTTCTGATACTGGCAAGAGACATGCCCCAGGTGTTCATCATATTGCTTTTGAAATACCAGAAAGGGAAGACTGGTTGAATGCTCTAGAGCATTGTAAAAAAAGTGGTATTCCGTTCGTCTCAGGTCCATATGTTCATGCACACGAAGCTAAATATGTTGAAGATGATGATACATTGGGTTTTGTAGGTGGCAGTGGTAGTCATGCTTTTTATATTACTGACCCGGATGGAAATAGATTAGAATTTTATACATGGATGATGAAAGTTACAAAAGAATGCGTAGCTGCACCAAATCCAGATTTTTAATTCTTGTTTTTTTACTCTTAACAATATTATTTGTGCCTCAACTTACTAAAAAAGTAGGGGCACACGGTATTGTTAATGTTACTGGTGTTGAAAATAATAGTGGTCACATCATCTTACAAATATTTGAAACTGAGACATCTTTTAAAAAATTTGCTCCTGATAGAATTTATAAAAAAATTGCGACTCAAGGTATAACAATTATTCCTCTTGAAGATTTCCATGAGGGGGAAGTTGCTATTTTTGTTTATCACGATGAAAATGATGATGAAAAATTTAATACATCTTTATTCTGGACCCCAAAAGAAGGTTACGCATATAGCAACTCATATATACCTACAAGTATACCAAAATATAGTAAGGCACTGTTTACTGTGGAACACGGTACTCCAATAGACCTTAAGTTAATTTATTAACAAGGCGATTATCAATGTTAGGCGGTTTTTTGGCGCTGTTATCAGCTGCTTCTTTCGCTCTTAATGTAACAGCATTAAGAAGAGGGGTTTTAACAGCTTCTGTATTTCAAGCGATAGCAATTACTGTTCCAATGGGTGTACCATTGTTTCTGGTTATATTATTATTATTTGATTGTTGGACTGTATTATTAAACCTATCAACAAATTCAATAATTTATTTTAGTATTGCTGGGATCTTGCATTTTGTATTTGGTAGATACTCAAACTATCGATCTACACAAGCTCTTGGAGCAACACAAGCAGGCCCAATAACCCAATTAGCCTTATTCGTATCTATTTTCTTTGCTTTTTTTGTTCTTGATGAAAATATTACAATTTACCTTTTGATTGGAATGGTGATGGTATTACTCGGTCCAACAGTTATCTTGCTAGCCAAAAAGAAGAATACAATTACACAATCTGGTATAACTATTGATTATAAAAATGGTTATAAATGGGGTGTACTTTGTGCTCTATGTTTTGGATCTAGTCCCTTTTTTGTTAAGTTAGGCCTTAATGACGGAGGGATAAAAGAGAATATTGCTGGAGGCTTTGTTTCATACATTGCTGCTACAATATTTGTTTTTCTTATATTGTTGCTTTCAAGGTCCAAATTAAAAGATATCTATAGTTTAAACAATTCAGGTGCTAAGTGGTTTGTTGTGACAGGACTACTTGTGTTCCTATCTCAATTATTAAGGTATATGGCGTTGGGAGTTGCCCCAGTATCTGTAGTAGAACCTATCCAAAGAACAACAGTTATATTTCGTGTTGTATTTAGTTGGTTATTAAACAAACAACACGAAATTATTAACTTAACTGTTTTACTTGGAATATTTCTGTCGATTATAGGTGTTTACCTGATAATTTGGCAGATTTAATTACTGCATGAAGAAATCGACATCCTCAGCAGTAAATTCTACTGCTCTGTTTTCAACTTTTGGTTTGTCTTTTTCAGCATTCCAAATGTATAGAGCTGTAATTCCCATGATGGCAACAATTACTGCCATAATTAAATATTGATTTCTGTTACTCATCTTTTACTCCATAAAATTCGTATGTTTATATATACCAAAGATCACTAAAAGTTAAACAAAATAAGTTAATATTATACAAATATTAATTCACTATTTCCCACATCTTTTCAGTTGTAACAGGCATATTTAGATTTCTACCATCTATGTTATTGCTTTCAAGTGCATCAATAATAGCATTCATGATTGTTGGCAAGGCTCCAGATATACCTGCTTCACCGCAGCCTTTAATCCCTAAGGGATTTGTTTTACAAGGAACAGGGTGTGATTTGAAAACAAATTCTTTTGGAATATCTGCAGCTTTTGGCATAGTATAGTCCATGTAAGAACCAGATAACAACTGTCCATAATCGTCATAGCATAGATTTTCCATTAAGATTTGCCCTTGAGCTTGGATTATTCCACCAAGTACCTGACCCTCTACAAGTAATGGATTAATCAAATTACCAAAATCATTTACAGCAACATGCTTTATTAATTTTACTTCACCTGTTTTTGGATTTATTTCGACTTCTGATATATGGCAACCATTAGGGAATGATGATGGAGGCGTATCCTCAGCTAATTCACCATCCAAACCTTGTGGCAGATCAGCTGGCAATTGTCTATTCCTAATCAACTCCTTAACTTGATCATTTAAATCTAAAATATTTAATTTGTGATTTGTATTTGGTATTTCAAATTCACCATTATTGAATTCAACATTATCTGCGTTATCACCAAATATATGGGCAGCCAACTTTTTGCCATTGTTGATTACAATATTTGAAGCTTTTAGTAGTAATGTTCCTCCTGAAATAGCACTTCTGGAACCACCTGTTCCAGTTCCTGCAACTAATTCCTTGCTATCACCTTGTAATAATTTAAATTTTTCCATTGGGATACCAAGTTTATCAGATACTATTTGAGCAAATGAAGTTAAATGGCCTTGACCGTAATCAAGATTACCACTTACCAAGGTAATGTCTCCATTATCATCAAATCTTATCCTACCCATTTCAACACCGACTGGAGCGGTAACTTCAAGATAGTAAGTAAGGGCATGCCCTCTTAATAATCCATTCTTTTTTGATTCATTGACCCTATCTTGGTAAGTGTCCCATTCGGCAGTCTTTAGGGCGTCATTTAGAACACTTTCGAAATCACCACTATCATAGGTAAGTCCTGCGGCTGATTTATAAGGAAATTGATCATTTTGAATAAGGTTTATCCTTCTCAATTCAACGGGATCTATATTCATCTCTATTGCAGCTTTTTGAAGTAATCTTTCCATGATGTATACACCTTCAGGTCTTCCTGCGCCTCTATACGCTCCAATAGGTGTGGTGTTTGTAAATGCTGCAACTGTATTAATGTATAGCTTTGGAATTTGGTAGGCACCACAGAAATTATTACGAATATTTGCAGATTGGGCCATTGGACCCATTAAACCTAAAAAGGCTCCACAATTTGCAAGAACATTTATTTTTGCCGCAACCATTTTCTTGTTTTTATCAAATGCTAGTGTTGCATTAATCCATGAATCTCTTCCATGTGTGTCTGATAAGAAGGAGTCAGTTCTGGTATCTTTCCATTTAATGCTTTTTCCAGTTTTCTTGGCACCAACAAGTGATGCAATATATTCTGGGTATGGACTAGACTTCATACCAAATGATCCACCCACACTATGTGTATGGCAGTGCATTTTGTCTCTTGGAATGTTAAAGATGAATTTAGAGAGAATATTTGAGAAACCAAATAAACCTTGAGATGGGGAGTGTAATTCATATTCTTCTTCGTCTTTGTGATAAGACGCAAAACATGCTCTCGGTTCCATCGCCGAGACGATTAACCTGCTATTTCTTAATTCAATAGTGGTCTTGTATTCAGCATTTTTAATGAGTGTATCAATCTCACCTTCATCACCAAATTCCCAATCAACGGCAACATTATCATTCATTTCTGGATGTATAGTGATATCTGATTTGATGGATTCATTCGGATCAACAATCACATCTAATTCTTCAACTTCAAGGTTAATAAAATCTGCAGCATTCTTTGCATTATTTAGCGTGTCAGCGATAATAAATGCAACCGGTTGCCCCACATAATAAACTTTGTTTTTTGCAAGGGGTAGTAGTGGTGGCACACTGATAGGGTTGCCATCTTTGCCAAGTAACTTGTCTGCTGTAATACATGGGATAGGCCCAATATTTTCATTATCCATATCAATATGAGTTAATACATCAACAACACCAGGTTGCTTTTTTGCTTCATCAACATCGAGACTTAAGATAGTTGCGTGAGCATATGGAGATCTGAATACGTATGCATTATTAAATTCGACATCAGCTTTATAGTCATCTGTATATGTGCCTTCACCTTTTAGAAGAATTGGATCTTCAAACCGGGAAACAGGTTGACCCACTGCGAATTTTGTAAACGATAAATCTTTTAAATCATCCATATCTATAACATCCTCATTTGATTAAAAATTATTTATAAGTATTAAGTATCATATCTGCTGCTTTTTCTGCAATCATTATTGTAGGTGCATTTGTGTTACCAGACACTAATGTTGGCATAATTGAAGCATCAACTACTCTAAGTGAACGTACACCATTGACTTTAAGTTCATTATCCACGACAGCCATATCATCTGTGCCCATTTTGCATGTGCCTACTGGATGATAGCTTGTTCGACTCATCTCCCTCAGATAATCCAATAATTGGTCATCGTTATCTTTGTCGACTCCTGGATATTTTTCTTGAACTACATATTTTGAAAAGTTCTTATTTTCACAAATTCTTCTTACTATTCGAATTGCATCTATTAGTTTTTGTCTATCACTCTCGACAGAGAGATAGTTTGGAGCAATTTCAGGAGGTGAGAGGGGGTCTGAGGATGTTATTTTAACATACCCTCTGCTTTCAGGCCTGAGGAGGGTGCAGACAACTGTAACTCCAGGGTATTTATGAGGGGCACCTCCAATAGCAGTTGTAGAGAACATAAGGACCAAGCTTTGAATATCAGGAGTTTCAAATGTTTCATTTGTTTTGAAAAAACCGCCAGCATATGCAACACCCATACTCAGCATACCCTTGCGTTTAAATATGTACTCTAATCCTGCGCCAATTCTCCTGGAGAAATTGTTATATACATCATTAACAGTAAAGGGTTTGTTAAGTTGAAATATTACAGGAGCGTTTATATGGTCTTGCAAGTTTTCACCAACACCTTTTAATTCTCGGACGGTTTCGATACCATAACTATCCAATAATTTCTTTGGACCAATACCAGATAATTGCAATAATTGAGGTGAATTAAATGCTCCTAGTGATAGAATTATTTCTTTCTTTGCGCGAACTACATATAGTTTGCCATCCTTTTTGTATTCAATTTCTTTTGCTACTTTTTGATCAAATATAATTTTTGTAGCGTGCGCACCTGTAATTATAGTAACGTTTTTCTTTTTCTTCACGTCACTGAGATATGCTTTTGCAGCACTCCACCTTCTTCCCTTGTAAGTCGTCCATTGATATGGCCCAAATCCTTCTTGTGTTTCTCCATTGAAATCATTATTTGCTTTGAATCCTTCCTCTACTGCTGCATCAACATAAGCTTTAGCTAGAGGGTGATTATCTTTGTGGTCACTAACGTGCAAATTTCCGCTTATGCCATGGAACTCATTTTGGCCTCGTTCTTGTATCTCAGCTTTTTTAAAATATGGAAGTATATCATCGTAGCTCCACCCAGTGTTACCTAATTGTCTCCAATGATTATAATCTTCTTTTTGTCCTCTGATATAGATCATGCCATTAATTGAGCTCGAGCCACCAAGCACCTTGCCACGTGGCGCTGCCATAGATCTCTTAACCCAACCGTCATCATTCTTAGTTTGGTAAAGCCAATTAACATTCTTGTTTGTAAATAATTTTGCATAACCAATAGGAACGTGAATCCATGGGTTATTGTCTTTACCACCAGCTTCCATCAGGCAAATTTTATATTTACCATTTTCTGACAATCTTGAAGCTAAAGTACAACCCGCCGAACCAGCACCTACAATTATAAAGTCAAATTCATCCATTTATTTTGTTTTATTTTCTCATTGGTTTATCTATAAAAAATATATTACATAAATCAAAAAAATGTAATATGAATTATACATTAATTATTAAATTAACATTAAAAGGTTGATGCTATGCCAATAAAAAAACCCGCTGAACTAAACCACAAGGTGAATGAACTAATAAAAAACAGATGGAGCCCAAGAGCATTTGATGACAAGTCTGTCAATAAAGATATCTTAAAAAGTTTATTTGAAGCTGCAAGATGGGCGCCTTCTTGTAATAATTCTCAACCATGGAGATTTATCATTGCACAAAAACATAATGATGATGAATATAACAAAGCACTATCTTGTTTTAATGACAGGAATCAAAGATGGGTAAAAAATGCTCCTGTTATTGGATTCGTTTGTGCTTATCAGTTTATGGGTGAAGATAAGAAGAACAGAACATACTTTTATGACACAGGCATGGCAATGGCTCAATTTACATTACAGGCTTTGGAACATGATTTGTACATACATCAAGCTGGAGGAGTTTTATTGGATGAAGTAAGAGAAAAATATTCAGTACCAGAAGATGTAGATGTTGTGTGTGGTTTTGGTCTTGGTTACCAGGGTGAAGCAGATATCTTACCTGATGAATTGTCTGAAAGAGAGTTACAACCAAGACAAAGAAATCCAATAGATGATTTTGTGTTTATAAATCAATTTAATAATAAGTTTGAATAATTTATGAGTAAATTAATGAAATCAAATAATAAAGAAACTGGGATTGCAGTGATAGGGGCTGGCGGTATCGGTAATTTAAGGGCCCATTCATGTAAACAAATAACTCAAGTAGATTACATTGCAGTTTGCGATATAAAAGATGAAAAATTAGAGAAAGTTGCAGAGTCTGTAAAAGCAGATGTTGCAACCAATAACTACTCTGAAGCTATTGAAAATGACAGAGTTGGCGCTGTAATTATCTCAACAGACGAAGAAAACCACTATGACGCAACTATGAAAGCTGTTTCACTTGGTAAGTCGGTTTTGATTGAGAAGCCATTTGTCCTTGATCTTCAAGAAGCGGATAATATTCTAGCGAAGGCCAAAGAAACAGGTGCCGAAGTATTTGTTGGTTATACGCAGAGATTCAGGCGTAAATTCTTATTGGCAAAAGAAGCTGTCCGAAAAGGTCAACTTGGTGACATAGTTTTCTCAATGGGGAAAATTTATGTCACTAGAGCAGTTGGAGAAGCTGTTGCTAGTAGATCTCCAAATACAACTCCTTCAATAAATACAGGGACTTATCTTGTTGATTTAATGCTTTGGTATAACGAGGGAAAAAAACCTGTAGAAGTATACGCCAAATCAGCAAGTAATGTATTTAAAAGTTATAATCGTGATGATTTTCAATGGATGCTTGTGACTTATGATGATGGATCTGTTTCATCTTTAGGAACAAGTTGGCTTCAGCCGAGACATTGGCCTGCTTATACAGCAACTATGGAAATAGATTTACAAGGAACTAATGGTTCTCTTAGTATTGATGACGCACATAGGGATGTTATACTGGTCCCAGGTGAGCCAATACCTTGTCCTTACACACCACAATATAATGTGGATGTTGCTTTTCTAGGTTCTGCAATGCCCGGTGATTTCGTTATGGGTGAATTTTTTGGTCCTATGAAAGAGGAAACTGATGCATTTATAAGACACACTCTAGGAATGGGAGGTGTAGGTCTTACAACTGGTGAAGAAGCTAGAACTATATTAGCTCTGACAATGGCAGCAGACAGATCAGCAAAAGAAGGTGTTCCTGTAAAACTATAGGTTCTTAATATAATATGACAAAATTAAATGTTGATCCTAATACACTCTCGAGACCAGATAGGTATAAACTGATGTGTGCTTTGGTTATTCCAAGACCTATTGCATTGGTAACAACTATGTCTAAGGATGGGATTGTGAATACTGCACCATTCTCATTTTTTAATGTTTTTTCAGATAAACCATCAATTGTCGCCCTAGGTGTAAACGCAAGACCTGATGGTGGTCTCAAAGATACTGCTGCAAATATTAATTACAGAAAAGAATTCGTTGTTCATATGGTAACTTTTGATATTGCAGAAAAGATGAATATTAGTTGTGTGAATTTTCCACCAGAGATTAGTGAAATTGATGAAGCAGGCTTTACGCTGAGGGACTCACATTTGTTGGAGACTCCATCAATAAATGAAAGTTTGGTGGCGCTAGAATGTAAATTGCACTCTATAACTAAACTCGGTGAAGACCGAAATTTAACTTTAGGTGAGGTTATAAACATATCCACAAACACTGATGTTTTAGATACCGAAAAAAATTATGTGAATATTGATAATTACCGACCAATTGCAAGGCTTTTTGGAAATATGTATTCTCAATTATCAGATTTTTTTGAGCTAAAAAGACTTAATTATGAACAATGGATGGAAGACAAGAAGGATAAATAAATGGACTTTAATTTTACTCAACAACAAGAGGAAATGAGATCACACTTACAAACATTTTTAAATAAAATATGTCCAGATGAATATGTTGAAAAATGTGATAAAGATGGGGTTCCGCCATATGAAGCATACAATGAATTATGTAAAAGTGGTTGGCTTGGACTGATTATACCTGAAGAATATGGTGGTATCGGAGGAGATGCTGTAGATCTTGCTATCTTACTAGAAGAAACGGGTAAAAGATTTGAAGAACTTGCAATGTGGGTTTTTAGAACGATGACTTGGGGTGCATTTGCAATTATGACTCATGGATCAGATGAACAGAAGAAGTTCTTCCTACCTAAAATTGCAAAAGGAGAATTATCATTTGCATTTGGTCTAACAGAACCATCATCCGGATCTGATGCTGCTGCTTTAAAAACACGTGCTGATACGATTGGGAATGATAAATATTTAATTAATGGACAAAAGGTTTTTACATCAGGTATGGACGTAAGTGACTATTGCCTTGTTGTACTGAGAACTTCTAAAGAAGATATGAAACAGAAAGGAATCACAACCTTTATGGTAGATACCAAGAAAAAAGGTATTGAAGTTAAAAAGATAGATACTTTAGGTCACAGATCCATAGGAACAACACAAGTTTTTTATAATGACGTAGAAGTTTCTAAAGATGATATTATTGGCCAAATTGGTGGTGGATGGAAAATCTGTGACTCATGTCTATGGTATGAACGGTTATCATTGTCTGCTGCTAGAACTGGTGCAGCAACAGCTTGTTTTGACTTAGCTTTGGAATATGCAAAGAACAGAGAGCAATTCGACAGGCCTATTGGAAAATTTCAAGCAATATCACACAAACTAGCTGATATGAAAGTGATGTTGGAAGTATCGAGATTATTGTTTTATAAATTTGCAACTTCAATTAATGAACAAAAAGCAAGTAGGCATGAGGCAGCTATATTGAAGTTGTATACAAGCGAGGCATACACAAAAATCACTGAACACGCGATGCAGATATATGGTGGGTATGGTTTTTGTATGGAATATCCTATCCAAAGGTTTTTCAGAGATGCAAGACTCTCCGTTATAGGTGCTGGTACTTCAGAAATACAAAGAAATATTATCGCAAAAAGTTTAGGTCTGTAATGAGTCATCCATTAAATGGTGTTAGAATCATTGAACTTGGGCAGATTATTGCTGGAACCTATGGTGGCCAGGTTTTATCAGATCTTGGTGCTGAGGTAATTAAAGTTGAAACACCAAGTGGTGATTTAGGAAGAATACCATCCGTGGCGCCAATTAATGGCGAAAGTGGTTTATTCCTTACGTTTAATCGAAACAAAAAAAGTATCGTAATTGATCTTAAAACTGAAGAAGGGTTGGAGCTTTTTTATGAATTGGTTAAGAAAGCTGATGTGGTCATAGATAACTTTAGGCCAGGAGTACTCGATAGATTAAAAATTAATTATGAAACTCTCAGTAAAATAAACAACAAATTGATACAATGTTCAGTTACTGGATATGGAGAAAGCGGAGAATACGCTAATCTTCCTGCTCTTGATATAATAATTCAATCCATAACTGGTTATATGGCAATTACTGGAGAACCAGATAGACCTCCGGTAAGAACAGGCATACCACTTGCAGATCTATCAGGAGGAATATTCTCATCCCAAGCAATTATGGCAGCTTTATACAAAAGAGAAAAAACTGGGAAGGGGTCATCAATCAATTTATCAATGTTTGATGGCATGTTGAGTTTGTTAACCTATCTAGGAACGGTTTGGCTGACAAAAGGTGAGCTTCCAATACCTCCAGGTTCTTCTCACATGTACTCCGTTCCTTGGCAAGCTTTTAAAGTGAAAGATGGATATGTTGTTATTGCAACAAGGCAAGAAGTTTTTTGGGAAAGAATGTGTGATGCAATGAATATTCCAGATATTAAAGTTGATGAAAGGTTTGCAACAAATCCAAAGAGGGTGGAAAATAGGGGTATATTAGTTCCACTATTAGAAGAAATATTCATAAAGAAGACTGTGAAAGATTGGATTGATATATTCAGAGCATCTGAAGTTCCTTGCGCTCCTGTTAATAATCTTGACGGAGCTTTTGGAGAACCCCCTGTAATTGAAAGAGATATGATCGTTAAGTATGATCATCCAACGGCTGGTGAAATTAAGTTGCCAGGAAATCCGATGAAGTTTAGTGATGTTTCGGAAACAATTTCAAAACCAGCCCCAACACTTGGACAACATACAGAAGAAGTGTTATCTTTTTTATTGGGAATGGATGCTGAACGTATAAAAGAATTAAAAAATAAGAATATTATTAAATAAAAAAGGAGTTTGATTATGGTTGGATTGTATTGGGAAGATTGGGAAATTGGTAAAGAATATGTTTCAGCAAGCAGAACAATTACTGAAGCGGATATTGTACATTTTGCTGGAATTTCAGGAGATTATAATCCTCTTCATATTGATGAAGAATATTGTAAAAAAACGATATTTGGTACAAGGATAGCTCATGGACCATTAGTATATTCAATTGCAGCAGGTCTATTATTTCAATTACACCTATACGATGATACCTTAATTGCATTTTTGGGTTTTGATAGTCTTAAATTTACTAAACATGTGATTGCAGGAGATACAATTACTGCAAAAATTTCTGTGCTAGAGAAGAGAGAGACATCAAAACCAGATAGAGGTGTTATGAAAAGAAGCCTCAAAGTCTATAATCAAAACAATGAAATGGTTCAAGATGCTGTGCAAGCATTTCTCCTAAAAAGAAAGCCACAATAGGAAGGGTGAGCAATATGAGCAACTATCCACAAAAAGAAATAGCATTAGATGGTAAAATTGAGATCATCTGGGATCAAGAAATTGTGATGTCGGATGGTGTCATTATGCGGTGTGATATTTTCAAACCCAATGATGATAAAAAGTATCCAGTTATTATGACATATGGTCCTTATGGAAAATGGTTGCATTTTGATCAGATATACTCAGAACAATGGGAAAGAATGTGCGAAGATCATCCGGATGTACCTGCTGGATCGACTAATGTGTATCAGAATTGGGAAGTTGTTGATCCTGAAAAATGGGCAACAGATGGTTATGTTGTAATCAGGGTAGACTCACGTGGAGCAGGTAGGTCGGAAGGTGTAATGGACTTATGGTCCCGAAGAGAAGCAGAGGATTTTGCTGAATGTATTGAGTGGGCTGCTCAACTTGAATACTCAACGGGCAAAGTAGGTATCAATGGAATATCATACTATGGAATGAACCAGTGGCAAGTTGCATCCCTGCAACCCAAACATCTCACAGCTATGTGCGTATGGGAAGGTGCTGCCGATTATTATAGAGAATTAGGTCATCATGGCGGTATCTATTGTTCATTTACCGAAGCATGGTTCGAAAAACAAGTTCTTACTGTTCAAAACGGTAAGGGTGAAAATGGATTAATGGGGAATATTAAAGGTGATTGGGTTGCGGGACCTAAAACCCTTACTGAAGAAGAACTAAAAGCAAATAGAAAAGATTTTCCCAAACAACAGCTTGAAAATAAATTAGCCACAGATGAATTTTGGACATCTAGAATGCCAGATTTTTCTAAAATCAATGTACCATTATTATCATCTGCAAACTGGGGTGGTCAGGGTTTGCACTCGCGTGGTAACTTTGATGGTTTTACTAGATCGGCTACAAAGGATAAATGGCTAGAAGTGCATGGTATAGAGCATTGGACTGAGTTCTATACAGATTATGGTATTAAAATACAAAAACAGTTTTTTGATTATTATTTGAAGGACGTTCAAAATGGATGGAATGATAGGCCAAGGGTAAGTCTATTGACACGTTATCCAAACGAAGTTTTTAAAGAGGATTATTATTCTACTTGGCCTCTTGAAAATACAGATTGGCAGAAGGCTTATCTTGATGCGTCAAATCAATCTTTGAATGCTAAAAATGGATCTGAATCAAATATTTCATATAAAGGATTTTCAGAAGGAATTACATTCCTCGCTCCTCCAGTTGAAAATGAAACACAGATTACTGGGCCAATATCATTAAAGCTATATATTTCCTCTGATACTATTGATGCGGATATTTTTGCTGTTCTTAGGGTATTTGATGAGGAGTTAAAAGAAGTAACTTTTCAGGGGGCAATTGATCCTCATACACCTGTATCTCAAGGCTGGTTGAGAGCTTCCCACAGGAAGTTGGACATAGAATTAACCAAAGAGTATCAACCATATCATAGTCATGATGAGATACAGCCATTAGTTGAAGGTGAAATCTATGAATTGGATATTGAGATATGGGCAACATCAATCGTCATGCCAAAAAATTACAGATTAGCTCTGTCAATAAGAGGTAAGGATTACGCATGGCCAGGTGGAGAAGTTAAGGGGCTTGGCAATCTTGATGATGTATTTACAGGAGTGGGTCCATTTAAGCATGGAAATGAAAAAGATAGACCAGAAGCAATATTTAACGGAAATATAACACTATATACTGGTGGTAAATTTGAGTCGTATATGCTTCTGCCCTATATTAAGTAACTAAACTATTTAGCTTTTTTACCTTCTTCAGTTTCTGGTTCCCATATTTTCTCATGAGAATTATGAGTATCTTCATCCCAAATATGCTGTGTTCCCTCACCAAGAAATACAACAAATGCTTCTGCTCCATCTGGGTATTCATAAGGACCATGTAATTTATCCCAACCAAAGATATAATCACCAGGTCTCAAATCTTTACCATCAACGCACATTCTTCCTTTTAGAACGAGAATAGAATGCCAGCTCTTATGTGAATGAGCTGGCTCAACATAACCAGGAGGGAACTTGACCTTCATATCAATGCGCCCCATTTTTTTGTCATGAGCAAAGATTTTAGCTTTTACGCCCTTAGGCAAGGTAAGCAATTCGTTCGCCACATCTTCTTCCCATTCTATTTCTGAGTCATGTATTGCTAAAAATTCATGATCATAACCATCGTTAAATTTGTCAGACATATAAATCCCTTTTTATTTATGTTTTACAGAAAGTTATAGAAATATATTAATATATTATCTACACTCTTCCTCAGTCATATGCATCAATCTTAGAGCATTACCACCACAAATTAAGTCACGGTTTGTATTGCTTAAGCCTGGAACTTGGTAAACATGTTCTACAGGGTCATATTCCCCCATATCGAATGGATAGTCGGTTCCGATAAGAACATGATCGGGTCCAAATCTATTAATTAAATATTGAAGTTGCTCTACTGTAAAGACAAGTGAGTCAGGATAGAACTTTTCAAGATAGTAACTTGGTGGCATTGAGATATTATCTCTGCAATCAGGTCTTGCTCCATAGGCGTGGTCCATCCTACCTGCATATGCAGCTGCGAAGGCTCCACCATGAGATAGTACAAATTTTAGATTTGGAAATCTTTCTAAAACACCACCGAATATTAAGTAGTGCATAGCAACTGTGGTATCTAGAGGGTTACCAATAACATTTGTTAGGTAATGATTTGAAAATCTATCACTTGCGAATGAAGTTGGATGGATAAAAATTGGAATATCGTAATGTTGACATCTATCCCAAAATGGATCCAACCTTCTAACATCCAGTTCTTCAGCACCCATTTTTGCAGCTATTTCAATACCTTTGAAATTAAGATCATTCATAATACGATCTAATTCTTTTATTGCATTATCAGCATCTTGAAGTGGAACTGCTCCTAGCCCAACTAGTCTTTTTGGATGTTCTGAACATTTTTTGGCAATTTCATTATTGATAATTTCAGATACTTCAGCACCTAGAGTTGGGTCAACTGGCGGATATAGTTGAGGAGGCCATGGAGATACAGCCATTACATCTACTTGCATTCTGTCCATTTCCTCAATTCTTTCGTCAATACCAAAAAGACAGCCTTTTCTATCTACGTTTTGTTTAGCATTTATTTCACGTGTCTTTTCAGGTGCATATTTGAATCCAGCATGACCATCAGCTGGAAGGTGTTTGGCTACTAAATCAGCAGCTTCTTGAACGCCCATATGACCATGAATGTCGACAGTTACTGCATCTGATCTTTCAAAATGTGCAAGATGTTCGCGAGCAGTTGACGATTTATATGGTTGCAATGGCATTTTTAATGGTGGCATTTTCTATCTCCCTATCCCTGTTTAAATTCAATTAAAATATTTATTTTTTCTATAAATACATATAAATATAATATAAATTTGTATAACAGATTTGATAAAAATAAAAATTAATTATTAAAAATACAGAACTTAAAGGAAATATTATGATAAGAGCAGCTTCAGTTGGTTTGGGATGGTGGGGTAAAACACTAGCAAATTCTATTCAAGATAGTAATAAAATTAATGTTGTAATGGCAACAACAAGAACGCTTAACAATATAGAAGATTATTGTAAGGAAATTAATGCTGAAATAGCAAGTAGTTACGATGAAATAGTAAACTCTGATAAAGTTGATGCTGTTATTCTAGCAACACCGCATTCAAAACATTTGGAACAAATTGTTCAAGCTGTAAATAACGGTAAGCATGTCTTTGTTGAAAAACCAATCACACTTACAGCGGCAGATGCTAAAATTGCTTATGACGAAGCTAAAAAAAATAATAAAGTTTTAGCGGTGGGTTTTAATAGAAGGTTCCATCCTAACTTCATTAAGATCGTTGAAATGATTAAGAATAACGAATTAGGAAAGGTTCTGCATATTGAAGGAACAATAAACGCACCTGGTCTATGGATGTATGCACCTGAAAGTTGGAGATCAAGCGCTGCAGAAACTCCTGCAGGTGGTATGACTGGAATGGGCATTCATATTATAGACCAAATGATTGCATCAAATGGTAATATCTCAAGTGCATACGCTCAAACTGCAAAAGTTATTAAAATGGGTGACCTAGATGAAATTACTTCCGTTTTATTTAAATTTGAAAATGGTTCAACAGGATATCTCGGTACTTCGATTGCCTCATCAATATTCTACAACTTCAGAGTTATAGCAGAAAATGGTACTATCGAAATAATTGAAAGAGATCTGTCTGTGATGAAATACACACCAAGAGAAGGTGATATTACAACCACTACTGAATCTGCAAACATGTGTAAGAATGAACTAGAAGCATTTGCGGATGCTATCAATGGTGTTGCACCATATCCAGTAACTGCAGATGAAGGGATTCATGGTGCTGCAGTATTTGAAGCAGTTATCAATTCAGCAGAAAAAGAAACTCTTGTAAAAATTTAATGATCGACAATAACACTGTCGCTGTAATCTTATGTGCCGGTAAGGGCAGTAGAATGAATTCTAACTGCCCTAAGGTATTACATAAAATATCTGGTAAACCTATGTTAGCATATATAATGGATGCTCACAGGGATGCTGGGATCAAAAAAACAATTATCGTCTGTAGCCGTGAGAATATATCTCTTATTAAGTCCTCTATGGTTAAATATGAGAGTGTTGATTTTGTTATACAAGAAGAACAAGCTGGTACAGCTGATGCATTAAAAACAGCTATTAATAAAACCTCCTTCAAAAATTTATCAAAAATTTTTCTCTTACTCGGTGACTCACCACTTATTAATGCTATAGATATAAAGAATTTGTCGGATATGTCGGATGGTTGTTCAATATTAATTGGTACATTTAAAACCAAAGATCCATTTGGATATGGACGTGTTATTAAAGACACAAAACTTAATGTTTTGGAAATCGTGGAAGAGGTAGAGGCAACAAATGAACAAAAGATGGTAAATCTTTGTTTTTCTGGGATTATGGTATTCGCATCAGAGAAGTCTTTAACATTATTGGAATATATTGATAATAATAATACAAAAGGTGAATACTATCTAACGGATTTAATTAAATTATCTAACGATAATAATTTAAATGTAAGAGATCATATATTAGATTATGATAACGTAAGAGGTGTTAATACTACTAAACAACTGATAGCTGTCGAAATTATCATGAACAAAAAAATTATGAAGAAATTTATTGATGATGGAGTGAATATATCATTGCCGGACACATCTCAAATACATCCTGATACAGTATTTGGAAGAAATGTCACAATTGAGCCAAATGTCCATATTGGTGAAGGAGTCATCATTGGAAATGATGTTATAATAAGATCATTCTCTTATATTGAAGGTGCCAAAATAGAGAATAATGTTGTCATAGGTCCTTTTGCACGCATAAGAGCTGAAACTATTCTTTCTGATAATGTGCGAGTTGGTAATTTTGTCGAAATCAAGAATTCAGATATTTCAAGAGGGGTTAAAATTAATCATTTGTCATATATTGGTGACACATCAATTGGAGATAATACAAATATTGGAGCGGGCACTATTACATGTAATTTTGATGGCGTCCAAAAATATAAAACTAAAATAGGAAAAGATACTTTCATCGGGTCAAACTCTTCCTTAATCGCGCCGATAGAAATAGATGATAATTCATATGTTGCGTCTGGTAGCGTGATAAATAAAAATGTGCCCTCCGACAGCTTGGCAATATCTCGTGCAAAACAAGAAAATAAAATAGGTTGGGCAAAGAAGATAAAAAAAGAAAATAATTAGATGTGTGGAATAATTGCTATCTCATCAAAAACTGATGTGAAAGAGGATATAATTAACTGTTTGAATAATTTGAGTTATAGAGGATATGACTCAGCAGGGATTGCGATTGTTAAAGATCATGAAATTATTGAAAGAAAAATTAAAGGTAAGGTATCTATTCTCGAGAAACTAATCCAAGACAATCCAATAAGCGGTAATTGTGCTATAGGACATACGCGATGGGCTACACATGGTGAACCAAGTACAATTAATGCACATCCTCATACAGTTTCAAATGTATCTATCGTTCATAATGGGATTATAGAAAATTATCATCAGTTAAGAAATACACTAGAGTTGAGTGGTGTAAACTTCATCAGTGATACTGATACTGAGATAGTATCTCAATTGATGAACATTGAGTTACTTAACAATAGAACCCCTCTTGAAGCTTACAGGACTACAATTAAAAAATTAGAAGGTGCATTTGCAATTGTAGCTATTTTTAAAGATTATAACGATTTAATAATTGGTTCAAAAATTGGCAGTCCACTTTTATATATGAAAGCCAAGAACAAGATTTTGTTATCGTCTGATGCTTATTCGATTTCAGAATTTGGTGCAAATATTACATATCTCGAAGATGGTGATATTTTTATATCAGAAAATTTTAAGCCAATTATTTATGATATTAATTTTCATAAGGTTCATAGACCTGTTAAAAAAATTAAAAAAAGAGAGATTAATGGATTAGATGGTTATCAGCACTTTATGATCAAAGAAATCAAAGAACAACCAGATGTCTTATCTCATTCATTATCGAATTATTTAAACTTTTCAGACTTTAAGATTAATGAAAAGAAATTTAATTTTGATTTTTCAAAAATAGATAGATTGATAATTTCAGGTTGTGGGACAGCATTCTTTGCTGGCATGATTGCCAAGTATTGGTTTGAGAATATAGCTGATATAAAAGTTGATTTGGAAATAGCGTCGGAGTTTAGATATAAAAAAATATTTTTTGATGAAAAAACTGTTTCTCTCTTCATTTCACAATCTGGAGAGACCGCAGATACATTAGCTGCATTAAGAGTTGCAAAAGAAAATAAACAAAAAGTTATTTCTATTGTTAATACTGAAGAGTCATCTATCGCCAAAGAGTCTGATTTAGTTCTTCCAATATTTGCTGGACAAGAAATAGGGGTGGCTTCCACAAAAGCATTCACTTGCCAATTAGCAACACTGGCAAGTTTGGTCTTAAAATTAGCATCCGAAAGAAAACATATTTCCAAAGATCAGGAACAAGATTTTATAAAAGAACTAATGCATATACCCAGTCAGGTACTAAATATCTTGAAGATTGAAAATGAAATTATAAAAATTGCCAAAACTATATATAAGTCAAATAGTGCTATTTTTATAAGTAGGGGATCTACTTACCCTCTTGCATTGGAAGGGGCTCTTAAATTGAAAGAGATATCTTATATCCATGCTGAAGGCATTGCCTCAGGTGAGTTGAAACATGGTGCAATAGCTTTGGTTGATAAAAAGCTACCCGTAATTGTTATTGCACCAGAAGACCTTTTCTACGTAAAAAATCTATCAACCATGAATGAAGTTTATGCTAGAGGTGGAAAAATAACATTATTGGGAAAAATGGAAAATGATCATATTAAAGGATTAAATTTAAATGGTGTTAATATTACAGTCGATGGCAAATTCAATATCCCAATCATTATGTCTATTCCATTGCAACTATTAGCTTATCATGTGGCAAAATTGAAAGGTACGGATATTGATCAACCGCGTAACCTTGCTAAATCTGTAACGGTTGAATGATGGGGTTGTGTGGATTTTAGGAGATAATTATTGAGTAGAAATATTGTAAAAGTTCTAGATAAAGGGTTTTCCGATATTTCTGCTGGCGAGAAAATGCTTATCTCTTCGCCAGAGAAAATTTCAGAGTTTATTTTTACGATACCCAAGGGTTCTTATTTAAGTATTAAAGAACTTAGGCGTGGACTAGCATTAAAAGTGGAGGCAGATAATACTTGTCCAGTAACAACTGGGATATTTCTAAGAATGGCAATTGAACAGCATAAAGATGATGAAAATTTTCCTTACTGGAGGGTTATTGATGAAAAACACCCTATAGTGAAAAAGTTAAACCTTGATGGGGATCAAATAAAAATGAGGAGAGTTGATGAGGGAATTCCGTACTAAGAAAAAACCACACAACCCCACAAATCGTTCACTGTTGAGTGAAATTGAAGGTACATCTAGAGAATTTGAGTTCATAGAGAATAGAAAATGAAAGAATTATTAGAAGCAGTTAACTTGTATTTTGAAGGTATTCACGAGTGTGATGTATCAAAATTGAAAGAAGTATTTCACCCTGAATCTAGTCTTTTTGATGCAGACAATGGAAATATTTTTGTAGAAACAATCGACAGTTTTTTAGAAGATGTATCAACAAGAACTTCACCTGCAAGTGTTGGACAAGTCATGAAATCAGAAGTGCTAATGATTGATCACTTATCTCCCATTAGTTCTACAGTAAAAATTAGAATCCAAACACACAAGAATGTTTTTGTTGATCATTTGGCATTTGTTAAAGGTCAGAATGGTTGGAAAATTGTTTCAAAGGTTTGGCATTTAGAAAAAGAAGAAAAAGAATAGAAAACAAATTCTCAAACTACTCTTTGGTTATTAAGTCAATCAAAAACATAGTAATTCACCTCAAACTTAGAAACCTTACTTGGAAAATGTTGATTTCTGATCTGTTCATTCATGAGGTCTCTTTCGTGTTTTCTCTTTAAGACTGAGATAACTGATGAAGAGAACCAGTTCTTCCCTCTAAGGGTCTTTATTCCACTCTGATTCAACCATTTGGATATCTTTCTGTAACCCCAACCTTCTGTATCGTGAAGATGACGAATAAGAAGATAAATGACCTGTTGTCGTTTAGTGTATTCTTTTTGATAAATGAGTTGGTTGGATTGGAATTCGATTGTGAACTCGAGATGTGGAATAATCTCAGGTATTTGATGTACCTTCAAATTCAGTCTGCTACTGTGGAATAGATAGAGAGTTATATAATAAATTCTCTAATGCCATCTAATATATATTGCACACTAAGCGCTGCTAAGATAATTGCAAAAATTCTTGAAAAAATATTAATAATCTTTTTGTTGATCACTTTTTCAAATTTTGAAATTATGTAAAAAGCAAAAAAAGTTACTAACATAACTAATGCTAAAGATGTCATTCCAATAATCTGATGAATATAATTATTTCCAATATTACTTACTGAAACTACAACCGATATTATTGATGCCGGTCCTGCTATTAAAGGTACTGCAAGGGGAAATGCACTAATATTTTCTGATTGAAAATTGGTATTATCTTCTTTTCTTTGTTGTCTTTTATCAAATAACATTTCTAAAGAGATCAAAAATAGGATTATACCTCCTGCAATTTTTAGAGCAGGGAAGGTTATATTCAAATGATTTAATATATAATTACCAACCAATGCAAAGAATATTAGAACCAAGAAAGCAATCATAGTAGCATTTGCTGCAGTTTTTATCTTTTCTGCAACACTTAGTTCTTTTGTGATAACAAAAAATATTGACGTACTTCCAACTGGGTCCACAACGACAAAGTATAAAACAAAAGATTGTATCAATATCTCTAACATTTTATTATTATAACATATATGATAGTGAATTTATTAAATTGATTATTCTTTTAAAGAATAAGTAATATGTAAATTGATAAATATAAATTTATTAGGGTAAAAATATTTATGAAATTAATAGGTAAGATATTCTTTTTATTTTTATGTTTTGTTTTTTATGACGCCGAAGCAGCCCATAAACCATGCATTCAAATATATCCAACTCCACCGGAATGCCTTCATGATCGAATTACTAACAAGGAAGGTAAAAGTATAACATTTTTATTTGAGGGATTGTTTAAAAGTAAAGAAACAAATGAAGACAAAAAATATTTATTTAAGAATACGACATTAATAGAAGAAAATAGTGATATCTGTGAAGAGATTGGCTTGAAGAGAAGTACGTCTAACTTCAATAAGTGCATTCAAATAAGCAATATTCTTAATAAAAAAGATGTTAAATTTAAGAATCTTAATATTGAAGAAGAATTTTGTCTTGAGGTGGGTTTCAAAATAAATACTGAAGAATTTGAAAACTGTATGATTTTGAGTTCAACAAATTTAGATGATTGATTAATTTTTACTTTCAATAAACCTGTAATATGTTGGACATAGTTTTCAAAGTTTTCATTTTTTTTGTTATATCTGGACTGTTAGGTTTAACAGGTGTTTATTTTCTTCGCTTCATAGAGAAATCAATTCATAGCTTTACGATCCCTAATGAAGTGTATGATGTTATTAGAAAAATATCACTTGGTCTTGTACAAATTGGCTTCCTGGGAACTGCATTAATATTTGTAATTGCATTGTTTTAGTTATTTCATAATCTTATGCCGTATAAATTCTTT
>Ga0181597_10001802_pt1 | contig 23733 bp, 17 predicted proteins | sample 041ome_5_FD_148647 | JGI IMG/M metagenome (GOLD analysis project Ga0181597, IMG submission 148647) | Coastal salt marsh microbial communities from the Groves Creek Marsh, Skidaway Island, Georgia - 041403US metaG (spades assembly) | ecosystem: Environmental > Aquatic > Marine > Intertidal zone...
ACTCTAGAAACCTTCCATCAAATTCTGCTGCTAAGGTTAAATTTCCATCCTCACCTAAACTCTGAGGTACAGTAGGAGATTTAACTAAGGACGGTTTTAAATATTCAATAAGCGTAGAACCTTCCAGAAGCATTTCTAAGGGAATAGATCCGTTGAAATCGGTATTTGGTGTATTTGCTGCGATTAATACTAGTCTCTCTAGTAAAGAAGAAGTTGTTGTGTCCTTTTCTGTGGCTTGTGTTTGAAGTTCTTCGGAAAGCAGGTATGCAATTTCATCCGTTTTCGTCCAGGGGGTAGTGATTGCATATGGAGCAATTTGTAAGGGTTGGTCGGGTCCGAGTTGTGAAATGCTTGAATTACCATCACTGAACCAAATGCGTAGGCTCAATGGGTCGTCATAAGCAAAAAGTTCATCAGGCAAAGGTTCCATGTTGTAGACGGAAACATCTCCAAGTTTTACTTGATAAAAGCCATTTCTGACACCAATTTGTAGGTCTCTGGTGGGCTGTTTAGTAGTACCTTCATGCGACCATCTAAATTCCCCAGATTGACTGACGAGAGCAAATTGGAAATAGCCAATCCCATCAAAAGGTTCGCCACTTATAAGAACCCTTCCTTGGTGTGGAAGAATAGCTGAAAATGCCGAAGATGAGAGAAGGATCTTGAAAAACAATATCGATTTTAAATTAGAGAAAGTCTTCATCATCATAGATGAAATGCATATTTTCTATCAATAGATATTTCGTCAAACGGAATAATTCCAAGTATCGCGGTACATTGCCTGTAGATGATACAAAATCCTTTATTTAGTTAAGGCTAAAGGAATGGTGCGGGCAGACGGAATCGAACCGTCGACACCAGCTTGGAAGGCTGGGGTTTTACCCCTAAACTATGCCCGCTAGAGTAAGCAGTTCATCAAACCGCAGGGAGGGACATCGGTCAAGTGGAATTAAGAGGCCTGGTGGGTTATCCCCAATGCCTGGCAGACATTTTGGTGAAATAATTCCGAGCCCACCCGGAAGGGGCAGGCTCCCATGCTCGGGCTAAAGTGTTTCATGGGGAAGGAGGGGTTGCGGACAAAGTGAAACCTTGCCCCTGCCCCTTCGCAGATCGCATATCCGGCGGCGCAGTCCCATGGCTTGGCACGAAATTCTAAACAACCGTCCAGCCTGTTGGTGGCTACATTGGCGAGTCCCATGGCGGCGGAACCCGGGCAGCGGATGCGCCACTCCTGCAGGGATTCGCGGAGGGCATCCAAATCGGCGGTGGGGATGGGGAAGTGCATGCAGAAGGTGAGCTTTTCATTGACCAGTTCCCTGCCTGCCTGAACTTTCCTATCACCCTCCAAAGCACCCACGCAAGGACCGCCCTGGAGGAGGTTGTCCCGGCCGTAGTCGTAGATAAACCCATACACGGGCATCCCGTTCTGAAGGAGGCCCAGGGAGATGGCACATTCGGGCACGCCAACGGCATAGTTGTTAGTCCCGTCCACCGGGTCGAGCACCCAGGCAAATTCGCCGGATAGTGTGATAGGCTCGGGAGTTTCCGCAGATTCTTCCGAGCAGTAATCATCGTGGGGGAAGGAAGCGCAAAGAGCGGTAAATATCTCAGCTGAAATGGCCTCGTCCACCTCGGTCACACGGGTGCCGTCCTTTTTCCATCGGCTTTGGGCGAGGCCAAAGTTTTTCCGGAAATATTCCACCTGCGAAAGAACAGCAAGGCGGCCCGCTTCAATGCGTTGCCTAAGAGCAGACTCTATTTTGGAGAGGTCGGGGAGGGGGTTGGCTAAGGATCGATCCATTTACCATGTTCTTGTATGAGATCGACCAATCGGTCAACCGCATCTCTTTGGGGAATGGCAGACTTTACGCGGTTTTTCCCGACATAGAGATCGATTTTCCCCGGGCCCGATCCCACATACCCAAAATCGGCATCGGCCATTTCTCCGGGCCCGTTGACGATGCATCCCATCACCGCAATAGTCACGCCTTTTAAGTGCCCGGTAGCATCCCTGACCTGTTGGGTGGTACTTTGCAGATCGAAGAGAGTGCGCCCGCAACTGGGGCAGGCAATAAATTCGGTTTTGGAAATACGGGCACGGGCACCTTGGAGTGTATTGTAGGCGAGTGCCCGGTTGCGTTCCAGGCTGCCGGTGTGTTCGACGGAAATGAGGTCGCCCAGTCCATCACAAAGGAGGGAGCCGGAGAGGATGGAGGTGTCGAGCAGGCGGGCGGAAAAGAAGTCATCCGCGGGATAGAGGCGGGTGGGCACATTGTTGCGAATCCATAAGGGAAGGGGGAGATTCTCCTTTGATAGGTGGGCAGCCAGGGCACGGTATCCTGCCACTGCATTTTCGGCGGGAGAGGGAAGCAGGGAGAGCACAGGTGGAGTCGGGGAATTTTTTAACAGTGCCACCAGGCTGGGGTCGGGCGAGGAGGAGGAAAGGGAGAGGGCGGGGTGGTGCCCGGCCTGTTCACAATGGGCGAGAAAACGGGCCGCCGAACCGGCATCTCCGTCCATTTTTGATGCGTGCCACAGAAGCGGTGGCGAGGCAGGTTGCACAGGAGGAAGAGAGGAGGCGGGGTCTTCCCTGTGGTCGTCCACTACGATCAGGGGGATCGCTCCATAGAGGGAAGAACGCAGGGTTTGCAGGTGGATGAGATCATCCTCTGCTGCGAGCGAAATAATAAGCCCCTCGACCGGGGCATCCTTGGAGGCGGACTGTACCCGGGCCACTTCCTGAATGATTTCAGCAGGTTTACTAAGTGAAGCGGTTGGGCAGGTGAGCACCACGGGCACAGCGGTGGCACCGAAAGATAATTTGCTTTTGGGGAATGTGACTGCCGCGGTTGGCCTGCGAACAAATTCATAGGGATTGATCGACTCGGTCGGCTCATCTTCTAGATTCCTTCCTTTCTGCGACCACCAGGATTGTGCCCGTTTGGCAAGGTCTAAAGCAACAGGAATTTCGGCAACTGGGTCTTCGGTGAGGGAGACACGCAGGGTATCACCCAGTCCATCGAGGAGAAGGGAACCGATACCGATGGCACTTTTGATGCGGGCATCCTCCCCATCCCCCGCCTCGGTTACTCCGAGGTGCAGGGGGTAGTCCATCCCTTCGTCATTCATTAGTGCAACCACGAGGCGGTAGGCCTCAATCATGACCTTGGGGTTGCTCGACTTCATCGAAAGCACCATGTCGTGATAGCCATGGGTGCGGGCAATCCGCAAAAATTCCAGGGCCGACTCTGCCATTCCCCGGGGGGAGTCGCCAAAGCGGTTCATGATCCGGTCGGACAGGGAGCCATGATTGGTGCCGATGCGCATCGCCCGCCCCAGTTCCCGGCAACGCAGGACAAGCGGAGAGAAGGCATCGTGCAGGCGCTGGAGTTCCTCCTCATACTGGGAGTCGGAGTATTCCCGGGTCTGAAATTTCTTGCGGTCGGCATAGTTTCCCGGGTTGACCCGTACTTTTTCGACCCACTTGGCCGCTTCCATCGCTGCCTGAGGCATAAAGTGGATATCGGCGACTAAGGGGACATCGATCTTTGCCCTCCTTACCGTTTCTGCAATTTCACCCAGTGCCTCAGCCGCCCGTACATTGGGTGCGGTGATACGGACGATTTCACAACCCGCCTCGGCCAACTGGATCGTCTGATCCGCGGTGGCCTGTACATCGAGGGTGTCGGTGGTGGTCATCGACTGCACCCGTACCGGGCTTTGCCCACCAATTTCGATATTTCCAATCGCTACGGAGCGTGATGCCCGGCGGACCGGAGAGAAGCGGGAGATGCAGTAAGGGGACGGCGGGACCATCACACCGGGAGGTTAAAGTTTTTTAGAAGGGAAGAATGCGCTGAACATCAAAGAAGGTGACATAGAGCATAAATGAAAACAGCAGGGCGACAAAGAGCATCTGTGCCCTCTCCAGAAAGGCGAGGGGAAGGGGCTGCCCGCGCAGCTTTTCAATGGTGGCAAAAAGCATGTGGCCGCCATCGAGAACGGGGATGGGAAGTAAGTTTAAGATGGCAAGGTTAACATTGATGAAAACCACAAACCAAAGGAGCTTTTTAAACCCGATCTTGGCAAAGATGCTGAGGTGGTTAACAATGCCGACCGGGCCGCTCATATTGCGGAGTTTTACATCCGATGCCGGGCTGACCAGACCGCTCAGGGTTAGGTACATGTCCTTGACCCGGCTGTAGATCAAGTGGAGCGGGTTGGGGTAGGTGGTGACGATTTTGAACTCGGGTGCAAACCCAATTAACCGGCGGGTGGTGGGAATGCCAGCCTGGAGGATTTCTTTTTCAACCGGGGTGAGGGTGTATGCCTTTTTCTCACCCTGCTCCCCGCCTTTTCGTACCGTCAGGTTTACCGCCTGGCCCACTTCCCGGTTTTCCAGTTCAGTTACCAGTTGGGCGAAAGAATAGATTGGCTTCTCATCGATGGCTACCGGTTGGTCACCTACTTGCAAACCTGCCTGGGCTGCAGGCATATCCGGGGACAACTCCCCAATAAAAAAGGTCTCCTTGGGGCCGATGCCAATAATGCGGATCTCTTCCGATCCCCAAACCTCGGGGTAAACTTCGATATTTTGCTTCTGGTTATTACGCAGGATGGTGAGGTTGAGCAGCCTGCGGCCCTGGGCATTTTGCTGCTTTCCAGTAACAATGCGGTTTTGGATATCCATGAAATCCTGCACCTCTGCCCCATCCACTGCTAGGATCTCATCACCCGGTAGAATGCCTGCTTTTTTGGCAGGGCCGGTTACCTCTTCCCCTTCCCCGACCAGGGGATTCCACCGTTCCACGGTATCGGCAACATAGCCAACCTTGGTGGTAAGCTGGGCGTCTGATACATCATAGCCAAAAAACCATAGGACCGAGGATAGGGCAAAGGCGAGCAATACATTGAATACCGCGCCCATAACCGAGACAATCATCTTGTCCGCGTAGCTAATTTTGGGAAGGGGCGCAGGTTTGCCCTCCTCATCTTCTTCCTCCTCAAAATCTTTCCATGCAGCCTGTACCTCCGTGGTTTCGGCTTTTTCAGGGTCCTCTTCCTCCCGGTTACGGTCTGTTCCTTCCAGTCTTCCCATGTCGGCAAGCTGGGGAAGGGCAACATACCCGCCAAAGGGAATAGCGGACAGGCGGTACTCCACGCCATTGCTGGTCCAACCGAAAATTTTGGGCCCAAAGCCTACGGAAAACCGGGTAATGACCAGCCCGCGTCGGCGGGCGGCCAGAAAGTGCCCGAGCTCGTGGATAAATATAGTGAAGCCCAGGGCAAAGAGGGCAACAAAGAGAAAGGCAAGATCGAAGAGGCTATCCATGAGGACAGAGGAGGGGACGGCTTAAGCCAGTTGGCTCAAGCAGGCAGATGCACGCTGGCGGGCTTCCTTGTCTTGGTCAAGAAGTGCATCCAGTGTTAATGCGGGTGAGAAGCTAAAAGTGTTCAAAGTGCTGTTAATTATGTCTGCAATTTCGGTAAAGCCAACCTGATTTCGCAAAAAGGCATCCACTGCCACCTCATTGGCCGCGTTGAAAACGAGGGGGTAGGATCCCCCTTGATCGAGGCATTGCTGGGCTAACCGCAGGCAGGGGTATTGATTGAGGTCGGGTGGGAAGAAACTAAGCTCGAGAGCCTGCCTGAAATCGAGCCCCTCTTCCACGCCCTCCGCCCGTTCTGGAAAAAGCAAGGCATGTTGCAGGGCAAAGGTCATGCTGGGAGGCGACATTTGGGCGATGGAGCAACCGTCTATAAAGTGCACGATGGCGTGGACCAGGCTGGGCGGGTGAATGACCACATTGAGGCGCTCAGGTGGAAGGCCGAATAACCAGCGTGCCTCGATTAGTTCGAGTCCCTTGTTAGCCATGGTGGCAGAATCGACGGTAATTTTTTGTCCCATGGACCAATTGGGGTGCTTCAGGGCCTGGGCGGGGGTAACTGTTGCGAGTTCGTCAACAGACCAGTCACGGAAGGGGCCTCCGGATGCAGTGAGGGTAAGGGATTTGACGGCTTTCTGTGACTGGCCCTGGAGACACTGAAAGACCGCATTGTGCTCACTATCGGCGGGCAGGATATTTGCCCCGCTGGAACGGGCAGTCTGCATGACCAACTCCCCGCCCACCACCAGTGATTCCTTATTTGCCAGTACCACATCCTTTCCGGCCGCGAGGGCGGAGAGGGTGGGGGCAAGTCCAGCGGCACCGACCACCGCGACAACCACTAGGTCGGCTTCCTCGAGAGAGGCGAGTTCATCCAGGGCGGAGGGACTGGTGGAGAATTTTGTGCCTGCGGGTAAATCTCCGGAAAGATCGTCTTCGCGGCCAAGGTGCACATGCTTGACCCGAAATTCGTGGGCAATTTGACAAAGTTTTTTTCCCTGCCGGTGAGCAGAAATGCCCAACAGATTGAACCGGTCGGAGTGCTTGCGTAGGACACGCAGGGTACTGTCACCGATTGAACCGGTGGCACCGAGGAGGACGACATTGCGTACCGGGTGCATTCCTTTAGAGTAGTAAAATAATAAAGTATCCGGTGGGGGCAGATAGGATTAAACTATCAGTGAGGTCAAGCAATCCACCGATACCCGGAATCGCCCCACCCGAGTCTTTCATGCCCGCGAGGCGTTTGAGCACCGAGGCAATAAGATCTCCGATTACCGAAACAATGGCGATGACCAGACCCCAAAGTGCCCCCTGAGATGGGGTGAATACAGTTGTGCCAAAGTCGAAAAGGTGGGCGAAGTGTCCGTGGGCAAGCCAGGGGATAAGAGCACCTATGCCGGCGGAGGCACCTAGCCCCCCAAGCAACCCTTCCACTGTTTTTCCCGGGCTGATAGAAGGAGCCATTTTGGTGCGGCCAATGGTCTTGCCCACGAGCAGGGCACCGATGTCGCTGAACTTGGCGACCAGTACAATCCATAGGCAAAAAAAGAGCCCAAACCCGATGCAATCTGGATTGGCCGGGGCATCGGTCTCCCTGAGGATGCGAACGAAATAATGCAGCAGGAAAGTAACAAAGAGGAGGCCGAAAAAGGTGGGAAGGAGGCGTTTGACATAAAGTCCGCGCTGATCCTGCGGGAAGACGACACAGGCGGTCGAGGAAAAGAGGGCACCCACGGCGAGGGCATCAATTCCTGCCCCGGGGAAGTAAAAAGCGATGGGAATCATACAGGCTCCGGTGATCAAGCCAGTGATGCGGTTGGCGGCATACCCAATCCGTCCCAGGATGGTGTAGACCTCAAAGAGGGTAAGGGTGGCACAGAGGTTGAGGATCCACATCGCTCCCGGTTCTTTCAGTCCATAAACAATACTTCCGAGCAATCCCCAAAGGATGATGGTGGCAATGGTTCGTAAAATCATGAGGTGGGGAGGGGTTGCTGGATTTGTTCGCTCGTTTTTCCAAACCTGCGCTCACGGCTGGTATAATTGGACAGCGCTTCGAGAAAGGCGTCGCGTCCGAAATCGGGCCAGTGCAGGGGAGATACAAAAATTTCCGCATAAGCAGCCTGAAGAAGCAAAAAGTTGCTCAGTCGAAATTCTCCGGAGGTTCGAATGATCAGGTCGGGGTCGGGAAGATCACTGGTTTGCAGATAAGGGGAAAACTCTTCCCAGGATGGAATGTGGGGAGAGGAGGGGTGGTCCTGCCCATACTGGGCGACTGCCTGCAATACTTCCTGCCTGCTGCCGTAGTTCAGGGCGAGGGTGAGGTTCCAACGGGTGTTTTCGCGGGTCTCCTCGATCGTGCTCTCGACGATGCGGCGGGCAAAATCGGGTAGGCCGGAAAGATCGCCAATTGCCCGTAAGCGAATACCGTCTTCCATCATGGACCGAAGTTCTTTTTTGAGGAATTCCTCGAGTAATTTCATCAGTCCGGATTTTTCGTCCTTCGGTCGGTTCTGATTTTCGGTGCTGAACGCATAGAGAGTGATGTAGGGTACGCCCACTTCCTTGGCGGTGTTTACGACTGCCCGTACATTTTCCACCCCGTTGCGGTGACCAAACAGGCGGGGCATACTGCGGGACTTTGCCCAACGGCCATTCCCGTCCATGATCAGAGCGACATGGCGGGGAAGGTTATTTGTTTCTTCGGGCGAAAAAGTTTGCATGGGATGGATGAGAAGGCATCTCAACGCCAAAGGGACCAATTGACAACGAGGAAAGCATGGGCTAGCCAATTCAGGCGATGACAAATCCCCTCAATGAATCGGAAATAACACAAGTGCTCGAGCAGTTGCCCGGATGGAAGTGGCAGAACGACAGGTTGAAAAAGACTTTTCCTTTTACTAACTTCAGGGAGGCAATGAGCTTCATCCTGCGGGTTTCCTATGAAGCGGAGGAAAGAAATCACCACCCGGAAATTTTCAACTGCTACAACCGCGTGGAAATTGGTCTAAATACCCACGATGCGGGTGGCCATGTTACAGCAAAGGATAGTGAGCTTGCCCGGTCGATTGAAAAGATTTCTACGAATTAAATCAATAAATCTCTTTGATTATTTTGGGTAAAGGACGGGTATCTTCCGGTACCTGGTATTGTTTTCTCAAGCGGGCAAGTTCCGCTTTCAGTTCGGTGGTAATTTCTTCGAATCCATTCTTACCGTAGACGGAGTTTAATTCGTTGGGATCTTTTTGCAGATCGTATAATTCCCATCCATCGATCATGTAGAAATGGATCAGTTTGTAGCGGTGGGTACGCACCCCATAGTGTCTTCTTACATTGTGTGAGCCGGGGAATTCGTAGTAGTGGTAGTAGATCGTCTTTCTCCAGTCTCCCGGAGTTTTCCCACGCAGCAGGGGCCCTAGGGATCGACCCTGCATGTCCTCGGGCATGTCGGCATCGCAAAGGTCAAGAAAGGTTTGGGCGAAGTCCAGGTTTTGCACCAGGTCCTGATTGACACTCCCTGGTTGAATGACACCGGGCCAGCGAGCAAGCAGGGGAGTGCGAAAGGATTCCTCATACATCCAGCGTTTGTCATACCAACCATGTTCTCCTAAGTACCAGCCCTGGTCAGAGGAATAGACCACAATGGTATTTTCGGCCAATCCACTTTGGTCGAGATAATCCAGGAGACGACCAATATTTTCATCCACTGAGTCAATGCACCTGAGGTAATCCTTGGCATAACGCTGGTACTTCCACTTCAGTAGATCATCCCCTTTCAACTTTGCCTCACGGAAAGCTTTGTTTTTGGGCTTGTACGCGACATTCCAAATTTTCTTTTGCTCCTCATTTAATTCCCTTGGTGGATTTAATTTAAAATCCCAGTCATCCCGCATGTGTTTTTCGATGGTCATTGCCTGGGTGGAGGCAGGAAATAGCCGATTTTGATAATTATCCCGCAGGGTTTCCGGTTCCGGAATATCTTTGTCATCATACTTTTTCATGTATTTGGGTGCAGGCAACCAGTTGCGGTGAGGAGCCTTGTGCCAGGAGCAAAGGAAAAAGGGTTGATCCGAATTCCGCTCATTGTTCAGCCAATCCAGGGTGCGGTCTGTAATGAGATCGGTGGTATATCCAGTCATTTTTTGATCGCCGTGCGGAGTCAGAAAAAGCGGATTGTAATAAGGTCCCTGTCCGCGAAGCACTTGCCACGAATCGAAGCCAGTAGGTTTACTTTTGAGGTGCCATTTTCCAAAAAGGGCGGTTTGGTAGCCTGCCTTTTGTAAAAGTTTTGGGAAAGTCTGCTGGGAACCGTCAAAGGTCTCTTTATTGGTTAGTTGACCATTGATGTGGCTATGCTTGCCGGTCAGGACAACTGCCCGGCTCGGGGCACAGATTGAATTGGTGACAAAGGCCCGGTCAAAGCGCATCCCTTCGTTAGCGAGGCAATCGAGGTTGGGTGTCTGGTTGCGGTTGGATCCATAGGCGGAGATCGCCTGATACGCATGGTCGTCCGAAAAAATGAAAAGGATATTGGGCTGCTTGGCGACTGCGGAGCCAAGGAGGGAAATAAATAAGGGGAGAATATTTTTGAGCATGATGTCAAGGTTTGCACGGGACCAACCGCTGGCAACTCAGATTTATGAGGATTAAGAAAAAATTCGCCATGCTAGCAGAGGAGCACTAACTCCTTGATGCAGTATATGAGCAACCCCCCGCTTCCTTTTCGCCAAACGATCCCCCTACTGGTTGCTCAGTTCATTGGGGCATTTAATGATAATGCAGTCAAAGCATTCCTCCCCGTACTGGCCGCTTATCAGTTTGGAAAGGAGAGCATGGATTTGGTCAACCAACAGGTATCCATTCTCCTCATTCTTCCTTTCATCCTCTTCGCCCCATGGGCCGGTTGGGTGTCGGACAGGTATCCGAAAAGAAAGGTGGTGGGAGCCAGTCTGCTCGCCCAACTCATCGGACTCGGAGGGGTCGTTTTTGGGATTTCCCAGAGGAGCCTGCCCATCACCCTTACTGGCTTTTTTCTTCTCTCCACCCAGTCGACCTTTTTATCTCCAGCCAAAAAAGGCATCCTCAAGGAAATAGTCGGCTATGGCCAACTGGGCAAAGCGGTGGGGTGGATGGAGATGCTCACCATTGTCGGCATACTGGGGGGTGCTTTCAGCGGAGCGGTTCTCTTCGATCATTGGGTGGCAGACAGGGGAGGGTGGGAGACCGCGGAGTTCATTACCTTGGGGATTTGCTTTCTGGCTCTGGTTTCCTGGTTTGTTTTTTTGCCTACCCCGCCCACGGAGGCACCGAAGGCTGCTCCCTTCACTCCCTATGTTCTCTTCAGTCACTTTCGTGATCTTCGACAGTTGATCAAGCGGCCAAGCCTGCGATGGGCGGCCCTGGGGGATGCCTGTTTCTGGGCAGTGGGTGGTTTTTTTTACCTCGTGCTGGTGAAGCTGTCGGGCGAAGTGACGGTGGGGAAGGTTGGGATGGGCAGCCTCTATGGATACTGGTTTCTTTTACTGGGTGTGGGAATTATGGCTGGCTGTCTTTTTTGTGCCTATTTGAACAAGGGAAGGATTGAGCTCGGGCTCTGTCCGATGGGGGCGGCGGGGATGGCCCTGAGCCTCTGGATAGTCTATTACTCCCACCCCCTCAGCGGAGCTTTTGAGTGCGGTTGTGCATCGCTCGGTTTTTTCGGGGCTTTGTTTTTTGTACCGCTCAATGGATACCTCCAGGACCGGGCCGGGGAGGATGAGCGTGGCCGGGTCCTTGCCGCGTCCAATTTACTTACCCAGTTGGGCGGGGTGGCCCTGATTGGGGTCCATGCCTGGTTATCCAATGTACTTGGGTTGGAGGCAAAGGAAGAAATCCTGATCCTTATTTTCCCCCTTGGGGGTATCGCCCTCGTTAGTATGATCTGCCAGTTTGAAGATTTTCTGCGAGCCTGTTTTCACCTTGTCCTGCGAATTTTTTACCGAGTCCGGGTGGAGGGGATGGACAATTTTCCGGAACGGGGAGGTGCCTTGATTGTCTGCAATCACCTCTCTTATGCTGACCCGGTCTTTATCGGTGCCGCCTTTCCCCGAAAAGTGCGTTACCTCGCCCATGAGGAACTGGGTAGTTCGAAGATTTTGCGGGGTATTTTCCGCTTAACCCGTACCCTTACCCTCTCTCCGGACCACTCCCTTTACGCCCTCCGGCGATCCATCAAGCGGGTGGCATCCGGCACACCCCTTTGCCTCTTTGCCGAAGGGGGGATATCCCGCCTGGGGACAGCCTTGCCTTTTCAACGGGGGTTCATCCTGCTGGCGAAGCATGGCAAGGTGCCTGTTATTCCTGCTCATTTGGACGGGGTGTGGGGATCGGTCTACAGCCATCAGGGCGGGCGGTTTTTTAAAAAGTTTCCCCGGGCATTTCCTTACCGTATCACCGTGAGGTGCGGGCCTTCGATCGATGCGGTGGAGGCTAGCCCTGAATCGGTGAGGCGTGCGGTGCTTGACCTTGGATGTGTATCTTTTAATGAGCGCTTGCTGGTAGGCCGGGCCGCACGCGATGCCTTGCGGGAGAGAATCTTCCAAAAACAAAGTGGTGTGCTGTTTCGGGACCGGGCGGGAGTGACGGTGAAGAGGTCCGGTTTTCTGGATGCAGTGCTGGGGGGAGGGGGCGAATACCCCGAGCCTTACCGGAAATGGGCGGAGGTCGTGAACCATGTCCTCCAAGATAAGAACGAACCCAACTGCCTGCCCTGGACCAACTGGGTGCGTTTAGAGGAGACGAATCTGATCGATCATCCTAGACTCAAAATTCTGTCGGGTTCGCAACTTTGGGAGGATCAATGGTTTCCCTGGTTCCCTCTGCTTGCCCAGGTTGGATTTGAGCAGACTGCCTCCGGGAACTGGGTACAGATTGTGGAAGAAACTCCTTGGCAGGCCATCCATCCTGTGAGTGGGTATGCCACTCCCCGAAGTGGGTTGATATCCGTGCAGTTGCCCGATGAGGATATTCTGTCCGATTGCCAGCGTGGTTACAAAGAAGATACCCTCGGACGGCTCCTTCCCGGGTATTCTTACAAGATGGAGGACGACACCTTTGTTTTGCTGGGCAGGAGTGGGGATAGGGAAGAACTTGATGGGGTTCAGGGAATGGACGGGGATGGTTTTCTCGTGTCTGTGACTGGCTAGTTCCATGCTTTTCCTCCCTTCCCAGATGTGATATAAACTCTCTTTTTTCTCTATATGTCTGACTTTCTCAAAGAATCCACCCAATTTGCCCAATCCATCTCCCGATTGGATGACCGGCCTATCCTTGTACTTGGTCACAGGAGACCGGATGGGGATTGTGTGGGTTCCCAAGTTGCCCTTACCCGGGCCCTGCTTGCCTTGGGGAAAGAAGCCCTGGCGGTCAATCAGGACCCTATTCCGCGTACGCTCAGAAAATTTGCCGAAGGTACGCCCTTTGTATCCCCGGCAGAAGTGGGAGACGGGGACTATCAAATCATCACGGTGGACTGTGCGGATCACGGACGGGTGGGGGAGGACTTGTGCACTCGTTTCCCAGAGGTGGACTTGAACATCGACCACCATGTATCCAATACTCTCTACGGGAAGGAAAATCTCATTTTGTCCGATGCATCCGCGACCGGTGAAATCCTTGCAAAATTCTTTTTTGACAGCGGGTATGAAGTGGACAAATGCACCGCAGAAGCCCTTTACCTTGGGATTTGCACCGATACCGGCCAGTTTTGTTACTCCGGTACCAATGGTTCCGTTTTTGAAATTTGCCGGATGCTCTGCGATGCAGGGGCCTGCCCATCCGGAATTGCCAGCGAACTTTATGAGAAGGAAAAGCCGGGACGTATCCAGTTGCTCCAACGCTTTCTGGCTAGCTTCCGGATGGAATTACAGGCTAGGGTTTGCATCGGCTGTATTCGCGGGACCGATTTTCTAGAGACAGGTACCAAGCCGGAAGATGCCGAGAATTTTGTGGATTATGCCCGCTCCCAGGAGGGTGTGGAAATTGCCGTTTTTATTGAGGAAAGAAATGGTCTGATCAAGGGAAGTTTCCGGGCGAAGGATGAAAAGTTTCGTGTGGATATACTGGCAAAGGAATTTAACGGGGGTGGACATACCTGTGCTGCCGGGTTCAATGTCGAAGGCACAATGGATTCCTTCTACCCTCCTCTTATTCAGGCGATTGAAAGCCACTTGCAAGGGGTTGAGCGGGGAGAGTTAGCGTGAGTTCGCGACAGGACTTGGACTACGAAGGCATCCTGCTGGTCGACAAACCACAGGGCATCACTTCCCACGATGTGGTCGACCGCCTGCGACGAAAATTGCGGATGAAAAAGATCGGTCATGCCGGTACGCTTGACCCATTGGCCACGGGCCTGTTGATCATGCTGATCGGGAAGGCGACCAAGGTCTCGCAGTTTCTGATCAGCTTGGACAAGGCCTATGAGGGTACATTTTTACTGGGTGTGGAAACGGACAGCCAGGATGCGGATGGCGAGGTGGTTGCCGAAAAGCCCCTGCCTGATGGACTGGGCGAGGAAGTCGTCCTCAAAGAAATGCAGGGCTTCTTGGGTGATCAGTATCAGACTCCTCCCATGTTCTCAGCCAAAAAGATAGACGGTGTGCCCCTTTATAAAATGGCCCGCAAGGGCAAGACGGTGGAACGGGAGCCCCGCTTTATCCGAATCAATGAACTGAAGCTGGATGATTGGCAATCCCCGGTGGGCAAGTTTTTTATGGCCTGCAGTAAGGGCACCTATGTACGCACGGTGGTGCACGATCTCGGCCAGCGCCTGGGTTGCGGTGCTCACCTGCAAAGCCTCCGCCGCACCCGGATTGATCAGTTTCAAATATCTGATGCTCTTACCCTTGAGCAGATTCAGGAGGTTCCCCTGGGCGAGTTTCAGCACCGCTTGATTCCTGTGCATCAGGCCGTGCCCTCCCATGTCTTGTAATGATGGAACGAGTCTTTGACTCGATTGCCCATTTTGGAAGGGAATGGAAGGAAGGAGTTTGCCTCGCCTTGGGCATGTTTGACGGGGTCCACCGTGGGCATCGTGCGGTTCTCGATCTTGCCCGTGTGCAAGCTGGAAAATTTTCTGGCAGTACCGCCGCTCTTACTTTTCCCAAGCATCCGGCCACATTGCTGAGACCCGGCAAGGAACCGCCTCTCTTGATGAGTGCGGAGGACAAGGCCGCTCAACTTTTGGCAAGTGAAGTGTCTGCGGTGATTATGCAGCCCTTCGATGAGGAATTGTCCGAAATCCCGGCCGATCAATTTGTTTCCTACCTGATCGGGTTGGTGCCTATCCTCCGTTCCGTTTGCGTGGGAGAAAACTTTCGTTTCGGCAAGGACCGGACGGGCGATTTTCAGGCTTTGACCGAATATGGCTCCCGTGCCGGGATCGGGGTGAATGTGGCACAATCTCTCATTCTTGGCGATCTTCCCGTGAGCAGTTCTCGCATTCGCAAGGCATTGGAAGTGGGCGAGATGTACCAGGTCACTGAGATGCTCGGACGGAAGTACCTCGTTTCGGGCAGTGTTTCTGCGGGCAAGGCACTGGGCCGGACTATCGGGTATCCCACTCTCAACCTGCGATGGAGCCCGGAGGCAAAACCTGCCTTTGGTGTATATGCAGGCTGGGCAGAAGAGAAAACCACTGGGCAGCGGATACCCGCCCTTGCCAACTATGGATTGCGCCCAACTGTGGAGGAGGGTGCCGAGTTTCCACTCCTGGAGATCCACTGCCTCGAATGCCCGGATGTGTCGATTTGGAAGGAGGGTGCATCCCTGACGATGGAACTTGCTGTTCGGTTGCGCCCGGAAAAGAAATTTTCCGGAGTGGATGAGCTGACCGCCCAAATCGAGAACGATTGCAGGCAGGCGAGAAAACTATTTTCCCAGGGGTTGTAAAACGGGCGACCAACAACTGGTACGTCCCCCGATCTCTGCCCGCATTAGTGATGTGCCCGACTTTGGGCAGATGCCCCCATCCCGCCATCTTTGATGAAAGAGCCAGTTTGCCGGCGGGTCGCCCCCGTGCGTACCGACCGACTTCATGGCTCCACGCACGACGAAGAGGATCTGCTGAAAGAGAGTTTTTTTCTGTAGTTCCTCCAGGTTGGCGGACCGGCAATCCGGATGGATGCCTGCTCGCCAAAGCACCTCGTCGGCCATCCAATTGCCCATCCCGGGGAAATACCGCTGGTCCAGGAGGAGAGCTTTGAGAGGACGCTTCTTATGGCGATGGAGGGCGTTGGATAAAATTGGGTAATTAAATTCCTTGCTTAACATAGATGTTGGCCGGTCGTTCCACCAGTCAGGTGATTCCTTCCCGACATGGAGTCGTAGCCTTCCGAACTGGCGGGGATCCCGAAAGACCAGCGATTGTTTTGCCTGGACCAAAACTAGGGCGTCGTGCCTGGCGGGTTGGTAGCCTTTCGGTTCGCAATGCAACCAACCGGTCATGCCCAGATGGAGCCCTAGCCAGCAATTTCCGGAAAAGCAAAAGAGCATTTGCTTGCCATGAGTATCGAAGGATCGAAGCGTTCTCCCGGTGAGTTGCTTACCGTAGTTTGAACGGTTCTCATCCCGGTAAACCCGGGACATTGGATGGGTTATGACCGACTGGATGGGCCGGTTCAGTCCAGGTTTCCACTGGGTGCAAGCGAATGCAACTTCCGCAAGTTCAGGCATGCCCGGCAAGAATTAGGTGTTTGGAGAAAGGGCAAGCAGGTGCCTGCGGGTATCCCGGTCCGCCTTGCGGTCCGTTCGGATTTCGATCACCCGCATGCCCTGCACAGGTGGGTTGTGTAGGAATGAAATCAGGTCTTTTTCGTTTTCGCAAAGCAAGTGCTCAAGGGCATGGGCTTCGCACAGCTTTTTAAAATCACAGTTTTGTGGGGTGCTGAAACATTTCTCAAATTCGGAAAGTTGAGCAACGGGCAGATGTTCAAAAATTCCGCCCCCTTGGTTATTGATTAGGATTACGGTGAGTGAACCGATCAAATGGGATAAAAAAAGCAGGGCGTTGGAGTCGTGCAAAAAGGCGAGATCTCCGCAGAGGAGATAGGTGGGTTGCTCGCTGAGATGGGCCAGTCCCAAGGCAGTGCCCAGGGTACCATCTATCCCATTGACCCCACGTGCTCCGAAGAGCCTCCTCCCGAGGTTGCCCGGTTTCCAAAACCATTCAAGGTCACGAATAGGCATGCTGTTGGCACAGTAAAGCAGTGATCTTGCCGGCAGGTGTTCCGAGAGAACGCGGGTAATTTTTGGCTCGGCGGAAATGGGCAGTCGTGCAAGTTCAGTGTGCAGACTGGACTCCACTGTCCGCTCTGCCTGGGTCCATACACTCAGCCAGGTAGGGTCGGGAGCACCAAGCTTGAGCTTTGACATTTCATCATAATTCAAGGTGAGAGGCCGGCTGGGTCCTTCCAACGGGTCGACCTTTCTGCCGCTTGGTTCGATAACTACCCGTGCTGCCCCGCTTTGCTCGATCCAGGAACGCAGGGTCTTGGAGGTGGGCAGAGGTCCGAGCAAGATAAATAAGTCCGGGCGGATGGACTGAACAAATTCGGGGCATCTGAGCAGATGTTCATACCTGAGGATGCGGGCAGGATGACCGCTTTCTCGGAATGGACTGAGGGAATCGCAAAGGATGGGGATGGAGTCAAGATTGGAGGGCAGATTGGAGGGCAGATTGGAGGGGCAGTCCAGTCCGGCGATCAGGACGGGGAAACGGGCATGGGGCAGTTTTCCCGGAGGCTTGTTGTCCTCAGGATCCACGAGAGAATTTGCAAGGGTGGGCAACGAAGAAAGTTGGGGAAGGGCAGGGGGAGGGTTTGATTCCGGCCAGAGGGGTTCGCGAAATGGAAAGTTTAGATGGACGGGGCCAGGCCGGTTGGAGGTGGACTGGGAGTAAGCTTGCTGGAGAACGGATTGCAGGCTGTGCAGGGACACGGGATCGGTTGCCGGCAAAGGAACGGCATGGAATCCCCGCACGAAAGTACCAAATAAATGAACCTGATTGATGGTTTGCCCGGCTCCGCATTCCTGGAGTTCCGGAGGGCGGTCCGCGGAGAGGAGCAGGAGGGGAATGTCCGAGTAGGAGGCTTCCGTAACCGCAGGATACCAGTGGGAGGGAGCAGATCCTGAAGTGCAAATAAGTGCGGCGGGTCTGCCAGTTCGCTTGCTCTGGCCCAGGGCAAGGAAGGCCGCAGTGCGTTCGTCCAATACCGGGACGCAGGAGAGGCGGGGCTCACTCTCGCACCCGAGCACAAGGGGTGTGGACCTCGATCCGGGAGAGAAAAAAACCACATCCACGCCGAGATCGGCGAGGCCCCGGGCCGTGGTATGGCCCCAAAGATAGTTTGCGTGGGCGGTGGGGTCTGGTTCAGCGGTCATTCAATCCGGAAGCTTAGGGCTTCCAGTGATCACTTCAAGCATGGCTTGCAACTTCCAGTCGGTCTCATTTTTTTCGAGTTGCGGAATGGATCCTTCAACAATGCCAGCTCCCGCGTACAGCGTGAGTGAGTTTTTGAACAATCTGCCACAACGGATTGGTACGATAAATTCTGATCTTCCTCGCGAATCCATCCATCCGGCCACTCCGGAGTACCAACCGCGTGGGCACTGCTCAATCTGGGCAAGTCTGCTAAGGGCAGGAGTGCGGGGGGTGCCCCCCATCGCCGGAGTGGGGTGAAGGGCGGAGAGAATGTCAAAGGGATGAAGCCCAGGTGGGATTTTTCCTTCCACCGGGGTCCGTACATGTTGAAGGTTGGCCAGGCGAAGAAGGCGAGGAAGCCCTTGGTGAAGAGAGGTTACCCCGGCGGAGGCGAGTCGACGGTGGATGCTCTCGATGACTAATTTGTGCTCGTGAACCTCCTTTTCGCGGGCCAGGAGGGTCTTCCCCCAGTGGGCATCCTTGCCGGCGGAGGGCCCGCGGGGGGCGGAGCCGGCTAGTGCTTCGGTACGCAGGGAGTTTCCGCGAAGATGGGCGAGGGTCTCAGGGCTTGCACCCACCCATACTCCCTGGTTGGGAGCAGACAGGGAAAAGGCGTGGCAGTCGGGAAATCTTGCCCGTAGGCCATGGGCAATGGAAAAGGGACAGAGCTCGGCATGGACATCGAAGGTAAGCTGCCGGGCGAGAACAATTTTGGAAACCTCGCCTGACTGAATCTCATGGAGGGCACTCGATACCCCATCGAGGTAATCAAAATTTTCCCGGGAAGCTCCCAGTGGGGTGGTCATGCGGTCAGTCGGGCTGTTTAGTTCGTAGGTGAGTCCAACCATGGATTCGAGCCTTTTGTCGAGATCGGCCTGAATTTTGTGAGGATTGGAGTCCGGCTGGATTTCGGTGTTTAGCACAAGAAAGTGCTCTCCCCGTTGATTAACCACCTGCCAGCGGGGAAGGAAGACAGAAAGGGCGGGTAGTCCGGATGTGGTCTGTTCGGATTCAAAGGGGGCGGTGAGAAAGAGGGTAGGGCCGGACCCGGCAAGAGGAGCATCGCCCGCCCGTTCCACGGATTGCAGAAGCGATTTGGACCATGACTTGGCCTGCTGAAAACGATTCTCTCCCTGAAATTCGCGCTGGGCGAGGTATTCCCCGCAAGCGATGGAGAATTCATCAGTCGATTTCTCAAAGTAACAGTGGGGACTGTCCGGTTGGTGCAAAGACTCGAGCAGGGCGAGAGGATCGGAGAAGGAAGTCTTGTAGGAAATCGAGGAAAAGAGGGGGTATTGGCGGATTTTTGCTTTATCCACCAGTCCAGCCAGGTAGCCAGTGAGGTTATCTCCTGGTGTGCAATGGGTGGGTGCAGGGTGGAGTGCGGTAGCCATCACTCAGAAAGGGAGGTGGAATGTTCGCAGGGCGGATGCACCGGGTCGTAGCCCCCGGTGTGCATCGGGTTGCATCGGAAAATACGGGTCACGGATCGAAAGAGAGCGAGGTGGAGGGGGAGGGTTTGGAAGCACTCCAGAGCATATTCGGAACAGGTGGGATGGAAGCGACACCTGGCATAAGGGCCGAGGATCAATTGTTTGAGCGGAGAAAATAACCGATAGACCCGGATCAGAAGAAGGAAGGGTACGGCTAAACAAATATGAAGCACAGAAAGCTCGGTAGCAAAAATCATTAATTTTTTCCTATCGGACTGAGTGGTTTCGGACAAATTCTTCATGCCCTGAGCAAGGAAGGAAGTTAAGATGCGGGGGTCCGTGACTTGGGCAGGGCCTTGGAAGAAATTTCTTCAGTGATGGCCTGAACCGCGGATTCCACCGCCTGGGGTCCATCAAGGTCCGGGTTGCTTCTCGAACGCAGGGAGACCTGGTTTTCCTGGGCTTCCCTTTTTCCGATGATCATCAAGTGGGGAATTTTGTCCGTTTCCGCCCGTCGTATTTTGGCCCCGAGTTTGGCCGACTGTGCATCCACGCTGGCCCGTACGCCTTTTTGCTTGAGCGATTTCAGGCAGTTTTGGGCAAAGGGAATCAGTTCATCATTCATCGGAAGGATTCTTACCTGTTCGGGGGCCAGCCAAGTGGGGAAATTTCCTGCAAAGTGCTCGATCAGCACCCCGCAGAATCTTTCCATGGACCCAAAGGGGGCCCGATGGATCATCACGGGTCTGTGGTCCTGATTGTCGCTCCCCACATAGGTGAGATCGAAACGCTCCGGCAGATTGTAGTCCACCTGCACGGTGCCTAACTGCCATTCCCGTCCGATCACATCCCTGACCACGAAATCAATTTTAGGCCCGTAAAACGCTGCCTCGCCCAATTCTTCCTCATAATCGACACCAAGGGTCTGCACCGCCTGGCGGAGGGCAGCCTCAGCTTTGTCCCAGGCCTCGGGTGCACCTACATATTTGTCCGAATCAGGATCGCGCAAGCTCACCCGTACACGGTATTCATTCATGCCAAGGGTAGAAAAGACGAGTTTGACCAGGCTGAGGCAGCCCTGAATCTCATCCTGCAATTGGTCTTCGCGGATAAAGAGGTGGGCATCGTCCTGAGTAAATCCACGCACCCGGGTCATGCCATTGAGTTCGCCGGATTGCTCCCAGCGGTAAACGGTGCCAAATTCCGCCAACCTGACCGGAAGGTCGCGATAAGAGCGTTGCTCGGACTTAAAGATGCGGATGTGCATCGGGCAGTTCATGGGCTTCAGGAGGTACCCGTCGATCTCTCCTTTATCCAGTTTATTGGAAAGATCGGAGCAGGTGCATCCTTCCTCCGCCAATTCCTCGAGGCACTCGCGATGAATGATCGGGGGATACTGGGAGTCCTGATAGTAGGGAAAGTGGCCTGATGTACGGTAGAGATCGAGCTTGCCGATATGGGGGGTGTAGACCTGGGAATATCCCTGCTGGTTGAGTTGCTCGGTAATAAATCCTTCGAGTTCCTGTCGGATGATGGCCCCGTTTGGTTTCCAAAGGACGAGACCCTGCCCGACCTGATCATCGATATGAAAAAGGCCGAGGTCTTTTCCAACCACCCGGTGGTCGCGCTTCTTTGCCTCCTCCATACGCTCCAGGTGCTGGGCGAGTTCGTCTTTGGTCGGGAAAGCGGTTCCATAAATCCGTTGCAACTGCTTTTGGGAAGAGTCCCCTCGGTGGTAGGACCCGGCAACATGGAGTAACTTGAACGCCTTGATTTTTTTAGTGTAGGAAACATGGCTCCCGGCACAGAGGTCAAGAAACTCCCCGTTGCGGTAAAAGGATATAGTTTCACCTTCGGGAATATCATCAAGCCTGCCCAGTTTGTAGGTGGACTGGCCCATCTCCTTGATCATGGCAATGGCTTCATCCCTGCCCATCTCCAGTCTTTCAAAACGCTGGTTTTCTTTGATTACTTTACCCATTTCATCCTCGATTTGCTGAAGGATTTCGGGGGTGAATGGAATCTCGGAATCAAAGTCGTAGTAAAACCCGGAGTCAGTGGGTGGACCAATGTCCAACTGGGTGTCCGGGTACAAGCGGAGGACCGCAGTGGCGAGAACATGAGCGGCGGAATGGCGGATTTCCTCTAAGGGGGACATTTCCTTCATAGCCGCAAAGATATACTTTTTCCTGCCCCGTCCTGCAACGCCAAAGGGGAATGCACTTGGGTTTGGAGGCGGGCGGGAATTTTAGGCGTCAAACCCAAGGTTGGGACGCAACCACTTCACTGCCTGCTCAATATCCCAGCCCTTGCGTCTGGCGTAGTCCTCAACCTGATCCCTTCCCAGGCTGCCCACACTGAAGTAACGGGCATCGGGGTGGGAAAAGTACAGGCCGGATACGGAGCAACCCGGGTTCATCGCCCGGGACTCGGTGAGTTCGAGACCGATGGTTTCCTTTACCCGGAGGAGGTCCCAGATCAAATCCTTCTCGGTGTGGTCCGGTTGGCAGGGATATCCGGCGGCGGGGCGGATGCCCCGGTATTTTTCCGCGATCAGATCCTGGTTGCTCAGCCCCTCCGACTGGCCGAATCCCCAAAGGTCGCGGATTTGCTTGTGGGCATATTCGGCGGTGGCTTCGGCAAAGCGGTCGCCCAGGGACTTTACGAGGATGGAAGTGAAATCATCCTGTTCCGCCTTGTACCGGTCGGCCAGTTCGTCTACCTCCTTGCCCGCATTAACCGCGAAGGCACCGAGGAAGTCCATCCGTCCGGATTCTTTTGGTGCGATGTAGTCGGAAAGGCAGTACTGGGGTTGGTTTGGCAAGACCTGCTGCCGGCGGACAAAGCGGAACGCTCCGAGCATCTCCTTTTTGGAAAGATCGGAAAAAAGTTCCACGTCATCTTCCCGGGCATGGGCAGGCCAAAGTCCGACCACTGCCTGACACCTAAAACTCTTTTCCTTGATAATTTTTTCGAGCAATACTTGACCCTGTTCAAATAATTTCTTGGCTTCTTCCCCGCTGCCTTTTCTATCGAAAATTTGCGGATAGGTGCCCTTCAGTTCCCAGGCCCAGAAAAAGGGAGACCAATCGAAGAAATCGAGGACTTCCTCGGGGGACGGTTCAAAATAATGCACGCCGAGATTTTCGGTCAATGGCTTGGCGATCTCCTGGGTTTCCCAGTTGCAGGAAACGCCCTTGTTTCTCGCCTCGGAAAGGGAAAGCAGGGGCCTTTCCCCCTGAGCTTCGTACTCCTCGCGGATGCGCTGTTGGTCGGACTTCAGGTCCTCGATGTACTTTTTTGACTTCTGGGGGTGGAGGACATCGTTGCAAACATTGACCACAAGGGAAGCATCCGCCACCTGAATGACTGGTGGTTGGTAGTGCTGGGCAATCTTAATCGCAGTGTGGGCACGGCTGGTGGTGGCTCCTCCGATGAGCAGTGGGATTTGCAAGCCCCGCCTTTGCATCTCTTTGGCGTTATCGATCATTTCGTCGAGGGAGGGAGTAATCAGCCCACTCAGTCCAAGTACATCGGCCCCATGCTCGGCAACGGCTTCGAGTATCTTATCGCAGGATACCATTACCCCCAAGTCGATTACCTCCCAGTTATTACAGGCAAGGACCACTCCGACAATGTTCTTGCCGATGTCATGGACATCTCCCTTGACGGTGGCAATGACCATGGTTCCCCGCTTGCCCGATCCGGATTCATCTTTTTCCTCCTCCATGAAGGGCTCAAGGTAGGCGACCGCTTTTTTCATCACCCGGGCACTTTTGACCACCTGGGGAAGAAACATCTTTCCATCCCCAAAAAGATCACCGACTACTTTCATTCCGTCCATCAATGGGCCTTCGATCACCTCGAGGGGACGGCCTAATAATTGGCGTGCTTCTTCAGCATCTTCCTCGGCATAATCTCCGATTCCCTTGACCAGGGCGTAGGTCAGGCGTTCGGCCACCGGTTTTTCCCGCCAGGAAAGGTCCGGTCCTTCCGACTTGCGGTTTTCGTTTTGGTCCTTGATAAGTTCTGCATGGGCAAGCAATTCTTCTCCGGCATTCTTTGACTTGTTCAGGACGACAGCCTCGACCCGTTCCTTCAGTTCCGGTTCAATCTCATCGTAAACTGCGAGCATGCCCGCATTGACTATGCCCATGTCCAACCCAGCCTGGCAGCCATGGTAGAGAAAACTTGCATGCATTGCTTCGCGGACGAGGTTGTTCCCCCGGAAGGAAAAGGAGACATTGCTGATTCCCCCGCTGGTGCGAGCATGGGGGCAGCGTTTTTTGATCTCCCGGACCGCCTCAATGAAGTCGATCCCGTAAGCATTGTGCTCATCCATACCCGTGGCTAGGGTGAGTACATTGGGATCGAAGATAATGTCACATGCGGGAAAGTTTATTTCCTCCACCAAAATTTTATAGGCTCGCTCACAGATTCTTACCTTATCCTC
>Ga0181597_10001803_pt1 | contig 23729 bp, 15 predicted proteins | sample 041ome_5_FD_148647 | JGI IMG/M metagenome (GOLD analysis project Ga0181597, IMG submission 148647) | Coastal salt marsh microbial communities from the Groves Creek Marsh, Skidaway Island, Georgia - 041403US metaG (spades assembly) | ecosystem: Environmental > Aquatic > Marine > Intertidal zone...
GACCCCGCGACGTGCGCGACGACTGACGCGCGCGCGAACGCCGGCGCGCGCTCAAGCAGGTCGACGAAGACGTCCGCGCGTCGCCCTCGCGCGGTCGCGGTGACGGCGGAGCAAAAGCAGGCGGTGTGCGTGCTCACGGGCACCGCGGGGGTGTCGGGCGTGCTCAAGCTGAGCCAGAGCGGCGACGGACCGACGAAGGTCGTCGGCGCCATCACCGGACTCGCGCCGGGCAAGCACGGCCTGCACATTCACGAGTTCGGCGATACGACGAACGGGTGCATGTCCACGGGACCGCACTTTAACCCGAACAAGATGGATCACGGCGCGCCGACGGACGCGACGCGACACGCGGGCGACCTCGGCAACGTCGAGGCCACCGCGGGCGGGTGCGACTTCGTCATCGAGGACTCGCAGATTCCGCTGAGCGGGGCGAACTCGATCATCGGACGCGCGTTCGTGATTCACGAGCTCGAGGACGATCTCGGCAAGGGCGATAGCTCTGAGATCGGCACCCAGGGCAAGACGTCGAAGACGACGGGCAACGCCGGAGCGGTGCGTCGACGACGCGATTTCGACGCGATTTCCACGATCGCGACTCGACGCGACGCGATTTCGACGCGCATTTAGGGTTTCGTTTTTCGCGCGCGCGGCTTTCGACTGACGGACGATCGATCGCTTCGGTTTACGCGAGCGCAGCGCTTGGCGTGCGGCGTCCTCGCGTTGGCGCCCTCCGCGTGAGCGCCGCGAGCGCCTTCGCCTCGCGCGCGTCCATCGCGCGCGCGCAAATATCGATAAATCACGCCTCGTGATCGCGCGTTGTCATCGACATCGACGTCTCGCGCCTTTCTCTCCTCGCTTCGGCTTCGGCTTCGGCTTCGGCTTCGGCTTCGGCTTCGCCCTCGCCCTCGCCTCGTCGCGTCACACCTCGTCGCGTCGCCCCGCTCGCGCCCGCGCGATGTCCGCGCGCAAACGCATCGCCGACGGCGCCCTCGCGCTCGCCGCGCGCGCCCGTCGCGCGCGCGCGGCGCCGCGCGCGCCGTCCGCGACCGCGACCTCGATCGCTTACCCTACCGCGCTCGCGACGCCCGCGCGCGCGCGCGCGAGCGCCGCGTCGAGCGCGTGGACGCGCAAGTCGTACTCCGTCCAACAGTTCGTCCACAGGGACACGCCCGAGGACAACGCCTCGCTGCCGTGGTCGTTCGACGAGGCGATCAAACCGAGGGTGGATGAAATCTTGGCGCGGTATCCGACGAATTACAAACGAAGCGCGATGATCCCGCTGCTCGATCTCGCGCAGCGCCAGAACGCGGGACACCTGTCGCTGTCGCTGATGAATCACGTCGCGGAGATCTGCGAGGTGGCGCCGATACGCGTGTACGAGGTGGCGACGTTTTATTCCATGTTTAATCGACAAAAGATGGGCAAGCTGCACGTGATGGTGTGCGGGACGACGCCGTGCATGCTGCGAGGCGCGCGAGACATCGAGCGCGCGCTGAGCGAATACATGGGGGTAGAGAAGTTTGAGACGACCAAGGATGGGATGTTCACGCTCGGGGAGATGGAGTGCATGGGGTGCTGCGTGAACGCGCCGATGATCGCCGTGGCGGATTACAGAGCGGGCGTCGAGGGGTACTCGTACAATTATTACGAAGACTTGACCCCGCAATCCGCCGTGCGCGTGTGCGAAGAGTTAAAGGCTGGGAAATCGCCGCGCGTCGGGTCGCAAACGCGCGATAAGGCGGAACCGCTCCCCGGGCAGACGACGCTCTTGGAGCCGCCGCCCGGGCCGCAGTGTCGCGACCTGAACAAGGTTCGCGCCGATCTCGAGGCCGCCGCCAAGGCCGCCGCCGAGGCCGCCGCCGCGGAGAAAAAGTGACGCGCGCGTCGTCTCGACCCGCCGTCCGCGATTCGCGTCGCCGCGGCTCCGGACGCGCGTCTTTGTAACACAACAACCACTCTCATAGCTTCAAACACCACCACAATGCGCACTCAAGCACCATACAATCACACCCAAAATCACGAACACGTTTTCGCGCCGTTCGAACCGCGCCCGCGGCCCGTCGACGCGTTCGCCGCACACGCGCGCGCGCGCCGCCCTCTCGCGACCCGCGACCGAGCGCGACCGACGCGCGCGCCCTCACTCGACGCCCGACGCCGCTCGCGCGCGCGAACGACGCGAAGAAACGACGAAGACACGCGATCCTTCGGCGCCGAATTCCGATCATCGCATCGTTTTGAATTTCAAATCTCTCGACCGCGCTCGCGGCGTCGGCGCGCGCGCGGGCGGCGATCGAACGCGCGCGCGGACGTCGATTAAAGATGGTTCGCGCGTCGCGAGCGCTCGCGGGCGCGCTGGCGATCGCGGCGATCGCGGCGGCGACGCGGGGCGCGATCGCGGGGTGCGAGTACTACACGAATTGCGGCGCGTGCGTCGCGGACACGTCGTGCGGATGGTGCGGACACGATCCGCACTCGCAGGGAGGGTACGGAGACGTGAACGCGGGCGATCACGTGAGCGGGCTCGTGAGCGGGGTGCCGACGCTCGTGGGAGGGGAGGGGCGGTACTCGGCCTCGGGCGCGGTGGTGACGGGGGTGAACACGCGATTCACGCAGCAGTTTCACGGCGGGACGAAATCGGGGGCGAAGTTTTACGACATCGCGAACCTGGCTCCGCATGAGGTGTTGGCGGTGCACAGCGATACGTCGATGACGCTGGCGACGTCGCCGGCGTCGGTGGCGTCGGTGTCGGCGGGCTCGGAGGTGGCGTTCGGCGTCGCCGCGCGAACGGGCACGGGCACGCTCACCGCGAGCTCCACGGCGACGGCGCGACCGAACAGTGCGACGACAGAAGCGTTGACCATCGTTGGTTCCTCCACGGAGTTTTTGCAAGAGCTGAAGGTTGGCTACTGGATCGTCGTATACAAGGCGAGCGACGTCGTCGATTACCGCGTCATCACAGCCATCGCCAGCGAAACGTCGCTCACCGTCGATTACGATATCACCGGATTCCTCACCGGTTTGAACTCTTGGGGCTACGTCTCGTGCCCGCCGCGCATCGGTAAGCGAAACGTCGGTCTGGGGACGATTGAAACGTACCACAGTCAAGACACCTCGAGCGCGGTGCACGGCACCGCCGCCATCGCCGAAAACACCAAATCCGCGTCGGACACGCCGTACGAGGACGCGGGTCACTTGTCGGACGCCAGTGGAAGTGCGACGATGAGTTCTCATCGCATTCACGGTCGCGGTACGCGTTTCGAGTCGCAGATGGGCGCCTCGAGCACGTGGGCCGCCAAGTATCACACATCCGGGCCTTGGATGAGCGTTCAAATCAACGGCGACTGGGAAACGGTTCGAGTGAAAGAAATCGGCACGACGACGACGTTCGCCGAGTACATCATGGTGTTACACAACTCGTTCTCCGAGCCTCTTCTCAAGGCGACGCACTGGGAATGGTTCCCCATGCTCACCAAGGGCTACGGCACCGTTCGTTCGTACGGCAAGCGCGTCGTCTCCAACTCTTGGGACAACAAGGAACTCTTCGAAGACATCGACGGTACCCCACCAAGCGCGCCCGGTTCGCTCTCTTCCCAAGGCACGTACGGCGACACGCGTTTCTTGACGCAGTTGCGCACAGGATACACCATCACCGCGTGCGGGCAGACGAGAATGGTCAACTCGATTCAGTCCGACGTCGAGCTCACCATCGATCGTCCCTTCACGCTCGGGAACCGCGAGTTCGTCAAGGCGAGTGGGAGTTCGTCAAGCACGGCAACGATCACGACGCTGCACGTCCGCGGTTTGACGCGACTTCTTCCGCTCTGGCCTCGAGGCGTGACGGTGCAACTCGTGCACGCGTCGGGCACGAACACGGCTTCCCCCGGCAACTACTCGTACACCACGTACTGGAAAAACTTCGCCAACTCTGGCGGCGCCGCGGGCGCCTACCACACCGATTGGGTTGAACTGCAAGATACAGGCGTGAGTTCCGGTATCGGCGTCTACGTCAAGTGGGATGCTAGCAAGACCGTCGACGTCGGTTCCGAGTGGCGACTCCACGTCGCCGACATTGAAAACTGTCGGTATTACATCTCCACCGAAGGCGAGCGGTACATGACGGACGACAACGCGAACCCGCCGATTTGCTACAACCACGGCAAGTGCGTTCCGGCGAACACGGCTGACTCCAATCGGCCCGCAAAGGCGCTCACGCAAACGGGTGGCTTTACCCTCGACCACGGCACGCCTTACACACTCGTTGGGGTCGGCAGCAAGTTTTTGACCGAGCTTCAACTCGGAGACATCGTGCGCGACGCCAACGCGGTCGACGCTCGCGTGACCGCCATCACTGATGATACCACTGCGACGGTGGCTTCGATCGACACTTCTGCCACGACTTACACCGGCACTGACGTCAAGGTGCTCAAGTGTGCGGGCGGGCGATTCAACAATTCGAACTCGGGGTTCCACGACGACACTAATAACATCGTCGCGGACGACAACGCCGGGGCGTACTTGCGCCACCCTCTGCAAACCTTTTACCAAACTTGGTCGCACAAGTATTGCGAAATCGATCCGGGGTGCTGCGGTTTCCGTGTCTCCTCCGTCGTCGATCCTCAGCAGTACGCGTACTACTATTTGAAGCCGGACATGGGCGACTACGACTTCCGCATCGCCGTGCACACCGTGAACGACAACCTCGATTTGTACACCACCGTCGGTACGACGCGACCCACGACTGCTTCTTACGGTCACACGTCGGTGCGCGAATCCGTGCCCTGGGCGCTTTCAGTCGGCGAATCCTTGGTGCTCTGCGCCGGCCCGGACACGGGTGAAGCGAGCAGCGGGGAATTGAAGCAAGCCGTTCTCGGCGGGTGGACCACCGACAGCAACAAGCAAGCGTACGCGCGAGCGCTCGGACACTACATCCACAACGACAAGTCGCCAAATTGCGATCAACTCACGATCGGTATCATGGGCGATAACCGCTACCCGCAAACCGTCGGTGCGAGCGAATACAGCGCGAGATTTTACATGGAGTTTGACTTTCCAAACTTCGCGTGCGACGATTCCTTCGTCGACGACTCGAATCCTTCCGGAACGCGTGAAGGCTCGGCGTGGGGTGGGAACAAGACGTGGATCAACAACTGCATTCAGCACAACCTGCGTTTTGCGGGCGATGCGTCGGTGGTGAAAAATAACGATGCGTCGCCAAAGTACGTCGTGCGACTGACCGAAGCGTTCGCGAGAACGAACGGTAACTCCGCCCTCGGATCTCCGTGGAAGTCGAGCGCCGATTTTCGCACCTCGCAGCGCGTCGGCGCAGTCTGGTGGCACCGCAAAGTACACATCTGGGATGGTTTCGAGACCAACTTTGAGTTCCAAATCACCAACCCCACGCAATGCGGCGGCGCGGATCAAATTTGCGACGGCGCCGACGGCTTTGCGTTCGTCATCTCTAACGACGATCGTCAAGAAACGGTGGACAGCGTGCACGGCAACACGGGCTGGGCGTGCACGTTCGACGACGCGTCCAATCCGCAACCGATTTCCGGCACATATTACAAGTTGTGCGGTGCGAGCGGGTCCTTGACCGACGGTGGCGGTTTCGTCGGGTGCCCGGGCGACGGTTTGGGATACGGAGAATCCACGCAAGTGGACTCGGCGGATTACGACGGCGCGCCCGACATGTGCACCAACGGCTTGAAGAAGTCGCTCGCGGTGGAATTCGACACCTTCTACAACGTCGAGCGTCGTGATCCGAAACAAGGAAAGCAACACTGGTGGATTAACGCCACCGAGTACGTGTCCTATAACGACAATCACCTGGGCGTCTTCATGACGACGGCGCCGTTTTACGACAACCAACCGTGGGGGAGCTCGGTGACCGACTTGAAAGCCGATCACAGCCATGACAGCGAAGGCATGCACTTCGGAAGCACGCCGAGCGTGCCGACGATGGCGGATGGTTTAGCGCACACGGTGAAGATTAGATACACTCGCGGGTTCACCACGGAGAAGGCGGGCACTGGGCAAATCACGACGGCGGACATCGATAACAGCTCGAACGACAGACGTAAATTGGTTGGCTCGAGCACCAAGTTCAAAACCGAGCTGCGAACCGGTTTTGAATTCGGTTATGGCGGCCGCGTCAAGGCGAACGTCAAGGTGAAGATTAACCGGGACAAAACTCTCGAGATCGCGCGACAAGCCGTCGTCACCACGACGGCGGGCGGCGCCACGGCGGGTTTCGCCGACGACGGCGAAGCGACGCGCGTCATCAGCATCACCTCTGACACCGAAGCGCAACTCGAAAACACGGGCACGGCGACGTCTCCCGACAGACAAAGCTTCTTCGACATTCAACAACCGGCGTTCGATCGCACGCAAGATTCGAACATAAATTACAACATCATCAAGGAGTTCCCCGGGGAGATTCAAGTCTTCATCGACGACATGGACCGCTACGTCTTCCAAGTCGCCGTGGAAGACAGAGACATGGCGAAGATTTTGGACACGGACGGCAACGCCTACATCGGTCTCACCGCGTCCACGGGCAGCAAGGGCTTCGCAAAGGTTGGCTACCAAGCCGCCGAGGTGCACCAAACCATGGACGTCCTCAGCTGGGGCTACTGCGCGTCGCCGGGATGCGTCCCGTACTAGTCCGACGCCGCCCTCGAGTACATTAAAATCAATCCGCCGCCTCGACGGCATAGCTCTTTTTCACATCAACATCGTATCAATCCATCGATTCGTCGACGTCACATCGCGCCTCGCGCGCGGTCGCCATGTCTCGCGCGCGCGACCTCGCCCTTCGCGCGCGAGGTCTCCTCGACGTCCTCGACGCCGTCGACCGCGACGTCGCGCCCACGCGCGCCCAGAAACCGGTCGTCGACCTCGACGCCCCCCTCCGCGCGTTCGTCGACGCGAGCGCGCGCGAAAACGACGCCAACATCTTGTCCCTCTCGCTCGCGCGCCGCGAGCGCGAGGTCGCGGCGCTGCGCGAGGCGCTCCGACGCGCCGAAGACGAGCGCGATGCGGCGCTGTCCGAGTCACGCGACGCCGCGCTCGAGCGGGACGACGCGACGCGACGGCGCGACGAAGCGGAGACGCGCGCGAACGCCGAGCGGGACGCCGCGGCGGACGCGTGCGAGGCGCTGCGGAGCGTCGCCGCGGGCGAGGACGCGTGGCGCGCGAAGAGCGAGACGTGGGCGCTGAAATATCGCGAGGAACGACGAATGCGAATGGAATTCGAACGCGCGACGGCGTCGGCGCGGGCGAAGGAAAAGAAGGCCGTCGAGGCGCGATGCGAGGCGCGGGTGTCGGAGTTGATCGAGGCGTTGGAGACGACGGAGCTGGCGATGGAACGCGAGCGAATGAGGACGCGCGAGAAGAGGTCCGAGGAGGCGAATGATGAGGCGGAGACGTCGCGAGCGAACGCACGACTCGACGACGCGTTGAAGGTGGAGCGGGAGCGGACGACGCGGTTGGAGCGCGAGAACGGCGAGCTGCGGGGAAAAGTGCGCGCGTTGTACGACGCGAACGCGCAGATGAAATCGATGGCGGAGCGGGCGCGCGCGAGTCATCGCGAGGAGTTGCGTCGGAACGGCGAGCTGTCGCAGCGCGTCGTCGATTTGGAGCGGCGCGCGGAGGACGCGCGCGACGACGGCTTCAAGGCGGAGCGCGCGTTGAAGTCTCGCGTCGAGCGCGCGTTGGATGATTTGCAAAAGAGTCAGAGCGCGCTGATTTCAGAGTCCAAGGCTAAGTTTGAGTTCAAAGCGGCGTCAGAGCACGCGCGCGCGGAGCTGGAACTCGCCGAGGCGCGCGAGACGCGAGCGGTCGCCGCGCTCGCGGCGATGGAGAAGGAGAAGAACGCGCTCTACGCCGACTTCCTCTCGAAAAAGTCACAAAAATAGAAGATTAGCCGGCAACATTGTAAACGTAATAGACGGGCGAAAGCGCACTCATTCCTTGAGCGCGCGTCCCAAATCCACGAGACTGGCGCGCATCTGGCTGTGCATCGCGCCGAGCATGACTTCTCGAATCATGCGCGACGCGAAGCTCGTCGCGCGATCGATTTGCGCCACGCCGTGCATGCGAATCGCCAACGCGTCGTCGGATACCTCGCGCACGTCCGTGAAACCGACGTATTTCCGCAGTGTCGACGAATTATTATCGCATCCGCGCGTATCGACGTCGAACGTCACCGACAGCGTCTCGTCGTCGCGGCGAATTCTAGTCGTCGTCACCGACTTCCCCGCGATCAGCGCCGAGTGTCGCCACTTACTCGTCTGTCGCACGATCGTTTCTTCGTCGCCGTCGTCGACGACGGCGCAATCGATTATCGACGACATCCTTCGCACGCACTCCTCGGCTTGACGCGCGTCTCGCGGACAAATCAGCGGCAGCACGATTTCAAACGCGCGCCGCGCGTCGACCCGCCGCGCGGGCACCGTCACCTCGTGCGCCAACTCAACGCGCTCCAAATCCTCGTCCTCGATCGACGCGATCGCGCGTTCGGAACGCGCCGACGTCCTCGTCGCTCGCGGCGTCGCGTCCTCGTCCTCGTCCTCGCGAACCGGCTCCGGCAGCACCGTCCGCGCGCGTCGCACCGACGCCCGCCCGCGTCCCGCGCGCACGCGCACGCCGACGCCAAAGTTTCGAAATCGCGTCGACACGCGCATGTCGATCCGCGGCGCGCTCTCGCGTCCGCGTCGGCGCGTCGCGCGTCCTCGGGACACCAAACGACGTTTGTCGCGTCGAATGTTGTCGAATGTTGACGATGCGCGTCCCGAGCGCGCCTTCCGCGACGCGGACGACGCCGAACCGCGGACGAGGCCGCGCGGCGACGCGAAAACGCCGTCCGCGCCGCGCGCGCGTCGCCGCGCGCGCCGTCGCGACGCCGCCGCGCGAGATATTTTCCTCTCGACACAACACCCACCCTCAAGAGTCGCCGCACGCGCCGACGCGCGATGTCGGCCGACGTCGACCGCCTGACGTTCCGCGCCGTCGACGACGCCGATCTCGACGCCATCGCCGCGATGGAGGCCGCGAGCTACCCCGCGGACGAGGCCGCGTCCGCCGCGACGCTTCGCGCCCGCGCGACCGACGCGCGCGAATTCTTCATGGTCGCCACCCTCGACGGCGCCGTCGTCGCGTACGTCTGCGGCACGCTCACCGCGCGCGACGCCCTGGACGCCGCGACGATGACCAATCACGACCCGCTCGGGCGGACGCTGTGCGTGCACAGCGTGTGCGCGTCGCCGAGCGCGAGACGCCGCGGCTTCGGCGGCGCCGCGCTGCGGCGCTACGTCGACGACTGGATCGGCTTCGCCGACGACCGACGCGACGCGCGCGTCTTCGGCGACGCGCGCGATCAAGTGCTGACGATCAGGTTGCTGTGCAAGCGCGCGCTGATCGAGTTTTACGAGCGTCGCGGTGGGTTTCGGTGTTTGGGCGAGTCGAGCGTGACGCACGGCCGCGACGCGTGGTTCGAGTGCGCGCGGCATCGCGACGAAGCGCCGCCGCGCGGTGTAAAATAGCGTCATTTAAATTTATTCATTTATTCGGACGTCGAAACCGCGTTTTGCGACGCGAGATCGTCGCTCGCGCCGCGCGCCGCGCGGCGGCGTCGCCGCGTCGCCGCGCGGCGTCCCCGGAATCGCCCCAGATCGCGCCTCGGAGCGTCGCTCGCGCGGTTTCGCGCGTCGTCATGGCGGACGTGGATTTGGTGAAGAACATTTTTGGTTCCGACAGCGAAGACGACGACGACGGAGACCGCGTCGCGACGGAATCGCTCGAAAACCGCGACGATCGCGGGCGCGAATCCACGTTTAAATCGTCTTTAGAGCTCCCGGACGACGCGGAAAACGACGAGGACGACCCGGCGACGCGAGCGAAGGGCGAACCGTTGCGATTAGAGCTGCCGAGCGCCGAAGCGGGGCGCGAGACGATCGAGGACGAGACGAAGATTGCGAAATTGAGCAACATCTTCGGCGCCGAGCCCAAACCCTTCGACGCGGCGACGCATCGAGACGACGGCGAACGCGAGGAATTCGTCGACGTCGACGGCGTCACGCGCATCAGGACCTCGAACGAGAACACGGTGCGATGGAGGATGAATGAAAGCACGGGTGAGGCGGAGAGTAACGCGTATTACGTGCGATGGGACGATGGAACGACGCATTTGGTCGTCGGCGACGAGTACCTGCGATGCGACGAACGGCCGGTGGCGGACGCGGATTCGTTCTTGTACGTGCGGAAACAAGGGTTGATGAAGGCGCAGCGACGGTTGACGACAAAGATGACGTTTAATCCCGCGACGTTGGACTCGCGGACGCACAAGAGGTTGACGGCGGCGATCGATAAGAAGCACGGATCGAGGGCGACGCGGACGATGGCGTACGTGTCGCGCGTCGATCCGGAGCGAGAGAAGGAGGCGTTGGACGCGGAGCTAGAGCGCGCGGCGAGGGAGAGCGCGGCGTTGGAGAGGAAACAGGCGAAGATGATGCGGGAAGACCGCGAGCGGACGGGGATGTGGTCGGCGGGGGGGAGAAACGATCGCGGGTACACGGAGTCGTATTACGAACGACGCGACGACGCCGGCGGCGACGTCGACGCGGAAGGGGGCGCGGCGCGGATGGACGCCGATTTCTTAGAGGCCGAGGAGAACGATGGTGCGGCCGGTAGCGATGGTGCGGGCGCGATGGAACAGGACGTCGCCGCGGGCTCGTTGGACGAAGACGAAGACGAAGCCGTCGGCGCGCCCAAGGAGCGAAAGAAACGCGCGTTGGTCGTGGACGACGAGGAGGACGAATGAGAACGAATGATTTGTGATAAAACCTAAAGCTCGTGCGCACGCACGATTCTATAAACGCAGCTACTCTTTCCTCCTCGGCGCTTCACTCCTCGGCGGCGTCGAGCCACTCGGTCGGCCACCAACTCGGGGGCTCGACGCCGACGCGCGCGCCGTCGGCGATTCGAAACGCCGACCCTGGTTCGCCCGCAACGTGCGCGCGAATGAAACTCATGCGCGCGCGCACCAAACCCAAGACCGCGTCCTCGTCTTCGATCGCCGCGATGACATCACCCACGACGTCGCCGCGTTCGTTTACGATTTTTTCCCCGACGCTCGGCGCGCGCGCGCCGGGTTCGATCGCAACGAAAGGCGCGATGCGCTTGCGCACGACCCCTCGAAACCGCTGCCTCGCCGTGTTCTCTTGCCCGACGTAGCACCCTTTGGTGAAACTCACGCCGTTCAAAGCGTCGAAATTGCACTCGAGCGGTAACGCGTTCGCGAGCTCGCTCGCGCCCTCGGCGACGCCGAGCGCGATTCGCGTTCGCGCGTGCGCGTCCGCCACCGCGTCGCGCCACGCCGCGTCGGACGCGGGCACTATACCCCTAAACCCTAATTGTTCCAATCGCTCGTCCCTCCGCACCGCGCGCGCGCTCGAATCCCCGACGTCCGCGTCCGCGCTCGCGACGACGACGCGATGCTCGTTCGCGTCCTCGATCGTCACCCGTTTCCTCAGGCTCAGCATCCTGAGCGCGCGCAAAAATTCGCTCGACTTTTCTCGATCGACGTCCAATAAAAATTCATCCGATTCGCTCCCGGCGAGTCGAACGAACGCGTCGGCGAAGATTTTTCCCTTCGGCGTGAGCGTCGCGCAGTACGCCGCGTCGCCGCCCTCGCGCAGCGCGCGCACGTCGTTCGTCACCGCGCCCTGGTCGTCGCGTCAGTTTTGAAACGATGGCGATACGTAAACATCGAGCGCACCTGCAGAAACGCCGCGGCGTCCGCGCCGGCGACGCGCACGACGGCGCGCGTGTCCAACCACCCCTTGAAGGCGCGCAAAAGTCGACCGCTCGGACGCATCGCGCGCGATCGCGCGGTTCGCGCGTCGCTCGACGCTCGGCGCGCGCGTCGTCGACGTCGGCGTCGTCGCGGCGCGACGCGTCGCGGCGGCGTCGCGAGACGTCGAGGTGTGCGGGACGGGGACGCGCTCGGGACGCGCTCGGGACGCGGGACGGGACGCGCGATCGAAGCGCGCGGTTCGAGCTAGCGTGCGCCGGCGTTACAAGCGCGCTAATACATTTTTTACGATGGACGGCGCTCGATCACGCGTCGTCGACGTACTCGATCTCGACGCCGTCGTCCGGTTTGAACGCGCACGTGCCGTCGGCGTCTCGCGCGACGAGCGTAAACTCCCGCTCTAAATCCAACATCCCTCGCAGCGCCTCGCACGTCTCCAAGATCCCTCGACGCTCATCCTCGGTTTCCGCGCTCGTCGCCATGTGCGCGACGTGCGTCTCGAGATTGAACACGCACGCCGCGACGTGGTTGTACACCGAGTCCACCGCGCGCTTCGCGTCGCCGCCGACGTAAAAATCAATCTCCGGAATCTCCAGCGCCGTGTTCGGCGATTTCATGAACACTCGCCACAGATCCTCTCTGTTTCGCACCCGCAATCGCATGACGCGCGGTTTCGCCGCTTTTCCCGTCGCCGCCGGCGTCGTCACCTTGAAGACGTCCCGAAACGTCCCCGGCGTCAGTTCGCTCTCCACGCGCGAGATCACCACGTGCGGCAGTTTCCCGACGAAGGCGGCGAAATCGCTCTTCAGCGCGTCCTCGAACTCGTCCAGGTCCTCGTATCCGAGCTCGCGCGCGAGGTAGTCGCCGATGCCGGCGATCGGCAGCCACTCGCCCGGTTGGCTTCGGTACAGTTCCTCGAGCTCGACGACGACGCGCTCGATCTCCTGGTGCGAGACGTCGACGGCGAAGCCGTCGAGCATGGCGGCGCCGAAGCGCGCGCGCGAGGGGTCGTCCGCGGACGCCATGGCGCCGCGTCGGCGTGTGCGGCGACGACGCGCGGCGAACCCTAAACCCTAAACCCTATATCAGCGCCGCGCGCGGTGTAATTTCAACGCGCGACGCGGCGCCGAGCGGCGCCGACGCGCGAGGGTCGTCGTCGACGCGCGGCGACGCGAATCCCTCTTTTTCGCGCTCGCATCGCGCGAACCGTCACGCGTTCGCGTCCGCGTCGGCGCGGCTCGGCGCCGCGCCGCGCGCGCTCCAGCGTTCAAACTGCGCCTTGAACGCGCGCTCGGCGTTTCGCGGGTTCTCCATCGCGACGCGGAAGGCGTCGTCGAGCAGGAGCCTTCGAAACCGCAGGCAGTGGGGGTAGAGGATGAATTTCGCGTACTCCGGGCGCTCCCAGTAGCGCAGATAGCGGAGATACGCGATGAATCTGTCATCCCTGAGGACGCCCTTTGAGGCTAAGAAGTGGACGTAGCGCGGATTGGCGAGCGATTGCACGAACTCGAGCTCGACGGTGAAACGATCTTCGTTCGTGACGGCGTCGAGGGCGTCGGGGTCGCGATCGGACATCGCGAGGGATGGGCGGCGTCGCGGTGTGCGGACGCGAGGCGAGCGTTCGACGAGGCGAGCGGCGATTGGAACGCGTCTAACGCGCGAGCGAGCGCTGGTTTAAAATAATAATTTACAATGGCACGCGCGCGGGCGCGGCGCTCACGTCGCGCTCGCGCGCTTGGACTTGATGGATTTGAGACGAAGCTCGAGCGCGGAGACGCGCTTGTCGACGGCGCGCGCGAGCGTCTCCAACGCGTCCACCTCGCCTTCGATGGCTAAGATCGCGTCTAACTTTGGTTTCATCGCCTCGTCCTTGGCTTTTAATGCGCCGATGAAGACGTGCAAGTCGGCGATGGATTCGCCGACGGCGTCGTACTCGCGAGCGGCGGTTTCGTTGGCGTTTTGGAGAAATCGGACCTCGCTCGCGGCGAGCGAGAGCTCGGCGTTGACGGTGTCGGCGATTTTGGTGAACGCGCGCGCGGCCATGGCTTGCGTGCGCGCGGATTCTTCTCGCTCGACGATCGCTGTCGCGGTCGAACCATCGTTCGCGGCGTCGCGTTTGGCGTTGGCCGCGCCGGGCCGCGCGACGCGCGCCGCGCGCGCCGCCATGATTTCCTCTCTCCGTCGCGCCGCCCACGACAAAGTCTCGCGCGCCTCGCGGCGGCGAGTGCGTAAATATTCTTCGTCTTCGTCGCTCGCGAGCGCGCCGTCGCGCAAAAACGCGCGCGCGACGCCGATGAGAAACCCGGCGTCGTTGTTTGGCAAATCATCCGGCTTTACGTCCCCCGCCGCCGCCGCGCTCTTCTCGGACCGCCTCGCCTCGAGCCCGCTCTCGACTTTGTGCGACAACACGCTCGCGACACCATCGCTGAACGAGTGCTGCCACGCTAAACAGCGTCCATCGCGCGTCGTCCACATTTCAATCTCCCCGTCTCCGCTCGTCGTCGTCGCCGTCGCGCCCTCGGGCAATCGCTCAATCCTCTGCGCGCGATTTTGATGCACCACCAGCGTCTCTCCCTTACCATCCATCGGTTCACCGTACGTCTCCCGCGCCTTGACGAACGCTTTCGATCGTCGCCACGCCTCCGTCGTCTTCATCGCCGTCGCCCCGACGACGTGTCCGCCGTTCGGAATCATCCCCACCGCCCCCCCGTTCGCCAGCGCGCACAGGTACCCCGCGAACGTCATCGCTAATATTTTCACCTTTTTCTTTCCTCCGTCGGCGTCGCGCATGTACTCGGGATGTCGATCGTCCGTCGCGCGTCGCAGCCACTCGCCCAGCGCTCGCGTCCACCGCGGCGTCCCGTTCGTGTCCCACTCCGCCTTGTGCGAGCTCCCCGACACCACCACGCCGTCGTACGTCGCGAACATCTCTTTCGACGGCAACTCGCCGTCGCACGCGCGGTAGTGGTGCCAGATTTCGTCGTCGCGGCCGAAAAGTTTGACGATGCACTGGGCCAAGCCGTGCCACCTCGCGTCGTCTTCGCAGTCGATCAGGGCGTACCGCGGGCGTTTCTCGGCGCTCTGCATGACGCCGAGCTTTGTCGACGACGCGTTCGTCGACTCGGCGTCGAAATATCGCGCGACGCGCGCGTCCGCGCGACGGTGTGCGGGGTAACACCCAGCGCGCGCGCCGCGGGACGCGAAGCGACGCGCGTCGAAGACGGATTTCATTCGTTTTACATCCGGACGCGTCGCGGCCGCGCTAAATCGCCATGCGATCGATCCTCACCAACGTTTCGCACGCCTCGAACAACTGCGCGCAGTTGGCCATCTGCTTGACGACGAACCCGGGAATCGCGAGACGCGCGAGCGCCGAAAACGTCAGCGGCCCGAGCGCGCGAAAACCGACGAACGCGGGATCCGCGCGCATCGCGTGCAAACACAGATACAGCACCTCCACGCTGACGCAGCACGCGCCCATAAATATCCGATTCCCGTAGTACCACCGCAACAGAAAGAAGGACTCGTCGCCGATGGATTTGTGACCGTCGGCGCCGATCATGAGCTGGACGTACGCGTGCGTCCAGTGCGACGCCACGTCCAGCGCCAGCAATCCCACGCACGTCGCGTACCACTCTCGGTGCTCCATCGCGAGCACGACCAATAATCCCGACGTCGCCAGCCTATCGGTGATCATGTCCAGCGCTCGACCGAACTCGGAGCACTGATCGTATCGCCGCGCGAGGCGGCCGTCGAGCTCGTCGCACGCGAACGACGCGAAGTAACACAGCAGACACGTCCGCACGTCCGCGAACGCGGTCCTCAGGGCGCAGATCGCGAGCGCGATGCGGGCGTACCCGACGAGATTCGGCGCGTACGCGTACACGTTGGCGTGGCGCGAGAAGAAGGATGCGCGCGGCGCGTCGATTCGACCGCGCGGTCGCTTTCGCGTCGCGTCGTCGCCCTTGGACGCCGATTTCGCCGGCGCGCGCGCGCGCGAGCCGCGCGCGTCGGTCGACGATGCTTTTTTGCGCGGAGGCATGACGCGCGGCGCGTCCGGGGCGCGTCGAGGAGTGCGAACGCGCGCGCGTTCGGCGCGTCCCCAAAAAGTGCAATTTCGCAATCCGCACTGTCGCGCGCGCTGGACGCCGTCTGGACGCGCCCGAGCGCGGTCGCGGCGGAGATGCGATCGTCGTCGACGTCGCGATCGACGCGCGCGGACGCGCGCGCGCTCGGACGCGCCGCGCGGGCGCCGAATGCGAATCGACGAAACCCTCGGCGCGGAAACATCGCGACGCCGCGTCGCGCGACGCCCGCGGACGCGCTCGATAAGAAGCGAATGAGCGACGAGGAGTACGTCGCGTTGAAGCGCGAGCTGAGCTCGACGACGCTCGCGCACGGCGCGGCGCTGTCGGCGTACTGCCTGCTGGGGTACGGCGTCGCGCCGGGGCTGAGCGCGGCGCTCGGCTCGGCGGGCGCGCTCGGCTACCTCAGATTGCTCCAAGACTACGTCGACGGCGTCAGCGAGAGCTTAGAAAATGGGAACGTCAGCGAGGCGGATTACACGCGAAATTTGGTGTACGAACCGGTGACGGACGTGGGCGCGATGCTGAGCGGCGCGTTCGGCAAAGTCGGCGGCGTGTACTCGAGGGCGCTGCTGCAGAGACGACTGTTGGTGCCGACGGCGCTCGTCGTGTTCACGGCGTGCTGGAATCGGTTGGATTTGCCGTTCGATTTCTCGTACGGGGCGACGTTTTGTGGGTTTTTGTGCTATAAGACGGCGGTGTTGGCGAAGACTTGGGACATACTCAAGCCGTTGTTGTTGGAGGCGCCGCGAGAGCGGTGAGGGGGGCGCGCGCGAGCGGACGCGGTCGCGCGAGCGCGAGGCGCGCTCGCGGGCGGGCGAACGGGGGTTCGTTCGCTCGCTCGTTCGATCGATCGTTCGTTCGTTCGCGCGTGCATGCATGCATTCTAGTCGGTATCAATAGGCGAACGCGCGCGCGCGCGTTTCATTTAATATTCATTCGCACGGGGTTCCGTCGTTACTACGACTTCTATTCAATCACACCGAACGAACGTCTCGCCGTCGTCTAAGTAGCTAGATAGTCCGCGTCTCGCGCTCGCGCTCACGCGCGCTGCTTCACCGGTTCGGGGTTACCGAACGGATCCGCGCCCTGCGGCGGCGCGACGAAGACCCCCGTCGGGTGTTCGCCAGCCACCGCCGTCGGAAACGGCACCTCGCTCCCGTCCAGCGCCGGCGGTTTCCGCAGGCTGTCTCTGATCTTCACCGCCATCCCGGCGTTCCCCGGGACTTGTCCCTTGACGTACACCAAATTCTTCTCCGTGTCCACCTTGTACACGTACGCGCTCTGCACCGTGCGCGTCCTGCCGCCCATCCGACCCGCCATCTTCTTCCCCTTAAAAACTCGCCCCGGGTCCTGGCACTGCCCGATGCTCCCGTGCGCGCGATGCTTCTTCGTGTTCCCGTGACTCGCGGGCTGTCCCGAGAACCCCCACCGCTTCATCGGTCCCTGAAACCCTTTCCCCTTGGTCACGCCCTGCACGTCCACGTACTGCCCCGCCGCGAAGTGCGCCGCCGTGATCGCCGTCCCCGGCGCCAGCACCCCGTCCGCGCTCGTCCGAAACTCGCACAGCGCTCTCTTAATGTTCGTTTTCCTTCGCACAAAGTACCCCAGCTCCGCCTTGGTCACCTGCTTCGGCTTTCGGCTTCCGTATCCCACCTGCACCGCGTCGTACCCGTCCGCCCCGCTCGACGTCTTCGCCGCCACCACCTCGCAATCGTCGATCCACAGCACCGTGAGCGGGATCCTCGTCCCTCGCGCGTCCCAATCGCACGTCATCCCAGCCTTGATCGCCACCGCGCCGGTTCTTCGGCGCGCCTCTCGCTTCGCCGCGCGCGTCGCGTTCGCCGTTCGGTGCGCCGCGTCCACCGCGCGCGCCGACGTCGCGTACGTCGCGCGCTCGACCGCGCGCGCGCGCGCCGAGCGTCGATCGCGCGCGATTCCCGCGCTCGACGGTCGAGGCGCCGCCGCGCGCGCGCTCGCGAGGCGATGATTCGCCGACGCGACGCGTTGCGGCGGCGACGGAAATCGCGCGCGCGGCGACGCGAGCGGCGCGCCGATCGCGCGGCTCGGCGCGACGAGCGCGGCGACGCGCGTCGCCGCGCGCGCGCAGGCGCGACGAAGCATGACGGCGCGCGCGCGCGTCCGGGCGTCGTGTGCGGACGCGCGCGCGCGATCGGGGCGCGCTTTGTATCCAAAATCTACATCTACATCGTACTAAAAAGTGTACAATACGTAAATAGAGGGTTTATGAACCATCACGACGGCCCGACGCGACGCGATTCGCGTCGGAGCGCGACGCGTCGCGACGCCGCGCGCCGCGCGATCGCGAATCGCGATCGCGAATCGCGTCGTGCGCGATCGCGCGCGAAAAATACTCGCGCGCGGGCGTCTCAAACCGCGTCGCGACGACGCGAGACGACGAAATGCGACGACGCGATGGCGATGATTGCGACGACGCGGCGACGAATTCGACGACGCGCGACGCGCGCGACGACGACCCGACGTCACCGATCGGCGACGATTACGAACGCATGCTGAGCGATGATCTGGGACGCGCGACGGCGCGCGACGAGGCGCCGGTGACGAAAAAGATTGAACGATGGGTGCGCGCGCTCGGCGCCGCGGGCGACGACGGCGACGACGGCGACGACGGCGACGACGGACGACGCGGGCGCGCGAACGACTCGAGCGCGACGACGGCGGCGGCGATGGACGCGCGGAAAATGATGGACGAGATGTCGCGCGCGCGAGATCACGGGGTGCAGGAGACGGCGGTGGACGAGGAGGATTTGGACGCGGACGTCGACGGCGGCTTGCGAGAACGCGAGGCGGCGCGGCGGTTGGAAAAGTACGGCGCGAACGATTGGGCGACGGGCGAGGATGGGGACGACGGCGCGCGGGCGCGGAAGGCGAGCGCGGGGGGGGGGGACGCGGGACGCGCGCGCGCGCGGTTCGCGCGGTTTCTGCGCGCGGAGATTAGGAATCCGACGGCGCGGGTGTTGGCGACGGGGGCGGCGTTGGAATTGGCGCAGAGTTTTAACGCGCGCGTGCACGACGATCCGACGTTCAACGCGATGATTTTGTTGGGGTTGGTTTTCGGTAACGCGTGGGTGTCGCACGTCGAGAGGGAGGACGCGGTGCGGGCGAGTCGGGAGTTGGCGGAGCTCGTGGACGCTCGAGCGACGGTGACGAGATCGGGGACGTCGCGCGTCGTCGACGCGCGTTTTCTCGTGCCGGGAGACATCGTCACGCTCACGCCCGGGTGTGCGGTGCCCGCGGATTGCGTGTCGTGCGGACCGCAGACGTTGGTTTTGGATAATTCTTTGATCACGGGCGACAGGCACACCGTCGACGTCGCGAAGGGCGAACCGTTGTTCACGCGAGGCGTCGTCAAGCGCGGCTCCGCGAGAGCGATGGTGGTGCGCACCGGAAAACACACATTCGCTGGGCGCGCGGCGCGCGTGATGCGAGCCAGAGATTCATCTCGCAAGGAAATGTCCGCGTTCGACGCGAACGTGTCCATCGTCACGCGCTCGTTCGCGGTGGTCGGATGCGCGTCCTCGCTGAGCGTATTCTTGTACCTCATCGTGGGGGGGAAGGACTTCTTCCGCTCGCTATCGTTTGCGGTCATTCTTTTGATCATCAGCACACCTTTGGCGATTCGAACGATCGTGCACACGACGACCTCTTTGGGCGTTCGCGCGTTGGCGAAAAAATCGTGCATCGTCGCGCGCGCGCGTGTCATCGAAGATTTGGCTCTCATGAACGTCTTGTGCGTCGATAAAACCGGAACGTTGACTAAAGATGCCGCAAAACTGAGCTCGATCGTTCCCACGGTGCCTTTACTCGAGGGTGTCAGCGAAAACGACGTCATGACGGCGGCGGCGATGGGAACGCGATGGAAGGAGCCGCCGACAAACGCCGTGGACGCGATGATTTTAGACGCCTTTGACGTCGCGCGACACTTGGAAGGGAAGTTCGAACTCGTAGAGCATCGACCTTTCGATGTCTCGGCAAAGAGAAAATTCAGTGAAAGCATCATCCGTCGAGCGAACGACGGATCGACGTTTCGCGTGATGAAGGGCCCGATCGACGTCGCGCTAGAAAAGTGTGTCAACCGCGAGAGCGCGCAAGCCATCGTCGACGACGCGCTCGAGCAGTTGCAATCTCGCGCGGCGGCGGGAGTGATTTCTCGCGCACTCTTGGTGGCTTGTTCGAAAACCCACGACGATTCGTACGTCGGTCTGGGTTTGATTATGTACGACGACGTGCGTCGCAAGGACGCGCACGAGATGCTGCACGCGATGCAATCGCTCGGCGTCGACGTAAAAATCGTCACTAGTGATGTCGCTCGGGTCGCGCGCGTGGCGTGCGATAAGATTGGTTTCGATCTGAGCGAGAATTCTGACGGAATCATCCACACTCCGAGCGATGTACCGTACGTGCCTCTTCGCGCGAGCGTGCTGAGCCCGGCGCACTGCGACAAGCTCGATCGCATGAAGGCTTACGCCGAAATGCTACCCGAGGACAAGCACGCGCTGGTGAAGGCCCATCGCGCTAAGGGTGACATCGTCGGTTTAGTGAGTGATGGCGCGAGCGATAGCGCGGCGCTTCAGCTCGCACATGTGGGAGTGTCGATGAATAACGCTAGCGACGCCGCGCGATGCGCGTCCGACATCATATTAGCCGCGCCGTCGCTCGCAGCCTTGGCGCACGCGGTTCTCTCTGCCCGAGTGATGTTCGCGCGCGTGCGTGAATACATTGTATTTCGTGCGACGTGCACGGCGCACGTCTTGGGATTTTTTGTATTTGGCGCCCTCGTGGTGAGTCCAAAATCTTTCGACGTCTCCGCGCCGGATACGTTTACGCTCCCAGTCATCGCGTTGTGCGTCAACGCCGCGCTCAATGACGTTGTCGTCATCGGCACCGCGTACGACCACACCTCACCGAGCCGTTTACCAGAGCGTTGGAATTTACTTCCGCACGTCTTCGTCAGCGCGGCGAGCGGCTTCACGGCGTGTTTCACGACTCTGGCGTTACTGCGCGTGGCGCTGAGCGCTCGATTACCGTACGGCGAGGTGCAAACCTGTGTGTTTCTCAAGCTCACGCTCACGGACGCGATGACGGTTTTCAGCGCTCGTGCGCACAAGTCGTTCCTCGAGCGACGCCCAGGGGGGCTAGTTTTGGCTGCGTTCGCCACGTCATTGACGATGAGTTGCTTGTTGAGCGCGAATTGGCCCTTCATGGCGTTGGCGTCGATTTCGTGGGCGCGCATCGCGTTTGTGTTTGTCTTCGCCTTGTGCTCGTTCGCGCTGCAAGACTTTGTGAAAACATTGACGTATCGCGCGTTGTTGCGCGCCGGTTGGATGGAAAACGTGGGCGTCGTGAGCGCTGGGGAGTGCGCTCGGATATCTCGTGCGGTGGATCGCGCGGCTCCGAAGACGTCTACGTCTCCGAACGTTTCGAGCGGCGCGCGCGCGACACCGACACCCCTTCGTGCAAAAGCGTACGACGAAGAAGAGACGATAATCGAGCGACGTCCGTTATTATCGGATTCCGAAGACGACGGGTTCGAAAACGACGATGAATCCGACATTCAATCCATCGTCGACGACGAATTTTACAGCGACTACGGCGGCGACGTCACCGCCACCACGGCGACGTCCGTGGACGACGGGTCGAACGCGCCCGAACGCATCGCCGAAATGTTGGAGCAAGAGCACGACACCGCAAAACACGAGCGACTTCGTCGTACGCCCGGGTATTGCATGGCGACGTTTTCAGACGTGCAATCCATCACTGAATCGCACGACTGGTGGAAGACGTTCGCGTCGCTTCAGCGCGAACGCATCCGCGAACACGTCGACGACGGGGAGGACGGCGATATTGAGAAAGCTTGGGCGCGCGGCGAAAGTGACGTCGACGCGAGCGACGTGGCATCCGTGACGTCTTCAGTGTACGCCAACACGACGGTGCGTCAGTCGATCCCATCCGACGCGCTCACGGCGCTCGAAATGGCGTGCGGCGTCGGCACGTTTTCTGCGGCGTTGTGCCGCCATATCGCGGACGCCACGCGCGAGGCGATGATGTCACCGTTGATCGATCCCGCGATGGAACGCTTATACGTCAGCGTCGATCTACTGGATGTCTCCGCGGTGGCGTTGCACACGGCGGCGACGTCGCTCGTGCCGCCGTTTAGAGTCGGCACGCTCCATCGCGGATCGACGACGACGTTCGTGCCTCCGCAGGATTACGCGGACGCGCTGACGCAGGACGACACTCGCGACGGCGGCGGTGCCGCTGACCCTTCGATCGGCTACGACATCGTGTACACCGCGCACGGATTCGCGACGACGCCTCGCGGGAAATTACACTCCGCGCTGCGAAATTTCCGCAAGTCGCTTCGACCCGGCGGTTTGGGGTTCATCGCCGCGGCGACGGAACAAAGTCACGACGCCAAATTTTTCGCCATGTACCACGCCGAGAAGAAACGCCGCGGTGAACGACGGTCCCACGACGCCGCGCCCGCCGACGACGTCTTCTTGACGTGCGCCGAACAAATTTGCGACGCGCTGAGCGCGCTCGGCGCGTCGTACAACGTCGAGGTGAAGTCTCACGTCACCGCCGTCGACGTCGAAAACTTGGAGCCTTACTTGCACGGCGTCGCCATGGACGACGCGTTGAGTTTAGACACCATGATGTCGAGTTCGGCGTCTTTGGGGGCGTACTTGGCGAGCTGTCTGAGCGGCGACGGAACGGTGTATCGCTTCCCGCAGCGCGTCGCGCACGTGACGCTGTAGACGGCGACGCGACGTAGTCTTATTAGGACGCTTAGCGTCGATTTAGTGGATAGCTACGTAGGTAATTACACGCGCCGCGCTCACTCGCGCCCCCCCCCACCCCACGTCCCCGACGTCTTCGTCGCCACCACCTTCCCTCCCTCGCCCGAGCCCGCGTACGGCTTCACCAAGTCGCACAGCAACGAATCCCGCGTGTTCGCCCCCGTGTACGGATTCGTCCCCGACGCCCGTTCGCACAGCGACAGCGTCTGATACCGATCGATCACCGCCTCCGTGAAGTCCGCGTTCGTCGCCACCACCTCCCCCAGATCCGCCCGCACGAAATTCGCCCCCACGAACACGCTATTCGTGAAATCGCTCCCTCGCAGCAGCGCGTAATCGAACATCGCGTCTGAAAAATCGGCGTCTCGCGCGTCCGTCCCCGGCATCACCGCTCGACTGAACACCGCCCCTCGCGCGTCGCTCTCCCGCAGATCGCTCCGTCGCAAATCCGCCTCGGCGTAGATCGCCCCTCGCAGGTCCTCTCGCCTGAGATCCTCGCCCGCGTGTTCGGATTTCGATTCCAGCACGACGTCGCGCGCGCGCGGCTTCAGCCTCGACGGCGCCGCCGGCGTCACCACCGACGCCGACCCCTCGACCGCCTCCATGAACGCCGCCTCGCACGCCGGCGGTTTCGAGAGCTCGCGCGACGTCGCCGCGCACGTCGCGAGCGCCACGAGCGCCGCGCGCGCGTCGAATCTTTGCGGCGAATCGACGTCGTCGCGACCGCGCGCGTCGAATCTTCGCGTCGCCGCGACGCGCGACGCGCGAGGACCGCGCGACGCGCGAGGGGCGGGGCGCGACGTCGCGACGCGCGTCGCGGCGCGCATTCGCGAGAGACGCGGCGCGTCGTCGCGTCGTCGTGTGCGGCACTGCGCGACGCATCGATCGATCGATGGGCGACGACGATCTCGCGCGCGGCGACGCGCTCTGCGCCGCGGCGGCCAAGAAACTCAGGGTGCGACGCGCGCGCGCGAGCGCGCGATCGGACGC
>Ga0181597_10001807_pt1 | contig 23705 bp, 18 predicted proteins | sample 041ome_5_FD_148647 | JGI IMG/M metagenome (GOLD analysis project Ga0181597, IMG submission 148647) | Coastal salt marsh microbial communities from the Groves Creek Marsh, Skidaway Island, Georgia - 041403US metaG (spades assembly) | ecosystem: Environmental > Aquatic > Marine > Intertidal zone...
ATCAGGTTGTTTTGTTCCACACGTCTTACCAGTTATGGCTGATGACGAAGCAATGCCTTGGGACTAATGGCTAGACGTAAAAGAAAAGTCTATGTTGAACCACCAGATTGGAATGATGAAAATACCACAGCATACTTATGGTGTATAAACCACGGTATTAAAATATCTCCGTGGGCCGCAAGTAGTGATTATGATAATTATTATTGGTGGATAGATGTAGAAGTTAATGGAGCTAAAAAACGATCACCATTTAAATATGATGGTAGACAAATCAACGGAAAAATATTTGAATTATATAGATTTTATTATGACAAAAACAAAGTTTCAAACAGCAAGCGACGCATTTAATTATTTTTTTCCAAAAATAACTTTTGATGGAGTAGAGTTTGACAATACAAGAGCTTTATTTAATGTAGGCTTTTATATAGAAAAACCTATGGATAACCATATATTGGCTAAACACAGAAAATGGAATCATGAATATGCAGAGGCTGAATGGCAATGGTATTTATCAGGTGATCCTAATATAATTAAACTAGGACAAATATATGGTAAGATACCACCGATATGGGAGCGTATGGCTGATAGTAAAGGTAATGTTAATAGTAATTACGGTTATCAATGGGAACGTAATCATCAATTAGATTATGTTATAGCTAAATTAAAAGATAATCCTAACACAAGACATGCAGCTATTAGTATATACGATTGTAAAGAATTTGAAACATATCATAAGGATACACCTTGTACATATGCAGTTCAGTTTACAGTATTAAATAACAAACTAAATATGTCAGTTGTGATGCGTTCTAATGACCTCTGGTACGGTTTCTGTAACGATCAGTATTGTTTTTCAAAGCTACAGGAATTAGTCTCAGAGAGGACAGGATATGAGATCGGTACTTATTACCATTTCGCGCATAACTTACATTTGTATAACGATAAAATAACATAATATGTATTATTTATACCACATACCAGGTAAAAAAATAGGTGTAACACGTGATCTTAATACTCGTGTTACGTTAATTCAGGGTTATAAACCTAGTGAATATGAAGTTCTTGATCAGTCGGACGATATAGATTATATATCGGACAAAGAGATAGAACTTCAAAAGTCTTACGGCTATAAGATTGATAGAAAAAAATATAAAAACGTAGTTAATAAAATGAAAATAAACGTAACAGAACAAACTTCAACATTTGCCTGTCCTTTAAATAAACTAAAAGGACATCTTATGGATAATATAGGTATGGAATGGGAAACTTCTCATGGTACCTTCCATTTAGATATGCAAACAATTCAATGGATAATGAAAAACGCTAAAGTCTCTATGTATAACGACAATAGGTCTTATATATATAATAAAGCTTTTGCAGAGTTTTTAGAAAAGGTTAAACTTCATAACAAACCATTAAATACAATAGGTGGATTAACCGTGCCCGATTATAATAAAACAGTAATGATGTTTAATAAAATTAGAACATGGGCTGAAACTAGAGGTTTATATGATAAAGGAGATCCAATGGTACAATATGTTAAGCTACAAGAAGAAGCTGGTGAATTAGCTAAAGCTTTACTAAAAGATGATCAACCAGAGGTTATAGATGCTATTGGTGACATGGTTGTAGTGTTAACAAACTTAGCTCATCAACGAGGTGTATATATTGAAGAGTGTATACAATCAGCATATGAGGTAATAAACAAGAGAACAGGTAAAATGATTAACGGAACATTTGTAAAAGATGAAGATTAAAACTCAAGATAAAATAGTTCAACAAGTCTTAAGAAAGATGGACGAACGAAGCCTTATAGGCCAGAAAAAATACGGAGCTACAATGATGCAAGAAATTGAAGGTCAAGAAAAAGATCTTAGTCGTTTCTTAGTTGATGTACAAGAGGAATTAATGGATGCGTTATTGTATATTGAAGCAGCTAAAAGGTGTTTACAAGATGAGATAGAAGAGGTTGCATATAATAGGTTTACTAAAGATGTAACTAATATAAACGTAAATGAAGAAGTCTTATAAACGTAAAAAACGAGGACCAGTCCGAGCAAAAAAAACTGAATACGATGGTATTAAGTTTGCATCAGGACTAGAAGTATATATGTATAAAGCTTTGAAAGAAGCTAGAATCGTAGCAGAGTATGAGCCCATAAGCTATACTTTGCTTAACGGTTTTGATTATGAAGGTATATGCTTTGAAAAACAAGCTAATGGTAAAGGTGAATACAAAGATAGAGGTTGTAAAAAGATTTTACCTATAAAATACAAACCAGATTTTGTAGGTAGAGATTTTATAATTGAATGTAAAGGTAGAGCTAATGAATCATTTCCATTAAGATGGAAATTATTTAAATCATGGATAGCACAACATTCACCTGGTATAGCGTTGTTTAAACCTCAAAACCAAAAAGACTGTGATGAAACTATCAAACAGATAGAACTCATGAGAAAAAATCTTAGAACAAATGCAAAGAAAAAACAAACTAGCCTCTAAACATATAGCTAGAACTAAATATAAAGAACGTAAGATCGATACTTATATTAAATGGACGGTTAATAAAAGAGGTTATCTAAAATGGAAGGATCTTATAGTGATCCATAATAAATATAATATAAAATGCTATGGTTAAAAAATCAACAGGTTGGGAATTATCTACAGGTATATTTCCAGGAATACTATTCGGTATAAGAAGTTATGAAGACGGTGAGTTTCAAATAGACCACGTTTTATATTTAGGATTTATAGATATATGTTTAACCTTATATTATGAAGAATAATGGCTAAAATAGTATTAACAAATTATACAAGAAAACACAAAACAAGAAGACCAGGTGTCCACTCTAAAAATGCCTCAAGGGGACAAACCGGTTATAAGAAACAATATAGAGGCCAAGGACGCTAATGGGAATACCACTATTTACAGAGAGAATACCATATAAACCTTTTGAATACCCTGAGTATTATACAGAAGGTTGGTTGAAACAAGCACAAGCATTTTGGTTACATACAGAAATACCTATGAGCGGTGATGTTAAAGACTGGAATGAAAAATTAACTCCAGCAGAAAAAAACTTAGTGGGTAATATACTATTAGGTTTTGCACAAACTGAATGTGCAGTAAGTGATTACTGGACACAAAACGTCGTATCATGGTTTCCTAAACATGAGATACAGCAAATGGCTATGATGTTTGGCTCACAAGAAACAATACACGCTGTAGCTTATAGTTATTTAAATGAAACACTTGGACTTGAAGATTACGAAGCTTTTCTCCATGAGCCTGCTACTGCTGCAAGGTTTGATAACCTGGTTAGTTATGGCGGGTCCGATCCTGTTGGTATTGGTAAGTCTCTTGCTACTTTTTCTGCTTTTGCTGAAGGGGTTAGTTTATATTCTGCCTTTGCTGTATTATACAGTTTTCAAATGAGAAATATGTTAAAAGGTATAGGGCAACAAATGAAATGGTCTGTAAGAGATGAATCATTACATAGTAAAATGGGTTGTCAATTGTTTAGACACATGTGTTCACAAATTCCTGGATTAAAAGAAGAATGTGAACCTCATATATATTTAGCTGCATTAGAAATGCATAATGCAGAAATGTCATATATTACTAAAATGTTTGAAGCAGGTGATATAGAAAATTTAACAGCTTATGATTTACAACACTTCATCAAAAAAAGAGTCGGAGACAAACTTGCAGAGCTTGGATATACCGAAAGAAAATACAAGCAGTGGGACTGGACAGAAAAGTCTTATGACCAAAAGTCAATTGAAAAAATGGCTTGGTTCGATCATCTTACTGGGGGTCACACTCACACTGATTTCTTCGCTATTAGGCCGACTGACTATAGTAAAGCAAACGAAGGTGAAGATTTTGAAGATGTTTGGTAAAAATAAAATTAAATGATATGAAAGAAAATGAATTAATATTAATGAAGAAAAAGATTGAACAGTTAACTAATGTAGTTAATGGTTTAATTCAAAAACTTCAACAGGTTGATACAGCTAGTAAAGGTACATTAACCGCTTTTCAATTATTTTTAGGTGAAGATAAATGGAAAGATTTAGTTGCTAAGTTACAAGAGTTACAAAAACCTAAAGAAAAAAAGTTTGAAACAGATGTGGAATAACGAATGGAAAAAAGGAGTTGATTACCCTTCTTGGGGTGATACTGACGTATATAAAAAAACAATTGGTGGCGGTTATCTTTTAAAAGGTGAAACACCAAAAGACGCATACCATAGAGTTTGTAAAACTGTAGCAAGACGTTTAGAACGTCCTGAAATGGCCGAAAAGTTTTTTGAATACATTTGGTCAGGTTGGTTGTGTCTTGCGTCCCCTGTGTTATCTAATACAGGAACAGACAGGGGTTTACCGATTAGTTGTTTCGGTATAGATGTTGCTGACAGTATATACGATATAGGTAGTAAAAACCTAGAGATGATGCTACTCGCAAAGCACGGCGGTGGAGTAGGAATCGGAATTAATCAAATCAGACCCGCCAGTGCAAAAATTAAAGGAAATGGAACAAGTGATGGAGTTGTGCCTTTTTGTAAGATATACGATTCAACAATACTTGCCACTAATCAAGGATCTGTCCGACGAGGAGCTGCATCGGTTAATCTTAACATTGAACACCCCGATTTCGATGAGTGGCTCGAAATACGCGAACCTAAAGGAGACGTTAATCGTCAATCGCTCAACCTGCACCAGTGCGCTGTGGTCGGCGACAAGTTTATGCGACGAGTTGAGTCAGGAGATACAGAAGCTAGAAAACGTTGGGGAAAACTTCTTCAAAAGCGTAAAGCTACTGGAGAACCTTACGTGTTATTTAAGGGGAATACAAACAAGTGTAACCCACCAGCTTACAAAAAGCACGGTTTAAAAGTACATATGACTAATATATGTAGTGAAATTACATTACATACAGATGAGTCACACAGTTTTGTTTGTTGTTTATCTAGTTTAAATCTAGCTAAATACGATGAATGGAAAGGAAGTAATTTAATACATGATGCTATATGGTTTTTAGATGGTGTATTAGAAGAGTTTATACAGAGATCCAAAGGTAAAGTTGGATTTCATAATTCTGTAAGATCTGCTGAAAAAGGTAGAGCATTAGGATTAGGCGTTTTAGGTTGGCACACGTATTTACAAGAAAAGGGCCTACCATTTGAAGGTTTATTATCACAATATGAAACAAGAAAAATTTTTTCACAAATTAAAATCGAGTCTGAAAGAGCTTCAATGTCTTTGGCTGAATCTTTTGGAGAGCCTCTTTGGTGTGTCGGTACTGGTTTTCGCAATACCCATCTTCGTGCTATCGCTCCCACTGTATCTAATAGCAAGCTTAGTGGAAACGTCTCACCAGGAATAGAACCATGGGCGGCTAATGTATTTACAGAGCAATCAGCTAAAGGTACGTTTATACGTAAAAACCCTACATTAAAAAAGTTATTAAGAAAACTTAAAATTGATAATGAAAAAACATGGGGTAAAATACTAAGGGACGGAGGATCTGTTCAAGGTTTAAAAGAACTTGACAAAGTAATGTTAGGAACTTATAATGATATACCAGCTAAGGATGTATTTAAAACATTTAAAGAAATTAATCAATTAGAATTAATTAATCAAGCAGGTATAAGGCAGCAGTATATAGATCAAAGTGTAAGTTTAAACTTAGCTTTTCCTAGTATTGCTACACCTAAGTGGATAAATAAAGTACATTTTGAAGCTTGGAAAAAAGGTATTAAAACCTTATATTATACTAGAACTGAGTCAGTGTTACGTGGAGATATTGCTGAACAAGCAATGGATGAAGGTTGTCTTAGTTGTGACGGATAATAAAAAAAGGGGGCTATTTTCATAGCTCCCTTTCTTGTTACAGGAATGTTTGGGTATGGTGCCCATTTTGTTATTCCTTACTGTGCGGCTATCATTATTAACTCGGCTCGTGCGTAATAACTACCGCTTTTTTTAGCCCAATCCATAGCGTTATAACCTTCATTACAGTAATCTGTATAAAGCTGCGCACCTCTTAAAGAAAGTAAATACACAATATTAGCTTTATCAGCTATTACAGCGTGAATTAATAATGGTTTACCATCTATTTTTTCGCTAGCATGGATTCGGTTTACTGTTAGTATTGAGTTAACTTTGTTATAGTTACCCTCGTTAATAGCACTTAACAGTTCTGTTTCAATATCTGTTGAAATATTAAAAAATAACAAGAAAGATAAAATTAAGTTCATTTATAATAATTAAAGTGTTACATTATTATAATCACTTGGTTTCCTGTTATTTACACCTTTAAAATCACTTTTGCAAATGTCTTAATTTGTTGATCTTCTTCTTGAGGGTATAACAGAATCACGCACTATAAGTTGATCAAGTACAGATTGAACATCATCTTTTGTTATGTTTAATTTTAACGCAATTCCTCCACTCCAAATCATTTTTGTTTTTTTATCTTCACCTATTATTAACACTGTTGGTACGGACTTTATTTGTTGCTTTAAAGATGGTGTTAAATCATCTAATAAAGTATATTGAACTTTAGCGTTTTTTATACCTTGTAAATCTACATTATGTTTCGTGTTCCACGAGGAATTTATATGTAATACAGTATATTGAGCGCTTGAAAAGTATCCACACATTAAAGTAAATATAATTAAAAGCTTTTTCATTTTATTTTTTATTTATAATTTCGAATAGTTTATCATCTATTTTATCTAGTTTTTCACTATTCTTCTGCACTTTTTCATCAATGTCCATAATAGTAGATCTTACTAATTCGTCCTTTAAATCATACTCTGTTCTACTTACCTCTGGTCTAGGTAGTTCTTTTGCAAGATCAATATCTTTTTGCAAAGTAAAATACATAGTCGCTAAACTTATAGCTCCCGCAACTATTATAACAATAGTTTTAAGATCTAATTGAATTTCTGTATTCTCTGAAATTTTTTGAGCCATTTAAATTTTTTTTGTTGTTATTGTTTATATATTTTGTTTAGCAACAGCCAGCGTGACCATCACAAAAAGGACAATTTTCCATAGTTTCATTATTTAATTTTTTCACAATCATTTACAGTTTCTCCAGTTCCACTGGGTGATTTCTTTGTACCTACTTTTCTATAACCTTTCCAACAACTAGAGTTTTTAGAGTTAGCCCCTTTAAACGCAGGTCCTTTAGATCCACAATACTTTTTTAATAATGGTGATTTTAACATAATTAATTTCTTTTAACTTTTCTTTTGTTTGATTTTAATTTTGATCTTTTAATTTTTCTTTTACCAGTAAAAGCAACTTCATTATTTTTTGCCCACTCTAACTCCCATTTAGCCCAACCTAAAGCGTTTGCTACTCGCATCCACTCTTCATTTTCAGCATCAGATGCGTCTTTTAAATTTTGTAATTTTCTTATACCTCTATCAAGCGGTACATTTGTAGCAGCACTAATAACTTGGCCAGCAGCTAAATAAGCAGGGTTATCTAATGACCAACCTTTTTCCATTATTTCCTCTTTATTCCAATCCCAAGTTCTACCTGCAGATTTTAATTTACCTATTTTAGAAGATATAGGAGGTGAAATATCTAGTAATTCTATAGCTGCATCTTGAGCTTCTTTACCTTCAGCTAACTTCATTACTACATTTTTAAGTGTAGATATAGCAGCACCGTGAAAACCAACACCTCTAAGTAGTGAGTCAGCCATACCATTTGCTATACCTGTATATTTTTTATTTAGTTTTTCTTCATCAGGCTCTTCATCTCCAAACGCCATAGCAAATAAAGCTTGTTGTAAAGCGTTGAATATAACATTTTGTATAGCCCCGTAATATAATATCTTAGATATATTAGTTTTGTTGTCCCCTCGGCGATTCTTAAGATCACTAGCGGCTTTTTGCATTAATCTAGCATATTGGGCTGGGGTATTAGCAAAAGCTAATATAATACGTCCCATTGGACCCGCTTGTTGTTGACTAATTCTATCAGGTCTACTCGACTGTTGTGACTCTTCAGCTATTTCTCTAAAATCTTGAAATGCTTGTGCTTCAGCTTCTTTGTCAGATAAACCTTCTTTCTTTAAACTTTTATATCTGTTTCTATAAAATGTAGCGCCACCTGAAGCAATAGCAAAACTATCTGCTATTTGTGTGGGTAAAAAACCTAGTTTTAATATTTTACTTATAAAAGCTTTAGCTTTATTTTTAGACTCAGCAGCAATTTCAGCAATATCAGCCTCACTAACATTTATTTTTAAACCATTACGTCTTTCAACTAAGTAATCAGAGTTCATAAGTTTCATTACATCTTTCCAATACTGAGGTTGATTTGCAAATGCAGCTGACGCTTTTAATGGGTTGTTATCAGACCAGTTCACAAAGTTAACAGCTGATATAGTTTGTAATACAGCAGATCTCATGTTAAAGAACATAATAGCTCCAACAGAATTATTTATCCAATCAATAAATCTACCAGTTAATGTATCACCCTTGAAACCTCTATTACTACCAGTTTTCATACGACCAAGCATGTTTTCTAAAGCATCTCTGTAACCTTTACCATAAGCTGCTTCAAGCTTATTCATATTAGTTTCACTAAATACTTCGTCTACATTATTTTGCCATTGTTTTAAATACTTAGCTCTTACTACAGTATTTAATCCAGATAATAAATCAGTTGTAATAGTACCAGCTAACCAACCATCAGTAGGTTTAGGGTAACCATTATCTTTATTTATAGCTATAAGTTCATTAGCAAATGTAACTAAGTTTTCATCTGCAGCAACATAGTCTTCTAGTATTTTTTGATCAGTCTTAGATAAACCTGGTATAGTCATACCTTGCTGTATCCATGTATAAACTCTAACAGCATTACCTACAGTATAAGGTTCACCAGTTATTTTTTTATTTAAGTCTTTAGGACTAACACCGAGCAATTGTTTTAAAGCTTTAAAGTCATTAGCTAAAGCAACTCTAGCATTTGATATATCTATATTAGCTCTAGCAAATGGATCTAAAAAGTTTTCTTTTACCCAAGCTATAGTTTCATCACCTTGTTTACCTTTACCGGCAAAATATCTAGTTAAACCTACAAAATCTTGAGCAGATGGTGGTATACCTAGTAAATTAAATTTACCTTTGTCAGCACCTACAGCTCTAGCTTTAGTTTGGCCATATCTTTTTTCTGTACCAATACCTGTAGCTCTTTCAATTATATCATTAAAATCTTTATTAAGATTTTTTGATTTACTAAATTTAATTCTAGCATCTTGAGCTTCAGTATCTAAACGCTCCATTTCGTTTAAAACTTCTTGGTTTGTAGTTGATTTAGAAAATTTAGCATTAATTACTGGTGGTAATATTTTTTCATTATAAACCTTAGCTTTTTCTTCGGATTTTTCTAAAGCTTGTTTTCTGGCTTCTATTATTGCAATATCTACCATAAACTCTTCATATGACTTACCGTCAAACCCCACAACGTTATTAATATCTTTTCTTTCTAAAAACTTAATTCTATTTCTATTTGTAGGATTATTTTGACCACCTTTTTTATCTATTACTTTTGTTAATTCTTTAGTTGTTAACCATTGTGTATGGTTTTTAAAAACTTTTGAAACATCTTCAGCTAAAGATTCTTTAGTTGTTTTAGGATTTAATATTATTTCTGCTAACTCAAACATTGAATTAGAACTTGGCGCTAAATGTTCTCCTTTGGATTCTAAATAAGTTTGACCTTGTTTGGTTAGCTGAGAACCAGATTCTAAAGTAATAAAATCCAAACTTGTTAAAGCTCTTATACCTTTCACAGCGTTAGTTTGTAATTGCATTAAGTTTAAAACAGTTAAACCATCAATCTTACCATCTAAATATAAATTACCTATAGTGTTAGTTATAAATTCAGCTAGTTTAATATTAGCTTCATTAGCCGCTTCAATTTGTGGTTTTAATTTTTGAAGTTCTATTATTTTTTCTGCCTTACTTTTTTCGCTAGCTTGTATTTTATTAATAGCTTTAAATAATGGAAAAACTTTATTCATTAAACTAACATCTTCTAAATTAAGATCTTTAGGAAGTTTACTTTTTATATTTTTAATCGAATTTTTTATTTCTTTTAACGAATCAAAATATTCTCCTTTTGCACCTGCAATTATTTTTTTAGTTATTTTATCTTTTTTAGTAGCAGCTGGATCTAAAGCTCTGTTGTAATAACCTAAAAAATCATAGCCCATTATATTTAAAATATCAGAACCTAATTGTTTAATTATTGTTTTATTATTTTTGTTTAAAAGATTTTTAGAGTCTTTATTATATCTAAAAGCTCCTTGTTCTTTAAATTGTTCAATTATTTTTTTAGGTATGTTCTTACTATTGTAAACTAACTGTTTAAATTTTAAACCTTTTTCATCATCTATTATACCTTCACTATATGTATCCCATATTAAATCTCTTGCTTCATCAACAAATTTTCCTTCATATTCTCCTATAAGTTTTCCTTCTTCATTAAATATATCTTCAACATTTTCTTTTTGAACTAAACTTAATAACTTTAATGAATCTTTTTCAAATACTTGTTGTGATTTAGAAAATTTAAGATCAGGGCTTCTTTCTATTTGTTTACTTACTAATTCTATTTCATTAGCAACAATATTGTCTTGTAAAGCTAATATATCTTTAAATTTATTTAGAACCTCTGGTTGTTGCAAAGTTTCCATAGTAGCATCTAAAGCATATTCTTCTGCTAATGCTTCAGCTAAAGCATCTTTTCTAGTACCTTTAGTCGATGTGCCAACGTCTCTACCTAAAAAGTAATTAATAAATTCGGCTTTAGTAATATCTTTTTTCTTAAATATCTTTTTACCTTCTTTAGTTTTTTCTCTTTTACCAGTGTCTTCTGCAAAGGGTCTAAATCTTTTATTTATTGTTTCTTGTGGTAATGCGTTTAATATTTCTTTAAAATTATCCCTTAAAAAAGTTTCATAAGCAGTTCTTGATCCTAAAACATCTTTAGCTATAGTTGTTTTAAGCTCTGTTTTAAAAGCTTTTTTTATTGCTTTTTTAAATTTAGAAGACTGTAAAGATGGTAATTTAGTACCAAAAGTTTTTATTACTGCTTTTCTAATTTTATCTGAAGTTTTTTGATCAATTTTTATTGTTTCTCTTAAACTTTCTTTTGCTTTAGTAGGTTTTTGTGCAACAGTTTCTGTAACTTCTTCTGTTGTAGTATCTGTAACTCCTCTAGCTTCTGTTACATCTAGTTTAAATTCAGTGTCTAAAACTCTATTAGAAGCTTCTATAGCTCTTGCTGGTAAAAATTTATTTATATAAGCAGCTAATGGAACCCCACTTTCTGGTTTATATTCTGATATTAAATCTAATATACCACGTTTGCCAGTTTCTATTTCATCAGTTAACAATTGTCTATCAAAACCAGGAGCTTCACTTCTTCTTTGTACAATTTTATTTGTAATAGGCTTAAACTTTTCTATTATTTCAAAAGCACCTTCTTTACCTTTTTGTTCAAATATAGTTTGAACAGCATCAGAGTCTGACTTAGATAATCTAGTTTTTATTTCACTAACTGGTTTTATTTTAGATAATTCTTCTGCTCTTTTACTTATTTTACCTTTTTTAATATTTTTTTGATAATCTTTAATAAAGTCATAAACATCTTTACCTGATTGAAAATTTAAATTAGTATAACCTTTTGGTTTTAGTATATTTAAAACAAAATCTTTTATTTTAGTAAACAGATTTTCGTTATATTTTATATCACCTTTACCTACGGCATCAGAAAAAGCTGTTAAATATTCTTCATTATATTCTGACTCAGGTAATTCATTACCTTTATCATCATATCTATAGTTTTCATCTATTCTTTTTTGTACAACAGATAATTCTTCTGGTGATAATTGATTTTTAAAATCATCAATTATTTCTTTTCTACGACTAGAATCAGACAAATCACTTTCTATTATTCTATGTAATAGTTCGTGTGAAGCAGTTGTTACGGCGCCAACTTTAGCAGCTTGTTCTTTGTTAATAACTATTTCACCTTCTGGTGTTATAAAGCCATCAACTGTAGCCGCGGTGTCCGGATATGCTTTTTGAAAATCTTTTATAGTTTCAAACGTGGTTACTTTAGCACCAACTTTTTCTGCTACTTTTTCTACTTGAGTAACTTCTTTTTCTAAAGCTCTGCTAGCAGCAACAGAAAACATGTTATAATTTTCTTGCTGTAAATTGTCTATATTATTCTTAATTGTTTTAATAACATCTTTATTTGTTTCTTTTTGTAAAGCTATTTGATCTCTCCCAATTTCATCTTGATTTTTAGCATATTTAGCAAGCTCTTGTGGTGATAAAGAATTTAAAGCTTTTGAAACTTCTTTTTTAGCATTAACAATATTGTTTTCTATTTCGTTTATTTTATTTAAAATAACTTTTTTAGACCTATCTGAATTAGCTTCTTTATATTGAATTGTTAAATCAGATATTTGAATAGAAGCATCTTTATATTGTCTTTGAACTGTTATAGGCGATAATATATATTCAGCTCTGTTTCTAGCAGCAGAAGTAGCACTTCCTAATTCACCAACGCTACTTATACCTAAACCGTAAATACTACCTAGAATAGCACCATCATATATTTCATATAAAGCTTCGTTTGATGTTAAATCTAACTCTCTATTTAAAGAAATACTATCCCATATTTTAGATGCTATAACAGTTGCACCTTCTGAAGCAGCTTCTGCGCTTGTATCTATTCCTAGTCTTTTACTTATGTTTAAATAACTTTGTTTTAAAAAATCTTTAGCTGATTGTGCTCCGTTTTTTTGACCTATTAAACCTGCTTTTTTTAACAAACCTCTTGTTACTAATTCAAAAGTTGCTTCTGTTGCACCACTTCCAATAGCGTTTGCAGCTAATCTTTGTATGCTTTCTTCAGGATTTTTTTCAAACTCTTCATCAAACTTTCCACCTGCAACACTTGCTCCTAACAAAGCAATACCTCCATAACCTGTAAAAGCGGCGGCTAAAGAAGGCGTTGACTCTAAAACACCACCAGCAGCTAGTTCAGCCGCCTCAGACCAATCTCCTTTTGTTAAAGCTTCTGTTATGCTTTGCGATTCTGTTTTTCTTATATTTTCTTCTAAGTCTTCTATTATATCGTTATAATAAGAAACAGAACCAACTTTTAAAAAATCAGAATCACCAGTAGCTGTAGCAATCAATAAATTTTTTGGTGAACCTATATTTTTAGCAACAGCTCTTAAAGCTTGTTTCTCAGGTGTTGACAAAGATTCTTCACCTGTAAAAATTTCTTTTAAATCTCTATAGGAAGCGTAAGCCGTTAAAGCCATATCGTTTCTAAATCCAGTTAAATCTTTACCAACCATTTTAACCCAACCTTTAGCACCTCTAGATAAAATACTTTTTAATACGCTAGGTTCTTTTTCTTTTTCTTTAACTGATTCAGACAAAACATCTATTTCTTCTGTTAAATCGTTTACTTGATTTTTTGTTAAAAAAGTTTTATCAGTTGTAATACCGTCAGTATCTTTACTAAACTTTTGATTAATATTGTTTGCTTTTTCTAAATCCAAAAAAATATTTTCCGATCCTAAGTCCGTACTCTGACCCGTTGCTATCTGTTCGTTTATCGCTGTTACGTCCGCAACACTTTCCGCAACAGCTTGTTTCTTTACTGGTTCAGTTTTTTCTGACAATTGAGCGTTAGGGTATTTTTTTAAAAAATCTTCTAAAAGCTCATTTGAAACTTGATAAACTTGACCATCTACTATATATTCATTCATATACGTATATTATTTAATTTGTTCCGTCAAAAATTACAGGTCTAGTATCTACATCTGTTCTTACACCCATGCCAATATATTGTTCACCTGGAAATTGAAAAGTTTTTAAATATTCTTGCATTGCATTTATTTCTTTTATTTCATCTTTAGTAGGATCTCCACCTCTTGCAATTAATTGTTCTAATAAATTAGTAAGTTCAGATCTGTTGTTAAAATTGACAGTATCATAACCAGGTATAGGAACTAAATCTACTTCCGTTTTTCCCTTTTTAGTTACTGTTTTATCATAATACAATAATAAATTACCTGTTTCAGGATCTATTGAAGCATCACTAACTGTTTTGCCAGCAATTTTTTTACCTCTAAAAAATTTAGGATCTTTATTTTCTATAACTTCTACAACTTTATCTACGTTGTATTTAGCTGATGTTGTAAAATCATTATTTGGAGGCGGTGGTGTTGATGCTTTTTTAAATGCTTGTTGTGGAATACTTTTTTCAAACTTTTCCTCTAATTTATTAAGCATTTTATTTTTAACTATTTCTAAAGACTCTGGACTTAATGATGTTCCTTGTTCGCTGCCTATTTTTAATTCATGATCATCTCCTTTTTCACGAAGTACATTATTGTAATAACTTTCTATAGCATTAAAACCAGTACCAGGCCCATCCATTAAACTACCTTGATTAGAATATCCAGCTAATGTTGCTAAAACATTTTTTTCCATGTTTTGTCTAAACAAAGCTTTATTTGTATCTGTAAAGTCGTAAGTTTGAATAGCTTGACCATTTAAATTTATAACTTTTCCAGCTGTTAAGTAACTAGCAGCTTGGCCTCCGTTTATATAAGCAGTACCATTTTTATCAATTAACTTGTCTTCAGTCAGCGTTGCATTAAGTTCAGATGTTATACCTGGTATAATAGGTAAATCAGCTGACATTAAAGCCATTAAACTTTGTTGATAACCACCTTCTTTACCAAATTGACCTCCTGTCGAGTTTAAAACAATATCAAAAACCCCATTGTTATTAACTATGTTAATACCTAAATCCGAAGGTAATGTATCATTGTAAGTAGACATAAAAAATTTAGCTAATTTAGTATCTAGTTTTTTCATATCTATACCACCTTCAGCACCAGCTTTACCAGTAACACCTAGTTTTGAAAACAACTCTCTTTTTTCTTGAAAAGACTCTAGTAAGTTTTTCATACCACCACCTTTGAAAAAAGTTTCATACTGTGCTAATTGAGATTGTAATTGTGCTCTTTCAGCTGGATTTTTAGAGTTAAGTAGTTGTGCTTTTATTCTAGCGCCTTGATCTACTAAACCTGACAAAGCAGGTTGTAAAGCAGGTTGTATATCAAAATCTTTAGAAGCAAGGTTTGCATTATTTAAATAATCTAAATTATATTTAGTTACATCATTTAATAATTTAAAGTTTTCTTCTTCTTTCTTTTTTCTTTCAGCTTCAGCTTTAGCGCCTAATGTGTCTATAACACCAGCTGTAGTATTTGAAATATTCTGTATAGCGCTAGCAAAGTATTTTCCACTTTGTGAATCTACGTATGTAACTGGATTTCTATAACTCATAATTTATTTTTATATACCTGTAAAAACACCTGCTTGCGGACCGACGCCCATTGGTGTGTAGTTAGACGTGTTTATATTAGTACTAGTTGGTATTGGTGTTCTAATGCCAAATTCAGCACTACCCATATTAGTATAACCGCCAGTTGTTGTTATGTCATTAACAGTATTTACCAAACCTCTAGTTTGTTGATTAGAAGAACCTAAAGCTCCACTTGTTATTAATGATCCAGCTATATTACCTAAACCACTTATCATACTAGAGCTTATAGCGGCTCTATCTGCAGAGGCCTGAGCAGCTTGTTTTTGTGCTCCTGAAATTTGAGCTGACACTCTATCTAATTGCTCACCCTCTCTTCTCTCTCTTGCTGAGAACGTGAATTGTTTACCAGCAACACCTGCTTGTTGTAATCTTTGAGCTTCACTCATACCAATGTTTTGTATTCTTTGAGCTTCTTGCATTTTTAGTTGTTGTAAACTAGCTTCTCCTTGTGCTCTTCTTACTTCATTTTGTGCTTCTTGTTGTTCTATACTAGCTGATACACCTTTTTTACTTTGTAAAGCAGCTTGTGCTAAAGCAGTTGCACCACCAGCACTAGCACCTGTGGCTCTTAATGTATCTAATGTATTAGCTAAAGCAATATCAGCTTGTTCAATTTGCATTTCAGCAGCTTGAGTAGCAACACCTAAGCTTGCATAAGGATTTGAAACCATACCACTTAAATCTTTTGCCATACTTGAAACATCTGTAACACCTTCATATGGGTTTATTATAGCTTGTCTACTTTTTTCAAGACTATCAAGTTTACCTTCTAATCTTCTTTTTTCAGCCATTGCTCTCCTTTGTCTACGTCTAGCAGCACCGCCTCCAAAAAGACCAGATATTAAATTTATACCAGCTCCAATACCGGCAACAGCTAAAGCACTTAATGGCTCAGCCATCACAACCCCATGCGGATTACCGAAAAACCACTCGTATATTTGTATTAAAATTTCTTCCATATTATTTAGTATGATGATTCTACCACGTCTGATGACACGGAGAATAATTCTTTTTTAGTTGTAGGATAAATTGAATTATTTAGTTTCATTTTTACAGTTGAATAAAAACCTTTTATACCTGACATATCTGCTCCATATAGTATTTCACCACTTACAGCAGGTGAATTATTTATAAGGTTTGCAAAATATTTATCTTCTTTTTTCTTAAATGTGTTGGACCATATTTGAGTCTCTAAGCTAGCTAAATTATCCTGAAATACATATTTACCTATTGGTAAAGTTTTGTCATTAGAACTAGCCACCATACTTTCTAACTCCCAACCTAAAGCACCCTCGTAGTTAATTGTTTTAAAGTTTTTAACAACTGAAGGATTAGAGTTTAGTATTATCGTTACATCTGAATCGTAACTAAATCCATAAAACTGAGCGTAGTTACCTAAATAGTGTTGATAAAGTTTACCAGTATTAAATGTATAAAATACATTACTTAAACTAAAAGAATAATTAGGTTTGTAACTAGAAAAACTAGTCCAACCTAATACGCCCTCGTCAAAAGTAACTGTAGAAAAAGGTTCTGTCCAGCATATTATAGTTTGTAAAGCTGGTATTGGATTTGTTAGATTAGCTACAAAAGAAGCTGGATTAGAGGTTTGTATAACAGAAACAATAGTTCCATAAAATTCTCCTGTTATTTGACCTGATGTTGTATATTTATATATATTATCTCCAGCAGCAATGTCACCTATGGTAGCATTTAATGTTACAGTTACATTACTACCTGCATTGGCAATATTTTGACCATTTTGGGCTACGTTACCTGTATTTCTTTTTTGCTGTGTAGATACAACATAGTTTTTAGAATGTGAGTTCCACCCTCCAACTACTCTAGCCGCGTTAGCTAGTTCGTCTCTAAAAAAGTCATGCATACCATAAGATGATATTTCAGTTATACCATCAGCAGATAATCTTAATACACAACCTCGTTTTTTATCTGTAAAGTATTTTCTATAACCATATACAGCAAAACTTTCTGGGTTTGTGCTTATACCATATTCACCAGCGTAAGCTATTATTTGACCTATAACTAAATTACTAGATGTTACACTACCACCACCTTCTGCTGAGTATATAGCATCTTTATCTATTAAAGCTCTACTAACTTTATCTTCTTGAAATATAATTAAGTTTGTGTCTTCTGCGTATAGTTTTTGTATAGAGCCATTTGCAGGATCTGCAGATTTAGTTATATCTTCACCAACAGAAAATTGATTAGTATTGTTTACACCAGTTCTAGAATTAAATATACCAGAGTATATAAGCGAACTAATTCTATGTTGTTGAGTAAAAGTATCTTCTACTATATAAGCTTTTACACCAAAATCAACAGAGGTGTTATTATAACCGCCTCGTATTCTAGCCTCTTCTATATACCAATCATTTGCATCAACACCTTCATAAGCTTGTGGAATGTAAGCGTCAGTAGCTCTTCCTGTAAACGCTAAAACATTATTATTATTAACAACTTGTGCTGAATCAATTGTTATAGTTTGATTATTAGCAGCAACAGCTAAAACTGTAACAGTTGGATTACCAGCAAAAGGATCTGTTTGATTTGTTACTATTTGACCAGCACCTACATTTATATTAGCCACTTTCAAAGTAATAGTAGTACCAGTACTAGCATCAGCAGCGCCAGTAGTATCTTTAACCTCTACAATACTGTTGATTTTTTTCAACCAGAATGTGCTAAAATAATTTACTTCTAAAGTCGCCGCCATAATTTATTATCACTTATTTTTAAACATTATTACTAGGGTGCAAAAGGGTATAAATATATATTTGGTGAACATCCGTTTGCTGAAGAACAAGCCTGTACATAACAAGAAGACCAAGGGTTTGGTACATATACCTTAGCATTACTAACATTGAATCTAGTAGAAAATTTATACTTAACAGTGCTTCCGTTGTTGTAAGGTGAAGAACCAGAAGTTATAAAAGCTTTATAATTACTAACACCATTACCAGCGTCTGCAAATGAAAATACAGTTGATAGTGTAGAATCAGTATAAAACTGAGTTACGTATTGACCATAAGGTACGTGTGAATATCCATAAGGCAATCCACTTATAGCGTTAGGACAATAATAACTATTTGAACCTGTATTTTCTATAGAATATCTGTAAGACTGTGCTGTGCCGCCTGTTATATTAACACCATTTTCAATAACACAAGTGCTGTAGTATAAATCGTTAGAGTTTACCCAACACGTTAAAGCATTTGATTGATTAGGCGCTATAACACTTTTAGCATCAATTGCTGCAATAGCGTATTCACCAGGTTGATTATAAGCTAATACACGTTGATCATAAAAATTACCTCCTTGACCAGTAGCACTTGTATCAATGTCTACTTTTATAGCGCCGGAGCTAGGTGTTCCTGTATTTGAGTTGTCTATTGTAAAATTATTTATATCAGCAATAGCGGCCCAAGCAGAGCTACTGTTTGATCTATGCCAAACTTTCCAAGTAACATCTGCATCTAAACCTGATGAGGGGCTAGGTGGATTACCTTCCCATATTAAACCAGCATTCATAGATAACGACATTGTACCCTGTGTTAATGCGCTACCTATTTTAAATAATGTATTGGTTAAAGAAGCATCTCCTGTTTGTGCCGTGCTAGGTGTGACAGGCAAATCACTAGCAGTTAATGTGTTATCAGATAAATACCAAACACCTGTAATTCCATATTGAGCGTTATATTTAGTTATAAAAGCATTTGTTATTGGAATACCTAAATCAGCTTGAATTGGACCAGTTGTACACACTGATTTTATACCTGAGTTAGCAGGTTGAGGGCCAATTATAATAATTTGATTAGTTGTTGCTGATAAAGCACCATCAGCTGTATCACCGTTTGCATCTTCTATTTTTAATACTAAAGTATGCTGACCACTAGGCGTATTGTTAGCTGTTTGACTTAAATTTCCATTAGTAGCATCAATAACAAATGAAGGTTGACCATTTGCACCAGTAGGATTGCCTGAAATAATAGACCATTTTAATTGCTCTGTATTTCTTGTAGAACTTGCAGAACCATTTTTTGACAATGTATCTTGGCCAGTAAAAGGATTACCGGTTTGATCAACTGTCGCCTGTATAGTTGGTAAGGGTGACTCATCAAATGAAGGTGCAGCATTAGATAAGTCTACATTTAGTGTTAAAGTTTGAGATGGTGTAAACGCTTGAGGATTACTACTTGATGTTACTATAATTGAAAACGTAAATTTATCTTGTGTTATACTATCATCTAAATAAACAAACTCTGCTGTTGTTTTTATTCTATAAGATTTAAGCACTGGATCTTGTTCTAATGTAAAGTAATTATCTGCAATAGTACCTTCTCTAACCGATACAACACTCATTGTTGCTGTTGTAGGGTTGCCCGCATCAAAAGCAGCACCCGTGTTAGATTGTGGAAAAAACGGATCAGTTATATAATGCCCGCTAGCATCACTTTCTATCAGTTCAATATTAGTTGCTGTAAAACTTGTTGGACCATCAAAACCTGTTATTATGTCTGTATTTAAATCAGATAATAAACCTACAGTTCCAGTTTCCCAAAATATATCTAATAAAGAGTCTTGAGGCTCTGTCTCATATATAGCTAAATATGGTTGCATATTAGCGTCTTGATTGCTATTATCTAAAACACCTGGTATAATAGTATAGTTACTAGAAAATGTTATTCTAGCTATACTAGGATTTGTAACAGCCTGATAAATATTAGCATGTCCTCTAGCGTCTAAATCAGCGTAAGCCATATTTAAATCATTAGAGTTTGTAGCTATTGTTGACGCTATGTCTGTTGAAACACCTGGAAAATATTGCACATTATTTAGCGAAAAACCTCCAATAAGTTTATTTGTAACTCTTAAAGACAACTGTACAGAGCTTTTATATTGTTTTTGATCAGGACCTACTTGAGATAAATCTCTAGGAATTTTATTTATATTATCATTTAATAAAACTATATGACCTGTAGAACTGTTTTCGTTAGTTGGAAAAGGATTTGTTCCTCCACCACTATGAGTCGGATAACCTCTTAATATACCAGGTAAATAAGCATTGTAATAATCTTGCTCTGTTTGTTTTACAACAATCTTATATGAATACCACCCTGTTGGATTAATTGTGTAAGAATATTTTGTGTCTGGATTATTAACACTAATAGAATACAACTTGTTATTTATAGGTTTTTTTGTATAAACTCTATAGTCTGGAGTAGATGTTGCGTCAACTTCTACAATCTCTACATAATCTATAAATTCTCCTCTTAAGTATTCACCTACTGATGGTACGTTGCTAACACTACCCGCAACAGTAAATTCATATTCATAACCAGCTTCATTTAATACAGGTATAGTTACTGATGTATTTATATCGGTAACCGCTGTAATATTAAAACCAACTCCTTTTTCTTTAGCATACAAACCTGGTTCACCATTGCTAAAATTAGGCAAACTATTTATTCCTGATGTTATTTGGTTTGTTATATTTAACTGTAAAGTATTTCCAAACCAAGCTAAAATATCTTGAGACGAACTATTGTAAGGATTAAATATAGTAGAACCTAAAAATGTGTTTATAATAGTTTGTTGCACTGGTGAAAGTATAACTGGTGTTTGTCTACCAAATTTATCAGCAAGTATAAAACCTACTTGATAATTTCTATTTTGTTTTAAAGAATGATTAGGGTATTCTACCCAACTATCACTTATAACAGAATCACCTTTATCAACAATTTTTACATCATAATTAATGTTAGCTGGTGCAGTATAAGTATCTCTAAAATTACCATATATAATTCTATTTCCTGCTGTTTCTTGAGATAAAGCTCTTACAGGTACTTTGTCATAAACCCTTGTTGTTTGATCTGCTGGTAAAGTTTTGTAAGGTTTTCTTGATTGGTACTCATATGTATATAAATTATCAGAACCTTCTGCATCTATAACGCTGTAAGGTATTGTTTCTAAAACTTTAACGCTTGTTTGATCTGATTCTTTATAAAGAATATCTAAAGAAATAATTTTAAAACTTGTAGATAAATCATTTTTATGATCAGGCAAAGTTATTAATAATTCAATGTTATTAACATTGTTTTCCATCCAAGCAACAATAGTACTTCTAAAAGCATTATTTTCGTCTTCATTTTTAAAATAACCTTTTTGTTTTGGTATATAAGCTATTTGTGTAAACGGAGCAAATAAAGAATATTCTCCATCATCAAATCTATATCTATAACTAAACCTAACGTATCTACTTTCTAAATAATCTGGATCACCTGGCCAAGTTGGACTAGATGATTGGTTTGTCATTGTTGAAATTAAAAAAGTAAATATATCTCCAGCAACAGGAAGTGTAATAGCTGAAGATAAAGTAACAGTAGTATCACCACCGCTACTATTTACATTTGTAACCGTTATAAAATTAGAAGCTAAAACTTTTGGTGCACCCGTAGAGTTTGTGCTTACAACAGACATTCCAATTAAAATTTTTACATTTTCAGCTACAACTATAGTGGTAGTTGTTGGTGCGGGGCTTGCTTTTACAATACCTGTAGTTTTTTTAAGTAGAGATATAGGTAAATAAGGATTATATTTTGCTACAGAAATTTGCACCTCATCTGTGTAGTAATTAGAAGGTTCATTTATATTTACTTTTCTAGGTTGATTTCTATTATCAGTAAAAAACAATAAATTTTCTATTAAACTAGCTTGTATCGGATTTGTGGTTGAAAAATTTAAAAACACACCATCAGCTATAACTTTAGCTGTAGCAGGATTTTTTGGTGACCAAGAATATATAATACATCTATTGCCACTAGGTGTAAAGGTTGGATTAATATTAGGATCACTATCTGTATAGTTAGTTGCAAAAACAAATATAGTTTGACTATATTCATCTGTTAAATAACCTATAGTTTGTATATCACTAGGTAATGCTGGAGTTATAGTGAATGTTTTTTCAGTGTTACCTAAAACAGTTTCTAAGGCACCTATATCATCATCTTCTGACTTTCCTACAGATATGTTCTGCGCATCTCTATATTCACCATTAGGTATTAATCTATCATCCAAGTCTTTATTCATCTTGGATCTTAGAAAACTGTTTTTAATTTCTGCCATATTAGTTATTTAATCCATTTAGATTTACCTCTCATAACTTGAACAACCTGATCAAGCTTAAGATTAGATAATCTTATTTTAGCATTTCTTAATTTAGCACTTCTTTCTTGTTTAAATCTTCTTACTACATATTCTTGAATATTAGAAGATACAGAAAGCACAGCGTGTATTATATGAGCATATAAAGCTTCTTCAGCAAGTTTAGGTATTCTAGCATCAAGATCATAAGCATTACCATCTGAAACATATTGTAGTAATATTAACTTATTAGCTAAATTACTAGTAAAACTAAACGTACCTTTTCTTTCATCAATTTTAAACCAACCATTTTTTTGACTTGTTTGTGGTTCTAAACCATATCTTTGACCTAAAGCTCCATCTGTATAATTCCTATCTAATATATTAGCATTGTTTAAATCATTTTTAAATCCACCACTTATATATCTAGGATTTGTTTTATCCCATGTTTCGTTTATTTGCGATGAAACCTCTGTGTTACTATCAAAATTATCTTGAATAGGTTTACCTTCATCGTCTTGAGTAAAAGTATAATAAGGGCTTTGATTAAGATTATTTGTAGGATATATTGGGTGTAAAACACCTAACTCATCTACCCATGAAGCTTTTACATAATTTACATAATCTTGTGGAATAGCTACACTTAAACTAGGCGGTACACTTAATTCACTTGATTTGATACTTTTTAAAGTATCATAACTAAACTCTTGTAAACCACGTCTTGCATGAAATATAACATCGGTTCTTTTTATACTAGGTATAAGCTTTCCAGCCCCAACATAAGCAATTAAAAAATTATCAATTACATCTGTTAATCTAGTGTAAGAATATTCACCATAGTTGTTTTCAATAGCTGAATCAACTAATTGTATTTTAATATAAGAATTTGCAGCTAAATAAGAATTTATAGTTATTATATTTCCAACCTCAGTATAAGGTTCTGTAAATTTAAAAACTAAATTAGTTGCTGCTGCAGGTATTTGCACTGCAATATTACATGTAAAGCTTGTTGTAGATAAAACATTGGTAATTGTACCATATGTTGTTGTTCCTGCTACATTTTGTATTAGCATGCCTA
>Ga0181597_10001812_pt1 | contig 23658 bp, 16 predicted proteins | sample 041ome_5_FD_148647 | JGI IMG/M metagenome (GOLD analysis project Ga0181597, IMG submission 148647) | Coastal salt marsh microbial communities from the Groves Creek Marsh, Skidaway Island, Georgia - 041403US metaG (spades assembly) | ecosystem: Environmental > Aquatic > Marine > Intertidal zone...
GAAGCCGTCAATCGGACAGTAGCGAGGATCAATCTACGCCCGCGCAAGCGCTTGGGCTGGAAGACGCCGTACGAAGTGCATACAGGGGTGAGCGTTGCACTTATGTGTTGAATTCAGGCATCCTCGTCATAGGCTGGGTGCAGTTAACAGGCTGCACCAGTGCAAATAAGTATGCCGACTCTATAGCGCAAGCGGCCTACTTACAGCGCGAGCAGGTTCATACGGACACCTTCCTGCTTACCAGCTTTGCCCGAACTACCCGCCTCGACCAACCATTGATGATCTACATTGAAGGCGACGGAATGGCTTGGCGCTCACGTAACCGGCCATCCAGCGATCCAACACCGATTCAGGCGCTCGGCTTAACTTTGGCTGCGGCTGACACGTCCGCAAATGTCGTTTATCTATCACGTCCTTGCCAATTTACGCCGATTGCATTGAGCCCACAGTGCAGCAGTACTTACTGGACTGGAAAACGTTTCTCTGAAGAAGTAATCGCGGCCATGAATCAGGCTGTGTCGCACTACGCTGGCCGTTTACCCGGCCAACCTGTTCACCTGATCGGGTATTCAGGAGGTGGCGCAGTTGCTGTATTGATTGCAGCGCGGCGCATCGATATTGCTTCCTTGCGGACCGTGGCGGGAAATCTCGATCACGTTGAAGTCAATCAACTACACAACGTTTCTGCTATGCCGGCTTCGCTCAACCCCATAGACTTTGCACGAATGGTCTCCGATATACCGCAGATACACTTTAGTGGGGCCCGCGACAGCGTTGTGCCAACAGTTATTACTCAAAACTTCGTGACCGCGACCGCCGGTAAATGTGCACAAATACAAGTAATTCCGGACATGGCACATGATGGCGATTGGGCGCACGTCTGGCTACGCTTAGTAACCCGCAATCCTATTTGCTCTAACAATACCCGCCCTTTAACCTAAAGTTGGCTGTTGATTTGTGGCTGGCAGCATCGCTATTTCGTTGAAGAGAAGTCGTCGCCATCCTAGGCAAATAAAAGCATCTCACTAAGTATCAAAACCGCTACAGAGGCGGAGATCGGGAGAGCGAAGGTTCATTGCGAAGCTCCTTATGTTTTTATTTTTAGGCTTGGCGTGTAGTTAGGGCTGACCAAGTGTCCACTTTGGCCCAAAGCAACCCTTCATTCAGGACTACTTCTGGCCTTTTGCAGAGCCTACGAAATGAAGGTCGATTCAAGGCTGGTATTTTATACAGTCCAGATAGCCTACTCCTCAACAATCTCCCGGTACCACTTCTGTTAATCGTCGCATAAAGGTTGTGTTGCAGAAGCCTCTGAAATTGACTGAGCCTTTCGTTCCCGACGCCGGCAAAGCCAGTTGCGGATGTCTCGAACAATTATGCATACCGCACCAATGACTGTTAGCAGAACGAACGCACCAAGAAACTGAGCGAGAAGTATGCCGCCGTTGTAGGCCAATGCTCGGTTGCCTTATTCAAAGCTTGCGAACGCCGGGCCTTGCGCCGCCATAAGGCAGCCCAAAGAAAGTGCGCGGCCTTATGTTGCTGAAACGTAAGCGTCCGAGCTACACCGTCTTGCAACTCAAACCTTGATCCTCTTAAACCACTGATTCACGCGCTCGCAGTCAAATGCCGCCGGCTCAAATATTTCACCGTACCAACCCACCATGTCGTCGTGTTCTGGATGCTTGGGGTCTGCCATGACCTCTAGAAAATCCTCGTAACCCGGCACCCCACCTACGTCTTCCGGCGGGCAAGCATTGGCACCTTCAATGCAATACGGCAGTTGAGGGGCTGTGATGGCCGGTAGCCTTTTCTCGACTTTGATTCGGTGATCCCAGCTGTCACCAAAGTCGTAGAGATAGTCAAACGTCTTTTTACCGAACAGCGCTTTGACCAATGTCTTGCGAGCTTCTGGATTCACCGGCGGCCCCCAGCCATCAGAATCGGGAATCCCGTATTTTTCACCTGCTATTTCAAACTCATGCAGATGACTATCGCTCCAGCCCATCACGATCTGAATCACGTGATGCAGCTTGCCCAAGGTAATGTTTTCAGGGACTACGAAACGACGCCAGATCGTCGGTGTGATCCACTTCAGCTCAATGTGCAACAGCAAGAGATCAGGTGCAGGTTTGGGTAGGCTGACAGTTTTAACCATGGATCAGGCGGCCTCGCAGAGGTCAGTGTGGTTCAAGGAAATATTCCAGGGCAGCAGTTCGCCCACCCGGTTAACTGGATGTTCGGCGATGTGCTCAAGCACGTAGGTCAGATAGGCCTGCGGATTTAACCCGTTTAGCTTGGCAGTACCCACCAGGCTGTAGATCGCCGCCGCTCGTTCTCCTCCCGCATCGGATCCGGCAAACAGGTAATTTTTGCGACCCAATGCGACGGCGCGCAATGCGCGTTCGGCGGCATTGTTGTCGATTTCGATCCGGCCATCATCGCAGTAGCGCGTCAGCGCCTGCCACCGATTGAGGGCATAGAGGATCGCACCGCCCAATGCCGATTTTTTCGATACTTGAGTCAGCGTCTGGTTAAGCCATGCGTGCAGTTGTTCCAGCAGCGGACTGGCCCGGCTTTGTCGAACCGCTTTTCGTTGGTCGGGCGGCTGCCCTCGAATCTCGCTCTCGATGGCATACAGGGCCGCAATCCGTTGCAGCACCTCGCCGGCAAGTGGTGAAGCCTGATCTGTGTAGACATCGTAAAATTTGCGGCGGGTGTGAGCCCAGCACGCGGCTTCCGCAATAGCACCCGTGGCATACAACTGAGCAAAACCGGCATAGCCGTCAGCCTGCAAGATCCCGCTGAAACTCTTGAGATGAGCACGAGGATGTTGCCCCTTGCGATCCGGCGAGTAGGCAAACCATACCGCGGCCGGTGTCGAGTCACCCGCAGATCGATCATCGCGCACGTACGTCCACAGGCGAGCCGTTTTGGTCTTGCCGTTGCCTGGCGCGAGCACGCCAATCGGCGTGTCGTCGGCATGGACTTTATGACCGCTCATGACGTGGTGCCCGAGGGCGTTGATCAGCGGTCGCAGCAACTGGCTGCTCTGGCCGACCCAGTCGGCCAGGGTTGAGCGCTCCAGATCCACGCCCTCACGGGCGTAGATCTCGGACTGTCGGTACAACGGCAAATGATCGACAAACTTCGAGACCAGCACATGGGCCAGTAGACCCGCGCCGGCAAGGCCTCGGGCTATTGGGCGACTCGGTGCCGGCACCTGAGCGATGTGCTCGCAGCAGCGGCAAACCCACTTCGGACGGACATGGCGAATGACTTTGAAGCGTGCCGGAACGTACTCCAGCACTTCGGACACATCCTCACCTAAATGGCGAAGTGTCCCACCGCAACCAGTGCACTGCGACTCGGGCTGATGAACGCGGGTTTCGCGAGGCAGGTGTTCGGGCAATGGTTTACGACGCGAAACTGCGCGAGGTGCCGGCTCGACGGGAGGTGTCATTTCGGCTTGGCTGACTTGCAGTTCTTCAAGGCTCAACTGGAGCTGGTCGATCATCGCTTCCAGCTGCTCGGAGCTGCGACCGAACTGCGTACGACGCAGCTTGGCAATCATCATCTTTAAGCGCTCAATCTCTGCCCGCTGGGCAGAGACCAGAGCCTTCAAGGATTGAAGATCGTTAGGCAGGGAGTCGGTCGCGAGCGTCATGACCGAATCTTACTTGGGATTTTTTCAGCGCGGCAAGTCAGACCGCGAGGGCGGGTGCTGTACGAATTGGCCTGCGCCAATCAATGCCTTCCAACAGCATCGACAACTGCGCAGCCGTCAGTGACACGCTGCCGCTGGTTGCTTGCGGCCAGACGAAGCGTCCTTGTTCCAGCCGTTTGCAAAACAGGCACAAACCGTCGCCGTCCCACCACAATAGCTTGATACGGTCACCGCGCCGTCCGCGAAAGGCGAAAATCTGACCCGAAAAGGGGTCGGCTTCCAGCTGAGTCTGCACCAACGCCGCCAACCCATCGAAGCCACGGCGCATGTCCGTGACGCCGGCGGCGATCCAGATACGGGTTCCAGCGGGCGGGGCAATCATCGCAGTAACTGCTGCAAGACGAGTTGCATCGTCTGCGGGTCAGGCGTGCCAGTGATGCGTAGCGTGGCTTTACCCACTTCCACAACCAGCTCGGAGTGAAACTCGAGCAGAGGCTGAGCGGCTTGCGAGACATCCGTCGACGACTCGATCATCTGGACAGGCAAAAACGTTGCACTGTGATTAACCGGGCCGAAGGCTCCCTCCTGATACTGGTGCCGCCAGCGAAACACCAAGTTGGCATTGACGTCATGCTCGCGAGCGATCAACGACACGGAAGCGCCAGGCTGGAAGCTGGCCTCAACGACCTTGCGTTTGAACTCACGTGGGAAGTTGGGGCGTCGGCCTGTTCGGCGGACGGGGGCGATTGTATCCAAGATAGTGTCCACTAAAAAATGGTGGGCACTATCTTGGCTGATCTAGATGGCCGTCAGGAGTGGGTGCTGACCGGACGGTTACGATAGGTATTCCATTAGGGCTTATGGCCTTACTGTTGTTGCTTGACCCTAGTGGAGTTGATTTCGCTTTGGCAGAACTGTTTTACGAGCCGGGCCAGGGCTTTATCGGTCGTCACAGCTTCTGGCTGGAAGACATACTCCATGATCGGGCGAAGCAAGCTGTTATCTTCTTGGGCGTAATGGCCATTTTCGGTTTCGTACTAAGTCTGATGCCAACCGGGTTAAGTCCCCTTCGCCGTCAACTAGGTTACCTGGTACTGGCATTGGCTTTATCAACCAGTATTGTCACTCCGCTGAAAACACTGACTGGCGTGCACTGTCCATGGAGTTTGAGCGAGTTCGGGGGAGCAGAAACTTTTACACCTTTGCTTAGTGAGCGCGCGCCAACCGAAAAGCCAGGGCGCTGTTGGCCAGGGGGGCATGCCTCGGCAGGGTTCTCTCTGTTGGCTCTGTTTTTCGCGCTGCGCGACAGGCGTCCTCGCACCGCTCGCATTGCTTTAGTTGTTGCGTTGGGACTGGGAGCCGTGTTTTCGCTAGGACGTATGATGCAGGGCGCGCATTTCCTCTCGCATAACCTGTGGACCTTGTTGTTCGACTGGCTGATCGGAGTGCTGTGCTACCGGTGGATTCTCTATAAAGCGCCACAACCAATGCAACTGTCTCAGCTTGCGCCTGATTTAGCGGGAGGACAGAACTGATGCAAGGTCTTCTATGGTTTCTTCGCCTGTGCCTGGCAGCGCTGGTATTGGTCGCTGCATTGGTAGCACTGCCTGTTAGCATGGCCTGGAGTGCCACGCCTACAACTCAGAGCCTGGCTGGCGAGACTCGGCCACAGAGTTGGGCGGAGCCGCTAGATGAGCGGTTGAACCTGTATCGGATACAGCCAAATCTCTATCGAAGTGCCTTGCCTGATAATGAGGCTGAACCGATGCTCAAAGAACTGGGCGTCACGACAGTGATCAATTTCTATCAACGTAGCGACTCAGCTTGGCTGCATGATCCAAAAATGCGCCAGATTCACCTGCCATTCCATACTGACAGAGTTGATGATACGGATGTGATCGCAGCATTACGGAGCATTCGACAGTCACAAGAGCTCGGTTCTGTGCTGATTCACTGTAAGCATGGACAAAATAGAACTGGCCTGATTGCGGCTCTATATCGCATCGTTTATCAGGGCTGGAGCAAGGAGCAAGCTCTGGCTGAAATGCGCGGTGGCGGCTTTGGCGGTGAGCAGCGATTAGACGATGCCGAACGATACTTGCAACAAGTCGATATAGAGCAACTCAAGATTGCACTTGAGGGTGGAGCTTGTAGTACAAGTCCATTGGCCTTGTGTGCGATGAAGGCTTGGATAGTCGATATGCTTAAAGTGTAATGCCAGTAACGGCATACCGAACGGTAGCGTGACGATGCAGAGATCCCAAGCTATATTGCAGTTTCATCCGTGTGCCCCTCTTACTATGCCGCCTACGGGCGGCTTTTCTTTTTCAGGACTCAAACCTGCACCGAGTTTGGCTTGAACCCAACGCCAGCTATCGTTCATGGCCTGGAACAAGATCACCCAACGGTGCAATCGTCATCTGAGCAATGCGTATCCAAGAACTCAGCGTTTCGAGATCTAGCCGTACCGATTCGGCCGCTTCCCAAATGCTGACATTCTCAGTTGGGACTGTCGGTACGACGCCCTCGATTACCGTCAGCGCCATTGCATGCAACCGCAGTAGCTCGTCGCGCATGTCATTAATTCCACCCAACTCTGCCAGACATGCATCCAGTCGGCCAACCAACTGCAGAAGCCGGGTGGTGTCGAAGTTCGCTCGCAGCCTTTCCAGTGCTACAGAATCCACTTCGCCGTAAGGAGTAGTCTGAAAAGACGCCGGCGGAACCTCAATCATGTTGCCTCCCCAGCCCAGTTGTACAGGCCTATCCCCCACCGCGCGCGACTGAGCCCCTTCTTAAAGCTTCCTCATACGCTCATGCGGGCCCGCGATTGTAGAGGGCGAGAGCGATCACATCCGATTCGATACCTATTAGAGAGTTGTTGTCGAGCTGAATACAGGGCCAAGAGCTCCAATTGGCAGCGTCTCCGCCTGCTCCTCAATCCGGCCGGCCATAAGCATGTCAGTCCGGCTTGGATAATGACGCAGTGAATCGCCCCTGGTTTTCTAGACACTCTCCAATCTCTGGATGCCAATAGATGCACGCACTATATTTCCGGGGTTCGCGATGCATTTGCCGTCGCAGGCAAGCTTTGCGTGCCTGCGAATGTCTCAGCAGGACAGCTTGCTAGGCTAGTTGTTAAGCATGGCAATGCACATCCAGAGCTGATGGCTAAGCACAAGGTGAATCTTGCGTTGTTTACGATGGTGCGCAATTACCCATGCAGCAGTGCAAGATAGAACTCTGTAATTTGATTCGTTACAATTAGTATTTACCGCCGTATAGGTGGCTTGTATTTCATGACTAAAACTGAGGAAACTTAAAATGAAAATCGAGCTGCTTGAGTACGCGATTGAGAACGAAGGCACTACGCAGGTTTGGGCTAATTTATCGATTTCGGTAGACGACATTGGTCCGATTAGGTGGCACCTCATGCCAAAAGAATGGGATAGGGCGGGGGAATGGGTCACATTCCAGAGCGGAATCGGTGCACCAATAGATGAATTCGACCTCAGTTGTCTATCGGCGGAAGATCGGTCACTGCTCTTGGGCGAGCGCCATGGCATCGAGGAGATTCAAAACTTAGAAGGGCAGATCGAATCCGCGCTCCGCGAGCAAATGAGCAGCATCAAATCAGAAATTAAACCAATTCTCTTTGCTGCTCTAGATCAGCAATACCGAGATCCAATATACGACTGATAACAGAAGGATCGGTAAGGATTAAAAAACCGGCGAAAGCCGGTTTTTCCATTTCTAGAGAACGGACATGTGTGAGTAGCTTTCTTTGTAGACGATTACAAACGCTTTACGACTAGTTGGCGGGTACGGGTACAGTGGTTTCACCTACCTGGACTAATTGCACACGTAGCTTGTGTTGATATTACAGGGAGCCATGTGCTGTCAGTCGATTACTTCACTTCGAGCATAAAGTCAGAGCTAGCTTCGCGTAGTGTGATCATTGGTAGACCCCATACTCCACGCGGGCTAGAAGCTCACTCACCAGTTGTGTGCCGATCGCGTTATCCAATAGGTCGATTGGCCTCCTTCCATCGAGACCAATAGCAGGCTTTGACATCCAAGCCTCTGCTAACTTAGGCGTACCGAGCACCCTGATTGACTGCTCTAAAACTTGAGCGCCCAGGAGTGCACGAGCACTCTGTTCTGAACTCAATGTCTCTGCTGGTTTTTGCTGACGCCGCTGGATGGTCCGCTTTGAAAGGCCTGTCAAAACCATCAGCAGATAGCTGCTATTGAACATTTCGAGCGACTTCGTGAACTCAGTAAGGGCGATAATCGTGATCCCTTCTTTGGTCACGTTATACACCGCACCTAGATCATCAGGTGACGCTCCACCTGTAAGAAGGCTGGTCATCAGAGCGCTCGTGGAGGTATCTGTAACACTGCTCACATGTGTGACCTTGTTGTGGGCGGCTGCTTTGGCTTTTCCGGAGCTGTAGGCAGTTGCAGGCCCATAAACACCTCCGTGATTCGTCATATGACGCTAAATGTTGCACCTGATTCCGGAGGTATGTACCTGCGGCACCTGATTGATAAATCACCGCCACGTATACGATACATATTATTTAAAACATCGATTCTTACCCGCCAACTGGAAATTAACCATCGCTGCCATTTTTGAGAATAGAACCATCTCAACTTGATCGAACAGCTTGAAAAATTACGCTCCTGCGCCATTACAAATTATCGAACTATTTCAGCTCATGACCTACTTATACAAAAATTAGCCAATTTATCTTATTTTCATAAACTGGCTAATTTAAGTAGAGATACAGGGCGGCTTCAGGGCTGAGGATCGTGCGGCTATCCGCGCATGCGCGGACAACCGTGATTATGATTAGGTGGGCGGACTAGCCGCAACCCTGAAAAATCGAACCATTTGTAGTCACTATTGACTGACTTTCGCTAACCGGAAATCTCTCCGCATGCAGGCTGTGAAACTACATGAACTATCCTCGTCGGTACTCAGACTGCGTTGCAGCAGAGATCTTCAATTCTCATTGCACCCCAAAACTCTAGACTGAAATTTTTACGTGACCGGTGCTGACACAGCCAAATGCCGGGTAACGTCATACCTCCAATTTAATCGGGAGACTTCAACAATGAGATTTATTTGGGCAATGGCGATCTGTAGCGGAAAAAGTTTATGACTGAGCAATATTACCAAGCACCCCCTTGGGCGCTTTGGTCACTGTTATCGCTGGGTGTTCTGACGTGGGGATTGGCGAAGTGGCTGGAGCGTCGGAGTGTTGTAAAAGAAAGCAATATTGATCAAGCGCATTGATCTGGGCCTCACTTACGTCACGCAGGAAATCATACAACATTTAGCACGGCGAAGCCTGAAGAGGGGCACTTACTGGCACGACTTGATAGTCGTGCTGGACTACTGCCAGGCGTTCCTAATAAACAGTAGTTTTTTACGCAGTTAGATTTATCACATACCAATATTGACGCTGATTAGCTAGTTAAGCTATTCAGAATTTTCTGAATAAGTTGAGTCAAGAGATAAAAATTAACACTTCCGCGCGAGCGAATCCGTGCTGTTATCAACACCGAAGAATTTCTTCGAGAACTCTCTCGCAATACTGAACTACCTCCAGATATCCGCGCCTGTGCAAAAAGCCTGCTCCGGCACTACCCAGCGGCTGATCAAATATTGGCATTAGGTCGTGTTGAGGAGTGCTTGGAGAACAATGCCATTGAGGATGAATACCGGCGCCGAGTAATAGCCATCCATCAGCCTCTATTCAGCTCGACGCTGGGTTAAATCCATGTAAAAACCACGGCATCGTCTGTACAAAAAACAACCAGCCACCCGCGCATGCGCGGAAACGGAGGAACGGAGCTAATTGGCCGATTCAGGTCTCTTGCGACCGAGGAATTCTGGCCAGTTGCTGCTTGATCGACATGACGATTTTTCCGCGCATGCGCGGAATTTTGAAGAACTCAAAAAATTAAAATTTACCTGACACGCAGCTCAACCCCCAAAACCGTGCCATTGGCTCTCCCACTATCAGGTAGTAGTCCAAATAGTGAGAGCCAAGAGATGCCTAATACATTCAATTATTCGTCGAGTGGAAATCAGCCGCAAATCAGCCCTGACTCACCGCATGCACAGCTGCTGACGTTGGCTAAAGACCATGGCCGCGATGTTGGTGTGATAGCGGAGATGCTGAGGTTTCTAGATGTTCACCCGCAGCTGATTGATTTTCCACGAGTCATACAGGGGCTCGTGAATACGCTTGATGCAATGGACGTACCGCCGGTGCTCAGCCTAGGCGCATGCGACCTCAGAGCCTGGCGGGACGAGTGCTGTTGGATTATTTCAATTCGAAATAATCCTGATTTTGTTGCGGCTTTGGGCCCCATGTTTTACCAAGGCGATGAGCGGCGTACACGTAACCCGGTAATCGGTAAGGGTGTACAAGAGCACGCATTTCCATTCGCTACGCTGTGGCACGAACCTGCTGATTCAGAATGCGAGCAGGATTACTACCGTCTTATTGGGCAGCTGCTCCTGGCCTATCAGCAAAGGGCTGATGGCTTGGGCCTCCGAGGCCAGAGATACACCGCGTACCTGGAACTCCGAGCGCTCTGCGCATTGCAGACACTGTCCATACCAAGTGATCTAAATATATGGTCCAGTTCTGCTGTATTTGCGCAGGGCTGTCGTCAATTCGACGCCGGCAATTCAACTAATTATCTTGCAGAGTACTTCGCGCCGATCGTTCGTCTCGCCCGCTACCTCGGTGGTGAGGAGCCGCCTGAGCGTCACGGTGGCGGCGGCCATCGTCACCATGGCGGCTCAAACAGTGCAGGCCTAGGCGTACTAATTAGCCAGGGTGCCACCGAGTTCCCGCTTGATGATCCAGACGACCCAGATTTGCTCCCTGGATATATAAGTTTCGTGGTGTCTCAACCGCTCGACGATGATTTAGATGAAGCACTACCGCCGGGAGAACTAACCTCGGCGAGTGAAATATGTTTGATCGATACAAGGGGTGAGGTAAGGCCATATGTAGCTGAATTGCTCAGCCATGAGGGCATGCTTGCTCATATTGCTCGCAGTAGGCAGTTTTTGCCTTTTGGCTACAACCTGCTCACGCAGTATGAACTAGCAAACCTACTGTTCGGTGTCACTGATGAATTTCTATTCTGTCGGGAACGAATTCGTAATGCCCCTGGCCAGGAGCAGACACAGATACGGAGGCGCTTGGAGGCACTGCTAGTACTTCATCTCATGCTCTGGTTCGGTCGCTCACTCGAGGACTGCAAAAAACTACGGATAGCTGAGCGCAATGCTCGCCCGAGCTCGGTGCTGGAGTTGGTTCTGGCTGATGAGACTGGGCCGGCGGAGTTCAGATTTTTTGCACCGACGCCAGACTATTCAGCGGAAGAGCTCCTGCCTCGAGATGCCGTTCGAGCATCTCAGCCAACAATCTCGGTACCGGACATGGTTGGGGCGGCTGCGCTTGTTATGGCAATCCGAGACTTGTCGCCGGTGAATGGCTCTGCAGTTATCACCTGCAAGATTAAAGACGTCGAGCGTGAAATCCGCACCTTGTTGAGCGAGCTTGGGGGCGAAGATCCTCGCTACACGATGCACAAAGTGCGCTCCTATCTTCATCGCCAAATCATCGCAGACTCTCACGATGTGGTTGCAGCCACCATGCTATCTGGGATGCCCTGTCTTTCGGCAAACACAGCGCTGTATTACAGCCAGTACAGCATCAACTATCTGCGACGCCTTTATTGCCAATCAGTACAGCGGGTGCTGGCTGCGGTTTATGCCACCGTAGGATTGGAGGCTCCTAGTGCCCCGATTCCCGCTGTTCCGGAGGCGGCTATTGGTGCCCGAAATTGCCTTCGAGTGGATACGGTAAAGGCTAATCTCGAGGCGTTGCTGATAGTGCTGCGTAAACGCCCTCGAAAAAATCTTCAGCAGCTTGTTCATTGGCATAACTGCTTTTCGCTGTGGACGGTTCAAATGTTCTTTATGGCGACCGGATGTCGAGCTATTCGCGACCCGTTGAAGCATGAAGACGAATTTATATCGCCTGGTGGGCACGGCGCGCTGGGCGACAAAGGCTCAGATGATGGGCATATGAGTCGCCTGGTAGTGTTAACTGACCTACTAAAAAGACAGTTAAAGGCCTATAAGGCTCACTGCAGGGCAATTACCGGACAACTCGAGTTACATGCACCGGCTCCTACCAACGGATTTTTCCTGCGCTTAACCGATGATAGTTGTCTTTCCTACGAGGAAATCCGGCCGCTCCATATCAAAGCCGTAATGCGCCAGATTGAGGGTTTCACACCTCATGCAGTGAATGCCTTCCGTAAATTCTTGAGAACTGAGCTCGCCGAGCGCGGATGTCCACCTGAGACACTGTCGGCTCTGATGGGCCATTGGCTGAGTGGCGAAGAACCACAAGATATTTACTCGAGCTTTTGCCCGCGGACATATGTTCAAAGTCTTCATGCCCACTTGTTGCCACTCATGCGGGAGCTCGGCTGGACAGTTCGCAACAGCCACCTGGTTGCGGAGGCTGATGTATGAATAGCTCACGTCTTTCGGATGAAATGCTATCTGTTGTCTGGAGCCCGGAAAAACACGATCCAGAGTGGAAAAATGAATATCTTCTGAAACTCCATGAACACTGCAAAGATTCCGGCAACAGCATCGGTGAATGGCTCTGCGGACAACGTTCGCTGCGTAGCTTTCCCATCAAGGAGATGCAAAATCTCGAAAGTCAGCTCGAAAGCTCGACATTACGCAACACGCTGTTAGATGTGACACGTCGGGCGCAACGTTTTAATCCCAGCCTACCGGATGCTCGGATGGCGATCGAAACGCAGCGCCGCCCAAACCCGATTAATCCAGACCTATACAACTCAGAGAATCTGTCGGCCAGTCGAGACATGGTTGATTCGCTGGAGCGCGCCATCAGGCGAGATCTAGAACAACTCACGCCCCATGAGCGGATCGGGCTGCTTCTTCTGAGTGCTAGCTACTACGGTGCTCTGATCGACATTTCCCAGCTGAACGCGCTGACTCAGCTTGACCCTGGACAGGTCATCTGGATATCCGGAATACCAGAGTTCCGGCTACCGCTCTCAATCCGAGGTCAACCTGAGGCTGAGAACCGGCAGTGGTTCCCAGACCCGATAACGCTGTCGCTTCTGTCGCACTGCGCTCCAGATCTAGCCGAGAACCGGTCTTACCTGGCTCGAAAAGACGGAAAATTAAAATGTATTCAAGCGGCCCTGAAAAAAGGAGGAATTTGCCCTGAGAACCTGCCTGGCTCTCTGGAGCGTGTGTTCGAGTTGCTGCGTATCAAGCGTCAAACACAGTTGCCACAGCTGCTAATAAATTACGCTACAAGATCCAACTTTGTGTCGCATTCTGTTTTGTCGGACTCATGGCAGCATTTGAACGGTAATGCACCGATACCAAGGGGCGAAGATAAACAGAAACGGAAAAAACACCGATTTCGCAGACCCGGGCAAAATGTTCCCGAATGGTTGACTGTATTGTGCCGAAAAGTCCGCAAGCGGCAAATTTCACCAGTCGAGAACATACCTCCACCTCAGACGCTTGAAGCCTTGATCAGTGGCTGGGCGGCGCTCCTGCTTCACGGCCGCTCGTTTTATGGCAACACGTTACAGCCCAAAACAGTTGCCAACTATGTGCGTGATGTCGGAGTTGGCTTGGACAATCTGCTCTCTGCTGATTCGGTCTTGAATGTTTCGCCGGATGCGCTTGAGGAGCTCTATGAGCTGATGCTGGAGGCTCAGCCCACCTCGTCTATGAGGAGGAACCTCGCCAAGGGATTGCTAGAGTTTCATGGCCACCTGCAGAAAACTTTTGCGTATCCGCCAATCAGCCCCTATAGCGCTCTGGGCATTGGAAAAACACCTCAGTTCGTCGATGCTCAGATCATCAATGAGGACCAATATCGCCTGGTTCTTCGGGACTTGGCCACAGGCCCTTTGAGCCAGCGCTCACCACGTCTCGCTATCATCGCTCAAGCCATGATGATCTTCGGATTTCGACTGGGATTACGCCGCAATGAAGCGCTGAAATTGCTGCGTCGAGACCTGCAATTACGTTTGCTGTCTGATGCGCGAGCCGTTGCAGTAAGGCGTCGACATCAGAACCTCAAGCGGCTATCGCCTGAACGATTTATTGTTCTCGAGCGACCGATCAACCTGCATATTCGACCACATGCTCAGCGCGCGTTAAAAACACGCAACTCAACACGGACGCTGCCACTTCACGTTTTGCTTGAGCCAGATGAGTTGCAGCTGATTGAACGCCTTGCCCAGCTGCGCGATGACGAAGAGCTGAAGAGTCCATATTCGCAATTCTTGTTCTGTATCCCGGAATTCCAGACTCGATGGGTATCTGAATCGACACTGATGCCGGCCATTCATGATGCTCTACGCCGGGTAACTGGGTGCAGCGATATGCACTATCACCACCTGAGACATTCCGCCGCGACGTGGTTGATGTTCAAGTTAGCCGCGTCAGCATTCGGTGTTAGTCAGCAGGCTGGATTGCTATTCGGCGAGCATCCGCAAACCATGAAATGGCTGCTGGACACAGAACGGCTAAACCGAGCATTTTTCCACTCCCCGGAGGCCCCCACCCGACGGGTGATCCATATCACCAGCGCTGTGCTCGGGCATGCGAGCCCCAAAACATCCCTGCTGCACTACGTCCACTGCATGCCGTGGTTATCGGCGCTGTGCTGGCAGTGGAATCCTGAATTTTGGCCGCCTGGCCATGTCATCGCGCAAATTGCCCAAGTCAGTTTGCCAAACAAGCCGGACGACCTACCTGCACCAGACCTGCCTGCAGAGATTCGGCACATGCAGCGAATCATCGGCCGCATGAAGGTCTATAGGCACAGTAACCAAGGAAGAGTTAAGCGCCCACTGATTTCCCCTCAGAAGGGTGAAGGTGGGTGGGCACTGACGAGAATGAATGAAATCTCATCCATGCTCTCCTATGAGGCGTATGCGGAGTCCTCCGGACAGTCGGTCAACATGGATTGGGTTGAGTTCACCGAAGCTGATCGATCGGCCATGTTGGAACGGGCGAGGTACATCAGCCACCTCGGTAAGCATCGCCTTCAGAGCCCAACGACATTTGACTCAAATCATAGAATTGAACTTGCCCCAAGGCCGCCTAAACACGGAGGTCTGGCCGGGGTAGCGGCCTATGCGGATCGGCTCTACCGCCTACTAAGCAGCCGGTATAAAGCCAAAGCTGGCCGAGTACTGGACGACTTCGTGGAGCGCTGCTGGGCGAGCGAGACGACACTGCGTTTCTACTCCGGCAAGGATGAGCAGAGTGCCCGTGAGTACCTCTGGCTGCTATCTGAACTGGGCATCCCTTTGGTTGATACTGAGTTCATCATTTACGACACGCGCACGCCAAGGCAAACCAAAAGCAGTTGGCGAACAGTTCTGGGGAAACCTCGCTTGAAGTTCATTGAGCAAGTTCCAGAGAATCGAAGCACCCAGAACCGCCGCTTGGGCATTCGAGTGACACTGCGTTTACCAGGTGCAGAGCTCACAGCTCAGGAGCAGAACCACCACTCCGGCGCAGCCTTGCGCTACCTGATGCTGATGGCTTCCATCGACTGGCATTTCCGGGTCTGATCGCAAGACAAAACTCTGGGGCCTTTCAGCGTCTGGATCGGCCCCTGCGTTTAGGCCTGGTGTTTTCGAGGCAAGCCCCCAAAGAAATCACTAGCCGTTCAGCAAGGCAGCCGCCATACCATCCAGCCGCTTTTTGGTCTTTTCCCATTGGGGCATCACCTGTTGCATAAGCCGATAGAATCGCTCGCTGTGGTTGTGTTCGGCGATGTGGCAAAGCTCATGCAAAATCACATAGTCGATGCACTCACGGGATGCTTTAACCAAGTGGGGGTTGAGGGTGATACGGCCTGCGGGGGAGCAGCTGCCCCACTGCGTTTGCATACTGAGAATGCGCAGTGGTGGTTTGGCCGCAACCCAAAGTGCTTGTTGCAAGACAGCTTCTAGGCGTCGATCAAACACATCACGGGCGCGGGCTTTGTACCAGGCGTGTAGGAGTTCGCGAATCTTCTCTGCCGACTTCACCCGTACAGACACTTCCAGCTTGCCCCGCAACAAACGCACCTGCTGTAGCTCATCAGGCGCTTCGATAACCTTGAGCACATACTGCTTGCCTAGGTAATAGTGACTTTCCCCGCTGATGTACTGCCTCGGGCGGACATGCGTGAGCTGCTCACGAAACTCTCGAAGTTGCTCATAGATCCAGCGACCACGTCGCTTCAGTGCGGCCAAAACCTGTTCATCGCTGGCCCCATCCGGCGCACTGACGCGCACGCGACAGTCTGGATCGACCTTGATCAGAATGCGTGAAACCTCGCGCGCCCTTCGCGCCCTTTCAACCTGTATCAACTCATCGGCATAGTGGAAGCTCAGCCAGCTCGACACTGCGGGGGCAGGTAGAGCGCTCATTACGATGGGCACACTCATAAGCCGGACAAGCCTACCCGCGTGATTTGCACCATCCACTCAACCATGGCCTTCGCCTGATCCATACCAGCGCCCACCGCTTTGCATTCCTTGAAGAGCAACGGCAGTAGCTTCTTGCGGATATCGCTTTCGATGTTTTGGGGGTTGATGGAATGTTCGGCCACGGAGGTCATGACCATTTCATCCAGGCTGAAAGCCAGTTTTACCCAATGCTCCTGTACCTGCTCATCAGCTGAAGTGAGGGCGTCAGGAAGGCTTTTCTTGAAAATACCAAAGTACGCCTGGGCATGGCGGTTACCTGCAAAAACATCCGGCAGCTCATCGAGCTTACGAGCCTGCACCTGCTGCTCAAATTCGTGGAATAGCAGGTACTGCTTGAGCGGATGATCAAACAGCTTTGCCGCCTCTTCGATGGCCTGGCGCAGTAGCTTGGAGAACGCTTCCTGAGCATAGGGGTCATCACGCAACTCCTGCTCGATCATCTTGCTCACGCGGGTCTTGATGATGTCGGTTTCGTTGCGGGTTTTGTCCTCACTCCACTGCTCGGGCTTCTGCTGCCCCATCTTGCCGACTTCGTAAACGCCGCCTGGGTCTTTCACTTCCACGCCGACCACGTGCTTATCAAGCAGCTTGCGCACCTGTTCGGCATACTGGTCATAGTTCACCGTTTCACCGGCATCCTGCTTGGCCAGTTGGCGCAAGCTGGAGAACTGCTTGAGGGTTTCCTTGTAATGGGCGCGGTCGGTATCGCTGAAGCTGGTGTCTTCGAAGAAGGAAGCGGACTGCAAAGCAACTTTTAGGCAGCTGGCGAACTCGGTCAGCGCCTCGTAGAAGTCATCGCGCACCTTGAGATTCACATCAACCAGCTCTCCGTCACGCTCCTGCATCTTGGGCACCAGTACCTGGCGCAACTGCTCAATATCCCCTTTGTTTTTCACATCAGAGAAAATCGCCAAAAGGTCTTTGTGCAGCTGAGGTAGCCGTTTGTACTCGCTGCTCATCTGGTTGTAGAGGCCAGCGATGTCATTAATGTCATAGCCGCCCTGGGTGCGTGAAGCGAGATCCTGATACTTCTGAATGGTGGTATCCAGCTCGGAAAGAATGCCGCGGTAGTCGATCAGCAGGCCGAATTTCTTTAGCGGATGCAGGCGGTTTACCCGAGCAATAGCCTGAATTAGGTTGTGCTCCTTGAGCGGCTTGTCGATGTAGAGCACGGTGTTTTTCGGCTCATCGAAGCCCGTCAGTAGCTTGTCCACAACAATCAGAAGCTTGAGCGATTCATCCTTATCGAAGCGCTCGATCAGCTGCTTGGTGTAGGCCTGCTCATCGATGCTGCCAACGTTTTTCTTCCACCATTGGGTTACCTCAGGTGAGGCCGCTTCATCCACATCGGTGTTGCCCTCACGGCTATCAGGCGGGCTCATCACCACGGCGCTTTCAAATAACCCCGCCTCATCCAGATACTGTTTGTACTTGATTGCCGAGGCCTTGCTGTCACAGGCCAGTTGCCCTTTGAGGCCCTCATCGATGTTCTTCACGAAGTGGTTGGCGATATCCAGAGCAATCAAACGAATACGGTCATCAGCGCTGTATATCTGGCCTTTCTTGGCGAACTTGCGTTTGAGATCGGCCTTCTGCTGCTCGTTAAGCCCTTCGGTGATGCGCTCAAACCAGCTATCGATCGCGCGCTCATTCACATCCAGATCGGGAATGCGCTCCTCATAGAGCAGCGGCGTCACAGCCTGATCCTCCACCGCACGCTGCATGGTGTAAGCGTGCACGATGGGGCCAAACTTGTTCGTCGTCTTGTCGTCCTTGAGCAGCGGCGTGCCGGTAAACGCCACAAAGGCCGCATTGGGCAGCGCCTGCTTCATGCGGATATGGTTTTCACCGCCCTGGCTGCGGTGACCTTCGTCGATGAGCACAATAATGTCAGCACTGGTGTTCACGCACTGAGGCAGCTTAGTGGCGCTGTTGAACTTCTGGATCAGCGAAAAAATGATGCGTTCATTACCCTTGCCGATTTGCTCAGCCAAGCGCGTGCCGGAAGTGGCCATAGCCGCCTCGCGGTCCCTCTTGCCGGCCAGCTCACCGCCCGAGGCAAACGTTTTGCTCAGCTGGCTCTCCAGATCAACCCGGTCGGTGACCACCACAATGCGGCACTGCTTGAGAGAGTCATGCAGGATCAGAGCTTTGCTCAGAAAAACCATAGTGAAGGACTTGCCCGAGCCGGTTGTATGCCAGATGACCCCACCCTCACGACCACCATCTTTGCGCTTGTGGCTAATCCGCTCGATCAACCGCTTGATGCCGAAGACCTGCTGATAGCGAGCGACGATTTTTCCGGCTTTCTTATCGAACAAGGTGAAGTAGCGGGTTATCTCCAGCAGACGGGCAGGGGAAAGCAGGCTGATAATCAGCTGATCTTGACCGGTTAACGCTAACTCGCCACCAGCAATCAGGGTTTCATACCAGTCCAGGTCACGAGCAGGGCGATGGCTGAAAATAGAGGTTTTCTGCTCTGCGCTAAGCTTGCGATTCTTCAGCGCATACGACTCAGCGGTGGCGATATCTTCCTCGCGCCAAGCTGCCCAAAATTTCGCAGGTGTACCGCAGGTGCCATAGCGACCATCGCTGCCATTAATCGACAGCAACAGTTGGCTGTAGGCGAATAGCCTGGGGATTTCATCGTGGCGCTGATTGCGCAGACTCTGCGAAACGCCTTCGTCGATGGTCGGGCCTTTCAGCGCATTGCTATCGGGGCGCTTGGCCTCGATCACCACCAGCGGGATGCCGTTAACGAAGCACACGATATCTGGCCTGCGGGCTTCCACACCGCCACTGCGCAGTACGCGAAACTCTTCAGTGAGAATAAAGCTGTTATTGGCCGGGTTATGCCAGTCGATCAATGCCACAGTCGGGTTGGCCTTTTTGCCATCCACAAACTCAGTTACCGAGATGCCGTACAGCAAATGGTTGTAAAGCCGCTCATTGGCTGCCTGCAGCCCTTCATTAAGGGCCGGGCTGCACACTTCACTGATCAGGTTATCGATAGCCTTTGCGGAAAGCGGGTACTCACCGCCTCCAAACAGGAAGCGCCGCTTACTCAGTTGCTCGCGTAGCACATCACGCAACACCACCTCATCACTCTTGTCGCCCCGCGCGGCCAAAGCCTGTTCGGGTGAGAGAAACTCCCAACCTAGGTTGCACAGCAGTGCCAACGCCGGAAGTTTTGCGCTGTATTCTTCCTGAAACTTAGGGGTGGGGGTCACGGGGCAATTCCTTCTTCTTCCGGGGTGTGCATGGTGATAATTCGTAAGCGATCAGCGTTTCTTTTTTTCGCTGCTCAGGCGCTTTTCTAAGCGCTCCAACGCTGCCAGCTCTTGCGTGTCCGCTGCCAGGGCTTCGGCACTGCGGCGGTGTTGGTCGAATGTCTCGTAGCGCTCGTGCGCCACCTGCTTCATCTGCTTCATCTGCTCATGGCTGATACTGCCGGCTGTGCGCAGCAGCGGTTGTTCGTTGAAGGCCATAAAGCTGTCGATGTACTGCCGCCAGTCGGCGAGCTGCAGGTGCTGGCGCTGCTCGGCGCGCAGTTCGGCGAAATCGAGGAACATGCTGACCAGGCGATTGAGCTGGTCCAGCTCCTCGGCATTCAGGTAGTTCTTGGCCACCACTACATCAGCCTTGCGTACCCGATCGCCCTTGAAGCTGAGCAGGTTCATGTTCGGCGCGTCGGCATCGGCACGGCGCACGATCAGCTCGGCGGCGGTATGGCCAGTAACGGCGAAGAACAGCTTGTTCTGTACTTCGGCAAACAAGCGGGCGGTGTCCTGCTCATTGGCGCGGTAATCCTCGGCCAGGGTGAAGAGGTCACGCACCTTCTGGTAGAAACGCTTCTCCGAGGCCCGTATGTCACGGATGCGCTTGAGCAGCTCATCGAAGTAGTCCCAGCGGGGTTCCTTCAACCGGGCGTCGTCCATCACGAAGCCCTTCTGCAGGTACTCACCCAAGGTGCGGGTGGCCCATTGACGGAACTGAGTGCCACGGGTCGAGCGCACGCGGTAGCCCACGGCAATGATCATCGGCAGGGCGTAGTACGCTAGATTGCGTTTGACTTGGCGCGAGCCCTCAGATTGAACTGTCAAGTTTTCCTTGACGGTTGCCTCCTCTACCAGCTCGCCCTCAGCGAGGACGTTCTGCACATGCAAGCTGATGTTCTGCTTGCTGGTCTGGTACAGCTCGGCCATTTCCAGTTGCGTTAGCCATACTTGGCCATCCAGTACACGCAGTATCAGTTGAGCTTCACCGTCGTCACTGGTGTAAAGAATCAGGTCATTAGCATCCATGTTCTTGGCCCCTACCTCTTTAGCGTTGAGCGCAGCATTTCAGATGCTCCGGGCATGGTTGGTCCGTGCTCCTGAGCCAGCAAGCCGGTTTCGCTGCGGCTGAACAAGGCCTGCAAGACAATATCCCGCGATTCCTTGTCGATCTCTGCTTCATTAGTAAGTGATAAATACAGGTAGGTCAGCTGCTCACGCTCTTCAGCATCGCGCATCAAGTGGAACGAGCTAAAAGCCAGCCTCGACAGCACCCTCAATAAAAAGGCGTACACACCGGCAATGGAGCCATAGAGAATTACGCCCTGGATCGTGTTGAGCTGCACGGGGGTCTCGCGACCTTGCAACCAGGTAACAAAGATTTCTTGAAAATTAATGGCGGCGACGACAACTAGCGCGACAATAGCCAGCGTCCAAAGCCCACCTTGTATCCCATACCTACGCGCTGATTTAGCCCAGTATTCTGCAGGTTTTTTCAGCTTCAGCTTCTCCTCGTAGGTTTTCTCAAGGATTGAAACCTTTTCAGCCCACTCGGTTAGTTGCCGTTCAAATGCATTGGACTGCGTTTTTATCTTGCGGCGGCCTAAGGCTTTTTGTATCCGTACAAGCCTGCTGCTCTCTGCTCTGTTCTGTATGTCCCAGTCTTCAATGCTGGTTTTCAGCTCGTCCACTTCAGCAAACAACATATCTTTGGCTTCAGCGAACTGTGTTCGTAGATGTCCGAGCGATACTTTTTCGCCATTGCGCCGCTTTGTTATCTGAGAATCTTGGTTAGCAAATTCGTAGGCATACATATAACCTTTGAAATGCTCGATATTAGAAATACTTTGTACTGAATTTCGAATCGAAAAATCTAAGAAGGCACTGCCCGTAGTTTCACCATGTTCTTTGAGGCATTGCACAAATGGCTCCACAAAAGGGTGGCCACTCCAAAGCCAGTCTCGCTGTAATCGCTGAAAATAGCTTTGCTGAACCTGCTGCAGTTGACGGCTTAGATCGTCGTCAGTCCAAGCGTCTATGTTTTCCTTCCAATCCTTTATCGCATTAACCGCTTGAGCGAACACTTCACCTGCATGTAGATGCGTATGGTTGGTAATGCTTCTCTCGGTCTGGACGATCTGTTTACGCTCCTTCCAAAAGCTGGCTTCTGCCTCAAAGAAAGCCAGCAAGGAGCGCAAGCTTTGAAAGTTCGCGGCATGCCCCGTGCAGTCGGTCAGTTGAAAACTAATGGTGCGATCCTTCACGTAGCCTCCTAGGCATCCACAGTGACCCTGCGCTTGCCGGTGAGCAGTTGCTGCATTAGAGCTTTTTTCTCTTGTTTCAGGCAGGTAAGTTTGGCTTGAAGCTTTTGAATTTCATCATCTACGGTAGCTAATATTGAAGATATTTTATTCTGTTCGCTCACATCAGTAGGAATGTAAACATTGATTTTTCTTAGATCCTTGGCATAGAGATGTATAATAGTTATCCCTTGCGCCTTTGATGCAATTTCATGTTTCTTGATGTGCGTTAACAAATGAGCCATAAAGCATGAGTCGATTTCCTTTATTGGCCTCAATACATTTATATCGCCACCTAACAAGACGTCATCTTCTAATATTGCAGTGGCGTTTGCCAGATCAATACCGCTAGTAGTTGTTGATGATGGTATCAGAATATCTCCAGATCTTGATATAAATCCCTCTTGCGCAAAGGTCTTACTAAAAACCCTAGAAATCACCTCTCCGTATTTTGTATATAGCTCCCCATATAGAACGCACTTTTCTCCGCTCTCAGAGAGCACTTCCTTAGAAAGACCTTTTCCTTTTCTGAATTCAAATATCTCCTCAAGAGAAAAAACACTCCATTTACTATCAAATCCAGGAAGACGCTTCTTCCCCGTAAGTAGTTGTTGTATTAGAGCCCTTTTCTTTTGTCGGCTATTATTCAATAGCTTCTCGACATTAATAACAGCCAGGTCCCACGTGGATAGTATGCTGGCAATTTTTTCTTGTTCAGGGTAAGGCGGAGTAGCAATTTTTAATTTTTTGAAATAGGGAAGCCCAATAGTTTTTATTGTGGAACCCACCGCTTGGCGCTCAAACTCTGGTTTCATAACTTGGAGCCAGTTATATAGAAACCAGCTATTCATTTTTTCGCTATTATCACAGCGCCATGCCATAAAGTGCTGACTTACCGCCATTGGGCTAGCCAGAACAGCGCTCTTGCCAACACCAGCATCACGAGAAAGGATCACGGTGCCAGCCGGATGAAGAACTGCAGAAGAGTTTTTAATTCCCTCTTCGGATATTTCCTTATCCGTCTCAAAGATAAAACCTTTGTCTAGATTAAATGAGTCGGTAAGCGAAACCCATTTAATTCCACCATTCCAATAGCTGGGTTCCTCTTTGTCAGGAGTATGGCCACTGCCGCGCACAGTAAATCTGTCGAGGTAATCATGTTTCCAGCCAGTGGGTAGGTTGCTTAATTGAATGCTACGCACCATAACCCAATTCCTTTAAGTATCCATCCATCTGTACTTCCAGCTTGGCCAGTTTCATTTTTAGTTGTTCGCGCTCAGTACGCACCGCCAATAGATTGATTTCTTCTTCTTCCTCGAAGGTATCCACATAGCGCGGAATATTCAGGTTGTAATCGTTATCGCGGATTTCCTGCAGGCTGGCGCGATGGCTGTATTTATCCGAGTTGATGCGGTGACGGTAGGTGACCAGGACATTGTTGATTTGCTCATCACCCAGGATGTTCTGGTTTTTGCCAGCCTTGAAGTCTCGGCTGGCATCGATAAACAACACGTTTTCATCAGTCTTGGCTTTGCTGAAAACCAGGATCGTAGCGGGGATGCCGGTACCGTAGAACAGCTTTTCCGGCAGACCGATTACTGCGTCCAGGAGATTCTCCTCAATCAGTTGCTGACGAATCTTGCCTTCGCTGGAGCCGCGGAACAGCACGCCGTGAGGCACGATCACCGCCATGCGACCGGTCTTGGCTTTCAGGGTTTCGATCATGTGCAGGATAAAGGCGAAATCACCCTTGGTTTTCGGCGGGATCCCGCGCTTGAAGCGCCCAAACTGATCGTGTTCGGCTTCTTCATGGCCCCATTTG